>Ga0209066_10008330_pt1 | contig 10068 bp, 10 predicted proteins | sample All_14_2_FD_187198 | JGI IMG/M metagenome (GOLD analysis project Ga0209066, IMG submission 187198) | Freshwater microbial communities in response to fracking from Pennsylvania, USA - Allegheny Zone_MetaG_DW_15 (SPAdes) (version 2) ... | reverse complement strand
GAGGAGCAGTACGACACCAGCCTGTTCGAGCGCAAGTCCACCCCGGTGGGCTTCACTGCTGCGGGGGAGCGGCTGCTGGCGCTGGCCGATGCGGTGCTGCCGCTGGTGTCAGCGGCCGAGCGCGACATCGTCCGCCTGGTCGACGGATCGGCCGGGCGCCTGCGCATTGCCGTGGAGTGCCACACCTGCTTTGACTGGCTGATGCCGGCCATGGACGCCCTGCGCGAGCGTTGGCCGGAGGTGGAGCTGGACATCGTCTCGGGCTTTCAGACCGACCCGGTGGGCCTGTTGCATCAGGACCGGGCCGACCTGGCCATCGTGTCATCGGCCGCAGAGCCCGAGGCCGGGGTGGCGCTGCACCCCCTGTTTGCCTTCGAGATCGTGGCCCTGCTGCCCAAAGGGCACGCCTTGCTGGACAAGCCCTGGCTGGCCGCCGCGGACTTTGCCGACCACACCCTGATCACCTACCCGGTGCCCGATGACATGCTGGACCTGGTGCGCCAGGTCCTGCAGCCCGCGGGCATCTCACCGGCGCGGCGCACCACCGAACTGACGGTGGCCATGCTGCAACTGGTGGCCAGCGGACGGGGCATTGCTGCCCTGCCGCAGTGGGCGGTGGCGGGCTACCTGGCCAAGGGCTATGTGGTGGCGCGGCGCATCGGCCCGCAAGGCCTGACCGGCCAGCTGTTTGCTGCCGTTCCAGAGCGCATGGACCGCAAGCCCTACGTGCGGGACTTTGTGTCGGTCATGCGCGAGACCTCGCTGCTGAACCTGCCGGGGGTGGTGCTGCTGTGACCTGCACCAGCCCACCCCCAGGGCGACCGGCTCACACCAGATCGAATCGATCCAGGTTCATCACCTTGGTCCAGGCCGCCACAAAGTCGCGCACAAACACCGACTGCGCATCGCTGCTGGCGTAGAACTCGGCAATGGCGCGCAGTTGCGCGTTGGAGCCAAAGATCAGGTCCACCACGGTGCCCGTCCACTTGACCGCGCCCGTCACCCGGTCACGGCCCTCCAGCACACCGGCCGCCGTGGCCGACTTTTGCCACTGCGTGTCCATGTCGAGCAGGTTGACAAAGAAGTCGTTGCTCAAGGTTTCAGGGCGCGGGGTGAACACCCCGTGCGGCGCCTGGCCCACGTTGGCGTTCAAGGCACGCAAGCCACCGATCAGCACGGTCATCTCGGGCGCGCTCAGCGTCAGCAACTGGGCCTTGTCGATCAGCAGCTCGGCGGCCACGCCCTCCAGCCCGGGACGGACATGGTTGCGAAAGCCATCGGCAGCCGGCTCCAGCACCGCGAAGGACTCGACATCGGTTTGCGCTTGTGACGCATCCGTGCGGCCCAGCGCAAACGGCACGGTCACGCTCTGCCCGGCCTTCTGGGCTGCGGCCTCGATGGCAGCCGCCCCGCCCAGCACGATCAGATCGGCCAGCGAGACCTTCTTGCCCCCTGACTGTGCGCTGTTGAAGTCCTGCTGAATGGCCTCCAGCGTGGACAGCACCTGGGCCAGCACCACCGGCTGGTTGGCGGCCCAGTCCTTTTGCGGCGCCAGGCGGATGCGGGCGCCGTTGGCCCCACCGCGCTTGTCGCTGCCACGGAAGGTGGACGCCGAGGCCCAGGCCGTGTTGACCAGTTGCGCAATCGACAGACCCGAGGCCAGCACCTTGGCTTTGAGGGCGGTGATGTCCTGGTCGTTGATCAGGGGGTGGTCGACCGCAGGCACGGGGTCTTGCCAGATCAGCGCTTCGGCCGGCACCAGCGAGCCCAGGTAGCGCGAGCGTGGCCCCATGTCACGGTGCGTCAGCTTGAACCAGGCGCGTGCAAAGGCATCGGCAAAGGCCGCAGGGTCCTGGTGGAAGCGGCGCGAGATTTTCTCGTAAGCCGGGTCAAACCGCAACGACAAGTCCGCCGTGGTCATCATGGGCGGGTGTTTTTTGGACGGGTCGTGCGCGTCGGGGATCAGGTGCTCGGGCTTGCAGTTCTTGGGCGTCCACTGGTGGGCGCCAGCGGGGCTCTTGGTCAGCTCCCACTCGTAGCCCAGCAGCATGTCAAAGTAGCCGTTGTCCCACTGGGTGGGGTTGGGCTTCCAGGCGCCTTCGATGCCGCTGGTGGTGGTGTGCACGCCCTTGCCACTGCCCAATTGGTTGGTCCAGCCCAGGCCCTGCGCTTCGATCGGGGCGGCTTCAGGCTCGGGGCCCACCAGGGCGGGATCACCCGCGCCGTGCGCCTTGCCAAAGGTGTGGCCACCGGCCACCAGGGCCACGGTCTCTTCGTCGTCCATGGCCATGCGGGCAAAGGTCTCGCGCACATCACGGCCCGAGGCCACGGGGTCGGGGTTGCCGTCCGGGCCTTCGGGGTTCACGTAGATCAGGCCCATCTGCACGGCAGCCAGGGGATTGTCCAACTTGCGGTCGCCGGAGTAGCGACTGTTGGCCTTGTCGCTGGTGGCCAGCCACTCGTGCTCGGCACCCCAGTAGACGTCCTCCTCGGGGGCCCAGATGTCTTCGCGGCCACCGGCAAAACCAAAGGTCTTGAATCCCATGGACTCCAGGGCCACATTGCCCGCCAGGATCATCAGGTCGGCCCAGGACAGCTTGCGTCCGTACTTTTGCTTGATGGGCCACAGCAGGCGGCGCGCCTTGTCCAGGTTGCCGTTGTCAGGCCAGCTGTTGAGCGGGGCAAAACGCTGATTGCCCGAGCCTGCACCGCCACGGCCATCGGAGACCCGGTAAGTCCCGGCCGAGTGCCAGGCCATGCGGATCATCAGGCCGCCGTAGTGGCCCCAGTCTGCCGGCCACCAGTCCTGCGAATCGGTCATCAGGGCGTGCAGGTCCTTGACCACGGCGTCAAGGTCCAGGGTCTTGAATTCTTCAGCGTAGTTGAACGCATCACCCACCGGGGTGGACTGGGGCGAGTGCTGGTGCAGGATCTGCAGCTTGAGCTGTTGGGGCCACCATTGGGCGTTGGAGGGTGCGCCTGCCACCGCCTGTTTTTGAGCGCTGCCCGAGAAGGGGCATTTTGCTGGGTCCGACATGCTTCGATCTCCTATGGCTGTTTGCAATGAACTGCAGCGGCCAGTTTAGGGTTGAAGCCTTGATAGCTTATTCAAATTTTGGCAATGGCACCGATAGCTGAAACAGGTTCAACCTCCCACGCCACCACCGAGGCAAAGCCACCACCGGGCGTGCGGAAATTGGTGGTCTGGCCTGCATACATCCGTGCGGCCAGCAACTGCACCCGCCCCGCGTAGCTGTAGGCCCGGATGTCAAATTTGAGTGGGGTCACACAGCCATCAACCTCGGTCACGCGCACGCTGGGCGGCACCACGGCCTGGGCCACAAAGTCACCAGCCAGGATCTCGCCCCAGACCCGGCGGGTCAGCTTGTCGCCCCGGTAGGCGGCCTTGCCACCAAAGCCGCCCACGGGTTTGAAAAACCACTGCCGGCGCGAGGCCCACAGCTCGTCCGCGCGTTCGGCCGTGACCGCCACGGTGGATGGCACCACGGCCTGCAACAGTTGGCGATCGCTGGCCGAGACACCCCAGGTGGACAGCAGATCGTCCTGGCTCAGTGCGATCAGGTTGCGCTTGTCGGCGTACAGCGCGTGCGCCCTGGGGTGAGGCGTCACCACCACGGCCCCCGCCTCATAGGCCTGCCGCAAGGCTTGATGTGAAGGCTCCCGCCAATAAAAGTCCGTCAGCCGGTTGTAGACCAGGTCAACCACCGTGCCCTGGTGCCACAGCTGGCCGTCCTGCCACGCCAACTCGGCCGGGTCGGCAATGCGCGCATCCCATCCGTGCCGCTCAAACAGTTGCCGAAACAGCTCGAACTCCGGGGCCAGGAACTGCTCGGACGGCGCGTCGTCCACGATCAGCACGGTCCTCAAGGCGGTGTCGCCCCGCTGAGAGCGCCATTCCGACACAAACATGTCCACCAAAGACGGCTCGATCGCATCCATCGGCGGCGTGAGCGTCGGCGCGCCAACGCCCTGCACCTCTTCGCAACAGGCCTGCTGGGCCCGCGCCAACACAACATTGAGCATCGCGCCCCCGGCATTGGTGTTGACCTCGATGAGCTGGGGCAACCCGTCAGCACCCACATGAAAGTCAAAGCCCATGCAGGCGCCCAGGGGACCAAAGGCATGGCCCGCCACGGCCGGCGCCCGCGCCAGGGCTTGGGCCTGGTAACCCGGCAGCGATGCCACCCGCTCGATGGCGGCCACCACCGCCGTGATCTGCTGCACCACCGTGCTGGAGACAAACACCACCGTGGACGAGAACAGGTGCGGTCGGTTCTGGCGAAGGTCGTCCGCGAGGTGCTCGCCCAACCGGCGCTCATCCACCGTCCGGCAAAAGCAATGCTGGTTCATGCGGTCAGCAGAACTGCTGACGGGCCAGGTCATGTGGGGGTCGCAGGATTTCATCGTGTCCCTAGTGTGCACGGATCCGGCTTGCCCGATGGGGTGGCGTCGTCTGTACGGCAGCGCACCGCACGGCCAGGCCCAACCGGCCATGATCGCCTGACACCACTTCAGGACTCAGCATGAACTTACCCAACACCGCCACCGTCGACGACCCCAGGCATGACCGCCCCGCGTCCGCATCCGCCGGTGCCGTGTCATGGGCATCCATCTTTGCGGGTGCCGCAGGCGCGGCCGCACTCTCTTTGATCCTGCTGATGCTGGGGACCGGGTTGGGGCTGTCATCGGTCTCGCCCTGGGCGCACGCAGGCATCAACAGAACGGCCTTTGGTGTCTCTACCATCCTGTGGGTGACCTTCACGCAGTTGGTCGCATCGGGCATGGGGGGCTACCTGGCGGGCAGGCTCCGAACCAAGTGGGTGGACACTCAACGTGACGAGGTTTTTTTCCGCGACACGGCCCACGGCTTTCTGGCATGGGCGGTCTCCTCCCTGGTCACGGCAGCCTTGCTGACATCGGCCATGGGGGCCATTGCCAACAGCGGCTTGCAAGCCGGCGCCTCGGTGGCTGGCGGCGTGGCCACCACGGCGGCGGCAGGAACGGCAGCTGCCGTGGCTGGTACGGATGCCAGCAAATCCGAAGGGCCCCTGGCCTATTTCATTGACACCTTGTTCCGGCGGGACGGCGATGCCCTCAAGACGGCCGCATCCCCCACCATGCCCGCACCGCTGAGTGAAGTCAGCCGCATCTTCATGGCCACCCTTCAAACCGGCACCCTGCCCCCGCAGGATGTTCGGTATGTGGGCCAACTGGTCGCACAACGCACCGGGCTGCCTCAGGCCGAGGCCGAGAAACGCGTCACCGACACCTACGCCCGCGCACAAACCAGCTTGCGTGACGCCCAGACCACCATGATGCAGGCCGCGGACACCGCACGCAAAACCTCTGCTTATGTGTCCTTGTGGCTCTTCATCTCCTTGCTGAGCGGTGCCTTTGCCGCCAGCCTGGCCGCCACCCTGGGTGGTCGCCAACGGGACACCTGAGGCCCGTCAACCCTGACGCGTCACGCCACCCCACTCACGCACATTGGAGACACCCATGCGTTCACTGCTTCTGTTTTTTCTCGGCATCCCCATCCCCATCATCATCTTGATTGCCCTGTTCGTGAACTGATCAGGCCGGGAGTTGCTCGTAGGCCTTTTTCACCACCTCATAACACTCACAGCTTTGTTGCTCCAGACCTTGCCTGTCCAGGACCAGAATGCGCCCGCGCATGTAGCTGATCAAGCCGTCACGCTGCAGTTGCAGGGCGACTTCGGTCACGCTTTCGCGGCGCACGCCCAGCATGCCCGCGATGCGTTCCTGGGTGATGCGCATTTCATCGCTGGACTGCCGGTCCAGGTGCTGCAACAACCAGCGGCACAGCTGGGGGGCCAGCGCGTGGTGCCGGTTGCAAGCCGACGTCTGCGCCATGTGCGTGAACAAGACCTGGGTGTAGCGCAGCAAGGCCTGCAGCATGGGCTCGCAGTCACGCGACAACGTGGCAATGTCGCGTGCACCCATGCGCCAGGCCAGGCCAGAGCGCTGCACCACTGCTCCACTCAAAGCCTTGCCACCGCCCATGAAGGCGCCCACGCCGACCACGCCTTCGCGACCGACCACGGCCACCTCGGCGCAGGCGCCGTCTTGCAACAGCGACACCAGCGACACCACAGCCGTGACAGGAAAGTACACATGGCTCGAGACCGTGCCAGCGTCGTAAAGCGTCTTGCCAGCTGACAGCTCCACCAGTTCGATCCGGGCTTGCAGTCGCTTGACGACATCGGCCGGCAACGAGGCCAGCAACTGGTTGTGGGGAACCTGCGTTTGAGAAATCGTCACGACGTTGCGCTCCCTGGGTGACCCCGGGGGGTCGATGGGCGCAATCTATGGTCGCAGGCGCTGTGCGCCTATGTCGAAAGACACAGCGTCACCGCCGTGCGACAGTCAAACCAGGGGGCGCGTGGGCGGGCGGCCGTCACCATACAGATCGGCCAGCCGCGCCATGGCCTTCACGTCGCGCAGGTGGAGCCGACCATCGGCAATGTGGTGCAGGCCGCGCCGCTCCAGCTTGCGCAAGGTCTTGTTGGTGTGAACCAGCGACAGGCCCAGCCCGTCGGCAATGTGCTGCTGCGTCAGCGGAAAGTCCACGCCACCCGCGCCCCCATCGGCCTGCAAGGCACTGGCACGCTTGAACAGCAGGATCAGCATCGAGGCGATGCGCTCCTCGGCACTGCGGCGCCCAACCGACAACAGCGTGTCGTCCACCATCGACTCCTCATGGGCCGTGAGCCAGGTCACGTTGAAACCCATCATCGGGCTGCGCCGGTGCAACTCCCAGAGCGAATCGCGCTGGAACACGCAGAACAACGAATCGGTGAGCGTCTCCACCCCATGCGCCGCCGCGTCGCCCATCTTTTGCTGCACGCCGATGAAGTCACCAGGCAGCAAAAAGCTGAGGATCTGCCGGCGGCCATCGCTGAGCGTCTTGTACCGAAAGGCCCAGCCCTGCTGCAAGGTGTACAGCGGCGCATCGGTCTGGCCTTCGTGGATCAGCGATTCGCCTGCGCCCAGGCGGCGCTCCCGGCTCTTGAGCGACTGCACCAGCTCCAGCTCGTCCCCGGTGGGCTCATGAAACAGCTTGAGTGACCGCAACGGGCAGTCGCGGCAGGCCATCTCAGGGGTGGCGGATGCGGGTGGGTTCATGCCCAAAGTCTCGCATAGCCCGATCAGACGTTGAGGCTGTAGCCAAGCTCTACCTCAGAGGCGGGCTTGCCGCCATGCACACCCCAGTTTTCAGGGGGGGTCTCTCGCAGGTTGATCAGCACCTCGCTGGGCGGGATGCCCAGCTCGGCCAGGTTCTGCACGATGGCGGCGTACAGCCTGCGCTTGGCCTCCAGGGACCGGCCAGTGAACATGTCAAAGGTCACCAGCGTGTAGCGGTCGGTCCGCTCTGGCGGGCCCGTGAAACGGTGCGGCGCGTGCTCGATGAAACGGATGGTCTTGTCCCACTCCGGCGTCTGGATGCCGGTCATCATGGCCGCATGCACAGCGTCGATGATCTGGGTTTCTTCATGCGGCGGGTAGTGGCGGCGGACTTCGATGGTGATGGTGGGCATGGGGCTTCCTGGGGTTGTTTTGAATGTGGACGTGAATCAAGTTTCACACGGCCGGGGCACTCAGCATCGGCAACAGCACTTGAACCCCAAGGGGCGTCAGGTCAAGTGCCCGCCCATCCGCACGCCGCACCCAACCCCGGTGGATGAAGTGCTGCAGCAACTCATCGGCCAGTTGGCCGGCCAAATGATCCCGCCGCTCTGACCAGTCCAGACAGGGGTACGCAAAGCGCCGACCGGATGACGGCGCCTTGGGCTGCAGGCCCAGATCGGCCAGCCACGCCAGCCCTGTGGGGGTCAGCTCATAGCCGTCTGTCGCCATGGTCAGACCGCCCCTTGCTTGCAGGACGGTCAGCACCTTGACACCTAACTCGCCCGCCAAATGGCGATAGCAACAGCGCGCAAACCGCAGGCGCTGGCGCGTGGGGTGCTCCCACACACGGTCATGAGACGAGCGCTCTGCCACCACGGCCAGCGCTTCAAGCGCGTGCGCCACGTCTTGATGGGCCAGCTTGTAATAGCGGTGCCGGCCTCGGGCTTCGCACACCAACAGCCCGGCATCCAGCAGCTTGGACAAATGGCCACTGGCGGTGGCGGGCGTGACCGATGCGGCCAATGCCAGCTCACCCGCACTGGCCAGCTCACCAGAGAGCAAATACGCCAGCATCAACGAGCGGGCTGGATCGGCCATCATCGCGGCGATCCGGGCGATGCGTGGTTCGTGGGCAGCAGGGCGCGTCATGCGGTCAGCGTAAAGCATCCCGCGAGTCAGACGGAGCCTGGTCGCGGCTGGACAGGCCGTAGTCCCTGATCACCTCGGCCACACGCAACCGGTAGTCCGCAAAAATCCGGGCACGCCCGTCCTCCTGGGCCAGGCGGTGCGCCTCCAGGTTGCGCCAGTTGCGCACAGACTGTTCGTCTTGCCAGAAGCTCAAGGACAGGTAACGGCCTGGTTGGGCGATGCTTTCAAAGCGCTCGATGGAGATGAAACCCTCCAAGGTCATCAGCGAGGCCTTCAGTGCCTCGGCCCACTCGAAGTACCGCGCCTCCAGCCCCGCATGGGGCTCCAGCTCAAAGATGACGGCGATCATGGAGCCACCTCGCGCGCCAGATGCAGGGTCGACGGCACGCCCTGCAGCCAGGTGCGCTCCTCCCGGAGGATGAACCGCAGGGACTGCGCCATTTCGAAATTGCGCTGTCCTTCGTCGTCGGTCCTGAGCACGGCCCGGTAGCGCTCATAGGCGGCCATGCTGTCAAATCTGATCAAGCCCCATGCGACGTCGTTGGTGCCCTCGTGCGGGAGGAAGTACCCGATCAGGTCGCCGCCACAGCGCGGAATGATCCGCCCCCAGGCCTCGGCATAGCGCTGAAAGGCCGGGCGCTGGAAGGGATCGATTTGATAGCGGATGAAACAGGTGATGGTCATGAAAGCCACGCGGGTGAAAGAACACGCGACGACTGTCCACCAAGGACGCCTCTGGTTACTTTGGTGTGTGCCGAAGTGAGGGGTGCCACGGGCGGCGAGGTGATACTGGATGCTTGCCCGTTGCCGTCACCCAACCTCACCTCAAGGACTGCTCATGAAATTGCTGCTGCTTGCTCCCGCCCTGCTGGCCCTTGCCGCTCAGGCCGCGCCCGTGACCTACGACATCGACCCCACGCACACGTACCCCAGCTTTGAGGCCGACCACATGGGCTTGTCCTACTGGCGCGGCAAACTGAACAAAAGCATCGGCACCATCATTTATGACAAGGCCACCGGCGCGGGCAGTGTCGATGTGAAGATGGACCTGGCCAGCATCGACTTCGGGCTGGACGCCATGAACACCTGGGCCACAGGCAAAGACTTTTTCAACGTCGGGCAGAACCCGAGCGCGACGTTCAAGGGCCGCTTTGACGGCATCAAGGCCGGTGTGCCAACCCAGGTGCTGGGCGAGCTGACACTGAACGGCAAGACCAGACCCATGGCCCTGACCATCCACCAGCTCAAGTGCATGCCGCACCCGATGCTCAAGCGTGACTTCTGCGGCGCCGACGCTTCGGGCAGCTTCAACCGCGAAGAGTTTGGGCTGGGGGCGGGCAAGGACTGGGGCTTCAAGATGGACGTGAACCTGCGCATTCAGGTGGAAGCCGTTGCCAAGGAGTGAGCGTCACCCATCCGCCTTCACCGGAAAGCTCGATAAACCGAGCTCCACCATCACGATGGCGTGTTCGATGGCTTGCTCGAGCACCTTGCGCTTCAAATTCAACTTGTCGATGCAGTTGCCATTCAACACGCCAGCCATGCCATGCACCGTGGACCAAATGTAGAGTGCATCCAGATCCACTCGGTCGCTCGATGCGGCAGATTCGCCATGCAGGCGACGCAACACCTTGCGCAGGATGTCGTAAGCGTGAACGGCGTCCCTGATGAGGTCAGGGTGCTCCGCTGATTGGGGCCACTGGGCTTCAAACATCAGCCGGTACTCCAAGGGGTGATCCCTTGCATAAC
>Ga0209066_10008329_pt1 | contig 10068 bp, 10 predicted proteins | sample All_14_2_FD_187198 | JGI IMG/M metagenome (GOLD analysis project Ga0209066, IMG submission 187198) | Freshwater microbial communities in response to fracking from Pennsylvania, USA - Allegheny Zone_MetaG_DW_15 (SPAdes) (version 2) ... | reverse complement strand
AAAACCGCCTTGAGATTGGTGTCGATGACAGCATCCCAGTCATCGTCCTTCATGCGCATGGCCAGCGTGTCGCGCGTGATGCCCGCGTTGTTCACCAACACGTGCAAAGCGCCATGCTCCTTGATGATCGCATCCAGCGCGGCGTCCACGCCAGCCGCGTCGGTCACGTTCAACACCAGGCCTTTGCACCCATCGAAACCGGCCAGTGCATCGGTGATGCCCTGCGCACCCGCTTCGGTGGTGGCGGTGCCCAACACTTTCACACCACGCTCGGCCAAGCCGAGGGCGATGGCGCGCCCGATGCCCCGACTGGCGCCGGTGACCAGTGCGATCTGTCCCTTGAATTCGCCGCTCATGCCAGCAACCCCTTGGCTTCAAGCAACGAAGCCGGATCAAAAATGGTGGCAGAAACCAGTTCTGCGTCGATGCGCTTGACCATGCCGGCCAGCACCTTGCCTGGGCCGCACTCGACCACATGGGTCAGGCCCCGTGCCTTGAGTGCCTGAACCGTTTCAACCCAGCGAACCGGACCAAACGCCTGGCGATACAGGGCATCGCGCACAGCGTCGGCATCCGCAGCGACAGCCACGTCGATGTTGTTGACAACGGGGATCAGCGGGGCGGCAAAGGGTGTGGCGATCAGCTTGTCTTTCAGGCGCTCGGCAGCGGGCTTCATCAGGCTGGAGTGGAATGGCGCGGACACAGGCAGCGGCAAGGCGCGCTTGGCGCCGGCCGCCTTGAGCAGCTCGCAGGCCTTTTCCACGGCCGCCTTGGTCCCCGCGATCACGGTTTGCTTGGGGTCATTGAAGTTGACGGCCTCCACGGCCTCACCTGTCTGGGCCGCAGCTTGCGCGCAACCGGCTTTCACTGCTTCGGCATCCATGCCCAGGATGGCTGCCATGCCACCTGTGCCCACCGGCACCGCATCCTGCATGGCCTGCGCACGAAAGCGCACCAGCGGCAGTGCATCCTTCAGCGTGAGCACGCCGGCCGCAACCAGGGCGCTGTACTCGCCCAGAGAATGCCCTGCTACCGCAGCGGGCATCAGGCCGGTTTCAGCCACCCAGGCGCGCCAGCAGGCCACTGCAGCGGTCAACATGACGGGCTGGGTGTTCGTAGTCAGGTCCAGGCTCTCTTTCGGGCCTTGCGCAATGAGTTGGCCGACGTCTTCACCCAAAGCTTCAGAGGCTTCGGCCAGCGTGTCGCGCACGGCAGCGTGCCCATCCCAGGCGTCAAGCATGCCAACGCTCTGGGAGCCTTGGCCGGGAAACACAAATGCAAATGCAGTCATGAAGGGGTCCTTGAATCGGTCTTGTCTTGCTGTTTTTGTTGGACGGGCGCGCTGCTCAGTAATCAACCAGCACCGCGCCCCAAGTGAAACCGCCCCCTACGCCTTCCAGCATCAGGGACTGCCCGCGCAGGATCTGGCCCTTGCGGATGGCGTGGTCCAGGGCCAGAGGGATGGATGCAGCCGAGGTGTTGCCGTGTTGATCTACGGTGACCACGATCTTGTCATACGACAGTTTCAGTTTTTTGGCAGTGCCTTGCATGATGCGCAAATTGGCCTGATGAGGCACCAGCCAGTCCAGGCTGGCCGCATCACGGCCCGCGGCGTCCAGCACTTCGTGCGCGGTCTTGTCGAGCACGTTGACGGCCAATTTGAACACGGCCTGACCGTCCATCTTCAGGGTCGCGTCACCCAGCACCTGCCCCGACGACACATTGCCCGGCACGTTGAGGAGGTGCGCGTACTGACCATCGGCGTGCAGCCTGGAGGCCACGATGCCAGGTGTGTCAGACGCTTCGAGCACCACTGCACCGGCGCCATCGCCAAAAAGCACGCAGGTTGTGCGGTCCTTGAAGTCCAACAGGCGAGAAAACACCTCGCTGCCGATGACCAGGGCCTTGCTCGCCGAGCCGCAACGGATCATGGCGTCAGCCACCGTCAGCGCGTAGATGAAACCGGAACAGACGGCCTGCACGTCAAATGCCGGGCAGCCGTGGATGCCCAGATCACGCTGGATCAGGCAGGCCGTGGACGGGAAAACCATGTCCGGCGTGGAGGTGGCACAGATGATGAGGTCGATGTCCGAAGCCTGCAAGCCTGCGGCCTCGATGGCGCGCTGTGCAGCTTTCAGCCCGAGCACGCTGGAGGTGACGTCGGGCTCTGCGAAATGGCGTGCCTGGATGCCGGTACGCTCAACGATCCACTCGTTGGAGGACTGGATGCCGTCGGCCGCCAGTCTGTCAACCAGATCCTGGTTGGTGACCCGCTTCGGGGGCAAGTAGCTGCCGGTTCCGGCAATGCGGGAAAAACGCTTTTCCGCACCATGCGATTGCAATGAACTGTTCTTCTCGCTCGTCTGTCGTGATGACATTCAATAAGGGATCAGGCCGCCTGACCCACATCCGCCGCGCCACCCGAATCGCCTGCCTTGGAAGGCAAACTGTCGAGCGCGGCTGCGATCTGGTCATGAACCCGGTCCAGCAGTCTGTGACGGGCGGCATCATAAGCCCGATTCAAGGCCACCTCGAAAGCCAAGGTGTCAGAAGACCCATGGGTCTTGAAGACCAGTCCACGCAGACCCAACAAGGCGGCACCCGCATAACGGCGGTGGTCAACACGCTTTTTGAAGTGATTTAGCACCGGCATGGCCACCAAAGCCGCCATTTTGGTGAAGATGTTGCGCGTGAACTCTTGCTTGATGAAGGCAGCAAACATGCCCGCCAGGCCTTCGGCACTCTTCAAAACGACGTTACCGACGAAGCCATCGCAGACCACAATGTCAGCAGTGCCTTTGAAGATATCGTTGCCTTCGACGTTGCCGTAGAAGTTGATCAGGCCCCGGTCGCCTGCCGCGCGCATCAATTCGCCCGCCTGTTTGATGACCTCGCTGCCCTTGATCAGCTCCTCGCCGATGTTGAGCAAGCCCACGACCGGATCGTCCTTGCCTTCGACGGCCGAAACCAGGGCGCTGCCCATGACGGCAAACTGCAGCAGGTGTTCTGCAGAGCAGTCCACATTGGCCCCCAGGTCCAGCACGGTGGTGAAACCATCCTTCTGGTTGGGCACCACGGTGGCCAGCGCGGGGCGATCGATGCCCTCGATGGTCTTGAGCAGGTAGCGCGCCAGTCCCATCAGGGCGCCGGTATTGCCAGCCGACACGCAGACGTGCCCCAGTGCAGGCTTGTCGCCAGACGCCTTGAGCTGGCTGATGGCCACCCGCATGGACGAATCCTTCTTGCGGCGCAGTGCCACTTCCACAGCGTCATCCATGGTGACGACCTCGCTGGCGGGCACCAGCGTGGTTCGAGGCCAGCTGCGAGCAGGCTCGATGGCCTCGGGCAGCCCGACCAGCACCAGTTCCGCTTCGGGGTGCGCGTCCAGAAAGGCGCGGCTGGCGGGTAAGGTGACTGAGGGGCCGTGGTCTCCGCCCATGCAATCCACCACGACGCGCACGGGCGTCAGCACGTCATCAAACGAGCGATGGCCCTGGTTCGAACGAGCTGAGGCAGGTGTGGGTACAGACATAGGCATACGGTGACAGCGAACAAACGGGACAGCCAGAAAAAAGGGCTGGCGAACCGATGCGATCGGTCGACCCAGCCCTCTTGGCTTTGTTTTTATACCCGGCAAGCAGCCGGGTCAGACCTGAAGATCAGGCGTCAGCCTTGGTCTTGAGGACTTTGCGGCCGCGGTAGAAACCGGTGGCGCTGATGTGGTGACGCAGGTGCACTTCACCAGTCGTGGCTTCAACAGCCGTACCCGGTGTAACCAGCGCATTGTGCGAACGGTGCATGCCACGCTTGGAGGGCGACTTCTTGTTTTGCTGAACAGCCATGATGGACTCCGTATGAGCAGGCTTGGGTTATGCAGCCCGCGGGTTTGTCAGACCGCACGTCGACCAGCTCTCAAGCACCAACCCTGGTGATTCATTTGAACCAGACCAGGCTTGACGCAATGAGGCCATTGCCGGCCGCTTGCAGTCCGCAAGTGTTAAAAAAATAGGTGAATTTGATCCGGCAGTAACCGGAAAGCTCAAGATTCTAGCACGACTCATGTGAGTTGATCAAATCAGGAGCCGCCCTTTTTCAAGGTTGCCAGCACCGCAAAGGGGTTGGGGCGTCCGGACGCGTTACTTGTTTCATCAGTGGGCGCCCCTTGCTCGGCCCCCTCAGACGGCAACACATCGCCGTCATCTCGCATCAGCGAGGCCACGTCGGTGGGGCATTGCGCATGACGGGGCACGATGGGCTGGGCCATGATCAGCTCATCTTCGACGAGTTCAAGCAAGTCGAAGTGCCGGTCCAGGGCCAGCACGTCGTCGTCGGAGTCGGCGTCCAGCGCCGCCGCGGCGGCTTCATCTTTCACAAAGCGGATGCTGCACTGCACCGTCACCGGCACGGTCACGGCATGCAGGCAACGCTGGCATTCCAGTGCCAGCTCGCCTTGCGCTTGCAGGTCGAGCCACATCTGGGGCCCGCCCACGCGCTGTGGCACCAGCCGCCCTTGGGCCGACCAGCTCACGGCTGGCAGGCTGGCGTGGTCAACGTCCTGGGCCAGGCCCGCCGTCACGCGAGCCAGATCGGTCACGGACACGCTGCCCGCCAGGGGCTCGCCAGATTCAATGAAGGCGCCGATGTCCATGTTCCGGGGCGCGAAGGTACGTGCTTTCATGGCGCCGAGTTTAGGGCAAGGCGCTGAGACAATGGCGGCATGAGCACACTTGCTGTCCCCTCGCCCCCTGCCCCGGCATGGCCGCGCCTGATTCTGGGTTCAACCTCGCCTTATCGCCGCGAGCTGCTGGCGCGGCTGGGCTTGCCCTTCGAATGCCGGGCGCCACGCGTGGACGAAACACCCCATCAAAATGAGCGCCCAGGCGACCTGGCATGGCGACTGGCCCAGGCCAAAGCCCAGGATGTGGCCGACCAGCACCAGGGTGACGTCATCGTGATCGGCTCGGACCAAGTGGCCGATCACGACGGGCAAGCGCTGGGCAAACCCGGTAACCACGACCGGGCGGTCGACCAGTTGCGCGCCATGCGCGGCAAGACGGTTTACTTTCACACGGCGGTCAGCATCGTCCGGCCCCTGGCTGGCTATGCCCAGACCCATATGAGCACGGTCGAAGTGCGGTTTCGCGCATTGAGCGACACAGACATCGAGACCTACCTGATTGCAGAGCAACCCTATGACTGCGCAGGCAGCGCCAAGGCCGAGAGCCTGGGCATTGTGTTGCTCGATCGTATCCAGTCTGAGGACCCGACGGCCCTCATTGGCTTGCCGCTGATACACACTGCCAGGCTGATGCGCGAGGCCGGTGCAGACCCGCTGGCCTGGCGTGCCGCGCTGCGCTGACGTGCCCCAACCTTCCTCCTGACCAGAACATGCCCCATCAAAACGACGCACACCAGGCTCGCGGCCGACTCTTGCTGATCCCCAACACCCTTGACCTGGGCTGCGTGGGTGACGGTGAAGCGCTACCGGATCTTCAGCAGGTATTGCCCCTGGGCGCCATCCAGGCGGCCTCGCAACTGCGCTACTGGGTTGCCGAGAATGCCAAGACCACACGCGCCTTCATCAAGCGCGTCGGTGAGGTTGTGCCCCTTGGCCTGTCCCTGCAAGAGCAAGACATCCAGGTCCTGCCCAAACCCCAAAAGGGTGCCGCAGCCAAGCCTGGCGCCGAGGCGGACAAGGCCGTCGCCGCCCTGCTCGCGCCGGCGCTGGCCGGGCATGACCTGGGCTTGATCTCTGAAGCCGGCCTGCCTGGCGTTGCCGATCCGGGCTCGGCGCTCGTTCTGGCCGCGCACCGGGCGGGCATCACGGTGCTGCCTTTGTCTGGCCCCAGTTCTCTGGTGCTGGCACTGGCTGCCAGCGGGCTGCATGGGCAGAGCTTCGCGTTCGTGGGCTACGTCCCGGTTGAAGCCACCCAGCGGGCTCAACGCATCCGCGAGCTGGAGCAGACCTCGCGCAAGCTCCATCAAACCCAACTGGTGATTGAAACGCCCTACCGCAACACAGCATTGTGGGAGGCCTTGTGCCAGCACCTGCAAGCCGGCACGCTGCTGAGTGTGAGCTGTGGCCTGACCCTGGCCCAAGGCTGGAGCCGCACAGACACCGTGGCGCGCTGGCGTCAGCATGGCCTGACATTGCCAGACAACGTCCCTGCCGTGTTCAGCTGGCTGGCCACCTGACAAGCGGCCAGCCCCGCTTCTTGCCACAATGTCGACATTGCCTTGTCTGCCTTTATGAACGCCCTCTCCCCCACGCAACCCAAGCTACCTGATCACCACCATGCCGAACCCGGCGACCTGGCGCGCAAGCTGGGCTATGCGGGCTTGATCCCCTTCGTTGGCGGCGCCTTGTTCATCTGGCTGCTGGCCGGCCGCATCGACGATCAGCCGTTTGTCTTCGTTGTGCAGGCCCTGACGAGCTACGCCGCCCTGGTCGTGTCGTTTCTAGGCGGCATACCCTGGGGCCTGGTCATGTGGCGATCGGCATCAGGCACGGCCTTGCCGGACACACACCAACGCGCCTTGTGGGCGGGCATAGCGTATTCGCTGGCCGCCTGGCTGGCCTTGATGATGCCGCCCCACGCAGGTCTGATCGTGATCGGCGTGTTGCTGGTCGTGTGCTACGCCATCGACCGCAAGCGCTACCCTGAGCTGGGTGTGGCGGGTTGGCTGACCTTGCGCTTTCGGTTGACCGTGGTGGCCAGCCTGAGCTGCTTCCTGGCTGCGGCCCAGATTTGAGAACACGCCCACATGATTGACTACCGCATCGAAGTTGCTGACGTTCACAGCCACCGCTTTCTCGTCACGCTGCGCATCGCTAAACCGCAGCCCAGGCAACAGCTGAGCCTGCCTGTGTGGATCCCGGGCAGCTACCTGGTTCGTGAGTTCGCGCGCCACCTCTCGCCCATTCGGGCCAGGCAGGGACAAAAAGAGATCGCCGTCACGCCGCTGGACAAGGCCACGTGGGAGCTGGGCAACCAGGGCAGCGCTGCGGTGACCGTGCAGTACGAGGTGTACGCCTTCGACACCTCGGTGCGCACCGCCTTTCTGGACGCGCAACGTGGCTTCTTCAACGGCACCAGTGTCTTTCTGAAGGCGCACGGTTTCGAGGACCAGGCCCAGGCAGTGACCATCACAGGCTTGCCCAAGGATTGGCAGGTGGCCACCGCCCTGCCCGCGGTCAAGATCAATGCCAAGGGATGGGGTGACTACCTGGCGCCCGATTACGACGCGCTGGTTGACCACCCCGTCGAGCTGGGCACGTTCTGGCGAGGCGAGTTCACCACCAAGGGCGTGCGGCACGAGTTCGTGGTGGCTGGTGCCACGGCCGACCTGGACGGTCAGCGGCTGCTGGACGATACGAAGCGCATTTGCGAGGCCCAGATCACCTTCTGGCACGGACGGCGCAAGGCGCCTTTCACGCACTATGTGTTCATGCTCAATGTGGTCGAGGATGGCTATGGCGGACTGGAGCACCGCCAGAGCACGGCCCTGATCTGCGGCCGCAAGGACGTGCCGCGCAAAGGGCGCACCGTCAACAAGGATGCCTACACCACCTTGCTGGGCCTGATCAGCCACGAGTACTTCCACACCTGGAACGTCAAACGGCTCAAGCCCGTCGAGTTCGCGCCCTATGACTACACGCAAGAGAACCACACCCGCATGCTGTGGTTCTTCGAGGGTTTCACGTCTTATTACGACGACCAGTTCCTGCTGCGCACCGGCCTGATCGACGCGGCGACCTACCTCAAGCTGCTGGGCAAGACGATCAACCAGGTGCTGTCTACGCCCGGGCGCCTGTCTTACAGCCTGGGCCAAGCCAGCTTTGATGCCTGGACACGCTACTACCGCCCCGATGAGAACACCGCCAACGCCACGGTGAGTTACTACACCAAAGGCTCGCTGGTGGCGCTGGGCCTGGACCTGGCCCTGCGCCAGTTGCCTGCAGTTGATGGGCGGGCGCCCACGCTGGATGGGGTCATGCAGGCCTTGTGGCAACTGGGCCGGCCCATCAGCCAACAGGATGTGGCGCAAGCACTGGCTGGCGAAGCGCGCCAGTTGCCGCAAGTCCAGTCGTTCAAGACAGGCACGCCCCTGGTTGAGGCCTGGCAGGCCGTGCTGTCAAGCTGGACAGAGGCTTGTGATGACCTGCCGCTGCAGACTTTATTGAGTGCGCAGGGTATCCAATGGAACAGCAAGCAGGGACCGCTGCCACAACAGTGGGGCGTACGCATCCAGGACAACAATGGCAGCGCCAAGATTCAGGCCGTCATGCACGCCAGCCTGGCCGAGCAGATCGGCTTGAGTGCGGGTGACGAGTTGCTGGCGCTGGACGGCTGGCGTGTCAAGCGCGCGGAAGATCTGGCGGCCTGGTACGACGCCACGCGCACCCAGGCCTTGCTGGTCAGCCGCGATCAACGCATCTTGTCGCTCACGGTGCCCAGTCTGGCCGCAGGGGCCTCCACCAAGGCGACGCGCAAGCCACAGGCGAGCGGCCATCAAGTGGCCGGTGCAACGACCGAGATCGTGGCGCTGAGCTTGGCTGATCTGTCTCACGCCCGCGAGATCCAGGTTCGACGCAACGCCTGGCTGCAAGCCTGATGCCTTCGGTGCATGACGCCTCGGCATCGCCACGCCACTGGGGTGTGCTGGCGGGCTTGACCGCGCTCGTCCTGGCCGTTCACATGTGGGTGACCTACGAGCTGTCCGCGCAGATGAAGGCGCTGGCGCCGCCCGCCACCGCCATCAAGCGCATGGAGGCGACCTACGTGAGCGAAATCAAGCTCAGTGCGCCGCCCGTGGCACCGGCAACGGCGGCGCCAATAGCGCCCCCGGCACCTCAGCCCGCTCGCAAGGTCAAAAAGGTCCGCAAGCCGGCCAAGCCTGCATCGGCGCCCCAGGAGCCCGCGTCGGCCCCCGAGCCAGCCGCACTGGCCGAGGCAGCGGCCAGCGACGTGACCGTGGCAGAGGCGCCTGCTGAACCGGTCGCCCCGCCCTCCAGCCCTGAGGTGGCCGCGTCTGCCATCAAGGAGCCGCCCGTTGCCGCGGCAGCCATACCCGCCAGTGCCGCACGCTCAGGGCCCGCGTTTGTGTGGCCCAAGGCCACGCGCGTCACCTTCAAGATGGAGGGGTCGTACAGAGGCCCCATCTATGGCCAGGCCGCCGTGGAGTGGATCCGTCAGGACAACCGGTACCAGGTGCATCTGGAGGCCAGCGTCGGGCCCAGCTTTGCCCCGATGGGCTCGTGGCGACTGACCAGCGAGGGCGAGATCCTGCCCGAGGGCCTCTCACCCAGGCGCTATGAGCATGTCGACCGCCTGCTGTTCAAGACCAACGCGCCGCGCAGCCTGACCTTCGAGCGGGACGAGGTGCTGCTGCCCAACGGGCAACGCGTGCCGCGCCCACCTGGCATGCAGGACCCGGCCAGCCAGTTCATCCAGTTGGCCTACCGCTTCATCATGAACCCGGAGCTGCTCAAGGTGGGCAACACCATTGAAGTGCCTCTGGCCCTGCTGCGAAAGGCCGAAACCATCGCCTACGACGTGGTGGGTGAAGAGACCTTGCGCACGCCGTTGGGCGAGGTCCCCACTTACCACGTCAAGCCGCGCAGAACCGTGGGCGAGAAAGGCGACATCACCGTCGAGATCTGGTTTGCGCCAGGGCTGCAGTACCTGCCCGTGCGCATCCTGGCACGCATGAGCGAGAACATCTTCATGGACATGCAAATGGACCGCGCACCGCAGCAGGCGCCCGGCGTTGGCAGCGAGCCTTCAGCCCCCTGAACGACGCCACCCGCAGGGTGCTCAGCCGCCCAGCTTGGCAGTGGCCCGGTTCAATCGTTGCTCGATGGTCGCTGCCGCCGCGGCAGAAGCCAGCTTGGAGCCATCTTCAAAGAAAATCGCCGGCGTGCCTTGCACCCGCAGCTTTTGCGACAAGGCCAGGTTGCGCTGGGCTGGCGACGCGCACATGCCAAAGGCCTTGGCTGGCGGGATGCCGGCGAGCATCCAGTCACGCCAGGCCTGGGTGCGGTTGGCCACACACCAGATGTTGTCC
>Ga0209066_10008328_pt1 | contig 10069 bp, 7 predicted proteins | sample All_14_2_FD_187198 | JGI IMG/M metagenome (GOLD analysis project Ga0209066, IMG submission 187198) | Freshwater microbial communities in response to fracking from Pennsylvania, USA - Allegheny Zone_MetaG_DW_15 (SPAdes) (version 2) ... | reverse complement strand
GCGTAGTTCTTGGTGCACAACTCTATGCTGTCGGCGCCCATGTTGTGGGCGGCGCGGATGGCGCCCGGCTCCGGGTCGGCGAACACGCTGACCTCTATGCCGGACTTGGACAGGCTCTTGATGATCTTCTCGAGCGCGGGATTCTTGCCGTCGAGCTTCATGCCGCCCTGGGTGGTGAGTTCCTTCGGGGACTCGGGCACCAGGCAGACGGAATCGGGGCGGAAGCGCAGCGCCAGCTTCTCCATCTCGGGGACGGCGGCCATCTCCAGGTGGATGAGGCCCTTCACCTCGTGGCGGACCCGCTCTATGTCGGAATCCTGTATGTGGCGCCGGTCCTGGCGCAGGTGCATCACCACCAGGTCGCCGCCGGAGCCGTAAACCACCCGCGCGGCTTCCACCGTGTCGGGATTCTTCTCGCCGCGCGCCTGGCGCAGCGTGGCCACGTGGTCTATGTTCACACCGAGTTTAACGTTTCTCATGGTATCCTCCGGTAAATCTTCCCAAAAAATCAGCGGGCGGCCACGGCGCCGGAATGCCGGCGGTAATGCTGCAGCAGGTCGTCGGCGATGGCCTTTATCTTGCCGCGGCTCTCGCCTTCCACCAGCAGGCGCAGGAGCGGCTCGGTGCCGGAATAGCGGATGAAGATGCGGCCGTTGCCCTTCAGGCCGCCTTCCAGCTTCGAGAGTTTCTCGCTGAAGCCGGGTACCGCCTTGAAATCGGGCTTGCTCGACACCTTCACCTTCTCCACCACCTGCGGGTAGCGGCTCCAGTGCCGGCGGAACCAGCTGAAAGGCTTGCCCATGTCGCGCACGGCGGCCAGCGTCTGCAGCGCGGTGAGTATGCCGTCGCCCGTCGGGGCGAACTCGCGGAAAATGATATGGCCGCTGGTCTCGCCGCCCAGCTTCAGGTCGCCCTTCTCCATGGCGTCGGTGACGTTCTTGTCGCCCACCGGGACTTCGGCCACGCTTATGCCCTGGTCGCGCAGGTATTTCAACAGGCCGCAGTTTGACATGAAGGTGAGCGACACGCCGTTATTGGTGAGGCGGCCCCGGGACTTCATGTAGGGGGCGGCCATGGCTATCACGTCGTCGCCGTCCAGCTGCGCGCCCTTCTCGTCTGCGAACATGCAGCGGTCAGCGTCGCCGTCGAAGCTGATGCCGCAGAAAGCGCCCCATTTAGCGGCGGCGGCGGCCATCTTCTCGGTGTGCAGGGCGCCGCAGCCCATGTTGATATTCTTGCCGTCGGGCTTGTCGCCTATCACCTTAACTTTGGCGCCCAGGGCGCGGAACACGCGCGGGGCTATCTTGTAGGCGGCGCCGTTGGCGCAGTCGAGCAGGATCTTGAGGCCCTTCAGGTTGAAGCCCGGGGGCAGCGTGCACTTGAGGAAATCCTCGTAGTCGCGCGTGAAATCTTTCTTGTGCAGGCCGGGATGCGACGGGCGGAACTTGAGCGGCTCTTTGCCGAGCAGCAGTTTCTCTATCTTGTTCTCTATGGCCTCGCTGAGCTTAAGCCCGTCGTTGGAGAAGAATTTGATGCCGTTGAACTCCGGCGGGTTGTGGCTGGCCGAGATGACGATGCCGAAGTCGGCGTTCTCGCGCTTGACCAGGTACGAGACGGCGGGCGTGGGGATGATGCCCACGTCTATGACCTTGAACTTGCTGGCGCCCAGGCCTTCCACCAGGTACTTCTTTATCAGCCGGCCGGAAGCGCGGGAGTCCATGCCTATGAGGACCACCGGCTTGCCGGCATGCCCCTTCTTCTTATACTTGGGCAGCACAAGGGAGGCCGCGTAGCCTATTTTGCGTATGAAATCGGGTGTAAAGGGATAATCCCAGGTGATGCCGCGTATGCCGTCAGTGCCAAAAAGTTTGCCCATTATTTAAGCCCCGCTTTTAACAGCCTTATATAATTTTATATTATATCATTCTAGTAAGGCGCTGTAGCCGGCAGGGAAGGATGGCCGAGCGGTTTAAGGCGCCGGTCTTGAAAACCGGTGTACGGTTAATCCGTACCGTGGGTTCGAATCCCACTCCTTCCGCCAGTTTTCAGCAGACCATACGATTTGCGGGGTGGACTTTGCTTCTCGCGCCACCCCGGACACAATTCATATAATAGTTCTGCGCAGTATATGGAGAGGTGTGTGAGCGGTTGAAACAGCAGGTCTCGAAAACCTGTAAGGGTCAAACCTTCGAGGGTTCGAATCCCTCCCTCTCCGAACTTTTTTCTTTGCAAAAAGTTCTTTGTGTCCGTAGTGGCGCAGGATAGCGTAGTCCACCCCGTAGCAATTTAAAAAGCCCCGCAAGGGGCTTTTTAAATTAGACGGAGTCTCAGGCGGAAGCACTCCGAGTTTCATTGTCCGATGCTGAAGGGTCTGCAGGATGCAAATCTTTCCTGCTGGCTTCCAACGCCTGTCACTGCCAGGGCAGATTGCTTCACCCCATCCATCACTTTCGAGCGGCCTAGAGGACTAGTGCGTCAAGGTCATCGCTCCCGACTTGAAAGCCCTGGCCGCGGTCTGGTAATAAGCTATAGCCTCCTTAAGAAGCTCAGGGTCCACCGGCGCGGGCGTCTGGGCGTACGTCACCGGATCTATATGGTAGCTGGCAACCCGCTTTTGTGGCAACAGGACCGTAAGAATATCGCGCCGCAGGTAGCCGAGTACCTGGTAATTGCTGACGAAAGCCCGGGCCGGGTTGGGCCCGTCCTCGAAGAAACACCTTCCGAAGAAGTGATCGTCGCCTTTCTTGCCCAGGAATTCCACTATCGTCGGCATCAGGTCGATCTGGCTGACAACCTGCGTATAGACGCCAGGGCGGACGATGCCCGGCCCGTAGAGCACCAGCGGTATCCGGTATTTCTCCACCGGCAGTTTAGTCTTCCCCGCCACGGCGGCGCAGTGATCCGCCGTCACTATGAAAACCGTGTCCCTGAACCAGGGCTTGCGTTTTGCGTCCTCGATGAATTTACCGACGGAGAAATCGGTGTATTTTACCGCTCCGCGGCGGCCGCCGGGCGAGGCGATATCGATTCTCCCGTCCGGGTAGGTATAAGGTCGGTGGTTGGACGTGGTCATGATATGCGCGAAGAACGGTTTTCCCGCGGCAGCCTCCAGGTCCAGCGCTTCCAGGGCGTTGTCATACAGGACTTCGTCGGCGACCCCCCAGATGTTCTCAAAAACGACCGAGGCGGAGGGGAAATCGCTGCGGTCAATCACCCGGTAATCGTTGCCGCGGAAATAGCCGTTCATATTGTCGAAGTAGCCATGCCCGCCGTAGATGAAGAACGTGGAAACCCCCTGCTTCTCGAGCAATTCGCCCAGCGTGGAAAGGTTCTCGTTGCCGGGGCGCCGCACCACGGACTGCCCCGGGATCGGCGGCAGGCCGAGGGATAGCGCCTCCAGGCCGCGCACCGTGCGGGTCCCAGTGGCGAAGACGCGTTCGAATTTCAGGCCCGCCCGCGCCAGGCGGTCCAGATTGGGGGTGAGGCCCTCCGTTGAACCGTAAGCCCCCAGGAACGAGGCGGAGAGGCTTTCCACCGTTATCAGCACCACGTTGCGAGGCCGGCGCGCCAGAGGCAGCGCGTCGTCGGCCTCATCATACATGTCGGCATGGATGGCCGCCGATAGCGGGACCCTTTCCACATCCAGGCGTTTTAGGATCGCATCGGCTTCCGGCTGCGGCATAGTGCGGTAGAATTTCTCGTAATCCAGCTCGTTCTGCTTGAACGCCGCAAAGAAAGACAGCACCCCGTTGCCGGAAAGCTCGTCAGCATAGACGTTGCCGGAACCGCCTGACATGTCTATATCTATTAAGGCGTAGATCCCGGACGGGAGAGAGAAGGCGAGCAACAGGCACAGAGCCCTGGCGGCCTTTGAGGGCCGCGGCGACCTCGCCGCCCGCAAGAAAGGCAGCAGGCGCCAGGTTATCAACGCGGCAAGTATCCCCATCCCGGAGAAGATCCAATTAATGGGATAGGACTGGTAAATATTCCCTATCACCTCATGCGTATACAACAGGTAATCCACGGCTATAAAATTAAGCCGCGTTGAAAATTCCGTCCAGAAGGTGATCTCGGCGGCCGGTATGAAAAGAATAAGGAAGATTATGCTCCAGAAAACCGCGGCCCGCGCTCGAAGTCCTAATTTAGACCGGCCCTCACCGGTAGTCACCGCCTCGTACAGGCAGACCGGGCCAGCGAACAGCAGCAGCGCGGCGAGATCGAAGCCGAAACCTCTTAAAAATATCCCGGGCCAGAATTTCAACGGCACCGAGGATAAGCCTGCGTAAAGCACAAGAAAAAGACGCGTGGCCGTGAAAACAGAAATCAGCAGCAGCCCTATCAGCGCCGGCCGCCAGGCCAGGCCGGATTTAAATCGATAGGCAAGTGTTTTCATATATATATTCTTTACCAGATGGAGCCGCCGGAACTAAAAACTGGCCGCCGCCAGGATGCCGGTCCTGCCGCCCCCGAAGTCCGGCAGCAGGAGGAATTTAGCCCCGCCGCCGGCGGTCTTGCCGTCTTTGGCAATCCGGCCGTGCGCCCTGTTGGCTGAGATTTTCCCCAAAGAGTAACCGATCGACAGCGCCAGCGGGTAATCGCTGGCCCAATGCACGCCGTTATTCATCATTTGGAACGCCAGCAGGGACATGAGGCCGTACCCGACCGGAGCGATGGCCGGGTACTCCGGGTAGCTCGTAGAGATCACGGTGACGGTCATCATGGCCGTAGCCAGGTGCCCGGAAGGAAAGGCATCGTAATGGGACACATGGGTGTTGTAGTCGCCCTGATCCGGGAAAAATCTCCATCTGCCGGCTTCGGCGGTGGCGACGAACGGGCTTTCCCTGCCGGTGGTGCGCTTTATAAATTGTGTAAGGAGCGCCGTAGTCCCAATGCCCTCCAGCAGCGCGTAGCCGGTGCGGACCGCCCTGGAACTATCCGCAAGATACCCGTAGGCGTAGAATCCGCCGCAGATAGAAAAATGCAGCCAGCCGTCACCAAGGAAATACAGCGCCGATCCGGTGTCGGACGGGCCCCGTAAAATAGGAAGCCCCCAGGCCTTTATGTAAGGTTTGGTGTTGTCCACATTGGCCAACCCGAGGCGGCGCCCCTGCTTTTGTGCGCCGACGATAAGTTCCTCGTCATAATGTATCAGCAAGCCGGTGGCCGCGACCAAGCCCAGGGCTGCCGGAATTTTTTCCCGGCGGAAAGTCTCCCGCGCGTAAGCCCGGTAATCCGAAACGATGTTACCGGGAATATCCGCCAGTCTCGGAGCGGACGTGTCAGAGGCGGCCAGGGAAACAGCGGGAATAAGGAGACAACAGCAGAGTACCGGCAATGGGCGCAACATTATCCAATATTGTATCATTCAAATCAGGATGACTGCTTTTAAGATACGGGATATGCTCAAAACCTCCAGGATAACCTGCGGGCTGTTGCTCACCGCCATGCTGGCCGGCCCAGTCGGAGCCGCCGGCGAGGAAATCATGGGATCGCCCAAGTGGTGGCTTAAGGACGCCGGGGCTGCGGCAGCAGCCCCGTTCAAATGGGATACCTCCGACCTGAAAAGCATCGGTATCTTTACGGCGGCCGCCGGGATTTCTTTCCTCTGGTTCGACGACAACCTTGAGGATTACTCGGAAATGGTTAAACACAACGACTTCAATGTGCTTTCCGAAAAAGTCCGATATCTGGGGGACGGACTGGTTATCGTCCCGCTTTTTGGCGCCGCTTACGCTTACGGCGCGGCCGGCGGCGGGACAAGGGTAAAGAGTGCCGCCCTGGTCGGGCTGGAGAGCTATGTCGTCTCTGGGGTTTTCGCCACCTTGGTTAAATTCTCGATCCACCGCCCAAGGCCCAAAACTGGGGGTTCCTACCAGAGTTCAGGGAATCAGAATTTTTTTTCGACCCGGAATCTTTCTTTTCCTTCCGGCCACTCGACCTCGGCTTTCTCTTCCGCACGCGTTATTTCCTGGTATTTCGGCGACCGCGGGGCCGCGCCGTACATCAGCTACGGTATCGCTTCGCTAGTGGCTTGGTCGCGGGTCAACGACAGGGAGCACTGGGCTTCGGACGTGGTAGTCGGTTCCATGCTGGGTTATTTCACCGCGGACAAGATCATCTCCCTGAACGAAGCCAGACGGGCGAACACGCTGTCGCTTCTGCCATTCTACGGCGACGCCCCCGGGCTGACAGCCTCCTTGAGGTTCTAGCCGACCGCGGACCCAAAAGACATTCACGGGATATCAGGTCCGTGCTTCCGCCGGCAGCAGAGTTCGGAGCCTCATTGGCCATTGTTTCCTGTTCTTTTTATCTTTCCACACCGGCGCATGAAATACTTTTAGGCCGACCGATAATTGTTGTACGTGGTAAAAGCTGAGGCCAATAAATTCCAAGCCGGGCCAGGGCGGGCGCGGCGGGCCGCGGCAGCGGACGCCGGAACGTGTTTACCAATACTGCACCGGCCAAGTTTTATACAATTCCATAAACTATGACCTCTAAAGCGAACATACTGGTGGTCGACGACGAGCCGCAGATAGCGGACATGATCTCCTCGGCGCTGCAGCTGTACGGCTACGCCGTGCAGACGGCGATGGACGGCGAGCAGGGCGTGGCCAAGGTGGGCGCCAACAAGTACGACCTGGCCATCATGGACATACAGATGCCCGGCATGGACGGCATCACCGCGCTGGGCGAGATGAAAAAGGTGGACCCCGAGATAGAGGTCATCATAGCCACCGGCCACGGCACCATGGGCACGGCCATAGAAAGCTTGCGCAAGGGCGCCTTCGACTACCTGCACAAGCCCTTCGAGATCAAGGAACTGCTGAAGGTGGTGGAGCGCGCGCTGGAGAAGCGCAAGTTCAACGACATTACCCGGGCCATCTTCTCCACGGTAAAGCCCGAGGAGCAGCTGCGCGTCATCATAGATTCGGTCACGCGCATACTCAAGGCCGAAGAGTCGCTGCTGGTGCTGCCGGGCAGGGACGGCAAACTCTATATCGCCGTCTCCGACGGCCTGGAAGACCCCGGCGCGGCCGCGTCGCGCCTGGAGATGTGCTCGCGGCTGATGGGGGCCCCGGTGGAAACCGCCAAGTCGGCCGTGCTGTCCGAGAACCCCGCCGGCGACAAGCGCTTCGCGGGCGTCTCCGGGCTGGGCGATCTAAAATCCTCCCTGTTCCTGCCGCTGCGCGAGGACAATAAACCGGTGGGCCTTATCGTCATCAGCCGCCTGGAGGACGAGACCTATTTCACCGAGGACGACATGCAGCGCGCCAGGATCTTCGCCTCGCTGGTGAGCCTGGCGCTGCGCAACTCGAGCCTGTACCGCCAGCTGCAGGAGACGCAGGGCCAGTTGATACAGGCTGAAAAGATGTCGGCGCTGGGCCAGCTGGCCGGCGGCCTGGCGCACGAGATCAATAACCCGCTCTCGGGCATTCTGGGCCTGACGCAGCTGGTGATGGAGAATACCGACAAGGCCGGCCAGAACTACGCCGACCTCAAGGACATAGAGAAGGCCGTGTTCAGGTGCAAGAAGATCATAGTCTCGCTGCTGTCGTTCTCGCGGCAGGAGAAAACGCACCTAGAGCCGGTGAACCTCAACGAGGCGGTAGAGGAAACCCTGACGCTCTGCGCGCGGCAGATGGAACTGCAGCACATCAAGATCAACCGGCAGCTGGCCCCGGGCCTGCCCATGGTGAACGCCGACTTCCAGCAGCTGATGCAGGTGTTCCTGAACCTGTTCACCAACGCGCGCGACGCCATGCCCGACGGCGGCGAGCTGACCATTTCCACCGCGCTGGACGGCAACGGCGGCCGCCCAGCGGTGGTGGCGGAGGTGTCCGACACCGGCGGCGGCATCAGCCCCGAGATAGCCGGCCGCCTCTTCGACCCTTTCTTCACCACCAAGGCCGTAGGCAAGGGCACCGGGCTCGGGCTCTCGGTCTGCCTGGGCATCATCAACAGGCATAACGGCGGCATTAAAGTCTCCAACCGGCCGGGCGGCGGCTCCGCCTTCACCATTAATCTGCCTGCCCTATGAGCAAGAAAGTATTGATAGCCGACGACGAGGAACTGGTGCGCAACTATGTGCGGCGCGCGCTGGCCGGACGCGGCTGGGAAGTTACCGAGGCCGCCAACGGTACCCAAGCCCTGGAGCTGGCCGGCAGCTGCGGCTTAGACGCCCTGGTCTGCGACCTGAAGATGCCCGACATGCGCGGCGAAGAAGTGATAAAGCGCGTGCGCCAGGCCTGCCCCGCCATGAAGATAATAGCCATCACCGGCTCGGTCTCCGACATCAGGGCGCCGCTGGCGCCGGGCGTGCAGGCGGACGGCTTCCTGATAAAGCCGTTCGGTATAGACGAGATCCGGGATCTGCTGGAAAAACTCACCAAGACCTAGCCGCTCAGTGCAGGCCGCAGTCGTCGGAGATATTCTCCTCCTCCTGCATCAGCCTTATCACCGCGTTCATTTCCGTCACCGACAGGCGCGGGGCCGCGGGGGCGCGGTGCAGCGTCTGCAGCATCGCGTAGAACTTCCTGCGGTCGGCCTGGTCCTTTATTTCCCCGCCCGGATTGCGGCGCAGCCCGGAGCGGCTGAAAGCGGGGTCGCGCATCTGGCCGGCCCAGTACTTGGCCTTGGCCTCCAGCGCGGCGCTCTGCATGGCGGCCAGCCTGGCCCGGCGGGCGTTGCAGCTGGCGGTGTTCAGGCCGGCGGGCGCGTCGCGGAAGGCCACCAGTTCCGGCTTGATCTCCTCCTCGTCGAACATCTCGGCTATCACGCGCATGTCGGGCACGTCGAACTCGAAGCCCCGGCTGTCCTCCACCATGTCCCACTGCCGCTCGGTCTGCGCCTCCACGGTATGCAGCACCGCGCCGGTCAGCGGGTCTATCATCTTGGCTATGATCTTGAGGTGTTCCTTGGTGCCGAAGATGGTGCCCACTATGATGGCGTCGCTGGGGTCTATCTTCCGGCCCGGCTCGGCGCCCTCGGCCGCCACTCCGGACGCGGCCAGCTTGCGCTCCTCCAGGACCTTACCCAGCTGCGAGCGCTCCAGTAAATTCACCTTGCCCGAAGCCACCAGGCAGGAGAGCAGTTTCTCCGAGACATAATCGCTCTCCTCGCGAGACGTGCGGGCCTTGCGCGCGAAGCCGATGACGGCGAGGTTCTTAACTTTTTTGTTGGTGGAGTACTTGGCGAAGTCGTTCGCCATCTTCTTGTAGACGTCCTCGGCAGAGAGGACGGGCGGGGCGGCGAGCAGGGCCGCGAAGGCGGCGAGCAAGGTAAATTTTACCGCGGTATCAAGATCTTTCATAACCCCTCCTGCTCCGCTAAAATAGTTTAGCAGCAGGGGCGAAAACCCTCAGCAATAAATCGTCAAATTATCATCAAATCCCGAAAGGGGCTATTCGAATTTGTAGCCGTGGCCCGTCACGCTGGTGAGGCGCGCGCCGATCTCCGCGCCGAGCTTCTTGCGCAGCGACGAGACGTGCACGCCCACCGTGTGCGGGTCGTTGTAGCTGGCCGGGTCGTAGCCCCAGACGGTCTCCAGCAGGTAGGGAATGGAGAGCAGCCGGCCCTCCTCGGTGATCAGCGCCATCAGCAGGTCGAATTCCTTGCGGGTCAGGTTCACCACGGCGCCCGCCAGCGTGACGGTGCGGCCGGCCGGGTCTATCACCATGCCCAGCTTGCTGATCTTCTCGGTCTTCTCCGCCACGCCCTCGTAGCGCTTAAGCACCGCCTTGATCTTGGCCAGCAGCACCGGGAAAGAGAAAGGCTTCAGGATATAGTCGTCGGCGCCGCGGTTATAGCCGGCCAGGATGTCCTCCTCGCTGACCTTGCTGCCGGAGATGATGATCACCGGCACCCGCTCGAAGCCGTCCGTCTCCTTGATCGCCCGGCATAGCGTGAAGCCGTCCAGGCCCTTCATCTGCGCGTCGGTGATGACGAGATCCGGCTTGGAGCCGCGCGCCAGCGCCACGGCCTCGGCGCCGTTGTCGGCGGCCGCCACCTTGAAGCCGCGGTCCTCGAGGAACCGGCGGGTGGAATTGAGCACCAGGCTGTCGTCGTCGAC
>Ga0209066_10008324_pt1 | contig 10074 bp, 4 predicted proteins | sample All_14_2_FD_187198 | JGI IMG/M metagenome (GOLD analysis project Ga0209066, IMG submission 187198) | Freshwater microbial communities in response to fracking from Pennsylvania, USA - Allegheny Zone_MetaG_DW_15 (SPAdes) (version 2) ... | reverse complement strand
CCCTGCCATGCCGCCCAGGCCGTTTCGTCGATGGGGTGCGTGGGTGATCCCAGCGCCAGCACGTAAACCAGCATGCCTTCGTTGTAACCGACCCAGTCATGGTCGATGAAGCCACTTTCGGGATGCCAGCCCATCGACAACAGCGGTGGACGCACCTGCAGAAACGCCCAGTCGACACGTTGGTAGATGTCTTCGGCCAGCTCGCGAATGGCCTGCTCTTCGGGGTGCGCCTGATCAAACCAGGATTGCGCGAACAACACGCCGCCCAGCAGCAACGCGGTGTCGACCGACGACAACTCGACCCAGGGCGCGTAGCGGGTGCCGGTATCGAGATGCAGGAAGTGATAGAAAAAACCGTGATGTCCTGCCATGCCCTGCGCGGCGTCGCCTTGCGGCGCATCGTGCAGGAAACGCAAGGTCGCCAGCGTGCGCTGACGTGCCTGCTCACGACTGATCCAGCCACGCTCCACGCCCAACGGATAGGCGGTCAGTGCAAAGCCGACCGCCGCCACGCTGGCGAAAGGTTCGTCCCAGGGCACGCGATCCGGCGCCAGGCCGTTGTCGGCGCGCGTTTCCTGCCAGAAATAGTTGAAGGTGCGATGCTCGATGTCGCGCAACAGTTTCGGCACGCGGCGGCTACGCTCGGCGCCTTGCCCATCCTTGGCTTGGGCAGGTCGCGCACTCAACGGCGACGCCTGCATGAACACCAGCAACCCCAGCACCACACCCAAAATCCGCCCAAACCGCATCGTCATCGCGCTCTCCACCGCATCGTGGCACGGCGCTGACGCCACACCGCATCTCTTCCACCGGTGCGACGGCAGGATGCGCCGTCCATGGCACATCCTGCCGTCGATTCACCGTCTCGCCATTACCAGTTGAAGCCGACCGACAACTTCATGGTGCGGGTGGGCAACAGAATGCCCAGACCATGCGTGCCGAAGTCGGGGTTGGATTCGCCCGGACCACCGCGCCAGTTGTTGTACTCGTTCCAGTTGCGGTAGTTGAAGACGTTCAACACGTCGACGCGGAAGTTCAAACGGTAGTCAGCACCGAACACGAAATCCTTCGACACCGCCATGTCCAACTGGCGGCGCCCGAACGCGCCGCTCGGCGTAAACGGATCGAAGAAGCAGTTGTTCCAGTCCACCGCATCGGCACAGTTGACCGCCTCGTAGGTGCTGGGTGTTTCGATGGTCGCCTTGGCCGAGAACAGCATTTCCCACGGGCCCTCAACGATCCCGGTGGCGACCAGACGGTGCCGTGCGATACCGGTCGACCGCTTCCAGCCGAAGCCTTCGGTGTTCGGGTAGTCGAACAGGTAGTGCTCATCCGACGCCGCCGCGTTGGAGCGATTTTCCTCCGCATCGCTGAAGGTGTAGGCAAAGGTCGCACCCCAGCCTGCTTCGGCCGAGTAGGGTTTCTCCAGCGAGAACAGCAGCGAGTTCAGCCGCGTTTCGATGCCGTTGTCGGCCAGAATGAGTGTGCCGAAGCCCGGCACCCCGAAGCCCCAAGGCTGCCCGCCCCAAGTGGTACCGGCGGGGCGGAAGCTGCCATCCGGATAGCGGTTGCCCAGGGTGAACACGATGCCGTCGTGGCTGCGCACATGCGACAGCGTGACCGAGCTGTTCCACTGCCCGAAGGTGTTGCGAATACCGATGCTGAACTGGTCGGAATACGGTGTCTTCAGATCGTTGGCGATCATGTTGACCTCACCGCCGAGATTCGGATTGGCGGCGATCAGCGCACGAAGGTTCGCTTCATCCAGATACGAGGTATTCCATTCCAGACAGGTGGCACCGGCGCATTCATGACCCGGCGTATTGAAATCGAAGCCATAGCGCGGGAAGGTGCCTTTCGACTGTTCCAGCGCCAGATAGTCGAACAGGTTGCGGTCATACGAGCGTCCCGCGCCACCGAACAGCACGCGCGATTCGTCTTCGCTCAGGTCGTAGGAGAAACCCACGCGCGGCTGCCAAGCATCCTTGAAGGCATCGCGATTGCTGCCGTCGCTGATGTAGTTCTCGATGTCATAGTCAGTGTTCTGGATATTCGCCCAGCCACGCAAGGCGGCAGCCAGCTCGGGTCGCGTCACGTAGTCCAGATAGCCGGGGGTTTCTTCGTAGTCCCAGCGCAGGCCGAGGTTCAGGGTCAGACGGTCGTTGACCTGCCAGTCGTCCTGCAGATAGATACCGAACTGCTTGTTGCGTGAGGTGATGTTGCGGTCGCCCACGCCCGGCACGACCGAGCCGAACTCGACCCGATACGGCACGCTGGTGCTCTGCGTGATGTCGTAGAAGAACTGCGGGTTGTAGGGCTGCTGTTCGAAGGCATCGACGCGCACCGACTTGTACTTCACACCGGTCTTGATGGTGTGGTCACCGTGCCAGGCCAGATCGAAGAAGGTCAGGTCGTTCTGGAAGCCGATGCCGCGCTGGCCCTTGTCCTGGTAGTCCTGCCCACCACCGATGTTGAGAATGCTGCGGCGGTCCGGCGTGGTCAGACGCGAGCCGTTGCCAAAGGTCAGCGGGCGCGGATTCCAATAGGCGTCCTCGAAGGTGATGTGTGCATCGTTGAGGAAACTCGCCCCGCTGAACTGGTGACGCAGGTCGATGCGGGTCTCGTCGTTGTCCTTCGAACTGGCATAGGAGCGCGCATTGGTGCCGCCGATGCCGGTGATTTCCGACTCGGTGCGGTACTTCGCGGTCAGCTCGAACAAATGGGCATCGCCCGGCGCGAACGAGAGCTTGCCAAAGAACAGATCAAGATCAAACGGCGAATTGGTCGGCCCCACCTGCGAGGCATACTCGGGCGGCAAGTCACTGGCCTGGAAGTTTTCGCCGGGAATGATGTCGCGCGGCGAGAGGATTTCCTTCTTTTCGTAGGTCACGAAGTAGTGCAGCAGATCGCGCACGATCGGACCACCGAAACTGAAACCGTACTGCTCGTCTTCGGTCTCCGGCTTGGTGCCGGAATCGATTTCGCGCGGTGTGGAGGCGCGCCAGTTGTCACTGGTGCGGTCATAGAACACGCTGCCTTCGAATTCGTTGCCGCCCGAGCGCGTGACCGCCGTCACCGCCGCGCTGCTGATCTGGTCGAACTCGGCCTTGTAGTTCTGCGTGATGACCTTGTATTCGGCAATCGCCATCTGCGGGAACGGACTGCCGCGCGACGAGTCCTGCGAGCTGATGCCGCCCTTGAGGACGTAGTTCTTCTGACCCACACCGTCGATGAACACATTGATGCCGTTGGACGACTGCGCACCCGAGCGCAACTGCGTGGAACCGTCGGCGTTCTCGGTGAACTGCACGCCGGGAACGATGTCGGCAAAGGCCAGGAAGTTGCGCGAGTTCTGCGGTAGCGCCGAGATCTGCTCCGGCGTCACGTAAGTCGCGATTTCCGAGGTCTTGTTCTCGAACAGCGCGGTACCGACCACCTCGATGGCATCGAGGGTCTGTTCGCTGGCCGCAGCCGCGACCGGCAGATCCAGCGTTGCAGTCTGACCGACCCGCAAGGTGATGGTCTGCACGCTGGTCTGCTCGCCCGCGCGCACCTCCACGCGGTAGGTGCCGGGTGGCAATCCGGGCACGGCATAACTGCCGTCGGCGGCCGCCTGCACGCTGCGCGAGAATCCACTTGCCACGTTGGTCAGGGTCACTTCGGCGGCAGACGCCTGCGCGCCCTGCACCACCTGACCACGCAAGGTGGCCGAGGTGCTCTGCGCCAGCACGCCGCCGCTGGCAACGAGCAGACAACTGACCAATGCAGACGCCAGTAGCGAACGCTTCGGCAGCATGGCGGTGCGACGGCGGGTTTGAATCGACGAACGGATTGTCATGACTTCCTCCCAAGGGATATTCGGGGTTTGATGTAGCGTTGTTGTTATTCGGTGCAACGATAAAAACGTGTTGTTTCCGCTGGCAGCATCGCTGCGAACAGCTATCCGGATGGCCGCGCCGCCAGACGCAAAGCCTTACTGCCAGGGCGCTCGCAGGAGCTGCGCACCACCAGTTCGGCACGCAAGGTCTGCACACTGGTTTGCACATGCAGACCGGGATCGAAGGCCGCCACCAGACGCTCCAGCGCCTGCTGCCCGAAGTCGGCGATGCGAACCCGCACGGTGGTCAGCGGCGGCGTAACGAAACGCGAGATCGGAATGTCGTCGAATCCGGCAATGCCGATGTCCTGCGGCACGCGGACACCGGCTTCGGTCAACGCAAACAGACACCCGATCGCCATCATGTCGTTGGCCGCAAAGATCGCATCGGGCCGCTCGCGCAAGGTCAGCACGCGCTGCCCGGCGCGATAGCCCGAGTCTTCACTGAAGTTGCCCGCGATCACTCGTGGTGTGGCGTCGGGAAGCCGCTCGCGCAGCGCTTCGTGATAGCCGCGTGCGCGCTCTTCCGCGTCGTGGTTCCGCTCCGGTCCGGAAATCAGCGCAATCGAGCGGTAGCCACGGCCAATCAGGTGACTGACGATGGCGTAGGCGCCCCAGTAGTTGTCGATGGCAATCGCGTCGTAGCCGATGTCATCGACCGGCGTATTCATCAGCACCACCGGCAATCCGGCGGGTAAGGTGTCTTTCAGCAGACGCGCATCGATGTGCGGCGACATGATCAGCAGCCCATCGACCCGACCGCTCATGGTCTGGATCGCGGCGGCGGCCTCCTTGGCATCACCGTGCGAACTCGACACCAGAATGTGAAACCCCTCGCGGCGTGCGGCCTGATCGATGCCACGGATCAGCTCGGAAAAGAACTCGCCATGCAGATCCGGCAACAGCACGCCGATGGTCTGGGTACGCCGGGTGATGAGACTGCGCGCCGCGCTGTGCGGCACATAACGCAGCTTGCGCGCCGCATCGAGAATGCGCTTGCGCGCCTCGGCAGAGACACTTGCATGCCCGTTCAAGGCCCGCGAGACCGTCGCCACGGACACCTTGGCCGCCTTGGCTACATCCTTGATCGTTGCCGCCATGCGCACACCACCCAGACTGACTGCACCAAGCAGCGCTTGGCGGAGCGCAATGTAAACGTTTCCAAAAATAGCTGTAAAGCCGCGTTGCAACATGCACGCTATCGCGCCAAATCAGCAACTTAGAACCGCTATTCCGTTACAAATCGCGTCGATTTCAGCGCCTCGCCCCGCGCATCGGACAATGCGCACGGCACAACGGCAACGAGCGCCGCAACGCGCCACCCACCGTCTCCGCCATAATCCGCAGCTTCCTGCGCCACCACCGAGATCCGCATGAGCCTGTTTTCGCGTTTTCGTCGTCCCGCCTGGCAACATGCCGATGCCGCTCGCCGCGTCGAAGCGGTGCGCAGTGACCACAGTCCCGAACTGCGGGCGCAGTTGTTTGCGCTGGCCGCCAAAGACCCGTCCGCGGAGGTCCGCAAGGTGGCGATCACGCGTCTCGACGATGGGCATTCACTGCTTGAGTTGATCAAACAGGAGTCCGACGCCAGCTGCCGCAACGTGGCCATCCAACGTCTGCGAACCCGTCTGCTGGATCGTCAGGTTGACGCACAGACACGCTTGGTCTGGATCGCCCACCCCGACCTGCCAAGCGAACTGGTGGAAGCCGCAGTGGAAGCCGCGCCGGAAACCGAAGCACGCCTCGCCGCCCTGATGCGACTGGATCGCCCGGCGGTGACCCTGCGCCGCTGCCTGCAGGACAGCGATCACAAGCTGCGTATGGAATTGCTGACCTGGATCGATGACGAAGCCTCGCTGGCGCGCATCGCCGATCAGGCCCGCAAACTCGACAAGACCCTGGCCAAGGCGGCCAAGGACAAGCTGGATGCCAAGCTGCTGGCGCGTGGCGATGGCGATGCGCAGCGGCAACGCGCACTGAACCTGGCGGCACAGCTCGATCAACTGGCGCGTCAGGTGCCGACCGATATGGCGACCCGCATCGATGCCATCGCGGCGGAACTGGCCGCATTGACGAGCGCGCTTGACGAGCCCCTGCAGCGCCGCATCGAAGGCCACCTGAGCGCGGCGCGTGACGTCGCCAACGCGCTGGCGAGCGCGCACATGCCCAAGCCGGAACCCGTTGAACCGGAACCGTCCACGCAAACCGTCGACGAAGCGCCCGTCGATGCCTTCGAGCCCGCCTCCAGCGCCGAACACGAAGGCATGCCTGTCGTGACGGTCGAGTCCAAGCCGAAACCGGCCCCGGCACCACCTGATGCGACATTGAGCAAGCATCTCGACGCGGGTCTGGCGGGTGTTCGCGACCAACGCCTCGGCGTGGCACGCCCTGCTCTGGACGCCGCCAAAGCACGCCTCGCCGAAGGCATCGCCGCCAGCGCGGGACAGCGCGACAAGCTGCGCGAACTGGAAGCCGGTGTCGCCGAGATGGAGCGCTGGCAGCGCTGGGCGGGCAACAAGGTGCGGGCGCGCCTCTGCGATGAAGTGGAAGCGGTCATCGGCTCGGGCCTGCATCCCGACGCGGTCGCCAATCGCATCAAGCAACTGCAGGACGAATGGGCCAAGGTCGAAGCCAGCGAACCCGATCACGGCGAGCACGCGGTCGGCATTGCCAAGCGCTTCCGTGCGATGTGCAGCAAGGCCATGGCACCCACCCGCGAGTATTTTTCGCAACGCCACGAACTGCGCAGCGCCAAGGCCACCGAACTGGCCGCACGCGGCGAACGCGTCGAGGCCGCATTGAACGACAGCGAGGTCGATTTCTTCGCCCTGCGTAAGGAAGTCACCGACCTGCTGCGCGAACTCGACGATGTCGAACCGCGCGACCGCAGTCGTCTCGGCAAGCAACTGCGCGCCTTGCTGGATCGCGTGCAGGCCGCACGCGACGCGCACGACCAGCACGCCACCGAAGGCAAGCGCGCACTGATCGAAAAACTGCGTCGCGACATCGGCTTTGCCAGCAGCCAGACCAGCGCCATCGCGGCCTGCAAGCAGGCTCAGACCCAATGGAAAACTCTGCCGCGAGCGGGCCGCAAAACCGAAGACGCGCTCTGGGCCGAGCTGCGTGCGGTGATCGACCCGGTGTTCGACAAGGCTCGCGAACAGCAACAGGCGCAGCAGTCCGAACTCGAAGCGCAGGCAGCAGCCCGTCAAGCGGTGCTGGATGAACTCGATGCCTTGAGCAAGGGCGACCCCGATGTCCTGCGCCAAGCCGACAGCGCAGTCGCCGAATTGCAAAGCCGTTGGGATGCCTTGCGTCCGCCCACGCCTGTTGAGGCAAGCACGGAAACGCGCGGTAACCGCCGTCAGGACGAAGGTCGCCCGGCGCGTACGCCCCGCGCGCCCGTCGATCCGCTGCAGCGCCGTTTCGAGCAGTCGCTGGATCGTGTCCGCGATGCGCAACGCGCACTGGAGCAGGCGCGCGAACAACGCGCCGCCGAAGCATTGCTGCAAGCCGTGCTGAGCGGTGAACCCAACGACGCCTTGAGCGAGGCAGATCGCCGCGCGCTGCAGCAGGCGCGCAGCGCGGTGCAGGCAAGCGAGGTCGCACGTGAATTGGTGTCGCTGGAATTGGCGGCGGGCGTGGAAAGCCCTGCCAGCGATGCCGAACTGCGGCGCGAACTGCAGATGCAACGACTGGCCCAGCGCATGACGGGTGCCCGCGATGACGACGCGCGGCAATGGCTACTGCGATGGGCGGCCTGTGCCGAGCGTGCCGACGCCGCACAGAACGCGCGCGCCGCGTCGGCGCTGCGCAAACTGCTCGGACTGCACTGAGGATGTCCGCGCTCGACCTGATCCTGCGCGGCGCCAACCTGCCCGACGGGCGTTGCGGCGTCGACATCGGCATCCGCGAAGGCCACATCGTCGCCATCACCCCGAACCTGCAAGCCGATGCGCGTGAAGTGCTGCACGTCGAAGGCTGTCTGGTCAGCGCCCCGTTCGTCGACGCGCACTTCCATATGGATGCGACGCTGTCGCTGGGATTGCCGCGACTGAACCAGTCCGGCACCTTGCTGGAAGGCATCGCGCTATGGGGCGAACTGAAGCCTGAACTGAGCGCCGACGCACTGATCCAGCGCGCCCTCGCCTACTGCGACATGGCGGTCGCACAAGGCCTGCTGCACATCCGCAGCCATGTCGATATCTGCGACGACCGCTTGCTGGCCGTCGAGGCGCTACTGGAGGTCAAGCGTCGCATTGCGCCCTACATCGACCTGCAACTGGTGGCCTTTCCGCAGGACGGGCTGCTGCGCAGCGCCACCGCCGAGCGCAATCTGCAGCGCGCCCTGGACATGGGCGTCGACGTGATCGGCGGCATTCCGCATTTCGAGCGCAGCATGGCCGATGGCGCCGAATCGGTGCAGCGCTTGTGTCGCCTCGCCGCCGAACGCGGCCTGCCGGTCGACATGCACTGCGACGAATCCGACGACCCGCATTCGCGGCACATCGAAACCCTGTGTGCCGAAACCCATCGCCACGGACTGCATGGACGCGTCACCGGCTCGCACCTCACTTCCATGCACAGCATGGACAACTACTACGTCAGCAAGCTGTTGCCGCTGATGCGCGAATCCGGCGTCGCCGCCGTCGCCAACCCACTGATCAACATCACCCTGCAAGGCCGCCACGACAGCTATCCCAAGCGCCGTGGCATGACCCGCGTACCGGAAATGCTGGCCCACGGCATCCCCGTCGCACTGGGACAGGACTGCGCCATGGACCCGTGGTACGCGTTCGGCAGCGCGGACCTGCTGGACGTCGCCCACATGGCCGTGCACGTAGCGCAAATGACCTCGCAGGACGGCATCCGTGCGTGCTTTCGCGGCGTCACCGACATGGCCGCCCAGGTCATCGGCCTGAACAACTACGGCGTCGCCGTCGGCAACCCGGCGACGCTGGTCGTGTTGCAAGCCGAGGACCCATTCGAAGCCATCCGATTGCGCGCCGCCCGCCTGTTCGTCCTGCGCCACGGCCGCGTGATCGCGCACAGCCCACGCCGCAGCAGTCGTCTGCATCTGGCGGGACGACCGGAGTCCATCACACTGAACTTCTCGCCGGGTAGTCTGCGCGGATGAGCGAGATCCGTCCTGCCGAACAAAGGCGTCACCCCGCGCAAATGCATGTCGAGCGCGCTGCCGTCGCCTTGCGCGAACAGCGCCACGGCGACCTGCGCGAAGCTCTGCAGGCTGCCGCCGACCTTGGACATGCGGATGCCACCTACCGTCTCGGCCACGCCCAGTTGTTCGGACTCTGGGGCTGCGACGCGCAGACACGGGTGGCGCGGCAAACATTGCATCGCGCAGCCGAGCTGGGCTCCGCTGCTGCCGATCTGCAACTCGCCTGCCTGGCGCTGAGTGACCTGTTGCCTGACGCCGGCGATGACATCGCCACCCGTCATCTGCAACGGGCGAGCGAACGCCAGCATCCGCTGGCACAGCGCATCACTGCGATGTTGCTGGCCAGTCAGGGCCGACATCGCGAGGCCACCGCGAATCTGGCCTCCGCCCACGCCGCAGGCGACCCGGTCGCTGGCGCATTGTTGGCCCGACGTCTCCATCTCGGTATCGGCACGCCAACGGATCACCCGTCCGCCGACGAACTGCGCCGCGCGCTGCAAACCCTGGGCGTGCCGATGTATCTCGACGAGGCAGCAGAGGCCGATGAAACGGAAGAAAGCCGTTCAGACCAGACCCTCCGCTTTCCCGCCATCCGGGTGGGAACCGGACCGGACGAGGCTCACGTCGCGGTGCAGCGCCTGTTCCGACGCGAAGACTGCCTCTATCTGATTCTTTGCGGCACGCCGCACCTGCGCGCCTCCCAAGTCGTCGATCCCGCCACCGGCAAGCTCACCCGCATGGGTTTGCGCAGCAGTGACGGAATGAACTTCGACGCCCTGCTCGAAGACGCGTGGCTTCGTCATTTGCAGATGCGCATGGCCGCCGCGGCGGGACTACCGCTGTCGCACGCCGAACCGCTGGTGCTGCTGCACTACGCGCCGGGCCAGGAGTACCGACCGCATCGCGACTACCTGCCGGACAGCGACCCCAGTCTGACTCAACCCACTGCCGGAAGCGGCACCGGGGCAGGCAATCGGGCCGCAACCACCGTGGTCTATCTCAACGACGTGAGCGAGGG
>Ga0209066_10008323_pt1 | contig 10074 bp, 11 predicted proteins | sample All_14_2_FD_187198 | JGI IMG/M metagenome (GOLD analysis project Ga0209066, IMG submission 187198) | Freshwater microbial communities in response to fracking from Pennsylvania, USA - Allegheny Zone_MetaG_DW_15 (SPAdes) (version 2) ... | reverse complement strand
GGGCTTGGTCTCCGCAACTGCGCGCGGGCTGCCCGCCAGCCCCGGCGATCCCTGCCACGCATAGCCGGCAAGCCCCAGGATCAGTGCGGCCGCCACCAGTTCCCATGTCGTGCGCGGCAGGCGGCCAACGCCGATAATGGCCAGCGCCGCGACGATCACCAGCCCCACCGCGATGATCCAGCCCGTCATGGCGCTTTCCTCTTTCGCCGGATACGGCCGCGCACCAGCAGCGCGCCGCCCAGCAGCAGCAGGATCGGCGCCGCCCAGAGCGGCCACAGGATCGGCGCGGCCGTCGGTTCATAGCTGATCCAGTCGCCATAGCGCTCGATCAGCCATCTGCGGATATGCTCGGGCTCCTCGCCCGCCGCGATGCGCTGGCGGATTTCGGAGCGCAGGTCGCCCGCCATGCTGGCGTTGCTGTCGGCGATCGACTGGCTCTGGCAGGTGAGGCAGCGGATCGTCAGCATCAGGTCGCGCGCGCGCTGTTCCTGCTTGGGGTCAGGCAATTGCCGGTCTGCCCATGGGGCGGGCGGCAGCGCCGTCTGCGCCATGCAAACCCCTGAAATCATAAGGTTCGCCAGCATCGCGACCCAGAATTTCACGATCAGCTTCATCGCGCAGCCCTCAGCTTCGCGAGGATCTCCGGCACATTCTCTTCGCGGATATCGCCGATATGCTGGTGGACGATGCGGCCCTTGCCGTCGATCACGAACGTCTCCGGCACGCCCGATGACCCGAGCGCCAGTTGCACGCTGCTGCGCGCGTCCAGCCCGATCCGGTCATAAGGATTACCCCAGCGCTTCAGGAACCCGTCCACGTCCGGCCGCGCATCGCGAATCGCGATGGCGTCGATCTTCGCGCCCGCCTGCTTCAGCGCCAGCAACTGCGGCGCCTCTGCCGCGCACGGCACGCACCAGCTGGCGAAAATGTTGAGCAGATGCGGCTCGCCCGTCGCCAGATCCGTGCTCGACAGGCCGGGCCGATCGCTCGCGCCGGCAGGCAAGGCAAAGGCCGGCAGCGGCTGGCCGACCAGCTTCGACGTAATCACCCGATCGTCCGGCTTGAACATGCCCAGCACGAACAACAGCACGAAACCGGCGAACAGCAGGAACGGCAGCCAGATCAGCAAACGCTTCATGCCGCCATCGCCTCCCGCCGGCGGAACTTCGCGATCCATCCGCGCCGCTCACGCCCCACCAGCGCCAGCACACCGCCCAGCGCGATCAGGATGCCGCCCAGCCAGATCAGCGTCACGAACGGCTTCCACCAGACGCGGACCTGCCAGCGCCCCTGATCCGCCTCCTGCCCCAGCACAACATACAACTGCCCGTCCCAGCGCGTCAGCAACGCTGCTTCGGTCGTGCCTGTCGGGGGCGTCGTAAAGAACCGCGCCTGCGGGTGGATGGCCGTGCTCCTCCCACCCCGCTCGGCGCGCATGTCCGCCTGCAACGCTGTCCAGTTGTCGCCCGCGATCGGTGTGATCGCATCGAAACGCAGGGTCCATCCGGCCGTCTGGATGACGTCGCCGGGCTTCGCGGCGGCCAGCTTCTCCACGGTAAAGGCCGAATCGGCCGCCATGCCTGCCAGACTGACGGCGCAGCCGAGATGCGCGATCACCATGCCCCATGTGAACAGCGGCGTGCGCAGCAGCTTGCGCTTCCACAGCGGCGCGATGCTCGCCACCGCCACGCCTGCGGCCGTGACAAGGCCCAGGAACGGCAATACGCCGATCCGGCCCCATGCCAGCACCGCCAGCACCAGCGTTGCGATCACCGCGACCCCGGCGGGGATCAGAACGCGCTTGCCCACCGCCGCCGCACTATCCCGTCGCCAGCGCGTCAGCGGGCCGGCAGCCAGCACGATCATCAGGATAATGGCGATCGGCCCGACGATGCGGTCGAAATAGGGCGGCCCCACCGACACCTTGTACCCCATGGCTTCAGTCAGCAGCGGATAGAGCGTGCCGATCAGCACCAGTCCCAGGATCACCACCAGCAGCAGGTTGTTCAGCACCAGCATCGTCTCGCGGCTCACCGGATCGAACTGCGCACCTTCCCGCACGCTGTCCACTCGCAGCGCGAACAGCGCCAGCGCCCCGCCGATATAGATGGCGAGCAGGATCAGGATGAACGTCCCGCGCGTCGGATCGACGGCAAAGGCGTGCACACTCGTCAGGATGCCTGATCGGACCAGGAATGTGCCGACCATCGACATGGAGAAAGCGACTACCGCCAGCATCACCGTCCAGGCCCGCAGCGCGTCACGCGTCGCCAGCACCGTCGCCGAATGCAGCAGTGCCGTCGCCGCCAGCCACGGCATCAGCGAAGCATTCTCGACCGGGTCCCAGAACCACCAGCCGCCCCAGCCCAGTTCATAATAGGCCCAGTAGCTGCCCGCCGTGATGCCCAGCGTCAGCAGCACCCAGGCGCCCAGCACCCACGGCCGCATCGCCTTTGCAAAGGCGGCGTTGACCTGCCCCGTCAGCAAAGCACCGACCGCGAACGAAAACGCCACCGACAGGCCGACATAGCCGAGGTAGAGCGTAGGCGGATGAAAGGCGAGGCCGGGGTCCTGCAGCAGCGGGTTGAGCCCCTGCCCGTCCGGCGGCGAAGGATTGAGCCGCGCGAACGGATTGGAAGCGAACAGCAGGAAAGCATAGAATCCCATGCTGATCGCCGCCTGCGCACCCAGCGTCGCCATATGTGCCCGGCGCTCCAGCGCACGCTCGAACAGCGCCACCGCCATGCCCGCTGCGCCCATCACGGTCACCCACAGCAGCATCGACCCTTCATGGTTCCCCCATGTACCGGCGATCTTGTAGAGCAAGGGCTTCATCGAATGGCTGTTGGCCGCGACCAACGCCACCGACATGTCCGATTGCCAGAACAGCAGGATGAGCAGGAGAAACGCAACCAGCGTCAGCGCACCCTGCGCCACGGCCACCGGACGCACCGATTGCAACAGGTCTTCCTTGTCGGTCGTCAGGCCGAACCAGACGAACGCAAGCTGCAGCAGGGCCAGCGCGGCGGCGAGCCAAAGAGCGGCGAGACCGGCTTCGGCGATCACTTGTCCTCAACCTTATGCGTCGTCTCGTTGTACGTCATGCCCTCAAGCTCGCGCGGCATGTAGCGCTCGTCATGCTTGGCGAGCAGGTTAGTCGCCACAAACAGACCGGAACGATCGAACGCCCCCTCGGCCACCACGCCCGATCCCTCCCGGAACAGGTCCGGCGCAATGCCAGAGAAGCGCGCGGGCACGGTCGCCTTGCCGTCGGTCACGTCGAAGCGGATGGTAACGCCGTCCGACTCGCGCTTCAGGCTCCCCTTCACCACCATGCCGCCCAGCCGGATCGCCCGGCCGGGCTCGACGCCTTTCACCTTGGCATCGTTGGGCGTGTAGAAATAGGCAGCCTCGTCCTTCAGCGCCGATGCCGCCAACAGGCCCGCGCCGATGATCGCCACCAGTGCGGCCACGACCAGAATCAGTCGTTGATGCTTCGCTTTCATCGCCATCGCGTCAGTCGTCCCGTCGCATCGCTTCGGCGCGCCGCTCGGCATTGCGCATCGCGCGCCAGCTCAGCAGGCTCAACGCCACGCCACCGGCAAAGGTCAACGCATAGGCGGCAATCACGAAAGGCCAGGGATTCATATGCGTCTGCCCTCAGCCCCGCGCCATCCGGCGCATCCGCGCCTCTACCTTGGCCTCGGCCAGCAGGGTCCGCATCCGCATCAGCACGATGGCGGCGAACCACAGGGAGAAGCCCAGCAGCGTGAATCCCAGCGGCCACAGCAGCGCGCTGTCGATAGAGGAGCCTTTCAGCGTGATGCTCGGCCCTTGATGCAGGCTGTTCCACCACACCACCGACCGGTTGATGATCGGAATGTTGACCGCGCCCACCAGGGCAAAGATCGCCGTCACCTTGCTGACGCCGCCGCCTTCGCCGGACCGCGCGCTCGCGTCGGCCAGGGCGATATAGCCGAGGTAGAGGAACAGCAGGACCAGCATGGACGTCATGCGCCCGTCCCATTCCCACCAGGTGCCCCAGGTCGGCCGTCCCCAGATCGATCCGGTGATCAGGCATATCGCCGTGAACAGCGCCCCCGGCGCAGCGATGGCGCGACCGGCGACACCCGCCAGCGGATGCCGCCAGACAAGTTGCATCAGGCCCGAAAGCGCCAGCCCGGTCCATCCGCCCATCCCCAGCCACGCGGCGGGAACATGGATATACAGGATGCGCACCGTCTGCCCCTGCAGATAGTCCGCAGGCGTCACGAACAGGCCGCAGGCGCAGCCTATGACGAGCAGGACCACGCCCGCCCAGAACAGCCATGGCGTCAGTGGACGAGCGATGGAAAGGAACCGCGCGGGATTCGCGAAGGCGTGCATCGGGGCGTCTCTAAAGCATTGCGCAGGAAAGTGGCATCCGGTTTTTCGCCGATTGCAATCTGTCGACAATGCACGTCCCACAGGTGCGTGGCCAGCACTGCTTTGGTACCGGTTTACCGCATCACATGAGACGTTCGGCGTACCCCAGACGAGTTTTTTGTTACAGGCAGGCGACAAAAGGAAATCATGCTCCTATATGCCCGCCCAGCAGGCAGCGCCGTTTTGGCGCGCAAGGATCGCAGCGGACCCTTCGGCACATGCTCACCACGCACCCGTTTGACGACGACAAACTCCGTGAGGAGTGCGGCATTTTCGGTATTTCAGGGGCGGAAACCGCCTCGGCCGTAGTGGCGCTCGGCCTTCACGCCCTTCAACATCGCGGCCAGGAGGCGGCGGGAATCACCAGCTGGGATGGACATGATTTCCATACCCACCGGGCCATGGGCCACGTCGCAGGCAATTTTGACCGCGACGATGTGATCCGCAGCCTGCCCGGCGAGATGGCATGCGGGCATGTCCGCTACTCCACGACCGGAGAGACATCGCTCCGCAACGTCCAGCCGCTCTATGCAGAGCTATCGTCGGGCGGATTCGCCGTCGCGCACAACGGCAACATCTCGAACGCCATGAAGGTTCGGCGTGAACTGGTGCGGCGGGGGTCGATCTTTCAGTCCACATCGGACACGGAAGTCATCATCCATCTGGTGGCAACGTCGAACTACCGCACGCTGCTCGACCGCTTCATTGATGCGCTGAAGCAGGTTGAGGGCGCCTATGCGCTCATCTGCATGACGCCCGAAGGCATGATCGCCTGCCGCGACCCGCTGGGCATTCGTCCGCTCGTCATGGGCAAGCTGGGCGATTCCATCATCTTCGCGTCGGAAACGGTCGCACTCGACGTCGTGGGCGCAGACTATGTCCGCTCGGTCGATCCCGGCGAGCTGGTCATCGTCACCCATGCCGGAGAGGTCCGTTCGCATCGCCCCTTCGGCGACACGAACCCGCGTCCCTGCATCTTCGAGCATGTCTATTTCTCGCGCCCCGACTCGATCGTGGACGGCAACAGCATCTATTCGGTGCGCAAGGCGATCGGCGCGCAGCTGGCGCTCGAAAACCCGGTCGACGCCGACTATGTGATTCCCGTGCCCGACAGCGGCGTTCCGGCCGCCATCGGCTACGCGCAGGCATCGGGCATTCCGTTCGAGCTTGGCATCATCCGGTCGCACTATGTCGGCCGCACCTTCATCCAGCCGGGCGACAAGGTCCGCCATCTTGGCGTCAAGCTGAAGCACAACGCCAACCGCGCCCTGATCGAGGGCAAGAAGATCGTGCTCATCGATGATTCGATCGTGCGCGGCACCACGTCGCTCAAGATCGTGCAGATGATGCGCGAAGCGGGCGCAACCGAAGTCCACATGCGCATCGCCAGCCCGCCAACCAAGCACAGCTGCTTCTATGGCGTCGACACGCCGGAACGCACCAAGCTGCTGGCGCACCGACTGGACGTGGGCGGCATGAAGGATTTCATCCACGCCGACAGCCTCGCCTTCCTGTCCATCGACGGTCTGTACAAGGCGTTGGGCGAAGCCCAGCGCGCCCACATCCGCCCGCAATATTGCGACGCCTGCTTCACCGGCGACTATCCGACGTCGCTGACCGATCAGGACGAGGCGGTGGTGCAGAACCAGCTCGAACTGCTGGCCGAACGGGTAGTCTGATCCGATCGCCAACCCCACCCCGTTCGGGCTGAGCCAGTCGAAGCCCTGCACTGCCCTTCAAGAAAGAACAGCCCTTCGACAAGCTCAGGGCGAACGGATTTTGTGATGTCTGATCTCCCCCTTTCCGGAAAGCTCGCCCTCGTCACCGGCGCATCCCGCGGCATTGGCGCCGCCACGGCGCAGGCGCTGGCGAAGGCCGGCGCGCATGTGATCCTGACGGCGCGCACGAGCGGCGCGCTGGAGGAAGTGGAGGAGGCCATCCACACCGCCGGCGGTCATGCGACCATCGCCCCGCTCGACCTGCTCGACGGCGAAAGCATCGGCCGGTTGGCGGCCGCCATCTCTGGCCGCTGGCAGGCGCTCGACATCCTTGTGCTCAACGCCGCGACGCTGGGATCGCTGGCCTCGGTCCCCGCGATCGACGCCAAGGAATTCGCGCGGCTGCTGACGTTGAACGTCTCCGCCCCGCAGGCGCTGATCGCCGCGTTCGATCCCATGCTGCGTAACAGCACCGACGCGCGCGTGCTGGCCGTCACCTCCAGCGTGGGCCTCAAGGCGCGGCCTTACTGGGGTGCGTACGGCGCTTCCAAGGCCGCGCTCGAAACGCTGGTCACGGCCTATGGTGAGGAAGTGAAGAACATCTCCGCCATCCGCACACACATTGTCGACCCCGGCGCAACCCGCACCGCCATGCGCGCGCGCGCCTTCCCGGGCGAAGACCCTGCAAAGCTGAAGGGGCCGGAAGTGGTTGCGGATGCAATCGTGCATCTGGTCGGAACCGACGCCCCCAGCGGCCACCGTATCCGGGTGGAAGCGCCGACCGCCTGATGCTATCCTCCCGCGGACAGGGAGGGAGCGATGATACGTACGATCGTCGGGACCGTAACAGCCATATTGCTGGCGATGCTCGTCATCACCCTGATCGAGGGGATCGGCCACGCCGTCTGGCCACCGCCACCCGGCTTTGACCTCACCGGCGCGCAGGACACGGATGCGCTGACAAAGGCCATGCCGCTCGCCGCCCTGATCGCAGTGCCGGTCGGCTGGTTCCTGGGCACGCTAGCCGGCGGCTTCACCGGCAACCTGATCGCAGGACGCACGCTGCCCGGCTGGATCGTGGCGTGCATCATACTGGCGGCCAGCGCCTACATGCAGTTCCTGATCCCGCATCCCTGGTGGATGGTCGGCGCAGGCCTTGTCGCCGGCCCACTTGGGGGCTGGATCGCGACCAAGGCGGTCAGGCGCGCTTTACCAGCGTAACCTGCGCCACATCGATACCGCCGCCGCGAAAGCCGCCTTCGCAATACATCAGGTAATAGCGCCACAGCTTCACGAACCGCGCGTCAAAGCCCGGCGGCAGGCGCCCTTCGTCCACGGCGGCGTCGAACCGCACGCGCCATTGCCGAAGCGTTTCGGCATAATGCAGGCCGAAACGCATTGCGTCCCGCCATTCGAGGCCACGTGCTTCCGCCAGCTCGCGAAACCGACTCTGCGACAGCAGCAGCCCGCCCGGAAAGATGTAGGTCTGGATGAAGTCGGCGCTGGCCGCATATTTCTCGAAAAGCGCGTCATCGATCAGGATGAACTGCAACGCCGCACGACCGCCGGGTTTCAGCGATCGGTGGATGGTGTCGAGATAATCCGGCCAGTACCGCGCGCCGACGGCTTCCACCATCTCCACGCTGGCAATCGCATCATGTTGCCCGGTCCAGTCGCGATAGTCGGTCAGGTGGATTGCCGCCTTCCCCGCCTCAAGCGCCGGACGCTCCTCCGCATACGCCTTCTGCTCGGTGGAAAGGGTCAGCCCGTCATAGCGGATATCGGCCCGCGCCAGCGCCGCTTCCGCCAGGCCACCCCACCCGCAGCCGATTTCCAGCAACGCGTCGCCATCCTTCAGTTCCAGCCGATCGATAACCGCCGCCAGCTTGCGCCGCTGCGCCACCTCCAGGCCTTCAGAACCATTGCCAGGATCATCGAACAAGGCACTGGAATATTGCATGTCCTCATCCAGCCATAGCCGGTAGAAGTCATTGCCCAGGTCATAGTGAAACGCGATGTTGCGGCGCGATCCCGCGCGGCTGTTCCGCCGCAGCCAGTGCAGTGCCTGTCCCAGCCAGCGCGCGGTACCGGAGGATCGGGCCGCCATGCCCAGCGTTCCGGCATTGGCCATGAACAGCGCAAACAGGGGCACGGGATCGGGACTGGTCCATTCCCCGGCTTCCCAAGCGCGATACCATCCTGCGGATCCGGACGTGCCCAGTCGGGCCAATGCGCGCCAGCTTTCGACCCGCACTTCACATGCAAAACCCGGCTCCCGCCCGCCCAGCACGCGGAACGTGCCGTCCGGCAGCCATGCCTCGATCCGTCCGGTCTCTAGGCCCGCGTCGATCCGGTCGAGCGCCTTGTGGAATCCCCCCGCAAACAGCCGCGACAACAGGCTGCCGCCAACGACACTTCGCCCCGCTTTTACCAGATGACGGCCTCGGCGGGGGGAGTGGGTGTTCATGACGTCATGATGCCCGAACGCACCCCTTTCTTCAATCGTTCTTGGCCGCGCCATAGGCCGCCAATGCCCGTTCACGCGCTTCGCGATGGCCGATGATCGGGGCAGGATAGCTGTCCGGCCGCGCGCCCGCCCCATCCGCATCGTGGATCACCGCGTCCGACAGGTCGGCCAGTTCGGGCACCCATTCGCGGATATAGTCCGCCGCGTCGAATTTGGGCGATTGCGTCAGCGGCGCCATGATGCGCGTGAAGATATTCGCGTCCACGCCGCTGCCCGCCACCCACTGCCAGTTGACGCTGTTATTGCCATAGTCGGCATCGACCAGCGTATCCCAGAACCACTGCTCGCCGCGCCGCCAGTCGATCAACAGGTGCTTGATGAGGAAGCTGGCAGCGATCATCCGCACGCGATTGTGCATCCACCCCGTCGCCCATAGTTGCCGCATGCCGGCGTCGACGATCGGATAGCCCGTCAGCCCCTTGGTCCAGGCACGAAAGTCCCGGTCGGCGGCCTTGCCGGTCCGCCACTCAACACCGAAACTGTCCCGGCCGTTCGCTTTCCCATAGTCGGGAAACTGGCAGATGATGGTCTGCGCATAGTCCCGCCACGCCACTTCCTTCAGGAATGTCGTGGTATCGCCCTGCACGTCCGCGATCCGGTGCCAGACATAGCCGGGCGACACCTCCCCGAAATGCAGGTGCGGAGACAGGCGCGACGTACCTTCTTCCGATGGCAGGTTGCGGGCCGTGTCATAGGCGACCGCCTCGTCCCGGAAATCCGCCACCCGCTCGCGTGCGGTGGCCTCGCCCGGCATCCAATCAACGTTGAAGCCCTTCGCCCAGTCCGGCTTGGTCGGCAGCAAATCCCAATCTTTGAGATCATCGCTGTCAGGCCATTCGCCCGGCGCCGCGATCTTCGCCGGCACGGGATGCGGCGCGGGCGGGGGCATATGTTCGTTCAGCGCCCGCCAGAACGGCGTATAGATGCGATACAGCCCGCCCCCGCCCGTCCGCACCGTGCCGGGCGGCAGCAACTGGTTGCCATCATGCAGGCACAGGTCCAGTTCCTTCGCCACCGCCTTCTCGGCGTTGCGCCACCACGGTTCGTAATGGTGGATGGCGTGGACGCGCGTCGCGCCGACCTCCTTCGCCAGCTTCGGCAGCACTTCGGAACATACGCCCCGCCGCAGGATCAGCCGCGATCCTTTCGCCCGCAGGCTCTCGTCCAGCGCAGTGAGGCTATGATGCAGCCACCAGCGCGATGCCGCGCCCATGCGGCGATGCTTCGGCGTTTCATCGTCCAGCACATAGACGGGGATCACCGCCCCCTCGGCCGCCGCCGCGATCAGCGCCGCCTGATCGGACAGCCGCAAATCCTGGCGGAACCAGAGGATGGTGGGTGTGGTCATAAATCGCGCCTACCCCCAACCATCGTTCCGGCGAAAGCGGGAATGACGAATAATGG
>Ga0209066_10008322_pt1 | contig 10074 bp, 7 predicted proteins | sample All_14_2_FD_187198 | JGI IMG/M metagenome (GOLD analysis project Ga0209066, IMG submission 187198) | Freshwater microbial communities in response to fracking from Pennsylvania, USA - Allegheny Zone_MetaG_DW_15 (SPAdes) (version 2) ... | reverse complement strand
GCTGCGCCGCCGGCGCATCTGCGACAAATGGCGGCATACGCAGCCGCGCTGGCCGTGATCTTTCCGAGACGTCGCGTGGAAGCGGCTCTGTTGTACACCGCCGGGCCAAAAATACTCACGGTACCTGCCGACCTGCTCGACCGCTACAAGCCCGGCTTCGCGGCGGCGCAGCACAATTTGTGAGGCCCCCCGTTGAGAGCGGGCGTCGCCTCGCCTAGATAATGACCCAAACAAGGAGATAATTCGATGGCGACCAAGGCGATTACCGACGTCAGCTTCCAGGCCGACGTCATCGATTCCGACAAGCCGGTGCTCGTGGATTTCTGGGCGGAATGGTGCGGCCCGTGCAAGATGATCGGCCCGGCTCTCGAAGAGATTTCCGAGGAACTGGGCGAGCAGGTGACGATCGCCAAGATCAACATCGACGAAAATCCGGATGCGCCGACCCAGTATGGCGTGCGCGGCATCCCGACGATGATCCTGTTCAAGGGCGGCCAGGTCGCCGCGACCAAGGTCGGCGCGGCGCCCAAGAGCCAGCTGAAGGGCTGGATCGAGAGCGTGCTCTAAGGCGCTTTCCGGCAAGACAGACCAAATGAAAAGGGGCCGGTCTTTCCGGCCCCTTTTTCTTGTTTCCAATCGCAATCTCGCAGCGCGCCTAGGTCAGCGGGATCATGACCTGTTCGGTGTAACCCGGGCGGGCCTGGAGTCGCGCATACCAGTCGCGCACATGCGGGCGGTCAGGTCGTTCGATCGGCAATGCAAACCATGTATGCGCATAGACGCCCATGGGAATGTCGCCGATGCCGAAGGCTTCGCCGGAGAGCCAAGGTGCTTGGGAAAGCGCCGCATCCACGATCGCCATCATCTTTCCGCATTTTTCCGCGGAGCGCGCAACCGCATCCATGTCGCGTTCGCCTTCGGGCTTGCGCACCAGATTGACGAACACGTCTCGCTGGGCGTCGGCATAGCTGAACTGCCAGTCCATCCATTTGTCGCCACGCGCCCGGATCGCCGGATCTTCAGGCCACAGCGCCGGGGCATGGCGGGCGGCGAGATAGCGCAGGATCGCATTGGATTCCCACAACACCAGCCCGTCATCCTCGATGGTGGGGATCAGGGCGTTGGGATTGAGCCGCAGATAGGCGTCCGACATGCCGAACTTGCCGCCGACGTCATGGCGCACATGGGGCAGGCTGATTTCCTGCGCCAGCCATGCGACCTTCTTCACATTGTGCGAGTTGAGCCGTCCCCAGATCGTCAGCATCGGCAATCAGCCTCCATTCAGCCGTATAATGTTCGCGCCGCAATATCCCAGACGCGGGGCGAGGATGCGCCGAGCAGGCCGTTCCGCAAATCGCCTACCCGATAGACCGAGCCGTCCGGTCGGGCGAAGCGGCCACCCGCTTCGTTGAGAAACAGGCCACCCGCAGCATGATCCCACGGCATCGATCGCTCGAATATCGCAAGGTCATTCTGCCCCAGCGCGAGCCGGGGATACTGCTCAGCGGCGCAGCGCGGAATGTCCACCAGGGTGAAAGTGGAATGGGCGCGCGCCGTGATATCGGCGCGCTGCTCCGGCGTCATGAAATAGACGGAGATGGCGGCGATGGGCAGCTCCGCGCCGCTTTCCTGCGCCGTAATCCTATCACCATCTACGAACGCGCCGCCGCCTTCGACTGCGTGGCAAATCCGCCCGGTTAGCGGATCATAGAGCCATCCGGCCTGCGTCACGCCGTTGTCCGCCAGAGCGATGATGATGCCGAACGGCGGCTGGCCGGACGCGAAATTGCCGGTGCCATCGATGGGATCGATGATCCAGTTGAGGCCTTTCCCTGCGCGATCGAGAATGGCGGGGTCGGCGGCGCAGGCTTCTTCACCGATCAGGCCGGCTTCCGGCAGGATCGCCAGCAGGCCTTCGCTCAACGCAATCTCGCTTTCCTTGTCCGCAATGGTGACGAAGTCGTTCGCCGCCTTCTCGCTGATCTCATGTGCGGCCAGGTTCTGGTAGCGCGGCAGGATCACGTCCGCCGCCACCTTCTTCATCAGGTCGGCCACCGGGCGATATAGGGCGTGCATGGCGTCAGCTCCGATAGTCGGCGTTGATCGAAATATAGCCGTGGGTGAGGTCGCACGTCCAAACGGTGGCGCTGCCTTCGCCCAGGCCCAGGTCGACGCCGACCGAGATTTCCCGCCCTTTTAGGTGTGCGGCGACAGGCGCTTCGTCATAGCCCTCCACCGCGAGGCCGCCGCTGGCGACCTGCGTCGCGCCGAAACGGATGGACAGCTTGTCACGCTCGGCGGGTTCGCCGGCCTTGCCCACCGCCATGACGACACGGCCCCAGTTGGCGTCTTCGCCAGCAATGGCGGTCTTCACCAGCGGGGAGTTGGCGATGGACAAGGCGATACGATGTGCGCTGTCGTCGCTTTCCGCGCCTTCGACAGTGACTTCGATGAATTTGGATGCGCCTTCGCCATCGCGCACTACCAGATGCGCCAGTTCGCGGCAGACATCCGCGAGCGCCGATGCAAAGGCGTCAGCGCCAGCATCGTCAAAGGAGGCCAGTGGCGCATTGCCGGCTGCGCCGGTCGCAAAGGCCAATACCGTGTCGCTGGTCGACGTATCGCTGTCGACGGTGATGCAGGAAAAGGTCTGGCGGTTGGCTGCCGAAAGGATGGCCTGCAGAAACGCCGGATCGACGGTGGCGTCGGTGAAGATATAGCCCAGCATCGTCGCCATATCCGGCGCGATCATGCCCGATCCCTTGATGATGCCGACGATCGAGACGGTACGACCGTCTACAACCGCCTGCGCCCGCGCGGCCTTTGCGAAAGTGTCCGTCGTCATGATGGTGGCGGCGGCGTCTTCCCAACTGCAGGGTTGCGCCGTGAAGGCGGCGTCCAGCCCGGCTTCCGCCTTGTCGATGGGCAACGGCACCCCAATGACGCCAGTCGAGGAAACGAACACGTCGCTTGGCTTGCACGAAAGATGATTGGCGACCCGCGCAGCGATGGCTTCAACGGCGGCGCGACCGCGATTGCCGGTGAAGGCATTGCTGTTGCCGGCATTGACCACGAGCGCCCGGGCACTGCCCAGCGGCAATGCGTCCCGGCACCATTCGACTTCCGGCGAGGGGCACTTGCTCTGCGTGGTAACGCCTCCGACGGCCGTGCCCGGCGCCAGCTCCACATAGGTCAGGTCACACCGATCCCAGGCCTTGTATCGCGCCCGCGCAACGCGAAGGGTCACGCCCTCAATCGACGGCAGTTCCGGAAAGGCGGCGGGGGCGAGGGGGGAGCGTTCCATGGCTGGCGCATTAGCGTATGGAGACGAGGGGTCAATCACGTCGCAGGTTCAACTGTTTTTGATTAGACGAACGGCATCGCAATAACTATGTCGGGCGGCGACCAACCGTACGGGATTGATCTTGGAACTTCTGCTGCTCCTTTCGGCCTTGCTGACCGGCATCACGGGTGTGATGTCGGGTGGACGTCCGGCAGATGCGCCTCAGGTGGAGATCAGTGCGTCGGTGCAGGCTGCGGAAGCGGCCATGCAGGTCGCGGACACGCACTTCGCGCAACAGGCGCCGGTACTTGCCGTCATCCTTTCGATTGCGCTGGTTCTGTTTCTTTGCCCGCTCACGCGCTGGCACGTCGCATCCCCAGCGTACGCGCGCCGCAACGCGGCCCGGTTTGAGCGCCGGCTGGAATAGAGCCTTAGTGCCACCCGGTGGAACCCACCGGGACATATTTTCCGTTTCTTTGCGATCCGGCGTGAAGGCCGTTCGCCTATTCCCATTTTCAGAACGAAAGCAGGACCGTCATGCTCGGTGCAATCGCCAAATCCCTCTTCGGGTCGTCGAACGACCGCTACGTCAAGTCGATGGACAAGACGATCGCGAAGATCGCCGGATTCGAGCCGCATATTTCCTCGTATACCGACGCGCAGCTCGCCGATCAGACCGTACGCTTTCGCGAACGTCTGGCCGCCGGCGAGACGCTGGACGACATCCTGCCCGAAGCGTTCGCCACCGTACGCGAAGCCGCGAAGCGGACGCTTGGCCAGCGCCATTATGATGTGCAGATGATCGGCGGCATCGTGCTGCATCGCGGCGAGATCGCCGAGATGCGCACAGGAGAGGGCAAGACGCTGGTGGCGACACTCGCCACCTACCTGAACGCCATCGAAGGGAAGGGCGTCCACGTCGTCACCGTGAACGACTATCTCGCCCGTCGCGACTGCGACTGGATGGGTCAGGTCTATCGCTTCCTGGGCCTCACCACCGGCGTGATCGTGCCCAACATGCGCGAGGATGAACGCCGCGAGGCCTATAACGCTGACATCACCTACGCCACCAACAACGAACTCGGTTTCGACTATCTGCGCGACAATATGAAATATGAGCGCGCGCAGATGGTGCAGCGCCCGTTCAATTACGCGATCGTGGACGAGGTGGATTCCATCCTGATCGACGAAGCGCGTACGCCGCTCATCATTTCCGGCCCGACCGACGACAAGTCCGAACTCTACATGAGTGTCGACGCCATCGTGAAGCGGCTGGCCGAAGACGATTATGAAAAGGACGAGAAGCAGCGCACCGTCACGCTGACCGAGGACGGTACCGAAAAGATCGAGCGCCTGCTGGAGGATGCGGGGCTGCTTCAGGGCAGCAACCTCTATGATTTCGAGAACACGCAGGTTGTCCATCACGTCAACCAGTCGCTTCGCGCCAACGCCATGTTCCGGCGCGACATCGACTATATCGTCAAGGATGGCAAGGTCGTCATCATCGACGAGTTCACCGGCCGCATGATGGATGGTCGGCGCTGGTCGGATGGTTTGCACCAGGCGGTTGAAGCCAAGGAAAATGTCGAGATCGAGCCGGAAAACCAGACGCTCGCATCCGTCACCTTCCAGAATTACTTCCGTATGTATCCAAAGCTTTCGGGCATGACCGGCACTGCTGCGACCGAGGCGACCGAGTTCTTCGAAATCTACAAGATGAACGTTGTCACGATCCCGACCAATCGGCCCGTGCAGCGCGTCGATGAGGAAGACACGTTCTATAAGAGCCTGGATGACAAGTTCCGCGGTATCGCGCGCACCATCCGCGACCATGCGGAAAAGGGGCAGCCGGTTCTGGTCGGCACGGTCTCCATCGAAAAGTCGGAACTGCTTAGCGAATTCCTCAACCAGGAAGGTGTGAAGCACAGCGTTCTCAACGCGCGCTTCCACGAGAGCGAGGCGCATATCGTCGCCCAGTCCGGTCGCAAGGGGGCGGTCACCATTGCCACCAACATGGCGGGTCGCGGCACCGACATCCAGCTGGGCGGCAACCTTGAGTTCCGCGTCGAGGATGAATTGAGGGACATGCCCGAAGGCGCGGAGCGCGACGCGGCCATCGAGCGTATCCGGACCGAAATTCAGGCCGAGAAGGCCGAGGTGCTGGCGTCGGGCGGCCTGTTCGTGCTCGCCACCGAGCGCCATGAAAGCCGCCGCATCGACAACCAGTTGCGCGGCCGTTCGGGCCGTCAGGGCGATCCGGGCCTTTCCCGCTTCTACCTGAGCCTCGACGACGATCTGATGCGTATCTTCGGGCCGGACACGATGTTTGCGAAGATGATCCGTTCAAACCTGGAGGACGGCGAAGCGCTGCCACCCTCGCGCTGGCTCAGCAAGGCGATCGAAACCGCACAGCGCAAGGTGGAGGCGCGTAACTACGACATCCGCAAGCAGGTGGTCGAATATGACGACGTCATGAATGACCAGCGCAAGGTGATCTACGAACAGCGCAGCGATATCATGGATGCAGATACGGTGGACGATGTGGTCGCCGATATGCGTACCGAGACCGTCAACGACATTGTCGGCGCAGCATGCCCGCCGGGCACCTATCCCGAGCAGTGGGACATTGACGGCCTGGTCGAGCGGGCACGCGATGTGCTCAACATCGATCCGCCGGTGCGCGACTGGCTGAACGAGGATGCCGTCGATCCGGAAATGGTCGAGGAGCGGCTGGCGGCGCTGGCGGACGCAAACGTGACCGAGAAGCTGGAGCAGATTCAGGCTGTCGACCGGCACATGATCGAAAAGAGCATCCTGCTCCAGAATCTCGACCATCACTGGAAGGAGCATCTCTCGACGCTCGATGCGCTGCGTCAGGTGGTGCATCTGCGCGCCTATGCCCAGAAGACGCCGATCAACGAGTATAAGCAGGAAGCCTTTGCGCTGTTCGAGCGTATGTTGAGCAACATTCGCGAGGATGTGACGCGCACCATGGGCCGCGTTCAGTTCCAGTTCGAGGCGCCGCCGCAGGTCGACCTGCCTGTGCTGCCCGATTTCATCACGACGCACATCGATCCGTTCACCGGGGATGACAACAGCGCGGACGTGGATGCGGGCACGCTGGGGGTCATCACTTCGACGCTGCCGCGACCCGCACTGGCGGCGGCCCCGGTTGATGGTGAAGGCGATCCTTATGCCGAGCTCAACCTCAGCCGTAACGCGGTCTGTCCCTGTGGATCCGGACGGAAGTACAAGCACTGCCACGGCGCGCTGGCCTGAGGCCGCGGTTCAGGACATCTCGTCCCTTTCCGGCTTGCGCAAAGCCGGATTGAGGCGGGAAATGCTGACGATGCCCGCGATCAGCGCAAGCGCCGCAGCGAGCAGGGCAGGCGCCTTGCCGGTCCCAAGGCCCGTTGCAAGCAATGTCGCGGCGAGGGTTGCGCCCAGCGTCTGTCCTGTCAGCCGCGTGGTGGCGACAAGGCCGCCGGCAGACGCTGCGCGTTCGCGTGGTGCAGATCCGATCATCAGGCGCGCATTGGGTGACAGGAACAGGCCAAAGCCTGCGCCACACAGGCCCATGCGCCACGCTATGTCCCAATAATTAGGGGCGGGCGGAATGAACGCGATCAGCGCCAGCGCAATCACGGCAATCGCCATGCCCACGCCGCCCAGCAGACCTGCGGGATAACGATCGGACAAGGCGCCGGCTGCCGGCGCGACGAACATCATGACGAAAGGCCATGGCGCCATCATCGCGCCAACCGTTTCAGGCGAAAATCCGAAACCATGTTCGAGCCGGAACGGCATCGAAAGTAGCAGCGTCATAGACGCGATGAAGCCACATAGCGCACCGGCCGCCGACAGCGCAATGACAGGCTGGCCCAGCAGATCGACCGGCATGACAGGACTTTCCAGCCCCAGTTCGCGCCGCACAAATACAACGGCGATAACGATGCCGGCCAATACGATAGCAGCCGAAACCACAGGAGAATCGCCATGAACCCCGCTTTCGAAGCCGCCGACGATCAGGCCGAATGTTGCGGCGCTGAGCAGCGCCGACAGCAAGTCATAAGGGCGCTCATTCGGCGTTGGTGTCGGCAGCGCCCTGCCGAATGCCAGTGACAGCATGGCCAGCGGCAGGGTTGCCGCGAATACCCAGGGCCAGGACGCGAAGGACAATATGAAGCCGCCGATAGTCGGTGCGATCGCGCTGGCGAAGGTAATGACAACGGCGTTGAGCGCCAGCCCGCGCCCCAGCATCGCCTGCGGATAGACGGATCGCACCAGCGCAGAGGAAACGCTGAGGACGGCGGCCGCCCCAATCGCCTGCGCCATGCGCACGACCAGCAGGAAAGGCAGGCTGTTCGCAAAGAAGCAGAGCAGTGTCGCCAGCGCGAACAGCGCCTGCCCCCACTGGTAGAGGCGCGAGAGGCCGATGCGCTCGCCGAGGGACGAAAAGGGGAGAAGCAGCATCACGAGGACGAGCTGATACACGGTCACCACCAGCACCGCCGCCGATCCATCCGTGTGCAAATCGCGCGCGATCGTCGGCAGCGCGATGTTGACGATGCCGCCTTCCACCATCACCAGCGCGTTGCCCGCGCTGAGTGCGGCGATGGCATAGCGTCTGCGGGGGAGAGGAAGGCCGTCCGTCACACCGTTCACATGGTCGTGTCGGTGCGATTTGCCAAGCGTCTGGCGCTTGCGAAATGCGTCAGCCGACTTGCGCTCCGGACACATCCATCATGCGACCGTCGGTCACGATCACCGGATCACCCAGCTTTGCCTGTTCGAACAACAGCTTGGCGAAGGGCGTAGGTACGCCGATGCAGCCATGGGTGCCGCGGTCCAGCACCACGTCGGAACCGTGGATCGAAACGCCGTCGGGCGTGAGCCGCAGCATATAGGGCATGGGCGCGTCATAGCTGCTCGACCAGTGGTCGGCATCCTTCTGCGTGATCGGATATGTGCCGAGCGGCGTTGGTTTGTCAGTCGCGCCATACAGGATCACCGCCGCGCCGATCTCGTACCCATTCCGAAAGACCGACAGCGTCTGCGCCTTGAGGTCAACAGTGATGACGATCGGGCCGGCGGGCACGCCCGTATCGTCCCACACATAGTCGCCATGACGGAACGGGCCGGGAATGTTCAGGATGCGCTTCACTGTGAAGGCGTGCGCCGGCTTTGGCTGCGGTGTCGCCGTGCGGGCGATCTGGACTGCGGGCGCGGCCGGCTTCGCAGGCCGGGGCTTGGCAGTCGGCTCCGGCGATGGCGCGCGCGCGGGAACACCCGTCACGTGAAAGCCGATAAGCGCCATGAACGCCATAACCACCACCGCCTTCAGGGGCCAGCGCCGTTCCAGTTCATGTCTGCGGATCTTCATGCCTCGCCGGATCGCGCAAAATGGCGGAAGGGGAAAGGGGCGATTTGGAGCTGTGCCGGGCAGGGACAGCTGTTTCGCAACCCCTTAACCTGCCTGATGTTCGTGGATCGATGCGTGTTCCACGCGTTTCCGCGCGCCTCACCCGATACTGACGAAGCTGTCCATCACCCGTTTACGACCCGCCGTCTCGAATTCGATCTCCAGCTTGTTACCTTCGATCTCCAGCACGGTGCCATAGCCGAACTTCTGGTGGAACACGCGCAGGCCCACGCGCATGTCGCTGCGGCCCTTGTTGCCCAGCGACACGGCGGATTGCCGCGCCTCGACGATGCGTGTGGGTTCGCGGCTGAACTGGCCGGAAGCCTGTGCACGCGCCCAGCCGGGGCCGCGCCCGCCGCCGCGCGCGACATCGGCGAAGGGGTCGGTATTTTCCGACCAGTTGGCCCGCCACAGCGATGCGCCCCCCGCCATGCTGCTTTCCGCCTCGACATGCTCGGGCGGCAATTCGCCTACGAAGCGGGAGGGGATCGAACTGCTCCACTGGCCGTAGATGCGCCGGTTGGCGGCATGCAGGATGATGCAACGCCGCCGTGCGCGCGTGATCGCCACATAGGCGAGCCGCCGCTCCTCCTCCAATGCGGCGAGCCCACCTTCGTCCAGCGAACGCTGTGAAGGGAACACACCTTCCTCCCACCCGGCGAGGAACACCGCGTCGAACTCCAGCCCCTTGGCGGCATGAATGGTCATGATCGTGACCTTGCGTTCGTTCGCCTGTGCCTCATTGTCCATGACCAGGCTGACATGCTCCAGGAACGCGCCAAGCGTCTCATATTCCTCCATGGCCCGGACAAGTTCGTTGAGGTTCTCCAGTCGCCCGGACGCCTCCACACTGCGCTCGGCCTGCAGCATGCCGGTATAGCCGCTCTCGTCCAGTATCTGCCGCGCCAGTTCCGCATGCGGCAACTGGGTCGCCCGGTCGCGCCAGCGTGCGAGGTCGCCAACGAACGCGCCGAGCGCCCGGCGCGCCTGTGGCGTCATCTCGTCGGTATCGAGGATGCGCGCCGCCGCCAGGGTCAGCGGCGTGCCTTCGGCCCGCGCCAGCCGATGCAGCTTCTCGACTGCCTTGTCGCCAAGACCGCGCTTGGGAACATTGACGATCCGCTCGAACGCCAGATCGTCGGCCGGCTGGTTGACGAGCCGCAGATAGGCGAGCGCGTCACGGATTTCCGCACGTTCGTAGAAACGGAAACCGCCGACGATGCGATAGGGCATGCCGATCTGAATGAAGCGATCCTCGAACTCGCGGGTCTGATGCTGCGCGCGGACCAGGATGGCGATGTCGTCCAGACTGGTGCCGGATCGCTCCGCTGCCTCGATCTCATCGCCCACACGGCGCGCTTCCTCGGGG
>Ga0209066_10008321_pt1 | contig 10075 bp, 7 predicted proteins | sample All_14_2_FD_187198 | JGI IMG/M metagenome (GOLD analysis project Ga0209066, IMG submission 187198) | Freshwater microbial communities in response to fracking from Pennsylvania, USA - Allegheny Zone_MetaG_DW_15 (SPAdes) (version 2) ... | reverse complement strand
GTTAACCTGGAGTACTGGAAGAAGTGGCATGCGAGCTCGGTGCTGGCGCTGCGTCTGTCTGGAAGGCTTTAAAGGAATGCAATGTGTCTGACAATCTTTCTTTGTAGACCTCGTCCTCTTTGCAAAACCCGATAGCGAGGCCGTAAATTTGTATGCTGCGATCGGCATATTGTTGGATGCCGGGGTGTCGTTCGGGGCAGCCGAGAATCAGTGTCGCTTCAATATTTCTGCGCCAGGTACTGATAGCTCGGGAGATTGGAGCCAGGTTGTTTTTTCGACTCGCGGCAATCGCATCAAAAGTATGCTCCTCTATCAACTCCACCAACTCGTCCATATATTCCATTGCCGTATCTTCTTTTGCTTTCATGTAGGCCAAAGACAGGCATTCAAAGGCGGTATGTAATGAGGGAGACGGGAAGAGCAGGTTCTTGCCTTTTAAGGCAAGATTTGCCAATCGCTGTAGTTGTTCTGAATTCGCTGTTAATACATTATCAAGGATGTACTGGTCAGGAATGGCACGCTTGCCACCCAGCCGATCAAGGAGGCGAGATACGCCGGATCGACTGTTTTCCACTTGTTTCAAGGATTTTTCAAACAGGTCACTCTTGCCGGGTTGCGCTGCGAAAATGGTTGGCGCCAAAAAGAACACGCTATGGTAATCCCGTAATTTTTCAATCGTTATGCGTTCCGGATAGAGGGGGATCTCTCTTTTTATGGCCTCGGCGTAGGCCAGAATGTCGGGTGAATACTGCGCCCTCTTGTCATCGTCCAGCAGCGCATCCATATGACGAACCAGCGGCAAGTAAATTTCCAGATACGCTTTTTCGTCTGCTTTTGCCGCCGTCAGGGCTTGCCCGGGATCGTCTGATGTCACCATGGCTGTTCGATAATAGTCGCGCGACAGCGCCATTTGGTTGTCTCTCGTCTTTTCAGTCGCCTGAAACTGCTCGAAGGGCTGGACGCTGACGTTATACGGCATATTCAGATGTTGTACCCGACTGTGAATGCAGGTCAGCGGCGGCTTCGTGGAGGGGAATTTATCATGTGCGTTGCGCACGCCTTCCAACATTCTGTCTGCATCATCAACATAGACGAAAGCATTAACCCAGTCCGGTAAATGACTCAGAAGCAGGTGGTACAGTGCGCCTTTATTGTCGAAACCGAGCTTCCTTTCGATGGACCCTTCCACCGAAGCAAGTTGATTACCTTCTGCACTAATTTTGCTTAAAACGTCCGATTCAGGAATATGCTCTGTCATGTGAAAAATTTGCAGGCGCTTTTCGGGCGTTAACGGTGTTGTTGTTGGAAACTGGCCGCGCAATATAGCACGCGTGTCCGCACGAAGATCGACGCTCACGGGTTGTACATCGTCTGGGCCCTGATAGTAAAACGCCGTGGGGGTTAAATAGTATCGGGGATGCGGCGCAAGGCCGTTCATGTTTTCAAGCTCGCGATCCGTACAATGAATCAACTCCTGGGCATCATAGCGGGCAACCGTCTCCCGAATACTTTGCGAAAACATCTTGAACGCGATGCCTGGCTCGACATCCTGGATGTCCAGTAATTCTCTGTACGGCTCGCTTTCTATCATATCGGTGGAAGCACCGGTGTTCACTCTGGCAGCAAATTGCGCGGCCATGGCCTTATTTTCTGCGTCAACATAGTCCAGTGCCAGATCTTTTCTGGCCCAGACCAAATCGGTGGGGGAAATGACGCCATGGACTGTAAATCCTCTGTGTTGCAGATGGCGAATGCCTGCCTCGCGATCGAGAACGTTTTTATAGTCCAGATGAAAATTGGATAATATGTAAACATCTCGAATACCCTTTTCCCATAAAACATCGAGCATGGGATCGTTATAGAGCAGCTCATGGGCTTGCCCGAATTTTAATGTGCCATCAAAATCCAGCAGTGCGCAGGGACGTTGTTCACCCCCGACTATCATGGACGTTTCGGCAAGCGCGGGTTGAGGGTCTGTCAAGGTCTGCTCGCGAAGGTGCAGGTAATGGCGCAAGGACAAGGCGTCCATCTCGCCGACAGTCCAGGTTGTTGGCTGAACCTGGCTGAATATATCCAAATCCAGACCGGCTTTGCGGGCCTGGTGGTTAATATCCGCGATCAGCCTGTCTATTTTAACTGTCCACTCAAAACGCAGATTACCGGATGGCAGCTTGTCCAGGCAAGCCTGTGCTGCATGGGCAAAATGACTGGCGGCGGCCAAATCGTGCGGAATCTCGTCAAGACTGCCTGTTGCAAATACGGGCAAGCCCGGATTGGACAGGCAATGCGCCAGCCAGTAAAGGGCAATCGGATTGCCCTGGTTGGCGAGGCTTGTCAATGCGTCTTGTTGTCTGCGTATATTGGTTTTGATGTCCTGGTGGCTGCCTGTCCTGGAGCGAAGTTGATATTGCAACACGCTCAGGTTTTTCCCGATTTGATCCAGATTGGTTAACGCCGATTCTGTGCATGGATTTTCCAGGGCAACGAGCTGCTTATTGCCATCCAGTGGATTAACCAGGGTGTATAAATCCAGCAGTTTTCTCACCGCCAGCTCGTAGCCTGGTTTATCCAGTTTTCCAATAGCTGAATACAGCGCTGTAAACGCGCTATATTCCTGCTCCAGAAAAAGATGAATCATGTTGCGCAGCTGCGAAGGCTCGATGGTATTGTGACGACCGAGCAAATTGTCATAATTTCGGGCGTTGTGTACGATGAACGGGATCTGATGGTGTTCACATACCTTCATAAATGACGCGAGAAAATTCTGGGCATCGTCTATCAGGCTTGCCTGGGCGATGTCCGGGTTGGTCTTTAAAAATAACTGCAATAACAAACCTTTGTCGCCATCATCGATGTTCGCATCCGGTTTGAATTTTTCCTGTGCCGACAGCTTGCTTGCCTCGTTAACCAGTTCATTGATCAAAACGGGCACGGGTCTGGATTCATCCCATTTCTGCAGCATACCACTGATGGCCTCATGAACAGCCATGCCTGGCGCGGTTTTCAGCGCTGCTTCAAGTGCGGCTTTAAAGTCCGGCAGTGTAAATTCTTTTACCTCATGGTTATCATCAAAGAGTAATTGACTGAGAGGTTGATAGACTTCCTCGTAAAAACTTCCTGCTTTGTGTTGATGATGTGCATCCTGATATTTCAAATCAGCGGTGGTTAAGATGCCAGAGATCAGTTTCATGTCGTGCAGCCTGGCAAACAGACCAACGCGATCCCCCTGAGAAGGCAGATTGCGCAGATCCATGCTGGAAAATAAATAGATTTGTACCGAGGGATCAGCGTGCTTAATCGCGTCCAATTGTTGAATCAGTTGGCTGTTTACCATGGCTTCATTGCCATGCAGCAGGGTTCCGTCTATATCAACAAAAATGCACTTTGGATTTTTTTGCTGCACGCTGGAAGAACTGGCAGGTTCTGGCCTGATAATGGCTCGTTCGAATAAATTGTCATAGAGCGTCAGTAACAATGGCCTATCCATTTGCCTTTTTCCGGCCTTCATGCCGTCCGTCAGAGTGGACAAAACGCTGCTGCTACTGGCTGCCATGGATAGACCCCTTGACGGATTTTGGTTTATTTGAATTATATGTGCGCAGAATGGGCTTTTCAAGGAGCATGGGGTAAAACCAGCAGTTCTCAATTTGAAGGTCAAAAACCGGGCACGCTCACGGGCACGGGCGCGGGCACGTAAATGAGCACTACACGAATCTATAAAATATCAAACTCGCGAAGCGTACATTTACGTGCCCGCGCCCGTGAACGTGCCCTTGCCCGGTTTTTGACCTTCAAATTGAGACTTGCCAAGGTACAACAAACATGGTTAGGTGCTTTAAGAATAAGATGTAGAGGCTCCTGCGCTGGATGATTCGGAATTCGCCGTCATTATTTCCAGAGCGAAATTGACGTGCTCGGGATCCTTCAGTTTTAATGGATCTGCGCCGCATTCTATTAAAACGTGTATAACAGGCTCATTACGAGCTGTTACCGCTTGAGTTAACAAGGTATCTCCAAAGAAAATCGGCTTATCGACCAAGCCTGGTCGAGCGGTAAGAATACTTCGGATAGCTCCGATATCTGAATCGAGCATAGCTGCTTGAAGTGCTTCTACATCGATATCTGCATCCTGTTCGGCTACCGGAGCGGCAGAGAATATCGAGTGTTGTGATAAATACTGGAAACCAGGATCAAGAAGAAATTGCCCCAAGCGCGTCATTAATTCTTGCTCATTTAATGGTGTATCAGTGCTGCTTGTAGCAGGACTTATTACCTCCTGGTGAGCGACAAACGGTATGGCTAAAGGGAATGTTCCTGAAAGAATTTCACCCGTTATTCCAATCGAATCATCTATCTCATCAATTCCAGTCAACTGAATATTCAGAGCTGGCGTATCAAGATTTTCTTTGGTTGGTTTATCAACGAGATCAATACTTGCTTCGAACATCAGTTTTATCGTCCTGGAACTCTGATTTAATGGACGATACGTTGGAGACATGGAAGGGGGAATCATTTCAATAAGATCAATAACAGTCGTCCTGATCTTGCCGCTCATAGCCAACAACGCTTCTATGGATAATTCAGATGGAGAAAAAGACAACACTATCGCTGCGTTCCAGGTAACAAGGGCCATTATAGATGTTCCGAAAAATACAAAAGTGTCGACATTTTATTCAGCCCATGGGTGACTGTCAACCAGAAGCGAATCTGTGTAAGGTATACCTTGCGCAGATGTGTTTTATAAAAACAATCATTATTGAGGACATCCCCTGTCATGTCAGATCCAGAACAAAAACCCGGGCACTGCGATCAGGAGCAGCCTGATATCACCCTGACTCAAAGTGTCGTCATTGGCAGCGTGGCGGGCGCGGCAGAGGTGTTAATCAATCATCCGCTGTGGTCTATTAAAACCATCATGCAAAGCTTGCCGAAGGGTGCTTCCTTGCCGTTTACACCGCTGACCTGGTATCGGGGTATTATTCCCAATACGATTAGTATGGCGCCGATTACCGCCATGCAAGTGGGTTTGGATAACGGTTTTCAGAAGGTTTTTTTCGCGCATTCAACGAAGCCGTCCAATTATCAACTGATCATGAGCGCCTTTGTTGCCGGCGCCGGATCGGCAGTTTTAAGTTGCCCGACTGAAATGATCATGTCTCATCAGACCAATGCGACTCCGGACTTTTATGGCGCCGCAAGGTACATCATCAAGGAGCGCGGCATGCGTGCCCTGTTTACGTCCCTGCCCGCCACCGCCATGCGCGAAAGCCTGTTTACCGTTTTTTTTCTGGCCGCAACCCCGATGTTTAAAACGAAAATCCAGCCTTACTGGCACAACGATATGGCGGCAACCTTCGCAGCCGGCACCATCGCCGGCGTTTGTGCCTCCCTGTTAACCCAGGGCGCTGACACGATCAAAACCGTGCAACAAAAAGCCGACCTGTCGCGGCCAATCGACTTTTTCGCCGCCGCCAGACAAGTGTACGCCACCCAAAACATCTACGGTTTTTTCAGAGGAGGATTGCCCCGCGTAGCGCGCGTAGCCTCGGCGGTAGCGATTATGGGATGTGCCGCCGAAAAAATGAAAGAACAGATCCACCATTACAATGCCCGTGTTGATGAGGGGGAAGAGCGAAAATTCTCCCGACATTGACACCGAACCAGCATCGGAGACCCTTCGCTATCGCTCTGGGCGACATGTTTGGGCATCGGTGTGGCACGGAGATCCGTAGTGTCGCCCAGAACGAAGTGAAGGGTCTCCTTCAGACTGGCATCGAACCAGCATCGGAGACCCTTCGCTATCGCTCTGGGCGACATGTTTGGGCATCGGTGTGGCACGGAGATCCGTAGTGTCGCCCAGAACGAAGTGAAGGGTCTCCTTCAGACTGACACCGAACCAGCATCGGAGACCCTTCGCTATCGCTCTGGGCGACATGTTTGGGCATCGGTGTGGCACGGAGATCCGTAGTGTCGCCCAGAACGAAGTGAAGGGTCTCCTTCAGACTGGCACCGAACCAGCATCGGAGACCCTTCGCTATCGCTCTGGATGACAATATTTGTAATTCCCGGCACATTATGTTCAGATCGGTTTTTGTCTGACAATCAAGGTACTTATGCTGCCCGATATCAAACAGTACGAACGCTCCAACAAGGCCCTGTGGCAAGGACGGCGAGACAGCCTCGCGGGTGAGCGTTTTTTTCAACAGGTTGATGTGGATGATATTCGCAGTCTTGATCTGGGCAACCGTGCCGGGCAAACCGCCATCATCGGATTTTGCAGCGACGAAGGCATTCGCCGTAACGAAGGTCGAGTTGGCGCCAAAACCGGACCGATTGTCCTGCGCGAGCAACTGGCCAAACTGCCCTGTCACAACCAAAAAAGCTATCTGGATTTGGGTAATATTGTCTGCGATGAAGATCTGGAATTCGCACAGGAACAACTGGCCAAACTCATCGCCCATTGCCATCAAAACGGCCTGAAAACCATCGTCTTCGGCGGCGGTCACGAAACCGCCTGGGGGCATTATCGCGGCCTCGTCGACAGCCATCCCAAACTTGGCATCATCAATTTCGATGCCCATTTTGATCTGCGCCCGCAACCCAAACCCGATTACGGCACCTCGGGAACCCCTTTTTGGCAAATAGCCCAATATTGTCAGGAACAGAAGCGCCCTTTTGACTATTGCTGTCTCGGAATCCAGCCTCATGCCAACACACAAAGCTTGTTTACTTGCGCCGATACGTTTAAAGTCTCTTATCTGACAACGGAACACATCAACGAAAGCAAACTCGATCAACAAATCGCGTTTATTGATGCGTTTTTGTTAAATAAAGAATCAATATATTTAAGTATCTGCATGGATGTATTTGCTGAAAGCCACGCACCTGGCGTCAGCGCCCCGCAAGCGCTGGGTCTTGCGCCCTGGCAGGCGTTGCCATTATTGAAATACCTCATGCAAACGGGCAAAGTTGTGAGCGTCGATATAGTCGAGCTTTCACCGCCCCTGGATCATTATGGTAAGACAGCACGATTGGCCGCTATGCTGGCCGCTGAATTACTCGATATTAATTAAATGCAGGAGATTACACATGAAAAAATCCATGCTGTTTTGCGGGTTACTGTCTGTTTTGAGTAGCTTTGCATACGCCGCCACCCCGCCGGCAAAAAACAACAAAACCCCGGCTCCCGCGGCTGCAACCCCAAGCCCTGCCCCGGCCGCCAAACCAGCAACCCAATCAGTCGCCACGCCATTTGTTGCCGCAGCGGCGCCCGCTCCGGTTCAAGCCATAAACTGTCTTTATAAAATTCCACCCAAAACCGCCCGCATTGAATCGTCTCTGGTGCAAAAATGGGCCGAAAAAGCCGCTCAGCAATCATTTGATTTCAACCCGGGCACCCTCGACAATCAATTGAATGATCTGAAACCCTGTTACACCGAGCAAGGCTGGCAAAGTTTTTACGATGCCCTGCAAAAATCCGGTAATATCAAGGCCATCAAAAGCCAAAATTTGATGGTCAGCAGCCTGATTAACGGCACTGTCAGCATCAGCGAGGCAAAAGACAATCAATGGAAAGTCAGCATGCCTTTGCAGGTTGTCTATCAAAATGAAAATGAAAAACTGACTCAGGGCTTGACGGTTGACTTGCTGGTCGGACGCAAACCCTCTGGTGATTTGGGTATTATGCAAATCATCGCCTCACCACGTCAGGAAGTGAATATCAACGACAATAAAAAACCGGTGACTGCTCCGGCCGTAAAGAAAAAATCTTAACCTAATAACCTGCGACCCCATGGATTCGCTCTTTTTCAGGATGAATAATGCGCTACCCAATCACCACATTGCTGTGTCTGACCGCGCTCGGTGCTCATGCCAACGTCATTCAGTACATCACCGGCATCAGTTACAGCAACCCGTCCGAGTTGTTTAAAGTACAAAAAAATGAATTTATTATTGGCGGCACCGGTTTTTACACAAATGGAAAATTCACCGGCAGCGCCATTAATTTCAATACCTTTCAATACGAAAGCGGTGTGAGCAACACCAACCGCTTCAGCTTTTTGCCCTATGGCCGCATCGCCAGCCGCCTCTCGGACAAAGTGGTTTTTGGCGTTGACGTGACCCAGCCTATCCATTCCAACCTGGTTTGGGGCGCCAATTCTTTCACGCGTTATGCAGCAACCGATACGCTGGCTACCGATGTAGACATCAGCCCGCGCCTGTCGTTCAGCGTCACCAAACAATTGTATGTGGGTGCCGGCTTGAATTTTAATTTTCTGCAAAATAACGAATCAAACTGGGCCATGCCGATAAGCCCGACCGAATATGCCAAGTTGATCAACCGCAGTTACGGCTTTGGTGTGGGTTATGATTTGGGTATGTATTACGCCTTCAATCAGACCAATTTCTTTGGCGCGGCCTTTTTCTCAGCCATCAAACAACATACGCGTGGAACGAGCTTCCTGGCAGACAGGGTCAATAACAAACTGCGCTTTGATTTCAGCATTCCGGCGACCTCGACCTTTAATTATGTGCACATATTCAATCAACAATGGCTGGTCAGCTTGCAGGCGCTGCGCACTGACTGGAGCGTTAACCAGTATGTTCGCTATAAACAAACCGCTGCCACACCCCCCAATTTCAACTTTGCCATGGAATTCAAAAATTCCTGGGCTTTCATTGCCGCGCTACGTCGCCAAATGAATGAAAAAACCGGCCTGACCTTAATCGGAATGATGGACAACGGCCCTGAGAAAGATCATCTGCGCACCATCAATTTCCCGGCCGACAGGCAATATTTCCTCGCCTTGTCTGCTGATTATCACATCAACAAAAGCAACAGCCTGGAGCTGCTTTATGGTCAGGGACTCTCAAAAACGCGGCTCGCAAAAAGCTTCGACTTCAACGGTCAAGCGATGCCGTTGACAACAGGCCGGGTGAAGATGAGCGCGAATGTGATAGATTTGAAATACAAAATACAGATGTAGGAAACATTCATGAATCTTTGCCCTTGCGGATCGCAAAAATCATACTCCGACTGCTGCGCCTGGTTTATCGACGGCAACCAGGCCGCCCCCACCCCCGAACGCTTGATGCGCTCACGTTACACAGCGTACAGCCTGGCCAGAATGGACTACATCCAGAAAACCATGCGTGGCAAAGCACTGCAGGGCTTTGACGAGCAAGCGGCTGAACGCTGGGCAAAAAAGCTGGTCTGGCTGCGTCTGGAGATTATGGATACGTCCATGGCAACGGAAGACAAAGGATTTGTTGAATTCAAAGCCAGCTACGTACAAAAAGACCGCTTGCATGATTTACAGGAAGTCAGTGAATTTCACCGTGAAAACGGCATTTGGTATTATGTCGATGGCGAATTAAAATCACAGCAACCGGGAAAACAGCTGGTGTTGCGGAATACCTTATGCCCTTGCGGCAGTCAAAAGAAGTTTAAGAATTGTCATGCGAAACCTCAAGATTAGCGGCGAAACGGCGCAGGTCGCAGCCTTGGCCCAATCAGTTGCTCAAGGTATATTTGATCCTGTTTGTTTAAGTATAGCCACCCTTAACCCGAGAAATACGGACGCTTAACCCGAGAAATACGGACGCTTAACCCGAGAAATACGGGTTCTTATCCCGGGAAATACAAGTCAAACCGCACTGTTTTGCCTTCGATGCTGCTGCAAGGTTTCAATACAGCCGTGGTGTTTTGTGGCCATTTGACCACGACTTTTTTCAATACTCGCTGCTGCGCCACTTGTATCAACTGCAGTACGTCGTCGTTGGCGCCGATCATCTGTTGCAGGGCTTGTAAATCTTTTTTAACAAGGGCTGATTTTTGTCGGGTTGGATGCATGGGGTCGAGGTAGATGACGTCGGGGTATGCGTCTGCTGGCAGAGATTGCAGCCAGGATAAGGCGTCTGTGTGCAGCAGTGATAAATGCAGGGCTTTTTTTGAGGCTTCGTCACGGCGATTCAAGGCGTCTTCCAGCAAGGCGGCCATCACCGGGTTGCGTTCCAGCATCAAGACCTCGGCGCCAAAACTGGCCAGCACCGCAGGCTGGGGACGTGACGCGGC
>Ga0209066_10008318_pt1 | contig 10076 bp, 11 predicted proteins | sample All_14_2_FD_187198 | JGI IMG/M metagenome (GOLD analysis project Ga0209066, IMG submission 187198) | Freshwater microbial communities in response to fracking from Pennsylvania, USA - Allegheny Zone_MetaG_DW_15 (SPAdes) (version 2) ... | reverse complement strand
GTGGAACCAATACGGCGATCTGCGGGGGGATCCTATATGCCGATCACAGACTGGCTCCATTACGCCGATCATGACCTGGATCCTATATGCCGATCATCAAGTGGATCCTATGGGCCGGTCACTGACAGGCGGTTAAAAGTAGAATTTTCTCCAAAGCATCCCGAGGAAGTTTTACATGAAGACATCACGCTTTTCAGACAGCCAGATCATTGCCGTACTCAAGCAAGCGGAGGGAGGCAGTCCGGTCCCCGAACTCTGCCGGGAGCACGGCATCAGTTCCGCGACGTTTTACAAATGGCGCAGCAAATTCGGCGGCATGGACGCCTCCCTGATGGCCCGGCTCAAGGAACTCGAAGACGAGAACCGGCGGCTCAAGAAGATGTATGCCGAAGAACGCCTGAAGGCCGAGATCGTTCAGGAGGCGCTACAAAAAAAGTGGTGAAGCCATCTTGCCGACGCGAGATGGCGCAACGAACCGTAGAGACAGGCGTCAGCATCCGGCTGGCCTGTGTGGCGTTCGGTATCAGCCAGACCTGCTACCGCTACCAGGCAAAGCAGTCAGCAGAGAATGTCGAAATCGCCGACCACCTGATCCGTCTGACCCACAACCAGCGCAACTGGGGATTCGGGCTGTGCTTTCTGTACCTGCGCAACGTGAAGGGCTACCGATGGAACCACAAGCGGGTGTATCGCATTTATCGCGAACTCGAACTGAACCTGCGGATTAAGCCGAGGAAGCGAATCGTTCGGGAGAAGCCAGAACCGCTGGCGGTACCGGAAGCCATCAACCAGTGCTGGTCCATGGATTTCATGCATGACCAACTCTCGGACGGCCGGAGCTACCGTTTGTTCAATGTCATCGACGATTTCAACCGTGAGGCCTTGGCCATCGACATCGATCTGTCGTTGCCGTCAGAGCGGGTGGTACGGGTGCTGGATCAGATCATCGAGTGGCGGGGCAAGCCGCAGGTCATTCGCAGCGACAACGGCCCGGAGTACATCAGCGGGACCTTTATCGCCTGGGCAAAACGCCGAGGCATCCGGCTGGATCACATCCAGCCCGGCAACCCGCAACAGAATGCCTATATCGAACGCTACAACCGAACGGTGCGTTACGACTGGCTCAGCCACTACCTGTTCGAGTCAATTGAGGAGGTGCAGAACTACGCGACCGACTGGATGTGGACCTACAATCACGAACGCCCCAACATGGCGCTCGGCGGCATTACCCCGAAACAGAAGTCTGCTCTTTTAACCGACTCTACTTCTGACCGTTGCTAAAAATGGGGGGATTACCGGTCGAGCGTCACACCCTTCCTGCGCAGCTCCCGCTGCACACTGGGCCAGTCGGGTTCCGGTCGACGGGTTGCCGAGGGCGCCGTCGGCGGGTAGAGCAGCGCCTCGATGCTGGCTTCAGTCATACCCGCCGGCAGAGGATAAGTCAGCCCTGCCAATTTCGCTCGGCGGAGAACTTCTCCGACCGTCGTTGGTGAGGAGTCGATGGCCCGGGCAATCTCGCGGTGACTGCGACCCGACTCAACCGATAGCCGTAATACTTCAAAAATCTTACGCATGGATAACCTGCTATTCGCCATGTGGTCCTCAGCAAATGCGCCGAGGGTGCCACGGTTATCCCGCGTGCTACGTTATGACTTTGGGCTGTCCAGATTCGGTCGGAATCAGTGTCCAGTTTGCCTCGGAATCAGTGTCCAGGTTCCGTCGGAATGGCTGTCCAGTTTGGGTCGGAATTCGCACCGATGGTGCCGTCTTTGACTGGCACATCTCCACCATAGAAAAATTCCCATCGATCACCCACGCGCCTGATTGGTACAGTGACCTTCGGTGTGTAATCCGCATCAAAACAGGTTTCGCTCATGGCAATGGCTCGTGACTATTCAATAAACTATTGCTATTGGAATAATAGGCTGACGGGAGGGACAGCAGATGCCAGAACAAGCCGGCTATTTCGCTCATCCTATTGCCGCCGAAGCGACTCACGCGGAAGCTGATTTGCCGAACGTTCCGCCAGTGAGGAGAAGTGTAGCCCAGATTATGCAAATGGGAAACTGCCGGTGCCACAGGAAGCATACCGAGCGGTGGCGTTTGTTGATTCACGGATTCCAGAATCCACCGGCAGGCCAAAAAAGCAGAACCGACACGAGGACAGACACTGGCGGTATTGGTGTTGCGGGTGACACAGCTCGCCGCAACTCTGCCCAATCAGTATAAAACGACAATTGATTTCGTGGTCGACTGCATTTTTGACGTTAATTTGCTGCGTACTTCGTTGCGCACCACCGACAGATTGCTAGTTTCGGTGCGTAAAACGCTGCTCTGAAACACAGCCCTTTTCTGTTACATCCGCTTTTACAGGCTGCTTTTACGTGCAGGGTTGTTGTGTAACCAACGGTGTAACCAGCGCATCTTGGTTGTGGGGATTACGGCACTGTCCCGAATCTCACGGAACCTTCGTCTAGCGACCATGCCGTCTTTTTCATCCCCGCGTGAAAGTGTAGCCCATGGCAGCCTACCGTTAAAGTGGAATGATCAGCCGGGACAGGACTTCTCTGGTGATGATTGATGAATTACGCGTTTGATCTCTGAGTGAGAAGCTCTCACTGAGATTTTACGAAACAGATTTTAATCATATCCGTTCAATTAGCTAGAAACGCCTGATAGCCGCTGATTGATCAGCACAAGCCTTTCGGCCATACCTGCAAATGATGCTCCGGCAAAGGCATCATGCTCTGCTTTCAGCCGTTCAAATGTACGCCAGTGCATCCCCTTGGGCTTGCCACCTTTCGGGTTCGCTATCCCGGCCACCCATCCAAGCCGTCGCCGGATGGTGCCAGCCCTTCGCATTGCTCGATCATCGTCCGTTTCCCGCTGGCATTGATAGGCCAGCTTGTGACAGTGCCGACAGGAAAACACGCTGCCACCGTAGAGGATTGCCACCCGTCGACAGCAGCCTTGCGACGGGCAAAGGAACCAAGCTCGCCGCCCACCAAGATTACAGCCAGTCCATTCCAGATAGACGGGGTATTCCATCGGGTGCCACACGCCGCCATTGCTTCGGCTTCGATAGTTGAAAATCACGCAGTCGACTTCCGTTCGCATCTGGATTGATGCCACCTCTTTCCCGTTGCTCGACCAGTTCCAGTTGAAGGCCCGGCCAGGCATTAGCAGGCCATCACGTTGCAGTCGCCGAATATCCAGTGATTGCATATCGCTGGTTGTGTCCTTTCCTTGTTGCCTGCGCCCGCTACCAAAGCCACCCATTATTTTTCTCTCCAAGATTTACCGAAATCATTTGGCAAGTTTGCTTTGCGCTTCTCGTTGATTCTTGCCGAATTCCTTGCCGTTGCTGGCACTTCGCTGGCTTTGATGGTTTCCGGTTTCATGCGCCACGCAGGTCTTTTAGCTTCAAAAGCATAGCCAATGTCCGTTCAAACTTGCGGTCAAGGTGCGTTTCGTAGCGGTTTAGTTTCTCCAACAGGTGAGCACGTAGCCCTTCACCCAAGGTTTGCGCCTTGATTGCCGGTGTGAATTGGGCTTCCATCACCATGCGATAACAGATCGGTTCCAGTGAATCGCGGATGAATTCGGCCAGCCCTTCGGCAGTTGCCGGGTGAGATTCTTCCTCGACGTGTTCATCCCACCAGTCGCGGGACCCCTGAATCAGCGCCCGCCGTGCTTTGGTATAGGCATTCGGCCCGCCCTTGCGAAGTATCGCCTTCGCCTTTTGGGTTGCTGCCAGATCAAGCGCAGCCTCCTTGTGGCGTTCGGTTATCTCTTCCGGGGTCGCATCCAGTAAATCACGCAGGTCTGAGTTTTCGTCAGCCATGCCCCGCTGGAAAGGTGCCGCCGATTGCATCACAGACCTCGCACTATTCACTGCACCTTTCAATCCTTCGTTGATCTTTGCGCCCTCGGCCAGTAATACGCGTCGCTTGCGCCAGATGATCGTGGCTAATTCTTCGATCAGGTGCCGTTCAGTAATGCCGGCTGGTCGATGTTCGTCGATCAGTGCTGCCAGCAGGTCGGCAAACTCGGCATGATCTTCATGTGCCAATACCGCCAGCTTGGAAAGAATGCCGTGTTTCATGGCGTTGAAGCGCACTGGCTCATAGTTTTTCGCCATCGCCTCGCTGTCGTCAACGACGCAGGTCGTTACTTTCGAATTGTTTTCAATTATCAGCATCTTTATCTCCAGCGTGTTTTTCTATCAGTTCCAGTAGCGAAAAGGCGTCATAGTGAGCATGTGGAATATTCATCTCAAAGGTGGCGACTTTTCGGATGGCGATTGAGACAATCACAGGGTCGGTGTTCGCATCAGCCACCTCGATGGCATAACGGATGCTGGGGTTGTCGCGCAGCATTGTTAATACCTTCGCGCGTCGATTTTCAATCTGCAATTCGGCGATGATCTCGGCCTTGCTTTGCTTGATTGCCGGTAGCCAGCGGTCAACGGCAGATTGATCGCCCTTTGCAGAAATGCAACCTGAGGGCGAGAGTGCGATCAACACGCCTTCCTCGCTGGCTCGTTCAATGATGTCGGCGGGGCTCATATTTCCACCTCAACTTCTGTTGTCGCTGGCGTGACAGTTTTCTCAAGCGACGGTGGAAAAGGCGGAGAAGGCGGCAAAGGGGGGGATTTCACAACTACCACACGCCAAGCAGTACGGCCATCGGCTTCTGCTTGCTGAAACTCGAAGCCGCCAATAATCCGGTTGGCATTCTTTTTTAGCAACCAGCCCAGCTTCGAACGATTGATTTCACCGCGTTCCTCTACCGGAAACTCACGCATGGCATCCAGCAGATTGGGGTGGTTGTATCTTGCCGCGTCGACTGCTCTGCGTACTGTCGTCGGGTTGGAACCAAATGCCGTGCGCCATTCGGTCATCAGGCCAGTCAGAGTATCACCATCAGGATCTTGGCGCACTTGTTCCAGTAATGCGGTTGCTGGGTCTGGATGTCCAAGCCACATCAACGGATAGCGGCAGTAGTCTGACCATGCGCCGCCGAAGGTGACGATGCTGTCCGCCGCAGCGCGCGGCATACCAGCCTTGCGCCATGCCTGGATGATAGTCAGCACCGCCGCCACATACTTGCCTCGATTCTGACGTACTTTATCGACAGGGAAACCCTTGTAAGTCATCGTCGCCGGTGTCGCACAGCGTGGATCGATATGAATCGTCAGTACTCGGCGAAGCAGATCGCGTATTGGGCCAACGTTATTGCCCGACCCGAGAAACAAGGTGCGTGTGCTTACCGTCGCTGTTTTACTGACGCCAAGAATCCGGTCGGTGATCTGATCCGCTGTCAGCATTCGCTTGATAGTGCCGTGCGGTATCCAGTCCGTATCCATATCGTCGAATTCGATCACCGCCGGGCTGGTTAACAGAAGGGATAGAATCACCTTGGTGGCTTCTTCAGATGTCGTTGGATAACTCACCTTGGCGTTGCCGCCCGGCCCGGCGAAGGCGCCAATCAATTCGCACAAATAGGTCTTGCCGCTTCCGAACACTGGCGCTCGCGCATGAAACCCTGGTGCATAGGGCAACGACGGGCGCACCACGGCGGTAAAAATCGCTGACAATGCCGCCGCTTTGTCGGTGGCAGCAACGAAATGAAATTCAGTGAGCAGGTTTTCCAGCAAGGCTAGTGCCGCCCGTGCTGCATCCGGTGTCGGGTCTGGGATCACAAACTGCCGCGCATCGAATACGCCGAAACGTTGAGCTGTCTTATCGTATCCAGCCTGAGTAATCAGTTCGCCATCCGATTCGCGAAAGTAGGGTTGTCGCACCACACCTGCCAGCGGTGGCAGATAACGAAAGCTCTGTGCATCGTAAAGAATAGCTGCGTGCCGCGTGGGCGGATCGCAACGCACCCAATCCTCAGCACGCCCGTCGTATTTCTCCCAGGTCGCCGCGACCGACAACTCCCGCGTCAGCGCCGGGGCACTAACGGGCACAATCGACGGGTCACCACTGGTCGGATCGGTTGAAACCGAAACAATCAAGCTGCCCGCTTGATAATGGCGACCACGGTTCGCCAGTTCCTTCTCCGCTGCATCGACCACGCGGTGCAGGTCTCCGGCCACCACGCGAATCACCGGTTTGTGCCGTGCCTCGTCATTGCGCACACCAAGGTATTCGAGCAAGGCACGTATGTGATACTTGTCGCGATGCGAGTGCTGGCAACAATAGCCACCCACCGAATAAAACTCGTCTGGCTCGAAGTAGGCTGCGCCGGTATCCAGTTGCTCGGTATGTTCCTGTACCCACGGGCAGGTGATGTCGTGCTTGCCGGAACCCAGAGGCGTTTTATACAGCCCACGCGCTTTGAGTGCCGCGACCACCGGATTCTCGGCCGCCTTGGGTGTCAGCACATCATCGGCGTCGTTGCTGATATTGTGCGAAGCATCGGCCGCAGCAGAGGGTTTGGCTGTTTTCTTCGGTCGACCGGACGGGGTGAGTTCCAATTGCAGGCCATCCACAATTTCTTGTGGCGTGTAGCGGGCGTCAGGCCGCCATTCGATCAGGCGACACTGAAACAGCGCTCCATCTTCGCCGGCATACTTCGGCTTGCCGTTGATCGCCACCGGCAACCTTGCCCAACGGGTCAATGGTCCGGTTGCGCCTGCATCGCACAAACCTGAATCAATCATCGCGTTGAGCAATCGCACAGCCAGCGCACCATCGGTGAGTGGCTCAGACAAAATGATCCCACCCTGGTGATTGCCGGGGCTGGTCTCAATCAACCAAGATAATTCAAACCCGGCAAGACGTTCCAACGGCACTTTGGTGCCCAGATCGTCCAACATTAGGAAATGGCAGGCGGCAAACTGCGTCTTGCGCGCCTTGAAAGAGCCGTCGTCGCCTGGATAAAAACTCGCACAACTGATGTAATTGTTAGTCGCGGCAGAAAGACTGGTGGCCACTTGGTCGGCACGACTGGCTGTCCAGCCACCCAGACCGGGATCACCGCTCTTCGAGCATGCTGCCGCGAATGCGCCTTCTGGTAGAGAAGGAAATACCTCCGCTACAAAGTCGGTATTGCTTATCTTAAAACCACCGCCTTCGCCGCCTTTACCGGCTTCCAGCGGTTCGGTTAAAAAATCTGTCAGCACAGAGGTAGTCATCGTACCTCCTCAAGACGAAGCTTTGCGACATTGAAGAAGGCGCGTCGCCTGCCAGTCGGCGATTGCAGCCGAGTCCCATGCCACTGAACGAATGCCCAATGGAATGGGGGGCGGAAACTTGCCCATGCGGATTGCCTCATAGATCCAGCTACGGGACATGCCGGTGGCGGCCTTGACCTGTTTGAGGCGGAGAAAAGTACGAAGTTGTTCAGCCATGTTCATTTCCTGACGAACAAGGCCGGGTGCTCCGCGTTGCTAGGTGGCCTTGTCCGTGCAATTAAGGATTGCAGCGGATCACCTGGCTAGAAGGTTGCGCGGGCAAAAAATGAGGCGGAAGAGCTGGGTAACTGCCTTATTTGAATGAAATCAATAGGTTATTTTGGCAACTCAATGCAATTGGGCACTTCGCCGTTTACCACCCCTTTCTTATCCTGCGAAGAACAGTTCCTTCATCCATTCCGAGTTCTTGAGCCAGCAGTTTGGCAACCTTGTTTCTTGTTGGCGGATCCTTCTGACTAGCCGCGATGGCGTTCGCTCTAAGCTGCATTTCAGGATCATGGTTGAGGTGTCCCTTCTGTTTGGGCTTGTATTCGTTATCAGGATGAAGGGTGCCAAAATCTTCCGCCTCGATCTGCTCCACATGTGCCAGAACGAACAACCCGCTTGCTAGAGGGGGGAACGCACTGTCCTCTGGATAGGTTCCTTGTGTGGCTCCATAGATCGGGTGAGCATCCAGCAGTCGTGATTCGGTGATTTTTGCGCGTATAAAGGCTTCTGCATGTAAGTCTGGCTGTGCGTTCCATCGCTCGATCAACGCACTACCCGTGATAAATCGGTCGGCTGGCTCGAAATTGCCGATGTCCTCTTCACTAAACCAGCAAGCCATCAATGGTGCCAGATAGTCGAAGTCACCTTCGTTGCCGAGGGTGAAGCCAAACCTTGGCGGCGGGTCGAGTTCATTGGCATTCAAGTACGCCGCCAGGCCGCCATTTTTTGGCTCCATCCACACCCAGGCGGCTAACTCTTCGGGGGTTGCTTTAAGCCGATTGCTTAGTGACTTCATGGCCTTCGGGTAGGCGATATAGCTTATGGACACCCCTGATCCAGCGGGCTCTTCATCCTTGCCTTCGCGCTGGGGGCGTTCCGGGTAGTAGTCGCCTCGTGCTAGTCGCTGCTGCAATTCCATGCGGTTGATTTGTTGCCGAAGCTCCTTTAAACGCGCTTCCTTCTGTGACAAATCACCAGCGCTGTGACAGGTGGCAGATTCCCACTGCAAAATCTGTTTTTTGATGGAATCTTCGCGCTCGAAAAAATCCCACCAGAACTGCTGATCCTGCGCTGTGGCTGGATCATGCTGATAGTCTAATTGCAGCGCCAAGCTACGCCGCTGATCGGCCGACAAACCTTCCCACCCAAACGGGAAGAATTCTTTGTTGGCGCGTTCGCGCAGTGATTCAGGTAGTTCGTACAACGGTTTATCGAACCACACTTCAAACGCCCATGTAATGGGATCGAAGTCACTCATGCGCTCACGCCTCAGTTTTATTTGGATTGCATCGGACATTACAGTAAATTATCAGGCTACCCAAATATTGGATACTCATGCCCTCCCATACCGAAATCGGCGAATTCATCTGGCGCATTGCAGACCACCTGCGCGGCGACTACGAGAAAAACGACAACGAAGATGTCATCCTTCCTTTCACGCTGCTGCGCCGGCTTGATTGCGTGCTGGAAAAGACCCGCGACAAGGTGCGCGAGGCCGAAAAGCAGGTGGCGGGTAAAGTTACTGAAGACGTGCTCAAGAAGCTGCTGGTCAGCGCCGCCGGTGTGCCGTTTTTCAATCGCTCGTGCTATTCCTTCAATGAGTTGCTTAAAAATCCCTCCGACATTAAGGAAAACTTCGGCGCGTATCTCGATGGCTTTTCCGACAACATCAAGGAAATTCTCTACAACTTCTCCGGGGGCGAGGAAAAAGGGCTGGCGCCCATCTACGAGACATTGGCGCGCAAAAACCTGCTTTACCTTATTACCCGCGAATTTGCCTCGGAAAATCTTGATCTGCACCCGGATCGAGTCACCAACCACGACATGGGGCTGGTTTACGAATACCTGATCCGCAAATTCAAGGAAGGCGCGGCGGCTGGTGAGCAATACACCCCGCGCGATGTGGTTCAACTGCTCGTGCAACTGGTTTTCGCCGATGTCGAACACGACCTCAAAGCGTCCGCTGGTTCCCTGATCGGTATCTACGATCCGGCCTGTGGCACCGGGGGCATGCTCACCGTCGCCAAGGATTATCTGGTCGATGAGTGGGGGCTCGATTCCAGTAACGTCTTCATCTACGGGCAGGAACTGCGCGAGAAGACCTACGCCATCTGCAAGGCCGATGCGCTAATGAAGGGCGACGATGGCAGTCGCATCAAGCAGGGCAACACGCTTTCCGAAGACAAGCTGATCGGCCAGCAATTCAACTTCATGATGGCCAATCCTGAATTCGGCACCGACTGGAAGAAGATCGAATCATTCATCAAGAACGAGGCGGAACGGGGCGATGATGGCCGCTTTGGCGCCGGTTTGCCCGAAGTGGGCGATGCCTCGCTACTTTTCCTTCAGCACATGATCAGCAAGATGACGCCGGTGGACAAAGATGGCAGCGTCATCGGCATCGTCTTCAACGGCTCGCCGCTGTTCAATGGCGACGCCGGTTCGGGCTGGTCCGACATACGCAAATGGATCGTCACCAATGACTGGCTCGACGCCATCGTCGCCCTGCCGGAAGACATGTTCTACAACACCAATATCGGAGCGTGTCCGGAATTTTGTGTAAACGGGGTTTGAGTTAAACGTTGTTCATCCGGTCGTCGAACTGAATAGTAAATCGAGTCAGCGCGGCTTTCCAATCTCGAATCGGCATCGTCCACTTTTTGCT
>Ga0209066_10008317_pt1 | contig 10080 bp, 9 predicted proteins | sample All_14_2_FD_187198 | JGI IMG/M metagenome (GOLD analysis project Ga0209066, IMG submission 187198) | Freshwater microbial communities in response to fracking from Pennsylvania, USA - Allegheny Zone_MetaG_DW_15 (SPAdes) (version 2) ... | reverse complement strand
GCCGCATCGACTACAAAGCCGCGCGGAACGAGGGTGGAGGGTCGCAAGGCCTGGCCCATGGCGTTGATTCCTTTTGTGAAACCAACGTCAGCCAGCGCCGAAACTTCATCAAAAGTGAGTCAGAGCCCATGTAGGACCCCTTGTCATTTGGATGACAATTATTGACATTAATTACGCCCTGCGCCTAGGTCGCCAGAGCAGAGGAGTTCGACATGGCCACCCGGCGCAGCGTAATTCTGGGCGCGGGGCTGGGCGCTATGACCGTGGAGGGCGCGATGGCTGCGGGGTCCGTCAATGACGTGTTCGACCCGGGTCAAGTCGCCCTGGACCTGGCTCGGTACGCCAGCTTTGGCCTGAAGGCGTCGGGCGGGGCAGGGGACGAGGCCTCTGGGACCTGGCTGGCCGGAGAGCTCGAACGGCTCGGCTTCCGCACCGAGCGGCAGGCCATCGAGGTTCCGTTCTTCGAGCCCGGCAAGGTGACGCTCGAACTGGCCGACGGGGCGGTGGACGGGCTGATCGCGCAGGCGCCGGTGAGGGTGACCCCGGCCTGGGGCCTGGAGGCGCGTCTCGTGCGGCTGGAACCATGGCCAGGCCAGCCCATGACCGGCGCCATCGCCGTGGCGCGGCTCAATCACAATCGCTGGTCCAGCGCCCATTCGCCGGCGGTGCGCAAGTTGCTCGCCGCAGCCACCGACCAGGGCGCGGCGGGGCTGGTGCTGATCACCGAAGGGCCGACCGGCGAAGCGCTGGCGCTGAACGCCACGGCGGACGCGGCCACGCCGCTTCCGGTCGTGACGGCGGGAACCAAGCAGGGCGCGCGGCTGCTGGCGGCGGCGGCTCATGGCGAAACCGGGCGACTGCGGCTCGAGGGTGAGGCCGGGCGGCGCAGCGCCTACAATCTGATCGCAAGGCTGGAGCGCGGCGCAGGACGGCGGCTGGCGGTCTCCACCCCCCGCTCGGGCTGGTTCGACTGCATGGGCGAGCGCGGCGGGGGGATCGCCGCATGGCTTGGCCTGGCGCGCTGGACGAGCCGGGATTGCCCGCTGGACCTGACTTTCGTCGCCACGTCGGGCCACGAGTACGAGAACCTCGGGGGACACCAGTTCCTGAAGAGCGCGTTGGCGCCGCGGCCGGAAGCCACCGAGCTGTGGATTCACCTGGGCGCGGCCCTGGCGGCGCGCGACTGGCAGGGCTCACCTCAAGGTTTGTGCGCTAAAGGGCGCTCAAACCTTGAGGTGAGCCCTTTTCGAGTTCCTCGCGCGAAACGCCGAGGGTCTTTGTCCAATACTGGACCTCGTAGTCCTCGCTCAGGCTGATCTTGGAGGCGTCCTGCGGACCGATCTTGGCTTTGTCGTCAGACATCAAAGGCTCCCTTTTTCCTTCCAACCGGCGCCATGGCCGGTGGGTTCCGAAACGCAGCTGGAGCACCCACTAGCCGGGATCAATGTGCCGCAGGCCTGTGATGCCGTGCGCGCCCTCCTGGAGCCCGTGGAGGCGTCTATCGCGGGCGGGAGTGGGTGGACTGGACGACGCCAGCAGATTGGACGGTCAACTCCACGCCGATGGACACGTTGAAGGTCTGCTTATCGACCGGACGCCGAATGCCGTTTCCGGGCGATCTTGGTCGTCCGGCTGTTTGGCGCACCCGGCGTTCGGGTCAGCGCCCGCAGGTCAGACGCATCGACGCGGTCCAGGCAGATGTGCAGGAGGCCGGTGCAGGGTCAGGCGCACTGTCCGCAATCCTCTAAGAAACGGGAGGGACGCCGAGAGCGAATTACGGAACTAGTTCCCGCCTGCTGCGAGCAGCATGGAGACCATCGACAGGGTGACACATGCCGCCGCGGTGGTCAGGGCTACCGTTCGGGCGCCGCCGCTTTCAAAGACGCCAAGGGCCCGGGTCTGGATGAAGACGTTGACCGCCGTGGGAGTGGCGGCGAGCAAGGTGGCGCCCAAGCGAAAGGCCAAGGGCGCATCGGTGAGGCCCACGGCCAGCCAGGTAAGGGCGGGTAGGACCAGCAGCTTGGCCGCCGTCGCCGCCAGCACCGGGCCGTTGCGCGGCGCGGGTTTGTCTTTGTCGGATCGCAGCGCCAGAGCAGCGCCTAGGGCCACCAGGGCCACAGGGCTCCCCGAGCCCGCAGCGGTCGCCACCGCTCGGTCCAGAAGGGCGGGGAGCGTTACCCCCGTCAGGGCCATGAAGATACCGATTAGCGAGGCTGCAACAATGGGATTGGCCAGGGCGCGCAGGGCCGAGTCTATGATCGAGCGCCCTCCGCCCCAGCCCAGCAAGGCGATGCCGGTGGCAGCCACGATCACGAAGTCCACCGCCACCACCCCTGCCGACAGCCTGGCGGCCTCTGGACCAAGTACGGCGGCGACAACGGGTAGGCCTAGAAAGGCGCTGTTGCCCAAGGCGGCGGACAGGGCGACGCCCCCGCGCTCTTCCCGTGTCCAGCCCAGGACTAGGCCCAGCAGCAGCAAGGCGGCCATCAGGGTCAACGCCGCGCCAGCGAAGGCCGCCAGACCCCAAGCCAGGGCCAGCGTGGGCGCGCCGATCCCCGACAGCGAGTGGATCAGTAGGGCCGGAAACCCGACCCAGAACACGTAGGCCGAGAGGCCCGCAGCCATCGGGCCGTCGAGGAGGCGCAGCCGCACCAGCCCGATCCCAGCCCCGACCAGCAAGAAGAAGGGCAACACCCCCGAGAGGACGCCAGATACGAAATCGATCACGGGACTGCGCCGTTCAGCGTGAGATCCCGAGAGCTCAGACGATTAGTTCGTAAGCCGGCACGGTCAGGAACTCCTCCAGGCTGTCGGACAGCACCATGCGCGAGAACAGCTCAGCGGCCTCTTCCAAGCGGGGCGAGGGGAAGTCGCGTCGCAGGCCGCCCATCTCGTCGGTCAGCAGGCTCACGAACAGCTCCGAACCCATCTCACGACCATCTTCCAGAGGTGCGCCAAGGCGGATCCATTGCCACAGCTGGGTGCGGCAGATCTCGGCTGTTGCCGCGTCTTCCATCAGGTTGTAGAGCGGCACGGCGCCGCGACCCTCGATCCAGGCCTGGGTGTAGCGCACGCCGACGCGGATGTTCTCGCGCACGCCGGCTTCGGTGCGGACGCCGTCATGCAGTTCCAGCATCTGGGGCTGGGTGATGACGAGGTCTTCCAGACGCTTGTCCAACTGGTTGGGCGTCGGCATCAGGCGGTCGAAGACCTCCATGGCCACAGGCACCAGATCTGGGTGGGCGACCCAGGTGCCGTCATGACCGGCCCCGGCCTCGCGCTCCTTGTCGGCGCGCACCTTGGCGAAGGCGGCCTGGTTGGCGGTCTCGTCGCCCTTGATCGGGATCTGGGCCGCCATGCCGCCCATGGCGAAGGCGCCGCGACGGTGGCAGGTCTGGATCAGCTTCAGCGAATAGGCTCCGAGGAACGCCTTGCCCATCACCATCGCCGAGCGGTCGGGGGTGAGGAAGGCGGCGCGGCGGCCCAGGCGCTTGATGAACGAGAAGATGTAGTCCCAGCGGCCGCAGTTGAGGCCGGCCATGTGGTCGCGCAGTTCGTAGAGGATCTCGTCCATCTCGAAGGCGGCCGGGATGGTCTCGATCAGGGCCGTGACCTTGATCGTGCCGTTGGGGATGCCCAGCGCGGCCTGGGCGTGGACGAACACCGCGTTCCACAGGCGGGCTTCCAGATGGCTCTCCATCTTGGGGAGATAGAAATAGGGGCCCGAGCCCTGGGCGATCGACGCTCTGGCGTTGTGGAAGGCGTAGAGGCCGAAATCGAACAAGGCTCCGCTGACGGGCAGGCCATCGACCTCCATGTGGCGCTCAGGCAGGTGCCAGCCACGGGGGCGGATGACCAGGACGGCCGGGTTGGGTCCCAGCGCGTAGCTCTTGCCGGACTTGGGATCCACGTGGGTCAGTTGGCCGGCCCAGCGGTCCTTCAGATTGACCTGGCCCTCGATCAGGTTGGCCCAGGTCGGAGAGGTGGCGTCCTCGAAGTCGGCCATGAACACCTTGGCCCCGCAGTTGAGGGCGTTGATGATCATCTTGCGGTCGACCGGACCGGTGATCTCGACCCGGCGGTCCTGCAGGTCGGCGGGAATCGGCGCGATGGTCCAGTCGGCGGCGCGGACGTCGGCGGTCTCGGGCAGGAAGTCGGGCAGCTCGCCGGCGTCGAAGCGGGCCTGCCGGGCCACGCGGGCGGCCAGCAGCTCGCGGCGACGGCCGTCGAAGCGGCGGTGCAGGTCAGCCACGAAGGCCAGGGCCTCGGGCGTCAGGATCTCTACCGCGCGGCCTTCGATGGGGCCGGTGATCTGGATGTTGGCGGCGATGTCGAGGGGCATGGCGGATCCTGTGGCGTCTCGATAGGAGGCTCCCGGATCTTGCAGGTCCGGGAGCAGGGCGTCGACTTAGGGGTCTTTAAGCGCTCTTGGCGGCGCTGTTGGGGCGGACGGTGGGAACGATCTGGTCGCCCCAGTTGCCGGCGCCGTCATGGTGGCGCGAGGTGCGGACCAGCTCGACCGAATAGCCGGCCTCGATGGCCCGCCGCACCGCCTCGTTAAGGCGGTGGGAAGCTTCGGCCACCCGATCAACCGCGCGCTGTTCGGCGGAGGCGTTCGGCATGGCGGCGGGAGCAAACTGCGTGTCGGACATGGGATCTCTCCTTGATCGGGTGGACGGGAGTCGAGTGGACGGGGACTATTCGGCGGCGAACTGGTTCATGGTGTTGGCATGGCCACCGGCCGTGAGCGCGCGCTCGCCGGACACCATGATCTTGAAGCTGTCGCCGAGATCCGAGCCGACCTCGTGCTGGTGCTTCACCGCCGACACACCCCGGCGGATTTCCTCGCGCTGGACCGAATTGACGTAGGCCTTCATCCGCTCGGGGCCAAAATAGCCGCGCGACAGCTCGTCCATGCTCTTGGCGGTCAGGTGGAAGGTCGGCAGGGTGATGAGGTTATGGAACACCCCGGCGCGGGCCGAGATGTCGGCCTGGAAGGCGGCGAGGCGGGCGTCCGTCTCGCGACCCAGGTCGGCGTCGTCATATTCGGCCGACATCAGGGCCGCGCCGTCGGGATAGGAGTCCTTGTGGATCTTGCCCTCGGCAATCCACTGCTCACGCACCTGGCGGCGCAGGTTCAGGGTCCAGTTGAACGACGGCGAGTTGTTATAGGTCAGCTTGGCGTTAGGCACGACCTTGCGGATCTCGGCCACCATCGAGGCGATCTCGTCGACGTTGGGGGTGTCGGTCTCGATCCAGAGCAGGTCCGCGCCGCCCTGGGTGAGGGACGCGATGCAGTCCTCAATGACCCGGGCCCGGCCCGTGCCGTCCTGGAAGGCGAACAGGCCGTTGGGCATGCGCACCGGCTTCTCGAACTGGCCGTCGCGATAGAGCGCCAGCTCGCCCGGCAGGATGGGGTTGTCGGGGGTGATGGCCTCGGTCTTCAGCCACTTGATGTAGTCGCTCGCCAGATCGCCAGGCTCCTGGCTGACCGGGACCTTCTGGGTGAGGCCTGCGCCCAGGCTGTCGGTGCGGGCGACGATCACGCCCTCGTCCACGCCCAGTTCCTCGAAGGCCAGGCGGCAGGCGCGCAGCTTCTCGATGAAGTCCTCGCGCGGCACCGTGACCTTGCCGTCCTGGTGGCCGCACTGCTTGGCGTCGGAGACCTGGTTTTCGATCTGCAGGCAGCAGGCGCCGGCCTTGATCATCTCCTTGGCCAGCAGATAGGTGGCGTTCTCGTTGCCGAAGCCGGCGTCGATGTCGGCGATGATCGGAACGACGTGCGTCTCGAAGCCGTCGATCGCCGCGATGGCCGCCTTTTCAGCGGTTTTGTCACCGGCGTCGCGAGCGGTCTTCAGGGTCTTGAAGAGGTCGTTGATCGCCACTTCGTCGGCCTGGCGCAGAGAGACATAGATCTCCTCGATCAGGTCGACGACCGAGGTCTTCTCGTGCATCGACTGGTCGGGCAGATGGCCGAAGCGGTTGCGCAGGCCGGCGACCATCCAGCCCGACAGATAGACGTAGGCGCCCTTGGTGGTGCCGCGCAGGCGCTTGACCGACTTGATCATCTGTTGGGCGTGGAAGCCCGACCAGCAGCCCAGCGACTGGGTGAACTTGCTGCTGTCGGCGTCATAGGCAGCCATGTCGGCGCGCATCACGGTCGCCATCTCGCGGGCGATGTCGAGGTGCGTCGAGAAGGTGTTCTGCAGCTTCAGCTGGATGATGTCGTCGATGCCGACGCCGCCGGGCGTGACGCCTTGCGGATAGCGAGCCAGCAGGGTTTCGCGGTGTTGGGCGTAGGTCTTGCGCAGCGTCATGTCTGATCCCCATCAGCGACCCGGCCGCCGGGCGGTCGGGTGGAAAAGTTCGTGGGGAGAGCTAGCGGCGTGGGGTCGCGAACGTCGAACCTATTGAAGGTGATTTGTCACAATCAAACTTTGTATCTTTTGTAAACTTATGACAACGTGACTGAATGGCGACGCATGACAAGAAGCTGTTTCTCGGTGGCCGGCTCAAGCGGCTGCGCCGCGACATCGGGGTCACCCAGAGCCGCATGGCCGAGAATCTGGGGGTCTCGGCCAGCTATCTGAACCTGCTGGAACGCAACCAGCGCCCGGTCACCGCCCAGATCCTTCTGCGGTTGGCCGACGCCTATGACCTGGACCTGCGAAGCCTGTCGGCTGACGATCCGGGCGGCGGGGCGGGACTGGAGGAGGTGCTGGCCGATCGGATGTTCGCCGATCTGGGCATCAGCCGCCACGAGGCGGCCGAGGTGGCGGAACTGTCTCCAGGCATGGCCGAGGCCATGTCACGGCTCTATCGCGCCTATCTGGATCGCGGCCGTCTGATCGATCTGGGCGTGTTCGAGCGACCCGACGGCGTGGTGGGGGCCTCGGCGCAGGCGCCGACGGACTGGGTCCGTGATCTGGTGGGCTCGCAGCGCAATCATTTCGCCGAACTGGAAACCGTGGCGGAGGGCATTGTCGCCGCCCTCAAGTCTGATCCCCAGGATCTGGGCCCCGCCGTTCGGGCGCGGCTACAGGACCGCTTCGGCATCCAGACTCGCGTCATGCCCGTGGAGACCATGACTGGTTCGCTGCGACGTTATGATCATCACCGCAAGCGCCTGATGATCTCCGAGACGCTGGCCCCGGCCAGCCGCATCTTCGCCATGTGCTACCAGCTGGGCCTGATGGAGGCGGGGGAGACGCTCTCCACCCTGACCGATCGCTTTCAGGCCCCCGACCGGGCCACACGACAACTGCTGAAGGTGTTTCTCGACAACTATCTGGCGGCGGCGATCATGACGCCTTACGAGCCGTTCCTGGCGGCCATGGAGGCCAGCGGCTACGACATCGAGCGGGTGCGCTCGCGCTTCGGGATCAGCTATGAGCAGGCCGCCCAGCGCCTGACCACGCTCAGCCGGCCAGGGTCGCGGGGCACGCCGTTCTTCATGATGCGCCTGGACGCGGCGGGTAATATCTCCAAGCGGTTCGCGGCCGGGCCATTCCCGTTCTCGCGCTTCGGCGGGGCCTGCCCGCGCTGGAACGTTCACGACAGCTTCAAGACGCCCGGCCGGATCATTACCCAGGTGATCGAAACGCCCGACGGCCAGCGCTACTTCACCTTGTCGCGCACCGTGCGGCGAGTGTCGGGCCTGCAGGCGGGGCTTGAAGACGAGCTAGTGGTAGGGTTGGGTTGCGAGCTGAAGTACGCCGGAAAGCTGGCCTATGCCCGGGGCCTAGACATCTCCACGCCCGCCGCCGTCGAAATCGGACCCTCTTGCCGGATCTGCGAGCGCCCGGCCTGTCCTCAGCGCGCCGCCGCGCCGCTCAACCGCACCCTGTTGGTCGAGGAAAACAACAAGGCTTTATCGCCATTTCCTTTCTTGCCTTGATTGCGGCAACGCTTCGACGCTCGCATTGATCGGCCACGTCGGGTCTAGAGAACTGGCCGATTTGGACTTCCAGTTTCCAGTTTTCACAGGTCAGCTAGCCACCCTTGTCGGAAGTTGCCAGCGTCCGCCTGCGGGCGTCCATCGGCGCGGCGCTGCCTGACCAGAATGTCTTGCGCTGGCCGTCCAGCGCGCTGGCGTCGTCTAGGACGGAGGCGGGGCCTCCGGAGGGCCTCCTTGACCGCTGGCTAAGGGGCCTGGCCCCTCGCGCGCGGAAGACCGGCCTTGGGGTGTCCCCCGCCTTCCTCCCTTGGGTCGTGCAGGCCGGGCGATCCCCCTCCCCTCCCCCGGTCATCCGCTTGCTACCCCCGCCTCGCCGGCGGGCAGGGGTTGATGCGCAAGGCATCCAACCCTGACCGGAGATCGACCCGTGACCGACAAGCCCCTGTTCGCCAGCGACGCCGAACGCACCGTGGAAACCGCCCGCCTCAACGATCTGGCGCGCACCGCACCCAAGACCGTCAACGCCACTTGGCTGGCGACGGGCGGCGTCGCCGCCCTGATCGCCGAGGCCGTCAACGGGGAGGATCGGGGCGTTGAGCTCGCCACCCGACTGGCGAGGTTTACCGATTTCGACGAGGGCGATGATCCCTATGGCGAGCGTGATTTCGGGGCGTTCGAGCTTTGGGGCGAGCGCCTGTTTTGGAAAATCGACTACTATCACCCGGAGCGTGACGAGCACTCGCCGGTCAAGTGGAGCGCCGAGCTCACCCGGCGCGTTGTGACTATCATGCTGGCCAGTGAATACTGACCGGGCCGGGCCAGCCGCCGGGCTGGCCCCCTCCCCTACCAGATGCTATATTCCTTGGTGTTCGAAGGAGTTTCCCATGGGCCGTTGGTCCTCATCCGATCCCGCAGACGTGGCCTGGCGCCGCGAGCAGATGAGCGCCAACAACGACATCGAGGGCGTGCGTCGCGACCCCCAGGCTGACCAGTTGATGGCCCGGCTGGACGCGGAGGGCAAAAGCCCCGCCCAAAAGCGCGACGCCCTGCGCGGTTACTTCGCTCAGAAGGCCTAGTGAGCGATCGCAAGGACGCCGAGCGCGCCGCGTTCGAGCGGGTTTTCTATCCGGGCAGCCGCGTGCTGGTGAACGAGTTGGGGCTGCGCGATGCAGCCTCGCTCGACGCTGCCGAACGTCTCTTCACCGACACCCGCATCGAAGAAGGCATGCCCGCTCGCGCAGGCGAGCCGACCTATGCCGCGTTCAAGGCCATCCATTTCCATCTTTTCCAGGACCTCTATGCGTGGGCGGGCCAGGAGCGGACCTACACGACCGGCCGTGGCCCCACGCCGTTCGCGCCGCCCGAGCAGATCGCGCCTTGGATGGAAAAGCAATTTGCCGCCTTCCGCGCGGCCGGTGAGATGAAGGGCTTGTCGGCGGAAGGTTTCGCTGTGGCTTCAGCCAACTTCATCACCGAGATCAACGCCGCCCACCCCTTCATTGAAGGCAATGGCCGCACCCAGCGCATCTGGCTGGGCGGCGTGGCCGAACGCGCTGGCTTTGAATTTCGGATCCGGCCCGAGGACCAGGCGGCCTGGTACGAGGCTTCCCGGATCGGGTTCGAGTTGGCAAAGACCGAGCCGATGGCTGAGCTGATCCTGGCGCGCATCCAGACCCTGCAACGGGCCGAGGACGGTCGCGGCCCTGAGCGGGCCGCGCAGTTCTTGGCGATGAGCCGCGAGGCGGCGCTGGCCAGCGGTGACGGCAGCTTCCAGGCGGCCTGGGCGAACCTGGATAAGATCGCCGCCGTCGTCGGCAGCGCCATGGCCCATGATGTCGAGGCCCAGGGCCGGTTGCTGGAGAAAGCCCGCCATCAGGTCGCCGAGCATCTTCGCGCGGGGCGCACGATCGTCGAGGTCAGCAAGGAGCAGGCCTGGCGAAACGCCTCGCAGGACCAGGTCCCCTCCCCTATCGACCCCCATCTTGGCGGCAAAGACCGCTAGGCTCGACCCCGGCCAGAAATCCACGGGGATGGCGGGCCGAGCGGCTCCCCCATAGGGCTCACCTCAAGGTTTGTGCGCTAAAATACGCTAAGAAGTACGAAGCAAGAACATTGGACTAAGCTGCTCGATATAGCCGATCGGCGGTATCGTTGAGCGGCCTGAACCCACCTGCGGTCGCGGC
>Ga0209066_10008316_pt1 | contig 10080 bp, 12 predicted proteins | sample All_14_2_FD_187198 | JGI IMG/M metagenome (GOLD analysis project Ga0209066, IMG submission 187198) | Freshwater microbial communities in response to fracking from Pennsylvania, USA - Allegheny Zone_MetaG_DW_15 (SPAdes) (version 2) ... | reverse complement strand
AGCGCCCCGAGGTTGGCGGGCAGCACCCGCTCGAGCCGCAGACGCAGCTGCTTGGCAAGGCCGGCCGAAGCCCCGCCGGTGCCGATCGCCACCAGCACCGGATCGCGATCGAGGATCGAAGGCGTGGTGAAGTCGCACAATTCGGGCCGATCAACCACATTGACCAGCATCCCCGCGCAGCGCGCGTTGATCGCTGCCACCTCACAGGCCCGCCGGTCCTCATAGGCGATGAAGGCGAGCCGCACGCCTTCATCAATGGCGCGGGGCAGATCGTCCGCCACCACGCCCCCGGCGCGCATCACCAGCCGCCGCTTGGCCTCGGCCGCCGGGCCATCGCCCAGCACCAGCACCTGCTGGCCGGCGATGCGGTGGAACAGCGGCAGGCTGTGGCTCGTGCTCATGCCCGGCTCACCGCCTGCCTATCCGAGCCATTCGGGCACCCGCTCGGCGGCCATGATCGCCCCGGCCTCGATGCGGTCGGCCACCACCGCAAAGCGATCCCCATCCACCAGCACCTCGGCAACAAAGCCGCGCGAATTATAGGACGAGGCCATGGTCGCGCCATAGGCCCCGGCGGTGCGGAACACGGCCAAGTCACCCGCGTCCAGCGCATCGCATTCGCGCCCCATGGCAAAGGTATCGCCGGTCTCGCAGATCGGCCCGACGATATTGGCCACCATCTTGCCGCCGCGCGGCGCCACCGCCTCGAAATGGTGATAGGCGCCGTAGAGCGCGGGCCGGGCCAGATCGTTCATCGCCGCATCGACGATCACGAAGGGATCCCTGATCCCGCGCTTCACCCGGATCACCCGGGTCAGCAGCACCCCGGCATTGCCCGCGATCACCCGGCCCGGCTCGAAGATCAGCCGCGCGCCCCAATCCTTCGTCACCCGCGCCACCATCGCGCCATATTCGGCCGGCTGCGGCAATTGCTCACCGCGGCGATAGGGAACGCCAAGACCCCCGCCCAGATCGACATGGGTGATGGCATGGCCCGCGCCCCTGAGCGCCGTGACGAGGGCGCCAAGCTTGCCGAAGGCGGTCTCGAGCGGGGCAAGATCATTGAGCTGGCTGCCGATATGCACCGCCACCCCGCGCAGGTGAATGCCCGGCAGGCGCGCCAGCGTGGCGAAGATCTGCCCGGCCGCGCTGATCGGCACGCCGAACTTGTTGTCGGCCTTGCCGGTCGAAATCTTGTCGTGGGTGCCGGCATCCACATCGGGATTGACCCTAAGCGCGCATTGCGCGGTCAGGCCCATGCCGGCCGCGATCGCCGCGAGCTCCGCGCCCTCCTCCTCGCTTTCGATATTGAACTGGCCGATCCCGGCCTCGAGCGCGGCGCGCATCTCGGCGGCGGTCTTGCCCACCCCGGAAAACACGATCTTCTCGGGCGCAATGCCCGCCGCGAGCGCGCGGCGCATCTCGCCCACCGAGACCACATCGGCGCCCAGCCCCTGGCCCTGGAGCACCTTGAGCACCGCAAGGTTGGGATTGGCCTTGACCGCAAAGGCAATCAGCTTGTCCGGCACATTGCCGAGCGCCTCGCGGAACACCCGGGCGTGGCGTTCGAGCGTGGCGCGCGAATAGACATAGACGGGCGTTCCCACCGCCTCGGCAATCAGCGGCAGGGGCACGTCCTCGGCGTGGAGCACGCCGTCCTTGAGCGTGAAGTGATCCATGCGTCTGGTCTGCTTGGCGTCCTGGTCGCGGGCCTATTCGGGAGGCAGGTCGAAGGGATCGTCGGCGCGTTCCTCCGAGCGGCGGCGCAGCTCGACGCTGCGTTCGGGCGCGGCCAGGGCATCGCGGCGCAGCAGCGCATCGGCCCCGGGCCGCTCCTGCGCCCCAGAGGGCGCGGGCGGCAGGCTTGCGCCTTCGGGCGGGGTGAGGGCGGTGCGCGAGCCGCAGGCGGCCAGCACGGCCGCACCGCCAAGCGCAAGGCCGAGGCGCACAGCGCGGCGCAGGGCAGGGCTCTTTTGCATCACTCCTCCATTCCCAGCGCCCGGCGCGCCGCGGCCACCTGGCGGCGCACCTCGTCGGGCGCGGTGCCGCCATAGGAGGCGCGCGCCGCCACCGAGGCATCGACCGAAAGGGCCTGATAGACCCTTGCATCGATCCGCGCATCGATCTTCTGCAGTTCGGCAAGCGAAAGCTGGTCGAGCGCGACCCCGCGCGCTTCGGCGAGCTTGACCGCCTCCCCGGTGATATGGTGCGCCTCGCGGAAGGGCACGCCCGCCTCGCGCACCAGCCAGTCGGCCAGATCGGTGGCGGTGGCATAGCCCAGTTCGGCCGCGGCGCGCATCCTCTCGGTGTTGAAGCTGCTTTCGGCGATCATCCCGGTCATCGCCGCGATCGACAGGCCCATCAGCGCAGCCGCCTCGAACACCGGCGGCTTGTCGTCCTGCATGTCCTTGGAATAGGCGAGCGGCAGGCCCTTCATGGTGATCATCAGGCTGGTGAGCGCCCCGATCACGCGGCCCGCATGGCCGCGCACCAGCTCGGCCGCGTCGGGGTTCTTCTTCTGCGGCATGATCGAGGAGCCGGTCGAAAGGCTGTCGGGCAGGCGGATGAAGCCGAAGGGCTGGCTGGCCCACAGGATCACCTCCTCGGCGAGGCGCGAGAGGTGCAGCGCGCTCATCGCGCAGCAATAGAGAAAATCGAGCGCGAAATCGCGGTCCGAGACCGCATCGAGCGAATTGGCGGTGGGCCGGGCAAAGCCAAGCGCGGCGGCAGTTGCCGCGCGGTCGATGGGAAAGCCGGTGCCGGCGAGCGCCGCCGAGCCGAGCGGACATTCGTTGAGCCGCCCGGCCGCCTCTGCGATGCGCGCGCGATCGCGGCGGAACATCTCGTAATAGGCCATGAGGTGATGGCCGAGCGTGACCGGCTGGGCGGTTTGCAGGTGGGTGAAGCCGGGCATGATCGCATCGGCATGTTCGCCCGCGCGGGTGACGAGCGCGCGCTGGAGTTCGGCCAGGCCAGCATCCATCTCGGCCAAGGCCTCGCGCACCCAGAGGCGAAAATCGGTGGCCACCTGGTCGTTGCGGCTGCGCGCGGTGTGGAGCCGCCCGGCGACCGGGCCGATGAGTTCAGCCAGCCGCGCCTCGGTGGTCATGTGGATATCCTCGCGGTCCCAGTCTTCGGGCACGCCATCGCGCGCATATTCTGCCGCCACCGCATCAAGCCCGGCGCTGATCGTGGCGGCGTCCTCGGCGGCGATGATCCCCTGTGCGCCCAGCATCGCCACATGAGCCTTGCTCGCGGCGATGTCCTGGCGCCAGAGCGCCTTGTCGAAGGGGATCGAGGCGTTGATTTCGCGCATGATCGCGCTAGGGCCATCGGCGAAGCGCCCGCCCCACATGGCGTTGGTGGCTGCGCCCCTGTTTGGCCCGGAGCCTGTGATGTCCCGCTCTTTGCTCATTGCTGCCCTGGTGCTGGTGCTGCTGGCGGGCTGCGATAGGCCCGGCAAGGCCCCGGCGCAACCGGCTGCGAACGATGCCGCCGCAGCGCCGGCGGGGGGCGTGCCCGATCGCCGCATGGCCGGAACCGCGCTGCCCGCGCTGGTGCTCAGCGATCCGGCCGGGCGCAGCCTTGATCTTGGCGCCATCGATGGGCCGGTGCTCCTCAACCTCTGGGCCACCTGGTGTGCGCCTTGCGTCAAGGAAATGCCCCAGCTCGATCGGCTTGCCGCCATGCTGGCCGGCGAGGTGAGGGTGATCACGGTGAGCCAGGATCTGCGCGGGGCCGAGGTGGTGGTGCCCTTCTTTGCCAAGGGCGGCTACAGCGCGCTTGAACCCTGGCTCGATCCCGAGGCCCGGCTTTCGGGCGCGCTCAGCCCCGAGGGCCAATTGCCGCTCACCATCCTCTTCGATGCCCGCGGGCAGGAAGTCTGGCGCCTTGCCGGTGGGCATGATTGGGACAGCCCCGCGGCAATCGCGCTGGTGCGTGACGCGCTGTCAGCAAGGGGGGCAGGGAAGGAGTAACATGGCCATCGATCCCGAACCATTCCGCCACATGCTGCTTGAACGGCTGGCGGCGCTCGACGAGCAGGATCGCATCAGCGCCGAGGGACGCCAGCCGGTCAAGCTCGAGCAAGACAGCGTCGGGCGCCTCTCGCGCATGGATGCGATGCAGATGCAGGCCATGGCGCTGGCGCAGGAGCGGCGCCGAAAGGTCGAGCGGGCGGCGATCGGCGCGGCGCTGGCGCGCATCGAGAAAGGCGAGTTCGGCTATTGCCTGGTGTGCGGCGAGGAAATCGCCGAGGCGCGGCTGCGCACTGATCCGACGCTCGCCAAGTGCCGCGATTGCGCTGCCGGAGCCGCGTGAGGCTCAGGCGCCGGGCTTGATCGCGGCAAGGATGGCATCGGCCGCGCCGACCGGCCGATCGGCCTCGATCCGCTCGGAATAGCGATCGACGAGCTTCTCGGCGTGGGGGCGCAGCAGCACGGTGAAGCGCACCAGTTCCTCCATCACATCGACGATCCGCTCGTAATAGGGCGAGGGGCGCATTCGCCCGGCCTCGTCGAATTCCTGATAGGCCTTGGCCACGGATGACTGGTTGGGGATGGTGAACATCCGCATCCAGCGCCCGAGAATGCGCAGGGTGTTGACCGCGTTGAAGCTCTGCGATCCGCCGCTCACCTGCATCACCGCGAGGGTGCGGCCCTGCGTGGGGCGCAGGCCCTTGTAGGCGAGCGGCAGGTGATCGATCTGCGCCTTCATGATCCCGGTGATGGTGCCGTGGCGCTCGGGGCTGCACCACACCTGCGCCTCGGACCACAGGGCATGTTCGCGCAGCTCGTGCACCGCCGGGTGATCATCGCCCGGAACCTGATCGGGCAGCGGCAGATCGGATGGATCAAAGATGCGCGTCGCGCAGCCGAAGAATTGCAGCAGCCGCGCCGCCTCCTCGACCGCGAGGCGCGAGAAGGAGCGCTCCCTCAGCGAGCCATAGAGCAGCAGCACCCGCGGCGGTGGTTCGAGCGGCCCGAGGCCCGCGGCGGGGCGTTGGTGGACGTATTCTGGCTTCAGCGCCGGCAGATGCGCCGGATCGGGCAGGGCGCGCAGGCGGTGCCAGTGCTGCATCAGCGCACCTGCGCCGGAACCGTGCCCGGAAACCACCGCCGTCCAAACCAGAAGGCGACATTGACCAGCAGGATCAGCACCGGAACCTCGACCAGCGGGCCGATCACGGCGGCAAAGGCCACCGGCGAGGCAAGGCCGAAGGTCGCGATGGCGACCGCGATCGCCAGCTCGAAATTGTTGCCCGCGGCGGTGAAGGCCACCGCGGTGGTGCGCGGATAGTCGCTCTCGATCAGCTTGCCCATGAAGAAGCTGATGGAGAACTGGATGACGAAATAGAGCGTGAGCGGAATGGCGATGCGGATGGTGTCGCCCGGGAGGGTGAGGATCTCGCTGCCCTTGAGGCTGAACATGGCGATGATGGTAAACAGCAGCGCGACGAGCGTGACCGGCCCGATGGCGGGCAGGAAGCGCGTCTCATACCAGTCGTTGCCTTTGGCCCGTATCAGCCACCTGCGGGTCAGAAAGCCGGCGAGGAAGGGGATGCCGAGGTAGATCAGAACCGCCTCGGCAATTGCCCGAAAGCCCACCTTGATGATGCTGCCCTCCAGCCCGAAGAGCGGGGGCAGCACGGCGAGGAAGAACCAGGCATAGACGCTGAAGAACAGGATCTGAAACAGCGAGTTGAACGCCACCAGCGCCGCGACATATTGGTTGTCGCCCTTGGCCAGCTGGTTCCAGACGATCACCATGGCGATGCACCGCGCCAGCCCGATCAGGATCAGCCCAGTCATGTATTCCGGCTTGTCGGAGAGGAAGATCACGGCAAGCGCGAACATCAGCACAGGGCCGACAATCCAGTTCTGGATCAGCGAGATCGCCAGCACCCGCTGGTCTTCGAACACGCGCGGCAGTTCTTCATAGCGCACCCGGGCGAGCGGCGGATACATCATCAGGATGAGGCCGATGGCGATGGGGATATTCGTCGTGCCCCAGGACAGGCTGTCGATCGCTTCGGGAAGCCCGGGAAAGGCAGAGCCAAGCCCCACCCCAAGCGCCATGGCGAGGAAGATCCACAAGGTCAGATAGCGATCAAGGAACGACAGGCGTTCACGCTGCGGCTGCACAGTCATTCAGGCGGCTCCTTCCATGGCGCCGATCGTGGCGAGTGCGCGCTGGATTTCGGACTGATCCATGCTGGCAAGGTCAAGCTCCAGAAATGCCTTCACCCGCATTTCCAGCAGGCGCCAGGTTTCCTCGAAGGCGGCATCGATGTCGGCCTCGCTGCCGGTGACCTCGGCGGGATCGGGCAGGCCCCAATGGGCCTTGATCGGGCTGCCTGAAAACACCGGACAGGCCTCGCCCGCGGCATTGCCGCACACCGTGATGGCAAGGTCGATCGCGGGCGCGCCCGCGCGGCTGAACTCGTCCCAGCTTTTCGAGCGGAATGGGGATGGATCGATCCCGCGCCGCGCCAGCAGCCGCAGGGCGCCGGGGTGGGGCGCGCCCTTGGGCCGGCTCCCGGCGCTGAAGGCGCGCACGCGGCCTTCACCCAGATGGTTGAACAGCGCTTCGCCAAGGATCGAGCGGGCCGAATTGCCGGTGCACAGTACCAGCACGGTGAAGGGGGTGTCATTCATGGCAGGCAAGCCCTTCCAGAAGATCGCCGCACATCTCGGGCGCGCCGGCGCAGCAATCGGCAATCAGGAAGGCGAGCAGGCGGCGCATGGCGGAATAATCGGCGCGGTAGCGGATCAGGCGGCTCTCGCGCGCCGATTGCACCAGCCCGGCGCGCTCGAGTGTGGCGAGGTGGTGCGACATGGTCGAGGGCGGCACACCGCAGCGCGCGGCAATCGCGCCGGCCACAAGGCCATCAGGCCCGGCCTGCACCAGCAGGCGGAACACCGCGAGGCGCGTTTCATGCGCGAGCGCGGCCAGGGCCTCGACGGCCCGGTTCCGGGCTTGGGGATCGTCCATCACCGGCTCCTTTCGAGAAAGATCGAAATATCCTTTGGGACAACCGGGTCAATCGGTAATTCGAAAATCATCGAAAAATTTTCGCGCTTGATTTGCGTCAAAGCGCATATGCGCTTATAAGCATATAAGGAGGCAATTATGGATCGAGTTGATGACCTGTTGAGCGCCCTGTCCGAACCCACCCGCCTGCGCGCCGTGCAGATCATCTGGGACGGGGAAGAGCATTGCGTGTGCGAGCTGATGGATCGTCTCGGAGCAAGTCAATCGCGCATGTCGCGGCACATGGCGCGGCTCAAGGCCGCAGGCCTGCTCACCGACCGGCGCGATGCGCAGTGGGTGCGCTATCGCCGCAATCCTGCCCTGCCGCCCGAATGGGTGGCCATCATCGATGCCGTGCTGGCCGCGCTGCCGCCGCTGGCCCCGGCGCAATGCCAGAAGAAGGCCGCCTGAATTGAATACCCTTGCCGCATCCCTGGGCGCTGCCCGCAAGTCGCAGACCGCATGGTTTGTCGGGATCGCCGTGTTCGTCGCGGCCTGGTTCATCCTCTACAACCAGCTTCTGCCCTTTGCGCAGTGGCTGGTGGCGCAGCTGCCGATCGCGCCGGACAGCCATCTTGCCGCCTCGGTCGAGTTCTTCTTCTATGACACGCCCAAGGTGCTGATGCTGCTGACCCTGGTGGTGTTTGCCATGGGCGTGGTGCGCACCTTTTTCTCGCCCGAACGCACCCGCGCGCTGCTGGCGGGCAAGCGCGAGGGACTGGGCAACATTGCCGCGGCGCATCTGGGCATCGTCACGCCGTTCTGCTCGTGTTCGGCGGTGCCGCTGTTTGTCGGCTTCGTTTCGGCAGGCGTGCCGCTGGGGGTCACCTTCTCCTTCCTGATCGCCGCGCCGATGGTCAACGAGATCGCGCTTGGCCTGCTGTTTGCACTCTTGGGTTGGCAGGTGGCGCTGACCTATCTCGCCTTTGGCCTTGCCATTGCCATTGGCGCGGGCTGGGTGATCGGCCGGCTGCATCTGGAACCCTGGCTCGAGCCGTGGGTGCGCGAGGTGCGGAGCGCGCCCGTCTCCTTTGCGGACGAGCAGCTTTCCTGGATCGACCGGTTCGAGGCGGGCTGGGATGCCGTCAAGGAGATTGTCGGCAAGGTGTGGTATTGGATCATCGCCGGGATCGCGGTGGGCGCCTTCATCCACGGCTATGTTCCGGCTGCGCTGCTTTCGCGGATCATGGGGGCGGACAGCTGGTGGTCGGTTCCCGCCGCCGTTCTGCTCGGCATCCCGATGTATTCCAATGCCGCGGGGATCATCCCGGTGATCGAAGCCTTGCTTGGCAAGGGCGCGGCGCTCGGCACGGTGCTGGCCTTCATGATGTCGGTGATCGCGCTCTCGCTCCCCGAAATGATCATCCTGCGCAAGGTGCTCACGATCAGGCTGATTGCTGTCTTCGTGACCGTGGTGGGCAGCGGCATCCTGGGCGTCGGCTTCCTGTTCAACGCCCTGTTTTCCTGAAAGGACGATTTCGATGAAAGACATCAAGGTGCTCGGCCCCGGCTGCAAGCGGTGCCAGACGACCGAAGACATGGTGAAGGCCGCCGCACAGGCGCTGGGCGTTGCGGTCACGGTCGAGAAGGTGACCGACTATGCTGCGATCGCGGGATACGGCATCGCCGCGACCCCCGGCATCGTGATCGATGGCAAGGTGGTTCACGCCGGGGGCCTGCCGAAGAAAGAGGATCTCGAGCGCTGGCTCCTGGCCTGAGGGGCTTGCCTTCGGCCCTTGGCGCTTCGGCGTGGCCCAGGTGGTTCGGCCCCGCGCAGGCAGCCTTGCGGCGTGGTGGGCGGTGACGGGCTCGAACCGCCGACCCTCTCGGTGTAAACGAGATGCTCTACCAGCTGAGCTAACCGCCCGGTGCCGCGCGGCGCGGCTTTAGCGGGGATCGCTGCAGGGTCAAGCCGCGCTTGCCAGGCGCAGCGCGCGCCACCATGGGCGCGGGCGCCCTGCTTCGCCCGCCGTGCTTCCACTCCGCCCGATGTGCCCGCCTCATGCGCCTGCCTGCGTTCACCCTGCCTGTGCGGCCGAGGCGCGCGCGGGCGGATCGATGTCGATCTGCTCGCCGGGCACAGGATCGATGGCAGCCGGGCGGATTTCCTCACGCTTGGGGTGACGATCCGCCGCTGAGCGATGGCTGGCGCGCGTGCGGGCCTCAGGCTAGAGGCCTCGCCATGACCACTCCCCGGCTTCTCGTTCTTGGCACCGGCGGCACCATTGCCGGCGCGGGCAGCAAGGCCACCGGCGCGGCCTATCGCCCGGGCGATCTTGCCCTTGCCGAACTCATTGCTGCGGCCGCGGCGCTCGATCTCGGCGCCGAGCTGATCGGGCAGGACATCGCCCGGATCGGCTCGCAGGATATCGGCTTTGCCGAGTGGCGCGCGCTTCATGCCGCTTGCACCGCGGCGCTGGCCGATCCGGCGATCAGCGGTGTCATCATCACCCATGGCACCGATACCGCAGAGGAAACCGGCTTCCTGCTCGATTTGACCCTGCCCACCACCAAGCCGGTCGTGCTGGTGGGGGCGATGCGCCCGGCCGATGCGGTGGGCGCGGACGGGATGCGCAATTTTGCCAATACGGTGAAGGTGGCCAGCGATCCGGCGGCGGCGGGCAGAGGCGTGATGCTGGTGATGGGCGATGCGGTGCTCGCTGCGAGCGACGCGCGCAAGGCGGCGACCAGCAGCATCGATGCCTTCCGCAGCTTTCCGCGCGCAGCGCTGGCGCGCGTCACCCCGGCGCGGCTCGACTGGTTCGGCCCTGCGCACCGCATGGGCGAGGGCGCACGCTATCCCTTCCCCTCGGCCCTGCCGCGCGTCGCCATCCTCACCGCCGGGGCGGGGATGGACGCAAGGCCGGTCGAGGCCCTGCTCGGCATCGGTGCCAAGGGCATCGTGCTTGCCGGCATGGGGCAGGGCAATGCGCCCAAGGTGGTGATCGCCGCGCTCGCCAAGGCGGCCGCCGCCGGGGTGCCGGTGGTGCGATCGAGCCGGGTGGACGAGGGCCTCGTCGATCGCAATGTCGAGGTGGACGATGAAGC
>Ga0209066_10008314_pt1 | contig 10082 bp, 6 predicted proteins | sample All_14_2_FD_187198 | JGI IMG/M metagenome (GOLD analysis project Ga0209066, IMG submission 187198) | Freshwater microbial communities in response to fracking from Pennsylvania, USA - Allegheny Zone_MetaG_DW_15 (SPAdes) (version 2) ... | reverse complement strand
GGCTTCGTTTGGGCGGCGGGCGCGGGAAACGGAGCGGTTGCCGGCCGGTTGTCGAAGGCGGCTTCCTGTTCGGACACGATGCCTTTGCCGGGGCAGATGACGAACGGGAACGGCGTCGAGAGGTTACGGATCTCGCCGAGGTATTTGGTGACGCGCAAGACGCGGTTTGAGCCGTCGGCATGGTCGAGGTTGATCACGACGGGGCAGAGGTCCTCGAGGCGGCTTTTCAGGGTGAAGGCCGGGTTGGAGACGGGTTTAGGCAGGGTGAGCAGGGAGGTGACCCCGAGCCGCTCAAGGGCGTGTATAAAGGAATAGATGTGTTCGGCGATGCGGGAGACGGGCTGGATGGCGACCCACGGCAACACGGTGTCGAAGACGAGGCGGCGGATGGACTGCGTTTCGATCGTCTCCTGGAGTTCCATAAAGGACTGGGGCGGCAGCATCACATTGGCGCTGGCGTTGCTTTCGGGGATAAACGAGGCGTATTCGAGAATGGTGAGCTGGCCGGAGCCGACCGCGTCGGCGAAGGGCAGTCCGACGCTCTCGGCGATGATGATGGTGTCGTGGGCGCGATAGGGCGAGAGCAGGAGGGCTTTGTCGCCGTCCTGGATCGCCTGGTTCAGGAAGTGATAGGCGAGGATGGACTTGCCGCTGCCGTTACGGCCGGAGCAGAGCGACTGTCTTCCGCGGTAGATGCCGCCGAAACAGGTGTCGAAAAAAGAGATACCCAGTTTAGTTTTGTCGACGATCACAGTGTCCTCTTTCTGCAGCCACGGTCAGGATCACGTGTCGAAAACGGTGTGCAGGATGTTTTTGATGAAGGCAAGCTCAAAGGGTTTGCTCAAGAAAGCCAGGACGCCGTTTTCCGTGGCGCATACCGAAAGTTCGTTCGAGGGCGCGCCGGAAATCAGGACGATCGGGCGCCCCGCGGCCTTGGCGCTGAGCAACCGGATCCACTCGTGCGGTTCTGGCGCGTCCGGAAGGCGGATGTCCGCGATGATCAGGTGGATCTCCTCGCGGTCGAGCTTTTCGAGCGTTTCGGAGGCGTTCAGGGCGGTGTAAGCCTGATGTCCCAAACGGGCGATCAGTTTCGCCAAGTACGAACCGATGGCGGGTTCATCATCAACGACAAGAACATTTCCCATATGAAAACCTTTTTGAGGGTGGCGTTCTCTGTCTGCGCAGCAAGCACCCCTGTGCGCAGGCGTGTTTACCCACCTGTTTGTGCCTGTATTATGGCGAATTTCAGGGTTGCGGTCAAAGCGAAAAACGGATAATCTTGTGCTCAACCTACGGGGTTTGTTGCTCCAGCGATTATGCAGACTTATTTTTCACATGCCCAGGACGAGGATTCGTCGGTCATCCGGGGAAGACGGTGCCGGTGCCAAGAATGCGCGCTGTCGGTTCATGTGATCGAGACACCTGCCCCGACGGTATGTCCTTATTGCCAGAAACTTCTGACGCATGAAGCGACGGCTTTGCAGCTCGCGGCCGAAGCGCCGGTCCCGACCGAGGCGGAGGTGCGGCACCGTTTAGGCAAGCTGTACTCGCGCCCGCCTAAACTGCTGGTGCTGATCATCGGGTTTGTGGCGATGTTTATGCTGGGGTGGGCGGTTTTCTTGCAGCTGCGCGGCGTTGAGAACTACTGGTATCAGCCGATGGTGAGCATTTATTCGCTGCTGGCCGGCGTGTTCGTGGTGTCGCGCTTCATCATCGCCTCTTTTTACGTGTCGCCGAAAGACGTGGGATACGTGCCGTCCGTGACGGTGCTGGTCCCCTGCATGAACGAGGGCGCGGTGATCCGGCAGACGATCGAGCGCATCTTTTCGGCCGGCTACCCCCTCGACAAGCTCGAGGTCGTGTGTGTGAATGACGGGTCCTCGGACAACACGCTGACCGAGATGCTGGCCGCGCAGACGCGCCATCCGAGGCTGGTGGTGGTGGATTTCGAGCGGAACCGGGGGCTGTGCCACGCGTGGGGGGTTTCGACGCTGATCGCGCGGGGCGAGTTCATGGTGTGTGTGGACTCCGACACCTTCATTTTTCCCGGGTCGCTGCGGAAGCTGATGCAGGGCTTCGTGGACCCGACCGTGGGGGGCATCTCCGGCCATTGCGACGTCGAGAACGCGGATGTCAACACGCTGACGCGCATGCAGGACGTGCGGTATTATTTCTCGTACAAGATCATGAAGGCGGCGGAGAGCGTGTTCGGGACGGTGAGCTGCCTGCCGGGGTGTTTCTCGGCCTATCGGCGCGTCTGCGTCCTTCACGTCTTGGGCCAGTGGCTGAATGCGACGGTGATGGGAGAGCACGGCAATTTCGCGGATGACCGGTCGCTCACCAACCAGATTCTGAAGGACTACAAGATCCTGTACGACGACGAGGCTTTGGCGACGACGATCGCGCCGGAGAACTGGGGGCAGTACACGCGGCAGCAGACGCGCTGGATGCGCTCCTACCTGCGGGAGATCGTGAAGACCGGGCGGTACATGTGGCGCAAGCATCCGGTGCCGTCGCTCTCGTGGTACGCGATGATGTGGATGCCGATCTTCGAGCCGTTCGTGATGGTGCAGGCGCTGGTGATCGGGCCGATTGTGGCGGGGCAGATCACCGCGTCCTACATGGTCGGCGTCCTGGCCATCACGGCGGTGTGGTCGCTGCATTTCTGGGCTTCCACCGGGCGGCGCTGGTGGTGGGCGGGCTTCGTTTTCACGATGTCCTACATCGCTTTCTACAGTTGGCAGATCTATTGGGCGCTGTTAACCTTGCGCGGCAAAAAGTGGGGGACTCGCGGATGAACACAACCGAGAAGCCGGGCGGCGGGAACGTGGGTCGGAAGGATCCGGGCCGGTCGGATGAACCGATGGCCGAGGAGGCCGACCAGGCGTGGGAGCGCCCGGTCGCGGTCGCCAAAGACCGGAACGTCCGGGCATGGCTGATTTTTCTGGGGCTGATCTGTTTCGGGGTCGCGCTCTGGACGCCGCTGCGCGCGCTGTACTACCGGTACGGCTACACGAAGACCGAGGCGGCGGTTGTCCGCGACGCGGACACCTTTGTGGCCTTGGCCTATTACGGCATCAACAGCGACGCGCAGCCGGGCTCGCAGGACATCACCAAGGAGGCCTTCGCCGAGCACCTCCGGCTGTTGAAGGAGCACGGGTACTCGCCGATCGGGCTGGATGATGTGCGGGCCTTTTACAAAGAGGGCGCGCTGTTGCCGCGCAAAGCCGTCCTTATGACCTTCGAGCAGTCGCGTAAGAGCTCCTATTTCGAGATCCGCGACCTGCTGCACACGTACAAGTGGAAGGCGGTGATGGGGGTGGTGACTGCGCCGATGCAGACCAAAGACGCCCAGGTGCTGCTGTGGCCGTACATGCGCGACATGATGACGATGGGCTCTTGGGACCTGGCCGCGCAGTCGGAAAAAGGCTTCTCCTTCATCGAGACGAGCCCGTCCGGACGGACCGGCTCCTTTTTCGCGATGCCCAAGTGGCTTGCGGCGCAGAACCGCTACGAGCTGCCCGAGGAGTTCAACGCGCGCATCGGGGCGGACCACGAGCGCGTGATCGACGAGTTCCAGCGTGAGGTCGGCTTCAAGCCGACAGCGTTCTTCTTCCCGTACGGAGACTACGGGCAATACGAAGAGCGCGCGAGCGTGGTGCGCGTCACGAACATGCATCAGGTGGGCAAATACTACGAGCTCGGCTTTATTCTCGGGCAGTTGGCGCTCAACACGCGCAGCAGCGACCCGCGGCGGCTCAACCGGCTGCTGGTGAACCCGCAGTGGACGCCGGAGACGTTCATCGCCAAGCTGGAGACGTTCTGGCCTTTGGACATGGTGCGCGAGGCGCGGAACGACCGGTTCGGCGCGGACCGGTGGATCGGAGAGTGGGGCGACGTGTTCGTGCGGGATGACGAGCTGGTGATGCGGGCGATCGCGCCGGTCAACCCGGTGATGACCTTGCGGCAGGACCAGTCGACGGCCACGACGGGAGCCAAGGCTTGGCTGGCGGGCAGCGACACGTTTGAGGACGGCTTCTTGTCGATCCGGTTTCAGCACAAGCGGGGCCGTTTCGGCGTCTACCTGCGCTCCACGCCGATCGGCGGCTACATCTATTTCAGCCTGGACGATACGGGCAAGGTCTCCGTGCGGCAGAAGCTGCCCGACATGGACGAGCTGATTTTGGCAACGGACGGGCTGGAGGGGGAAAACGAGCGGAACCACGAGCTGCTGTTCAGCCTGCGACGCAACTTGCTGTTTGTCAGGCTCAACGGGAAGACCCTGTTCGGCGGCCGGGTTTTATTGCGCGGCGCCAACGCGCCGGGGCTGATCGCGGCAGGGGTTTGGGATCCGATCCCGGGGGTAGCCGAGGCGAGGATCATCGAGACGCGGCTGGTCGGGCGGCGGGAAGCGCTGGTCACCTGGAAGCCGGACGTCGCGCGGGACGTCGGCTATCTCACCACATGGCTGAACGAGCACGGCTACCAGTTCACGCTGCTCGCCCCGCCGTGGCTGGATATCTTCGAGAATGCGCCGCTCACGTTTCCGATCTGGGACAAGAAGGCGCTGAACCTGTTGGCGCGGTCGAACAACCTGCGCATTCTGCCGCACGTGCAGGTCCGTGACGCCACCCTGCTGCTGAAGGTGTCGACCGACGAGGTTGTGGCGCGCGCCGTCGAGCACGAGGTCCACGGGCTTTACGTCGACACGACGGCCTGCACGCCTGAGCAGGTCACGCCGCTCGTGACGTGGCTGATCAAGCTGAACGATGCCCTGCGCCAAAAAAACATGCAGATGGCGTTGAAGCTGCCGGTCGCGATCGAGACGCTGCCCTCGGCGGGCAGCATTTTGAAGCTGTTGCCCGGCGTGATGCTGGCCGGGGATTACAAGAAGCCGCCGTTCGATCTGAAGCTGTCCGACGTGTTGGGGCTCACGCAGGTGACGCCGCCGGCCACAGATGAGACGCTCACCTTGTATTACCAGCTCTCCAACATGCTTTCCATCTATAACGATGTCTCGCCGGAAGCCAAGAAAGAGGAGCTGCGCCAGAAGGGGTTCGACGCGTTTGTGGCGGGCGAGTACGAGAAGGCGATCGGTTTTTGGGAAACATGGTCGAAAGAGGATCCGCGCAGCGCCGAGGCCGTCTCGCTGATCGGCGATGCCTGGCTGCGCCTGAACGAGCCGCAGAAAGCGCTGGAGGCCTTTTCGCAGAGCCTGGACATCAACCCCGGCCAGATGAATCTGGCCATCCGGCGCTCGCGGCTGTTGGAGCAGCTGAACCGCCTGGATGAGTCGGCGGACATCCTGAACGTCTATGCGCGGGCGTTTCCCGACAGCCCGGCGGTGACGATCGCGCAGGCGCAATGGCTCGACCGGCACCGCCAGCGCAACGAGGCGTGCAACGTCATGCGGTCGCTGGTGGCGCGGCACCCCGACAACATCGAGGCGCGCCTGGTCTTGCAGACGCTGCTCGACGAGCCGTCGGACCGGTACGCCAACATGCAGGAGCTGCTGATGATCGGACGCGGCTCCGAAACGCACCAGTTCGGCTTCGGGCGCGACATTTTCGCGGCCGAGCTTCTGGCCATTCCCGAGTCGAGCGTGTTCTTCGATTTCGTGCGCGAGACCGCGCAGAAAACCTCCAACAAGAAGACGCGGGAGCTCTATCAGGGTTTTCTGCCGCTCACCAATTCGGTCGTCGAGAACTTCATCACCGACAAGCTGTCCGACAACTGGGTCGCCCTGGGCGGATTCAAGCCGTCCACGTATGGCCGGTACGAGCTGCGAGCGGGCTCGGACATGTCGGAGGCGTTCCTGCGGCTGAAGAAATCGGAGCTGCTGCGTGACGGCTTTCTGGACGTGACGCTGGACGAGACGGCCGGGGCGTTCTGGCTGTACGCGCGCCGCAGCTCGCGGTCGATGGTCCGGTTCGGCTACGACGACGAGGGCTACATCCGGATCCAGTCGTGGTTCAACGGCGATCTGCGCACCTACGAGAGCCGCCCGTGGCTGCGCCCGCCGGGAACCGTCCGTCTGCGGCTGGAGGTCCGGGGCGACGGCGCGGTGGGCTATGTCAACGGCAAGCCGGTGTTCACGACGCCGCTGGTCATCCCGCAGGACGTGTGCTACGGCTGGTGGAGCATCGCGCCCTTCTCTCCGGAGCTGGGACTCGCCCGCGCCCGGATCGCCCGGATCGAATGCGGCCCGCTTTCGCCGACGGTTGTTTTTGTGCCGAAACTGCAGCCCGAGGATATCCGCAAGGTGCTGGATCAGATCCGCCTGCATGTGCGCGACATGTCGGCGGTGTCGCCGTTCGCTTTCACGCAGCTGCCGGACGGCACGATCCCTTCGGAGCCCGAGATTGAGCTGGGGGCGTACAAGATGTTCTGCACCTTCCACCGCCTGCGCCTGATGCCGGTGGTCGATCTGGCCTATTTTTCCGAAACGTTGCCGGAGGTGCTTACGAAGCTGATCCTGAAGCACCGGCTCGTCGGGCTGGTGCTGCGCGTGCGCACGCCGCCCGAACCCGAGTGGTTCCTGAAAATGGAGAAGGCGCTCGAAATGACCACGGCGGACTTTATCGTCGTGCGCCAGGAGGACGCCTATTGGCCGACGGACGACGTGCCAGTGGACGTGCGGAAAGAGGAGGCGCGCCTGAAGAAACTGGTCAAGGCCGGCGTGCGCGAGATCCAGCGAGGCAGCTTGTTGCTGCACCCCATTCAGAACGACTGGCAGGTGTCTGTCCAGCCCTACCGGGAGTGGGCCGCCAGTCTGGCGAACCGGACTGTCCGCCAGGGGTTCGAGCCGCAGTTGGTGGTGGTCCCCCGCCGCTTCGAGGCCGAGGTGACGGGACTTGCAACGCAGGATGTCGCGTACTTCCAGATCGTCGTGCCCAAAGCGGTTGTGCCACTGGACGACGGCGTGACAGCGCCAACGACGGAGTTGAAAATAGGTGTCGAGACCCTTACCAACCGGGCAACCGTCGTTGATGCGGCTCTATCCAATGCCGTTGCCGTTGCGGCAGGGCCGGGTGCCGGAGTGACGAATCCGGCGGCAGACCGCGTCGCCTCAGCCGCGTCGAACCTGAGCGCCCGCGCGTCCGGCGCGACGAACCAGGTGCTCCAAGACGCGGCTTCTGCGGCGCCCGCTGCCGGGCAGGGAGCCGGACCGGCGAAATCGATCTGGCAGAAAGTCCGGGACAAGCTGACGCCGGCGCAAGAGCAAGCGGTTCAGACGCCCGTGCCGAACTGACAGGGATAAGGTAAACGTATGCTTTTTCCCACAACGGTTTTCGCGCTTTTTTTTGCGGTCGTCTTTTCTTTGCACTGGGGGCTGGTGCCCTTTCCGCGGCTGCGCAAGTGGTCGCTGCTGGCGGCCAGCCTTTTCTTTTACGGATACTGGAGCTGGAAGTTCGCGCTGATGCTGGCGGTGTCCGGGGTGCTGAACCATGCGGTTGCGGTCTGGATCAGCCGGTCAACGGAAGAGCGGACGCGCGCGCGCCTGATCGCGGTGGCCGTCTCGGCGAACCTGCTGGTGCTGGCGGTCTTCAAGTACACCGGCTTCCTGTTCACTCGGCTGGCGGTGCCGCTGGCGGTGCCGCTCTGCGCGCGGCTGGGGACGACGGAGCAGCTGATCGCGCTGCAGGAGCAGGTGCTGCCGTTCATCGAGAGGATCGTCCTCCCGGTCGGCATCTCCTTCTACACGTTTCAGGCGCTCAGCTACGTGGTGGACGTCTACCGGCGTCAGACGCCGGTGGCGGACTCGACGCTGGATTTCGTCAACTACCTCGCCTTCTTCCCTCAGCTCGTCGCGGGGCCGATCGTGCGTGCCTCCGACCTGCTGCCGCAGATGTCGGTCTTTCCGGGGTGGTCGACCCGGCTGGACACCGGGCGCGCGGCCACGCTGATCCTGGGCGGCCTGTTCAAAAAGATGGTGATCGCCAACTGGCTGTCCCAGCACTTGGCAGATCCGGTTTTTGCGAGGCCCGAAGAGTACGGCGGTTTGGACACGGTGCTGGGCGTCTACGCCTACGCGATCCAGATCTACTGCGACTTCTCCGCCTACTCGGACATCGCGATCGGGTGCGCGCTGCTGTTCGGCTTCCACTTCCCCATCAATTTCCATGCGCCCTACTTTGCGGTGACGCTGCAGGAGTTTTGGCGTCGTTGGCACATTTCGCTCTCCACGTGGCTGCGCGACTACCTCTACATTCCGCTGGGCGGCTCGCGGTCGGGGGCGATGCGGACACGCTGGAACCTGTTGCTGACCTTTGTGCTGGGGGGCTTGTGGCATGGGGCCGGCTGGACGTTTGTCCTGTGGGGCACGTATCACGGCGCGTATCTTTCGCTGGAGCGCGTGGTCCGCCGGATGTTCGGGCTGCCGGAAAAGCCGCCCGAGCACACGCCGCTCGTTCTGGCCGTTCTGGGCCGCCTCTGGATTTTCCAGGTCGTCTGCTTCGCCTGGATTCTCTTCCGTGCGCAAAATCTGGCGGCGGTCGGCGCGATCTTGCGCGGCCTCACGGAATGGGGCCGGGCGAGCGTGCTGTTTTCGGGCACGGCGCTTCTGGTGCTGGCCGCCGGCTTTCTGATGCAGTTCATGGACGGCGGCCGGCCGCGACGTGTCTGGGACGCGGTCAACCGCTGGCCGCTGTGGGTGCAGGGGGCCGTGGCTGCGGTCATCCTGACGCTGATCCTGGGCGTGGGGCCGACGGGCGTGGCGCCGTTCATCTATTTTCAATTCTAACGGAGGCCGGAGATGAGTGACACTCGGTATGACCCGGAGGATACGCGGACGGAAACCGGCGTGCCGGTCAGGAAAGCCTGTTTTTGTGTAGGCGTCTTTTTCGCCCTTATGCTATTATTCAACGGTGTTTCTATGTATGCGAGCGCCAATCTGCTGGTGTACGGGCGGGCGCACGATTTCTGGGTGTCGGCCTTGCGTCCGGTCGAGCGGCTTTCACGGGCGTCCGGGTTGTTCCACGTGCGGCAGGTGACGCAGGACACCGTGGGCAGAAGGCTGAACGGTTCAGAAGGAAAAGGAGAAGAGAAGCAATGAAAAGACAGGTGTACTGTGCAGCGGTAGCGGCCCTGATGGTCTTGCTGCCGGCGGCCTCGCGGGCCGCCGAAGAGGCGCCGGTCCTGATGATGGGCGACTCGATGATGCGTTTGCTGGGGATAGCCATGGAGAAGGAGCTCAAGGCTGCGGGCGTGCAGCCGGCCGTGAGCTTCTCCTCGCTCGCTTCGGGGCTTGCCCGCCTGGACGCGTTCGACTGGTTCGCCAAAACGAGTGCGCTGATGAAAGAGCATAAGCCGGCCACCGTGGTGGTGACGCTGGGTGCCAACGACCGGCAGGCGCTGAAAGACATGACCGGCAGCGTGGTGGCGTTCGGCACACCCGAGTGGGAGCGGGAGTATTCGCTGCGCCTGGGGCGGATCATGGACGAAATCATCAAGGGCGGTGCCCGTCGCATCGTCTGGCTGCTGTTGCCCGACATGCGGGAGCCGGTGCAGCAAGAGTACGCCCAATTCGTCAACACGCTCTTTGCGAAAGAGGCTGCGGCCGAGGCGCGCAAGGACAAGGTCGTGCTGTTCAACATGGCGCCCCTGCTCACGCGCAAGCCGGGAACGTTCTCGCTCTACGTGATGGCGCCGGACGGCGCCGCACTCACGGTGCGTGACACGGACGGCGTGCACCTCACCAACCCGGGGGCGAAGCGGGTGGCCCAGTCGCTCGTGAAGACGTACTGGAAAAAATAAGCGGCGGGATGCTGCCGGGGAGATGCGATGACACAACACGTTTGGCAAGGTGGGCTGTGGCTGCTCGTAACGGCGCTCTTGGCTGCGGGGCCGGCACGCGCGCAAACCAACGCGCCTGGCGCGAACAAATATTCGTTCCCCTTGTCCGAACGGTCTTCCACTCTGGACCAAGTCGCGATCGACAAAGCGATCGAAGCGGCCCGTGCCTCCGACGTGGACACGACCGTTCCCAATGCCCTGCTTTACCACGGGCTCATGCTGTTTCAGGAGGAGAAGTACACGGAGTGCATCCCTTTTCTCGAGGAGGCCCTGCGCCTCGACCCCTC
>Ga0209066_10008312_pt1 | contig 10083 bp, 5 predicted proteins | sample All_14_2_FD_187198 | JGI IMG/M metagenome (GOLD analysis project Ga0209066, IMG submission 187198) | Freshwater microbial communities in response to fracking from Pennsylvania, USA - Allegheny Zone_MetaG_DW_15 (SPAdes) (version 2) ... | reverse complement strand
TCTCGCTCTGTGAAACCTTGGACAGCATTTTTCGAGACCTCAACCTGAACAACCCGTCCAACAACCTGAAAACGCTAGGAAATCAGAAGCTCACCCCGTACAATGAGTGCTGTTTTGGACAGCAGTGCAATGCGGGGAAACCTCGGGTGCGTATCGACTCATGGGCAGTTCTTACCAACGGCGCGCCTGGGTACAACCAGTCGTACGCATCTGCAGTAAGCGTTGAAGACGGTGATTGGCATCACGTGGCGTTCACCTATGCGCATACTAACAAGGCAGTGAAGCTATACGTGGATTACGTTCTTTGCGCACAAGGAAACACATATAGCAATTTGGTGTATGATACAGGATCATTGCGCATCGGCCAGGGGGCTGGCGATACCGCCTTTGATGGCTGGATCGACGAGATCCGCATTACTGCTGAGACGCTGATGCCCGACAAGTTCTTGACAGCGACTGAGCCCTTGGAGACGCGTGGTCATTGGACTTTCGACGACGGTCCTGTAGGCAGCACGGCTGGCACGCTGACCAACACATATTACTCGCCCTTTATGCACGGTGCCGCCGAAAGAAACGGTGGCGACAAACCTGTGTTTTCCCTGGAGCGTCCGAATGTCAGCACGTGGAGCATCAGCGAAGGGAGGGCGGGATTGGTAGTGAACCGAAACGATAGCTCCTTGTTTTTTGTCAACACGGGACTTCCTGTCAACACCAACTCATCGTTGGGGGGGCTCATCAGAATATCCGGATCTGTCTTGCCTGCCCAAGTGACCAATTTCACCGCGCAGGCATTTGTTAAAGTGAACCGCCATGTCAATTATCCTCAGATCATAGGAAAGAAAAGAAGCGAGACCGGAGGATTAAGTTGGTCGCTCGGTCTGAATTCAGAAGGTAATCTGCGTGCCCGATTCGATACTCAAGATCCTCCCGACGGCACAGGTTTTAATCAGACATTTAATTCGGCTGCGCTCATATCGGACGGCCGGTGGCATCACGTCGCCATGACTTATGATGCCGCACTTAAAACAGTCCGTCTCTACAGGGATTACAGCATGGTCTGCGAGGGTTTCGCGCTGCACGACATGGTATGTGATGCCGGAGATATCATAATAGGCAACGGAGACCAGGCCTTTGACGGCTGGATTGACGAAGTGAGCCTTTGCGGCCGCGTTCTTGAACCCGGCGAATTCCTCTACACTGTCGAAGGGGGAACGTTCTTTTTTCAATGACGGCAACACATGTCTAGAAATTAAGGACAGTACAATGACCTTACTGGTAAGAGTCGCCTTTTTTGTTCTGGTTGCTGCTGTTCAAAGCTTGGCAGAGTCAGAGTCTTTGTTTATAAAAGCTACGGGGGAGACCAAGACGTCATCGATTCTAACGGTAGGATGGCACTATACCGTAATGGCGTGTGGAACATACAATTGGGCTTCAAACGGAGCTTCGGCAGATGCGGCCGGATATGCCTCGCCGTCAAATTTCAAAGCCCAACATCCGATACCCAAAAATCTTTCGGGTGGTGAAATTGACTGGGCTGGTTTTTCATCATCATCCAACAGATGTTACTCAGCCGTCGTGATCGGTCAGGGACAGGCTTTGTCGTTTAGGATCTCAGACGACTATTATGATGACAATAGCGGCGGCTTGAACGTGACCATTACGGAACTTCCTCATTGCATTTATTCCTCTCCTGACACTCCTGCCGGCCCGTCATCGGGCGGTGTAATGGAAACACTCTTGTTTTCAACCCTTGGCGCAAGTTGCACGCGCAGTCACGATGTGGATTACCGGTTTGTTTGGGGGGACGGCGCCACTTCGACATGGGGTTCTATTAATTCGGCTAGCCACGCTTGGGCGATTCCCGGCACCTATTCGGTTACGGCGGAGGCGCGGTGCAGGCTGGTCAACTCGATACAGGCTGCCTCATCGAGCACATCGGTTGTTGTGCAGGCGTATCCATATATTACGGTCACAGGCCCCGGTCTGGTCCGGTCTGCGACGACCACCAACGCGTATATATGCAAGGCAACGTATGCTTCTGGTGAGACCCGCGACGTGAGTACGAGTGCCTCGACGACTTGGAGCGTTGTCTCGCCCTACTGGATACCGGGGTTTTCATTTGTCGGGAATCGTCTCACGGCTGGTCATCTCCCGGATGGTTTGTCCGTGATCACGGTTCAGGCTGTCTATAAGGAGGATGATGTTTTTAAAACAAACTCACTGGCTGTGACGGTTATCGATGATATCGAGATCGTGCCGGACGCGAATTACAGAAACGACGGCACGCCCGGCAGCCAGAAATCGCTCTTCGGTCTCTTTGCGCCGGGCGACACGGTTCACCTTCCGTTCCGGATCACGGCGCATCAGAGCCGTTCCGCGACTCTGATGTTCAAAGTCTGGCCCACAAACAGCCATGTGTCCGTCTTTGCCAGTTCACCGATAAGCGTGTGCCTAATCAACGGTACCGTAACGGTCGACACCCCCCAGTGGGCGATTCCCCCGGACCTTGCGCTTGGCGACTACGTGGTGTCGGCCTGCCTGCGGGACGTCGCCATGCCGGATGTCATCCTGGACACCACTCGTCCCGGTTACGCTGACACCGGTTACCCCGACGACAAGGCGAAGCTGAAGTCCACGAGGCAGACGATCCACGTCAACAAGCTGAGCTTACTCGGAATCGAAGTGACCCAGTGCGTGCAGAATTGGAATAATTCGGTGCCTTTGATTGAAGGCAAGCCAACTTTTGTTCGTGTTGCCATAGTATCGGGATGCGATCAAGAAGTGCCTGTGACCGCAACGCTCTCCGCCCTCCGAGGCAATGAAAAGTTGACTAACGGCTTTACTGTCACGGTTTGCGGCAAGGGGACAGCTGAGCGAGAAATCCGTTCGAACGGCGAACACATTGGCCATATTCCACTTCACGAGAGTTGGTGGTCGGGCGACAGTGTTGAATTCTCGGTTTCGGCACCCACTCTCGTTGCTGATTCGGGTTTTGCGGGTGACAAGGACAAGTTGGCTGTGCGTGTTGCTTTTCGCCAAGCCCCGGTTTTGAAAGTTTTCATGCCGAAAGTAATCTGGTGGGACGAGGAGGGCCCTCACAAGCCGGATTATGGTTATATTGAGAGCAGTAGAAGGTACCTTGCCAATATGCTTCCTGTGCGTGGAGTCGACAGTATCAGCACTTTTGAAATGTGTTATTTCGGTGTTGGCTGTCCAACCACCTTCAACGATTTTAACCGCATTCTTTGGCAACTGTTGCAGTGTAGGGTATTCGGTCTTTCACAAGGATTTGTGCCCTCTGAGTCCTATCATTTGGGGGTAATTGATCCTCCTGCTAAGGGTCAAATAATAATGGGGAAAGCACTCGATTTTGATAGTTCTACTGCATGTTTTTTCGTAAGTAACGGCAGAAATTATAGGGGGCCGCACGAGTTTGGACATTTGGCAGGTCGCCACCATACCGAAACCGATAAAAAGGAGGCTTCACCTGACAAGCAGTTCCCGTACAATACGCCCCAAAAGGGAATTATAAGCCCTCAAATGACAGGCAATGGCGCCAACTGGGGTTACGATTGCGAGTTGGAGAGAATTATCAAAGTGGCTGCCGACGTGATCTTGGAGCCCGATACGCGTGACGTGATGAGTTGGTATGAAACAAGATGGATCTCTGACTGGACTTATACGAATATCTGGGCATTTCTTAATTCACGTTACAACCTGTCCCCGGCAAGTCCTTTACGAATGCAGACGGCCATGTCTCAACAAGAGATTGCGATTGTTGCAGGAATAGTCAATCCTGATTCAGTCACAGGGCAATTGCTGTCGGTCATGCGCCTGGTCGGAACACCTGCAGAAGCCATAGCAGCAGGAAGTTATAGTTTGCGTTTTGAGGATAGTTCGCATTCGATACTGGCGTCTTACAGCTTTGAGCCATCGTCAACATCTGAAGACACCACCACCCGGATCTTCTGTCTGCGTGTTCCATGTCCGGAGGCAACCGTGCAAATCCGTCTTTTTCATGATGGAGAAGAGCTGGCGTCGGCCGCCATGTCTGCCCATGCACCTTGGGTCACGGTCCAGAGTCCTAACGGGGGCGAGCCTGTTGTGGGTAACCAGATAGCGGTCGGATGGACGGCAGGTGACCCGGATGGGAATGCCCTGACTTACACCGTGTTATTCTCCCCTGACGAAGGCAGCAGTTGGCGCATGGTGGCAGCAGGTCTAACAAACAATTTTTTCAATCTAGATGCCGCCATGATCAGCGGAACCTCAAAGGGGGTCATTCGCGTTATGGTCTCAGACGGTTTCCGCACTGCGGATGATCAGTCTGACGCACCTTTCACCGTTCCCAATCAATCACCCGCAGTATGGATCCGGAGTCCGCAAAATGGGACAAGCGTCCATTCCGAACAGGCGATGCTGTTTTCAGCGGAAGCCGACGATCCAGAGGACGGGCATTTGTCGGCTACCTCAATCGTGTGGCGATTGGAAGACGGCAGTGTTCTTGGCACAGGTAGTTCGTTTGTCGTGAGTTCGGCAAATATCGCGGACGGCACCCATACGGCGAGTGTCACTGTCACGGACTCGGCGGGAAGCACGGGAACAGCCGCCGTTGTGTTTACCGTTTCCCACGACGCCGATCTGGACGGCCTGCCCGACGCCTGGTCGCTCCGTTACTTCGGCAGTCCGACCGCAGCCGATGCCAGTGAGGATCCTGATGGCGACGGGATAGACAACAGGACCGAGTACCGGCTCGGTACAGACCCGACGGACGCACAGTCGCCCAAAGGTTACAATATGGTGCCGTATTCGGAGTCGTTCGAGAATCTGTCTGGGGTGGGTGTGATGCAGGTCCCCCTTTTCCAGCGCCTAGGTTGGGTGAGCGGTATGCCGACGCAAGACCAGTCCAAAGTCGTAAGCCTCGGATACCCGTTCGCGGGTGTTCGCCCGATCCCTGCCGCGACGCATACGAGTGTCCTGCAACTGGACACAAGGACTTTGGTTCTGACCAATAGTTTCGGTGCGGGTTTTGACATGGGTGGGGGCATCACCCGCATCGACATGATGATGCGGTTTGTGGCTAACGACATCCTTCCAGGCCACTTCACAGCTTCCGATTCTGGGATCAAAGGCGGCATCTATGCCAACGAACAGAGCCGGTTGACGATCTACCACGGAGTCGCTGCCCCGGATGGTTCGTTGTTGAGCAACAAAGTGGACACAACGGATATTGCGCTCGACACAGCACAGTGGCATCGGGTGACCCTCACGGTGGATGCCACAGCGCCGAACACCGCACTGTTTCAAGTCAAGTTAAATGGAACGGTCGTGACAAACGGATCCGCTTTTGTGGACGGATGGAAGTCCCATTACATCGGGACGGGCCAACTGCCGACAACAAGCGAAGAGGGAACATGGTTCCGCATCGCAACGACCAATACCAACTCGCGGCTGCTGACGGGGCTTTGCTTCACCGGTTCAGGTTACGTGGATGATCTGACGGTGGCGGCCGCTCCGAAGACGTTCCTGTTGAGTGTTGTGAAGGTCGGCACAGGGAACTCTTCGCTTGGTACCGAATACTCCTCCTCCTTTGACATAGCTGAAGGCGCAGAAACGCAGATCGTCTATCGGGCTGCGGATTGGCATCGTATCGCTGAGTTGGCCTCGAACGGCGAAAGCGTTTCCGGTGCGGTAGGCGTGCGGGTATATACTCAGGAGATCGTCAGCATCAAAGCGGATATCAGCAACAGCGTGGTGTTTGCGGAAGCTTTGCCAACTCAGACGGGTTATGCGACCGTTCCAACCGCATGGCTGATGAATTGGGCCGAGGATGCAGTTCTGGCTGGAGATGGCGACAATTTTAGTGTGCCGACGGAGTATGCATTGGGTTTAAGCCCCGTTTCGGATAACGCCTATGGCTTATCGATCGAATCGGTCAATGTTAAGGACGGGCAGGTGGTGACAGTGGTTCGGCGTAGTGTCAGCGGGGAGCTTTCCCCTGACGGTATGCATGGGACGTTAACCCTGCGGGCGGCGGAAAAACTGGGAACGGCATTCACTAACATTGTCAGCTCTGCGGTAACGGGGGCCGGCGTGTTCGACACCGAAGGAAGGAGAGTTTTCACAAATTCCGTGAGTTGTCCCCAGCTTTTTCTCAAGGTGTCTCTGGAATAGTGGCAGTGGGGAACTTTAAATCGACCTGATTTTAACAATGTTTACGGGGGTTGATCCGATGATCGGCGCGAATTTAACCGTACAGTAGCGATACGGCAACCAGGGGGACTATGATGAGACAGCGCTTTTTATGCGGATGCGTTCTATTGCTTTTTACGTCACAGATGGGCGGGCCGGATGGCGCGGCGTCGGCCATTCGGGATGAGGTCGCGGTGCAGGAGGTGGACCTCGCAAAGCTCCAGGCGCGTCTGCTGTCCGACGGGCAGGGATTGAAATAGCCCTGCTGCCCGCGAAAACGAGGAGACGCGGGTTACGCGGGTGTGACACGATGAACGGTGAGGCATTTCAGGAAGGAAGGAGTCTGGTCGACATGAAAAGGGACATTCGTGATCTGGTTCGCGCACGTGTGGCTCGAGCAGGCGAAGCGCTCTCGCTGGGATTGGCTTGCGTGGCGGCGGCGGGTTTGGCGCAGGAGCCTGCGGCAGAAATTCGCGGCGTGCCTGCGCAACAGAAAAGGGCCGAGATCCTGTGGACGAAAGTGCTGTGCAGGCAGCCGGGGCGGTACATCGGCTGGCCCACGGTGTGCGCCCGCAAGAACGGCGAGCTGCTGGCGGTCTTCTCCGGCGACCGCGACGAACACGTCTGCCCGTTCGGCAAGGTGCAGATGGTCAGGAGCGCGGACCAGGGCGCGACGTGGAGCCCGGCGGCCAACATTAGCAACACGCCGCTGGACGACCGCGACGCGGGCATCGTCGAGCTTCCCGGCGGCGAACTGTTGGTTTCGTGGTTCACCTCCTTGGCCTATCAGGGCAGCATCCGCGACCGCGCGAAGCTGACGCCCGGCTCGCCCTGCTTCTACTGGTGGCTGCACGACGAGAAGATTCCAGCGGCGGTCAAAAAAGAGGGGCTGGGGTATTTCACGGTCCGCTCATCCGACGGCGGCACGACGTGGGAGGCGCCGGCGCGCTCTCCCGGCACCGCCCCGCACGGCCCGATTCTGCTGAAAGAGGGCCGCCTGCTCTATGTCGGCATTACCTATGCGGGGCGCGCCGGGATTGGCTGCGGCGAGAAAGCCGAGATCTCGGTGGCGGAGTCGCGCGACCAGGGCCGCTCGTGGCAGCGCATCGGCGCGATCGGCCTGCCGGAGGGCGAGCGGATCGGCGACTTCCACGAGCCGCACGCGGCCGAAGCGGCGGACGGCCGCATCGTGGCGCAGATCCGGTATCACGGCAAGGGCGGGAAGCTATGGCAGTCCGAAAGCGGCGACGGCGGCACGACGTGGGCCACGGCGTGGCAGACGCCGCTGGCCGGTCTGCCGCCGCACCTGCTCCGTCTGCGCAGCGGCAAGCTGGTGTCGGCTTACGGGCGGCGCTTCGAGCCGTACGGCGAATACGCCTGTCTCAGCGATGACCACGGCCGGACGTGGGACGTGGCGAACGAAATCAAGCTGGCGGGTGCGCCCGGGCTGGGGCGGACACGGCCTGGCGGCGGGGGGCACCGGGACGGCGACATCGGTTATCCCGCCTCGGCGGAACTGCCCGACGGCCGCATCCTGACGGTGTACTATCAGCCCGAAAAAGAGGGCGACAAGCCCTGCCTGATGGGCACCTTGTGGCGGCTGAAGGAAGAGGCGCCTTGAACAGCGGGGGCGCAGGGCGGCTGGCGCCGGGGCTCTTTCGTTGAGTCCCGGCGTGTCTCCGGTCCGGCGCAAGGCCGTTCAGAAGAGGGCCTCGATGCGGGTGATCGCGGCGTCGCCATCGGCGAAGTCGGGGAGGACGAGGTCTGCGCCGGCGGCGGCGAGTTCGTCGGCGGAGACCCAGCCGGTGGCCACGGCCACGGCTTTGAGCCCGTTGGCGTGGGCGGCTTGGACGTCGAGCGGCGTGTCGCCGACCAGGAGCCGCACGGTGTTGTCGGCGGGGGCGCGGCCGAGGGCGATGCGGGCGATGGCGGAGCGCTCGTGGTGGTCGTCGCCATAGGCGCCGAAGGAGAAGGCGTGGTCGAGGCCGGCGTGGCGCAGCTTGCTCCAGGCGGTGGCGCGCACGTTGCCGGTGATGATGCCGAGCGTGTATCCGCGGCCCGCGAGGCGGTCGAGCAGGCCGGGGACGCCGGGGTAGACGAGGGGCTTGTTCTGTGACAGGCCGGCGTCGATGCTGCGGGCGAGGTGCAGGAAGAAATGCTCTTCGCGCGCAGGGGTGCTGGCCACGCCGCACTCGGCAGCCATGGCGCGCACGACGTGGGAATCGGTAGCGCCGACGAAATTGAGGCCGGCGAGGTTCGGATAAGACACGCCATAGGCGGCCTCGAATGCGGTCCCAAAGGCCGCGCGGCCTAGGCCGCGCGCATAGAGGAGGGTGCCGTCGATATCAAATAAAAACGCAACACGCATAGCAGGGTGTGTGACCTCACGACGTTTCTTTTTTATCCTTTGTACTATATCAGAGGCGGGAGTGTCATGCGACCGTGAAATGCGCGCGTGTCGGCGCGTGTCGGGCAATCGATTATGACACCTTTGTCATCGGGAAGTACGACGTGTTGTCATGTTCATGCCGTTTACTCTATCACGTAACGGGCACACGGTGTGGCCGGTGCGGATCTGGACGAAAGGAGAACAGGTATGAAGAAGAATCAGGTGCTGGGCGTGATGATGGGTGCCGCGCTTTTGAGCGGCACGGCGTTCGCGGAGCCGAACGGGCCTCAGGGTCCGGGGCCGCGCGACGAAGCTCGGGGAACGCGTCCTCCGTGTGAGGAGGGCCCGGCGGGCGCAGGCCTGCGCCGGGGCCGGCCGGGACAGGAAGGCGGGCCGGGGATGCGGCCTGAGCGCCGGCCGGAGGGAGCCGAACGCCCGGGCATGCGCCGCGGGGGCTTTGGCTCCGAAGGCGGACACGGGGTGCCCTTTAACCCGGAGCGGCTGAAACAGGCGGGCGCGACGGAGCAGCAGATCAAGGCGCTCTCGGACTTCCAGTTCGAGCAGCAGAACAAGCGCATCGACCTGCAAGCCGCGGCCGAGAAGGCCGAGTTGGCGCTGGAACAGCTGATGAAGGACGCCGGCACCGACGAGAAGGCGGCCCTCAAGGCGGCCGACGCGCTGACGCAGGCGCGCGGCGAACTCTTCAAGCTGGGCGTTTCCTCGCGGATCAAAGCGCGGCAGATCATCGGCGAAGAGCTGCTGAAGAAGCTGCGCGACCAGAAGCCTCCCGAAGGGCGCGGAGGCCCGGACAGCAGGCCGCGCCCGGACGCGCCGCCGCCTGCCGGCGACCGTCTGTAACCGCAGGCCCGGCAGTAACGGCATGGAACGGGCGGCCCCGCAAACCGGGGCCGCCCGTTTTTTTGAATCCTCCCTCCGCTTGTCGCGCCGCTTGAAACAGTCTCGAAGGGTGTGCTATCCTTCCCACAGCAATGTGGAGGACGCATTGCCGGTTCTGGGGGTCAACGCGCAGACGGGGGAGTGTGCCATGCAGGGCTTGTGGAGATTGCTGCCCGCTTTATTTGTGGCAGAGAGTGTGTGTGCCGCGCCGGCCGCCGCGCCGTACCGGCCCTCCGGCGAAATCGTCTTCGCCACGCGCAACCATGTCAGCGACGGCCACTGGTATGCGAACTTCGGCTACTACTGCTACGACCCCGCGCGGGTGGCCTACGGCACGCAGGGACGCCTGTGTGCCTGGGACAGCCAGACCGGCTCCCTGCGCCTGCTGGTCGACGACCCCGGCGGCGCGGTGCGCGACCCCTGCGTCAGCTACGACGGCCGGACGGTCCTCTTCTCGTACCGCCCGGCCGGGGAGCCCCACTTCCACCTGCACACGGTGGGTGCGGACGGGAAGAACCTGCGGCGGCTCACCTCCGGGGCGTACGACGACATCGAGCCGTGCTACCTGCCCGACGGCGGCATCGTCTTCTGCTCGGGGCGCGCGA
>Ga0209066_10008310_pt1 | contig 10085 bp, 7 predicted proteins | sample All_14_2_FD_187198 | JGI IMG/M metagenome (GOLD analysis project Ga0209066, IMG submission 187198) | Freshwater microbial communities in response to fracking from Pennsylvania, USA - Allegheny Zone_MetaG_DW_15 (SPAdes) (version 2) ... | reverse complement strand
TGCCGCCACCAGTCCGCCACGCTCGACCAGGATATCGATGTCCGGCGACTGGTTCATGGTGATCACGTCGGCCTCCAGGCCGGCAATCACCGCACCCGCCTGCTTGCTCGATCCGCCGTGGGACTGGTTGATGGTCACGCTATCGCCGGTCTTGGTCTTCCAATAGCTGGCAAAAGCCGGGTTGATGTCTTTGTACAACTCGCGGCTCACGTCATAGGAGACATTGAGCAGCGTGGTTTCTGCCGCTGAAATGCTGGTAAGCGGGGCCGCCAGCATGAGCGTGGTTGTTGCAAGGAGCAAGAGGCGATTGTTCAGCATGATGTTTCCCAGTGGTGAAAGTGCCAGAGTCTAGGCAAGTGTCACTTCAGGTGGAAATGAAAAGTTATGCATTGCTTATACGGATTCCTGCAAAGGCTCGAAAAATTGAAGAAGGCGGATTGAAGGAATATCGAATGCAGAATTAATTGGTTTGGCCTTGCCTGTGCGGGCAGTAAAGTCCTTCCGCTCGCGCATACATCCTCGTGAAAAATCGATGACCATGAATATACCGGCCGATGCCAATCTGTTGCCCCTCAATCTGCCAGCGGGTATCCGTCTGCACCAGATGCCCGGTGGAGGCGCAGTCGGACTTTTCCTGAATGTCGAACTGGGCAGCGTATTCCAGCCGTTGATCGCCAGTGATGCGGGCAACCGTGTGGCTTATGAAGCCTTTGTCAGGACGCATACCGAAGGTGATTTGAGCCTCTCGCCCTGGAACCTGTTTTCACTGGCGGCTGATGATATTTCCCTGATCGCGCTTGATCGCTTGTGCCGCATCGTGCATGCGTTCAATTTCCGGCATTTTGTGCCTGACGATGGCTTGCTGTTCTTGAATATCCACGGACGCCTGCTGGCCGCTGTCAGCGAAGACCACGGGCGGGTATTTCGTGGCGTGCTTGACCAGCTGCGGCTGCCGCCCGGACGTGTCGTGCTGGAAACTCCCGCCACGGCGAATACGGAACGCACCTTGCTGGCGTTTGCGCTTGCCAACTACCGGCTGAATGGTTTCAAGGTCGCCGCCAACACGACGGACCTGGCGGATCTCGAAGAACTGCTGCGCGGGGTGCGTCCAGATTTCGTGAAAATCGATGCCCGCCATGTGCCGCAACCGGCGCAGATGCTGCAAGCCATCCGCATCGCGGCGGACAGCGGCGTCCGGTTGATTTTTACGCGGGTTGAGCGTGGCGAACAGTACGAGTTTTTGCGCGCGCAGGCGGATGTATGGCTGCAGGGCTGGGCGATCGGACGTCCGCAGGTATTGCGCCGCAGCGAGGGTACGCGCGTTATTGGCGTTCTATAGTGTTGTCGTCGAAAAAACGCCGCACCTGGTGAGGTGCGGCGCAGGAGAGTGCATACGATAGTTTGCGATTACGCAGTGATGAAAATGCTACGCCATTCAGAACGAATGCCGCAGACCCGCCTGGATGCCGGAAATCTTGCGGTCTGCGCCACCAAAGCCGGTGCCGTTCTTGCCGAAGTCATAACCGCCATTCCACGCGCCCGCGTTTTCGTCATTGCTGATGCGTGCGTAAATCAGTTTCAGCAGTGTGCGTTTGGACAGGCTGTGTTCATAGCCCACATTGATAAATTGTGCACCTGTGTCCGCGAGGGAGTTTGTACCATTGCCAATTGAACCGGAAAGGTCATTGGCGCGGTAATACTGACCGATGAGCTTACCATTGGCGGTGACATTGACTGTGCCGCCAATGCCCCAGACATTTTGCTTGAGGTCTACGCCATTGGTTGCGGCAATTCTCCCAGCCAGCGTATTGCCATCGGCTTCCGTGCGGTTTTGCGACCAGATCAGGCGCAGCGTGGCATTGCCAAAATCGTATTTGCCACCCAAGCGGACTTCATGGCTGCGGAAGTCATCGCCCCAACGCTCAGACAAGGTAGTGGCTGCGGCTGTGCCGTCATCTTGATTACGCCACTGGGCATCGGCGTAGGTGAGGCCGATAAAGATCGGGCCATTGTCATAGGTCACGCCGAGATCGTAAGCCGAGGTGTTGATTTTGGTGGCCAAACCTTCATCCTTGCCTTCGTTCGCTGCATATTGCGCGGAAAACTGCACGCCAGAAAATTTTGGCGAGACATAAGCGACCGCGTTGGTAAACCGGTTATCGAATAGCCCGGCGGTGCCGCCAGAGCGGGTTGTGGAGGGCGATGTGCGCGGCGCGGAAAAGTTGCTGCCAGCATCGAGCTTGGTACCAGCAAGCAGGCCGCCTGCCTTGCCCAGAATTGCCTGGTTGGAACCAATGCCATCAGCACCGGCATTGACATCAAGGGCGCTGGCGAAGGTACGGCTGATGCCACTGAGATTACCCAGCGTGACCTTGCCGAATGCGCCAGAGGCGCCGACAAAACTGTCGCGTGCTGTGCCGAGCGCGCCGCCTTCGTCGAACTTGGCATCTGATTCAAACTGGAACAGCGCGGTCAGGCCATTGCCAAGATTTTCGCTGCCTTTGAAACCGATACGCGAGCCATTCGTAGCGACGCGAGTGAAGTTGGGTGTATTGGCTTGAAGGGCAGGTGTGGCACCGCCGCTGACACTGATGACATCAAAGGTAGCGTCGGCCACGCCATAGATCGTGACGTTGGATTGGGCGAGTGCCGCACCGGATAGACCGGCGATGGTAAGGGCGATGAGTTTTTGTTTCATGATTTCTCCGAGTTAAAACGGTAGGGTGTTGATGCTGGTTTTGCGTGAATCGAAAAGTCGGCTCTGGCGATACGGCGGCGCAGCGCCGTTGCGTTCGCGCTGTTGTGTTCGTTTAGCGCGCGCTGATCTGGTCGAAAGTGCCGCCGTCGGCAAAGTGCGTTTTCTGTGCCGCCTGCCAGCCGCCAAAGATTTCGTCGATGGTGATGAGCTTCACCGGCGCGAATTGTTTGGCATATTGGGCGGCAACTTTCTTGTCTGTCGGGCGGTAGTAGTTTTTACCGGCAATATCCTGTCCTTCAGGCGAATACAGATAGTCGAGATAGGCGCTTGCCACCTTGCGCGTGCCGTGCTTGTCGACAAACTTGTCGACAATGCTGACAGGCGGTTCGGCGAGGATGGAGAGCGATGGTGTGACAATTTCAAACTTGTCCGGACCGAGTTCCTTGAGCGCCAGATAGGCTTCGTTTTCCCAGGCCAGCAGCACGTCGCCTATGCCGCGCTCGACAAACGTGGTGGTCGAACCGCGCGCACCGGAGTCCAGCACCTTGACGTTGGCATACAGTTTTTTGACGAATTCCTGCGCTGTTTTCTCATTGCCGCCCGGCTGCTTGAGCGCGTAAGCCCAGGCCGCCAGATAATTCCAGCGAGCGCCGCCGGAAGTTTTCGGGTTGGGCGTGATAACACCCACATCCGGCTTGATCAGGTCACCCCAATCCTTGATGCCCTTGGGGTTGCCTTTGCGCACCAGCAAGACGATCGTCGAGGTGTAGGGGGATGAGTTATGTGGCAAGCGTTTTTGCCAATCGGCAGGGATGAGCTTGGCTTTTTCGCCAATCGCATCGATGTCATAAGCCAGCGCAAGCGTGACCACATCCGCTTCCAGACCATCGATCACGGCCCGCGCCTGCTTGCCCGAACCGCCGTGGGATTGCTTGACGGTGAGCGTATCGCCCGTCTTGGCTTTCCAATATTTCGCAAAAGCGGCGTTGTATTCCTGATACAGCTCGCGCGTCGGGTCATAAGACACATTGAGTAGCGTAACGTCTGCTGCATGGGTTGCGCTGGCAGTGAGCAGGGAGATGCCGAGCAGGCCGGCAAGTGCCGCATTGACAAAAAACGGGCGACGCATGGTGTTTCCTTTCGTGGATGAATGTTCAGAAAGGAAACTTTATTGGCTGAGTTGTAAAAAACGAACCAAGAAAAACAGCATTCCTTATTCCCGGATGCGAAATAAGCCGATCAGCACGGCAATAGGCCATCCTCGAGATTGAGCTGCTCTTGTTTTTCGTTTTCCAACCCGTTGGCATTATGCTGCCAACCGCTGTTCATGCCGAGCGCTGAGCCGGTTCTTCAGGAACTTCACCGACGAGGCGTTTTACACGGTCTGTGCCAATGCGGTGACTGAAATCTATCAGACTCGCATCAGATTTAGCGGCTTGACTTGCCTGGGTAAAGCCGGAAAAATTTGCTCAAGTCGGGTATCAGGCAGTTGGAGATGTCGTTCCGCGACTTGGGCCAGAACAGTTCGGAAATCGGTTGTCACAGCCAGATCACGACCTTCGTAGAGTCTATTTTCGTCCAGCCCTGGCCAATCGCCATGCACTTTTCCGCCTGCTATGCGACCGCCCAGCAACCACATCACATTGCCGTGACCGTGATCTGTTCCATTGTTGCCGTTTTGACGTACGGTTCGGCCAAACTCCGACATGACGACGATAGTGGTGTCATCGAACGTCGGCCCGAGTTCCCGCGCCAGTGTGGCCAGGCCCTGCCCGAGCGGTGACAGGTGATTTGCCAGTTGACCTTTTCCTGCACCTTCGTTGGCATGGGTATCCCAGCCGCCAAGCGCCATGAAGGCAAGCTGAATTCTCGGGTTGTTGCGCATCAGCCTGGCAACATGACTTGCGTCGACGGGAAAACCGTTCGGCGGCGGTGCGCCATTGTCGGCATTGCGCATCTCATCTTCCAGCGATGACATCACTTCCAGATGCGCCTGTTGCGCATCCCGGTAGGCATGCGACATTGCATCCTGCCCTTGATACAGTTTCGAGAATGCCGTGCCAATGGCTGGCCGGTCGAGGACACCGGGACGCCCGGCAGCAGCGCCGGAGGCGATGTTGGTGGTGGCCATATGTCCACTCAGTATGCGCGGCATCACGGGACCGACACTGATCGCGCGCGTGGGCGTGCTGACCCCCGGCAGGTTGCCGAGCAAGCGGTTCATCCAGCCATCGGCAGTGGCTTTGCGGCCCGGTGTTCCCGATTCCATAAAATCCTGCGCGTCGAAATGCGAACGCGTAGGATCGGGTGAACCTGCGGCCTGCACGAAAGCCAGCTTGCCTTGTTGCCATAAGGGTTGCAATGAGATCAATGCCGGATGCAAACCAAAATACCCATCCAGGTCGATGGCGCCGTCTTCCTGGCCGGGCCGGGGCACGGCGATGGTCGGGCGCATTTGATAGTAATTGGGATCGCCATGGGGAATGACGACGTTCAGCCCATCCACCGCGCCGCGAAGCAGCACGACGATCAGCTTGCGCTCGGTGGCTGGCTCCACGGAGCGCGCCGCCCAAGCCGATTTACCGACCGCAATCAGACCCATGCCGGACAGTGTTGCCGCCTGAATGAATTTTCTGCGATCCATGAATGTGCTCCCCGTATCGGCTAATGATGCATGAAATCCGGACTGCCCAGCATCAGCGCCGATTGCAGCCGCGAATCCGCTGCGGCAACCGAAGCGCGGGTTTGCTCCGACAGCAAACCATCCAGCGTCGCCGCGAGAACCTTCGCATCGACTGGCGTAAAGTTTTTGGCTTGTTCCATTGCATGCGCGTTATCACGGTCGGGAATCGTTGAAAGCGGCAGACGACCGGCGGCAAGCGCCGTCGCGAAATTGATACGGCGCGTCAGCGCATCCGGATTCAACCAGGCTTCCTGCGTATTCTTGTAGCCATCCGGCGTCTGGCACCCATAGAGCGGCATGCCGAGTTGACGCAACGCGCCAAGCACAGGGAGGTAGTTGACTACATGTGCGTCGGACGCGCGTAGCGCCGACAGCACATACTGATATGGCGTCTTGAACTTCCCACCGTAGTTGGCCGGATCCCAGAACTCGGGGCTGTGAAACAGGGTATTGAGTACGGCGCGAATATCGCCGCCACTCTGGGTAAAGCGTCGGGCGAGTTGTTCCACCAGATGCGGCGGCGGTTGATCGGCGACAAAATACTGAGCCAGCTTGTAGCTGATATGCCGCGCCGTCGCAGGCGATTTTGCCAGTTCATCCAGTGCGAATTCACCTTCTGCCTGGCCGTTTGCATTGATGCTGTGCCCCATCCATGTTTTATCGCCCTGGTCGTGACGGCGCTCCGCAAAACGAAAACTTCCTTCACGCGGATCGAAGGTCCACCCCGTCAGGATTCGCGCTAGCTCGGTAACGTCTTTTTGCGTGTAGCCGCCATCAACGCCCAGCGTATGCAGCTCCATCAGCTCGCGCGCATAGTTTTCATTGAGACCGCTGGGGGCCTGCTTGTTGCCGCCACGGAACAGTGGCTTGAATCCGGGCGCGGTCGATTGCCAATTGTCGAGATAGAACAGCATGGCCGGATGCGTCGCCGTGGCGCCGAGCAGATCGCGGAAGCGGCCAAGGACATGGGGCCGGATCGCTTCACGTTCATAGCCGGCAATCAGTACCCGGTCCAGCCCCTTGCCTTCAAACACATTGAAGTGGTTGAACCAGAAGTCGACCATGACTTCTTCGAGTTGACGCGGACTGTCGATGGCCCGTGACAATCGCGCGGCGGCGGTTTGCAGGGCGATTTGCTTGACCAACTCGCGCCGTTCCTGTTTTCCCCGTTCGGGGTCTTGCTTGGCTTCTTTCGCGGCGTCGCGGAATTCGGCGATCAAGTCTCTGTCAGATTTTTTGATGGCTGAAAGATTCGCGAGTTGCCGATTCAGCGATGCCGGCAGCACTATCCGTTCCGGATGCAGTTGTTCGTCGATGTACTGATCGACGCCCATCCGCATCACTTGGGCAACATCGCCCGGACGCGGACCGTAAGCCAGACGGTTCAGCACATGCAAGGCGCGTTGTTGCCCGGTTAATTCGGCTGCCGGGGCAGGCAGGGCAATCACACACGCGAGCACCCCCACGATCAAAACAAAATGCCGTTTCAAGTGGATCCTCTCTTCCGTCCGAACCCGTTGGTGGATGCGCCGGTTCTGATTATTCAGCCGCTTGTTGACTTCATGGCGGCGTGGGTGGTGCTTGGCCCAGTCTGTTTCCGCCATGGCGCTGGCGGAAGTTCCGGCGGCAAATACTGCCAGCATGGCGATTGCAACAGCTTTTCCGGTTTTTCAAATTTAAGCATGATGCTCTCCAAAGGGTGAAAGGTTCGAAAATCATGGCGCTTGTTTATGGCGCTTGCGTTCCGCCATGCCATCAATAACGGTTAGATTAAATGGAAGATGACGGGTTGTCGCTGCGTGTTTTGTAATCGGATGTAAGCGCTGAACAAGCCACTGCAAGAAGCCGATCAGCACTGCAACAGGCCATCCTTGAAATAGCCTGATGCGGCCAGGTTTGATAACACCGGCAGCAGATTGAGGTGCGTTGCTTGGCGCAAATGCCGGGCGGCCGCTTGTAATTCGTCAACAGTCCTGAGTCCGCGATTGGACGGGGATGACAATGCGGCGGTAGTGTTGTGCGCTGTGTTGTGCGCTGTGGCGAGTGCGATGGCATTGCCTTCATCGCGTGACCGAATGACGATGACGTGATCGTCAAAAGCAGTTTTGATCTGCTGGATGCTGTGATTGAAGTTTTTACGCAGTGACAGCAGATTGATGCACAACAGCCCCTCTTTGGCCAGGCGTGCTTTGCAGTCCAGATAAAACGGCAGCGAGTCGAGCCGGCCGGCGCGCGCGTTGCTGTCGAAACCATCCACCAGGATGAGATCATAGTGTTGCCTGGACTGGATCATGAAATCCGCCCCGTCGGCAAAATGCAGGCGGATGCGTTGCGGATCATCCGGCAGCTTGAAAAACTGCCGCGCGACCGCTTCAACTTGCGGGTCAATCTCAACCACGGTGAGCTTGGCCTCGGGCCGATAGCGCCAGAGGAATTTGCATAGCGAGCCTGCGCCCAGGCCAATCAGCAGCACACGGCGTGGCCAGTCGTCGGGCCGCAGAAGCAGCGGCAACATCATCTCTTTGGTGTAGTCAAGTTCCAGCGCATAGGGCCGCGCGATACGCATCGCGCCTTGCACCCAATCGGAGCCAAAATGCAGATAGCGCACACCCGCTTCTTCGCTGGTATTGATGCTCATGCGGGTTTGCCGGCGGGGATCAGAGCTCGATCTGGGTACCCAGCTCGACGACGCGGTTCGTTGGTATCTTGAAAAAGGCGGTTGCCGTGTCCGCATTGCGGAACATCCACATGAAGAGTATTTGCCGCCATAAGCGCATGGTGGGCACGGCATTCGGGACTATGGTTTCGCGGCCAAGGAAGAATGAGGTCTCCATCATCTCGACCGGCGCCATGCCCAGTTCCCCGAGCTTTTCCAGCGCCACCGGAATGTTGGGCGAATCCTTGAAGCCGTAATTCAGGATGACGCGGTAAAAGCCCTGGGGAAGCGGTTCCACGGATATGCGGTCAGCATCGTCAACATGTGGAATGTCCTGCATATTGACGTTGAGCAGGATCACCCGTTCATGCAACACCTTGTTGTGCAGCAGGTTGTGCAACATGGCACGCGGCACGCTGTCGGGTTGTGGCGTGAGGAAGATGCCGGTACCTGCAACGCGCTGCGGACCGCCGTACTCAAGGCTCTTGAGGAAGGCATCCAGCGGTATCGAGTCCTGTTGCAATCTTTTATAGAGCAGAACACGGCCACGCTGCCAGGTGGAAAACAGGATAAAAATTCCCAGCCCCAACACCAGCGGAAACCAGCCACCGGCGACTATTTTTTCCAGATTGGCGGTGAAGAAGGCAAGGTCGATCACGATGAAGATCGTGAGGAATACGCCTGCCTGAAACCAGTTCCAGTTCCACAGCGCACGCACCACGACAAAGGCCAGCACGGTGTCGATCAGCATGGTCAGGGTAACGGCAATGCCATAGGCTGCGGCGAGATTGGAGGAAGTCCTGAAGCCGAGTACCAGCGCAATGACCGCAACAAGCAGCAACCAGTTGATGTTGGGAATGTAGATCTGGCCTTTTTCACGTTCCGAGGTGAATTTGACCTGAATGCGCGGGCAATAGCCGAGTTGCATGGCCTGGCTGGTCAGCGAGAACGCACCTGAGATGACCGCCTGCGAAGCGATGATGGTCGCGGCGGTGGCCAGCGCGACCATCGGATAGAGCAGTTCTTCAGGCGCCAGCAGGAAGAAGGGGTTTTTGACTGCGGCGGGGTTATCGAGAAGCAATGCGCCCTGGCCGAGATAGTTGAGATACAAGCAGGGAAACACATAACCCAGCCAGGCCCATTTGATCGGCCGCCGGCCAAAATGTCCCATGTCGGCATACAAGGCTTCGCCACCGGTGATGACCAGCACCACCGCGCCCAGCGCAAGAAAACCATGCATCTGGTTGGTGACGAAAAAATGCATCGCATACCAGGGGTTGATTGCCGCAAGGACACCGGGATGCTTGAGTATGCCGATCACGCCCAGCGTGCCCAGGGTGCCAAACCAGAACAGCATGACCGGACCGAACAGCGCGCTAATGCTGGCTGTGCCGCGCGGCTGGACAAGAAAGATGCCGGTCAGGATGATCAGGGTCAGCGGTACGACATAAGGCTTGAACACCGGCGTGGCGACTTCCAGCCCCTCGACCGCCGAGAGCACCGACATTGCCGGCGTAATCACCGCATCGCCATAAAACAGCGCGGCGCCGAAAATGCCCAGGCCGGACAGCAGCCACAGCATGCGCGGGCTTGCGCCTTTGGTACGCAGCGCCAGTGCGGTCAAGGCCATGATGCCGCCCTCGCCGCGGTTGTCGGCGCGGGTAATGAAGACCACGTACTTGAAAGTCACCGTAATGATCAGCGCCCAGAAAATCAGCGACAGGATGCCGAGGATGTTTTCCGGCGTGACCGCTACCGCATGCGGGCCATTGAAGGCTTCTTTCATGGCATACAGCGGGCTGGTGCCGATATCGCCATACACCACGCCCATGGCGGCGATGGCAACGGTGGCCAGGCGCGGCTTGCTGGTGGAATTGCTGCTATGCGTCATTTGGCGATTATAGGCGGGTAACGTTTTTTTCGCCGTCCCAACAGGGGACTTGCTTCGCGGCGTATCACCAGCGCCGAGTTTTTAGATGTCCGCATCGACCAGGTGGCCGTTGGCTTCCATCCATGCGCGGCGCGAGGCGGCTTCACCCTTGCCCATC
>Ga0209066_10008309_pt1 | contig 10085 bp, 5 predicted proteins | sample All_14_2_FD_187198 | JGI IMG/M metagenome (GOLD analysis project Ga0209066, IMG submission 187198) | Freshwater microbial communities in response to fracking from Pennsylvania, USA - Allegheny Zone_MetaG_DW_15 (SPAdes) (version 2) ... | reverse complement strand
ATGATAAACCCCATCTGCTTTTGACTTGAGAAATAACGATGAATGATGCTTATGTAAATACTTTGCGCAAATTCAAAGTCTACCGGCAACGACAATTTAAATTTGATTTTGTCGCTGCCATTGTGGTTTTTCTGGTTGCCATCCCCTTGTGTCTCGGGATTGCGCTGGCATCAGGTGCACCGCTTTTTTCCGGTATTTTAAGTGGCGTGATCGGCGGCATCGTAGTCGGTTCGCTGAGCGGATCCCAGGTCAGCGTCAGCGGGCCTGCTGCCGGTATGGCCGCCGTTGTGCTGGCCGCCATCACGCAACTGGGTGATTTCAATACCTTTTTACTGGCGCTGACACTGGCAGGGCTGCTGCAAATCGCAATTGGCGCCTTTCGCGCCGGCTTTATTGTGGAATTCGTTCCTTCCAACGTCGTTCAAGGCCTGCTGTGCGCCATCGGGATTCTGCTCATTATCAAACAGCTTCCTTTGGCGTTTACCCTGTCATCCACCAGCTCCGAGCTGCAAACCCATCTGTTGGAAACAACCGAAGGCTTTACCTTTGCACCCTTATATACTTTTTCTCATCACCTCAATGCCGGGGCGTCCATTATCTCTCTCGTGTCCTTCGCCCTGCTGATTTTTTTTGATAAAACCAAAATTCCCCGACTGCGTGGCATACCGGCCTCTATTGTTGTCGTTCTGATTGGTATCATCATCAATGAAACCTTTATTTTCGGCGACTCCATGCTTGTTCAGAACGGACCGCATCTGGTGAATATTCCGGAAAACGACAATTGGGGTGAATTTGTCAGTCAATTTCAATTTCCCACCTGGACCGCATGGAGCAACCCCAAGGTATATCTGTACGCAGGCATCATCGCCATCGTAGCCTCGCTGGAAAGCTTGCTAAACGTGAAAGCTGGAGAGAAACTGGATAGAAAACACCGATCCTGCTCGAAGGATCAAGAGTTGCTGGCTCAGGGCATGGGTAATTTGGTAGCTGGTTTGATTGGCGGTATTCCTATCACCTCCGTCATCGTGCGAACCTCCGTGAACGTGCAAGCCGGTGCGCGTACCAAAGTCGCGGCCATCCTGCATGGTGTATTTCTGATGTTTGCAGTGATAGCCATTCCCAATTTACTGAATAAAATCCCCCTGTCGTCATTGGCCGCCATTTTGATTTTCACCGGTTATAAATTAACCAAGCCATCCATTTACAAAGGGATTTATACACAAGGCATGGATCGCTTCATCCCATTTATTACTACCGTTATCAGCATTGTGATCTTTAATTTACTGGCCGGTATTCTGCTGGGGCTTGCCATCAGTCTGTTTTATATATTGAAAAGCAACAGTCAGGCCCGACTGGACATCATCAAGGAAATCTATCCCACTGGCGCGACCAACCGCCTGGTGTTGCCGCAACAAATCACTTTTTTAAACAAAGCCTCGCTGGTCGCGGAATTAAACTCCTTACCGTCCAAGTCGCAATTGATCATTGACGCGCGCTATTCGCATTACATCGACAAGGAAATTGTGGAATTGATCAAGGAATTTCAGTCAGAACAAGCTCCATATAAACAGATCTCCCTGAATCTCATTGGCTTCAAAGATCATTACGACATTCACAATTATATTGATTTTATCAACGTCACAACTTACGACGTTCAGACAGCACTCACACCCTCGGAAGTATTAACCATTTTACGCGAAGGGAACCAACGGTTTTTGAATGACACACGCATTCATCGCAGCCCAAAAATCGACATTAAATACACAGCACAAACACAGCATCCCATCGCGGTGGTGCTGGGCTGTATCGATTCCCGCGTTCCGGTGGAAACGATTTTTGACATGAGCTTTGGCGATTTGTTCTGCGTGCGTGTTGCCGGTAACGTGGTGAACCATGATGTATTGGCCAGTATAGAATATGCCTGTCACGTGGTGGGTGCAAAACTGATCGTGGTATTGGGGCACACACGTTGTGGGGCCATTCAAGCGGCTTGTAATGGCGTTGAAATCGGCCATATCACCCAGTTGCTGGCAAAAATCAAACCGGCGGTTAACGCGGAAGCCAATATTCAGGGCAATCGTTCGGGCAACAGCGAGCCCTTTGTTTCCCGGGTAGCGTCGCTTAACGTGGCCAACACCTTGCAGCAGATCTATGAACGCAGCGACATTTTGAAAATCATGCTCGATCAAGATGAAGTCGCCATGGTTGGCGCCATGTATAACGTGGAAAGCGGCAAGGTTGAATTTGAAGATTATTCAGGTGATTTGGCTTTGTTGTGCAACCATACGCCGGTTAACAATTTGTCGGATAAATTATCGGGATTGCTGGAACAGAACAAGTTGGCTCCGGAGTAGCCCGGGGCCAACCCATGCCTTACATCCACCGAAATACTGGTATATAATCCGGTTCTTGTTTCCGAACACCAGGATAGATTATGCGCGCCTCACAATGGTTTGTTGCCACCCTTAAAGAAACACCCAATGATGCCGAGGTGGTCTCCCATCAATTGATGCTGCGCGCCGGACTTATCCGCAAACTCGGCTCCGGTCTGTACACCTGGTTACCGCTGGGTTTGAAAATATTACGCAAAGTCGAGCACATTGTCCGCGAAGAAATGAACAAGTCCCAAGCGCTGGAAGTGCTGATGCCCGCCATACAACCGGCTGAATTATGGCAGGAAACCGGTCGCTGGGAGACCTTTGGCGGCCAATTGCTCACCATGACCGACAGCAATGAACGCGACTATTGTTTTGGTCCGACTCACGAAGAAGTCATCACGGATCTGATGCGTAACGAACTGCGTTCCTACAAACAATTGCCCGTTAATTTCTACCAGATTCAAACCAAATTCCGTGATGAAATTCGTCCACGTTTTGGCGTGATGCGCGCGCGTGAATTTTTGATGAAAGACGCTTATTCCTTTCACTTGACGCAAGAATCACTGCAACAGAGCTACGACAGCATGTACCAGGCCTATTGCCGCATTTTCGACCGCCTCGGTCTGCGTTACCGTGCTGTTGAAGCGGATACCGGTGCTATCGGCGGTTCTGCCTCGCACGAATTCCAGGTGCTGGCCGAATCGGGCGAAGATTTGATTTTCTTCAGTGATCAAAGTCAGTACGCAGCCAACATTGAACAAGCTACCAGCTTGCGGCCGCCCAAAGCGACGTCCGTTGAACAAAAGGCAAAAATCCTGATTCCAACACCCGGCCAGAAAAGCATCGTCGACGTTGCCAACGGTTTGGGTATTGGTACAGACCAACTGGTCAAAACCCTCATCGTTGAAGGAAGTGAACAGCCGCTGGTCGCGCTGGTTTTGCGCGGCGATGACGAACTCAACGAAGTCAAAGCGGGCAAGCATCCGTTGATACATTCGCCGCTGACCTTTGCCAAAGACGACGTCATTCTGGCGGCGCTGGGCGCACCGGTTGGTTCATTGGGCCCTGTGGGGTTGAAGATTCCCGTTATTGTTGATTATAACGCACTGGCCATGCCCTCTTTCGTTTGCGGCGCCAATCAAGCGGACAAACATTTTACTCAAGTAGTTTGGGATCGCGATGCTTCGTATCAAGACAGCTTTGATCTGCGCAATGTCAAAGAAGGCGATGCAAGCCCGGATGGTAAGGGAACGCTGAAATCTGCCCGCGGCATAGAAGTGGGCCATGTGTTTCAACTCGGCGATAAATACGCCAAATCCATGGGTGCCGCAGTGATTAACGAAGAAGGTCACTTGCAAACCATGTTGATGGGTTGTTATGGGCTGGGCATCAGCCGCGTGGTTGCGGCAGCCATTGAGCAACATCACGATGAGCGCGGTATCCTCTGGCCCCAGGCAATCGCACCGTTCCAACTGGTGATTATTCCAATCAACGGCCATCGTTGTCCGGTGGTTCAGGAAAAGGCGGAACAGTTGTATCAGGATTTGCTGGCTCAGGGCATAGACGTGTTGCTGGATGACCGCAACGAGCGTCCAGGCGTTTTGTTTGCGGATAATGAGCTGATTGGCATTCCGCATCGCCTGGTGGTTAGCGAGCGTCATTTGCAACAGGAATCACTGGAATACAAAGCACGCAACCGCGAAGATCTCCGAATGATACCCTTGGCCACGATTCAGGAATTTTGTCGGGATTTGTTGGCTTAGGCTGCAACCTACCCCACCAAACCCTTTGCCTGTCGCCATATCGTCATCAATTCATCAAACGAATGGCCGTTCAGCGTATCCAGACCGCGTTGGCCGGCCAGATCTTTCACTGCGCCCAGCCGACGCTCGAATTTATCTACCGTTTTTTCCAACGTTTCTTGAGGATTAAAATCGCAAAACACGCACAGCGAAAAGACTGCATGCAGCAAATCGCCGATTTCCTCCTGCAACAACGCCCGCGCATCTCCTGTCAATGTGTCGCTTAAATGCTCGTCAATTTCCGCACATTCACTGCTGATTTGCTCCATAATCTGCCGGGTATTTTCCCAGCGAAACCCAAATTCATCGGCCTCTTTTTCAAGGCGCAGCACTTTTTTCAGTACATCCATCGTTTACTTGTCCACCTTCATGCCCCGCTCGCGGAACGTTTCAATCACAACATAAAACACCGGCACAACCAGCAAGCTCAGGAAAGTTGCCAGTATCATGCCGCCCATCACGGTCGTACCAATGGAATGACGGCTGGCGGCACCGGCTCCCGATGCGAACACCAACGGCAGCACACCAAGGATGAAGGCCAGCGCGGTCATTAAAATTGGCCGCAAACGCAACACTGACGCTTCCACCGCCGCATCAATAATACTGGCCCCCTCTTCGTGCTTGTCTTTGGCAAATTCCACGATCAAAATGGCGTTTTTGGCCGCGAGACCAATCAACAAAATCAAACCAATCTGAGCGTAAACATCCAGCGCCAGCGAGCGCAGCGTCAACGCCAGACCGGCGCCCAGCAAGGCCAGCGGCACCGCCAGCAAGATCATAAACGGCATAGACCAGCTTTCATACAAAGCCGCCAGAAACAGGAACACAAACACCAGACAGAGCATAAATATCATCGCGGCCAGGTTACCCGCTTTCAATTGTTGATAGGTAATACCCGTCCATTCATAGCCGATGCCCGGAGGCAAAACCTGTTTTGCGACTTCCTGTATCGCTTTCAAGGCCTGTCCCGAGCTGTAACCTTGTTTCGGGCCGCCCAACACACTGGCGGAGGTATACAGGTTATAGTGGGGAATATTAAACGGCCCGTTGGTCATATTGGTTTTGATCAAGCTGGACAAGGGTACCATCTTGCCGGTATCGCTTTTCACATAAATTTTGGTGATATCCGCAACATTGGCACGCGTCTCGCCTTCGGCCTGTATCATCACCCGATATACTTGTCCGTATTTGGTGAAGTTATTAACGTAATACGATCCCAGATAGGTTTGCAGCGTCACCAGCAAACTGTTGATCGACACGTTCAATGCCTTGGCTTTGGTGCGGTTGATATCAAGGAAAATCTCGGGCGTGGCCATCGACAAATTGGAAAACACACCCGCCAATTCGGGGCGTTTATTGCTTTCAGCTACCAGTTTGTTGGTTACATCCGTCAGGGTTTTAACGCCGAGATGGTTTCTGTCTTCAACCTGAAGCTGGAAGCCGCCCACCGAGCCCAAACCAGGAATGGTCGGCGCATTGATGGCCGAAATAATCGCATCATCTATTTTTGAAAATTCCTGCTGCGTGGATTTGATCAAGCCCTGGGCGCTTAGCTCGGGTGTTTTGCGCTCAGACCAGGGTTTCAAGGTCACGAAGATCACCGCCATATCCGGCTCGGAAATGGCATCGATAATATTATAACCATTGATGTTAACCGTACTATTCACGCCTGGCGTTTTTTTCAGGATCTCCATAACCTTGTCCACGGTTGCTTCTGTACGATACAAAGAAGAACCAGCCGGGCCTTTGACCACAACGATATAATATCCCTGATCTTCATCGGGAATAAATCCGGTAGGTAAAAACCAGAACACTGCAACGGTCAGGAGGCCGAGAGCGGCAAATACCAGCAACACCAGCCCTTTTTTCTTGATACAGCGTTCCACACTTCGTTTATATGCATGCTGCAAACGATGAAAGCTTCTCTCAAACCAGCGGAAAAAGACAAAATTATTTTCTGTTTTTCCCTTGAGCAGCATGCCGCATAAAGCCGGGGTCAAGGTCAGAGAATTGATTCCCGACAGCGCCACAGAAAAAGCGATGGCAAGCGCAAACTGATTATACAAACTCCCGGTCATCCCCGGAATAAACGCCACAGGCACAAAAACCGCCAGCAAAATCAAGGTGGTCGCGATAATCGGCCCCTGCACTTCTTTGGTCGCCAGCAGGGTCGCTTCTTTGACATTGGTAATATTTTGTTCGAGTTTTTTCTCTACGTTCTCCACCACCACGATGGCGTCATCCACCACCAGACCAATGGCCAAGACCAAACCCAGGAGGCTGAGAATGTTAATAGAAAAGCCAAAGACGCTGAACAACGCAAAAGTACCAATCAGAGACACTGGAATGGCGATACAGGGAATCAGCGTCGTGCGTAAATTTTGCAAAAACACATACACCACCATAAACACCAGCAAAATGGCTTCAAACAGGGTCGTGATCACCTCTTTCATCGATTCCTTGACGAAATTGGTGGTGTCGTAGGCTATCGCGTAAGTCATGCCCTCGGGGAACGTGGCCTTTAATTCGTCCATCACCTGACGCACCTGATTGGCAATCTGGATGGCGTTGGAACCAGGTAACTGGAAAATACCCAGGGTCGCCGTTGGTTGACCGCTGAAATTGGACGTGGTGCTGTAACTTTCAGCGCCCATTTCAACCCGACCGATATCACGAATGCGAACAATTTGCCCATTTTCCCTGACTTTGACGATGATGTCGGCAAACTGCGGCACGTCACTTAACTGACCGAGGGTGGTAATCTGATACTGAAACGGGATGGATTTCGGCACTGGAGGCTGCCCAATCACACCCACCGCCGCTTGCTGATTTTGTTCCTCAACAGCATCGATGACTTCCTGGGGAGAAATGCCCATGCTGGCCAGTTTGTTCGGGTTCAACCAGATGCGGATGGAATATTCCAGAATACCGAAGTTATTGACGTTACCGACCCCGGATATCCGCTGCAACATGGGCACCACGTTGATATTGGCGTAGTTACTTAAAAAGGATTCGTCAACGTCTTTGTTTTTGCTTAACAGATTCACCACCAATACCATGTCGCTGGACACTTTCTGGATGGTTACCCCGGCCTGGTTGACCGCAGGCGCCAGCAAGGGCGTGGCGGTGTTCGTATTGGCCAGCACGTCTACCGCGCCGATATCCACATCATAGCCTACGTCAAAGGTCACGCTGATGCTGGAATTGCCGTTGCTGGTGCTGGTGGATGACATATACAACATCCCTTCCACCCCGTTGATATTCAATTCCAGCGGCGTGGTCACGGTATCGGCTACCACTGCGGAACTGGCGCCAATGTATTGAGCGCTGACCTGGACAACGGGAGGGACAATCGAAGGATATTGGGCAACCGGCAGGATGTAGATGCAAATAGCACCCAACAGAACCATGAGTATGGCAATAACCATTGCGAAGATGGGGCGATCGATAAAAAATTTAACCATAATGATATTTTTATCCCTTTTTGCCCTGCAGCACTGGCGTCACTTGCATACCCGATTGTAATTTTTGCAAACCGCTTATAATCAATAAATCCCCTGCTTCCACGCCGGTCAGCACGATATAATCGCTACCCTGATTGGTGGAAACAGTGATCAAGCGCGACTGCACCTGGTTTTTTTTATCCAGCACAAACACAGAAAATTGCCCCTGAATTTCTGTCACGGCCTTGATGGGCACCAGAATGGCAGGATATTTGTCTGTCAGGGTGACCTTGACGTCAACGTAGACGCCGGGCAGCAGCAAATTGGACGGGTTGTCCATGATGGAGCGCATTAAAATGGTCGAGGTGGCTACGTCAGCCTGGTTGTTGATCAGATCAATTTTGCCGTGAAACACATCTTTTGTATCCTGGGGCAAGGTGGCTTCCACTTTGAAGGGCATGTTCTCGCGGTAAACCAGGAACTGGCTGTAATCGGCCAGGCTGGGGTTGAATTCGATATAAATCGGGTTGAGCGTCACAACCGTGGCCAGCAAGGTGTCTTCCGTGCCGCCAACGAGGTTGCCGACATCCACGTATTTTTTGCCGATAATACCGTCAACCGGCGAATACATGGAGCAATAGCCGAGGTTGATTTTGGCTTCTTCCACACTGGCGGTGTTTGACTCCACATCGCCGACCGCGGCTCTGTATTGTGCATCCGATTCATCGTAAGTAGATTTTGGGGTGTCGCCTTTGGATACCAGCACTTTCTGGCGCATGTATTCGATTTGCAGGAATTCACGGTTGGCGATGCTTTTGGATAATTGACCTTGAGCCAGACTGAGCTTGGCTTCAAAGGGCCTGGGGTCGATCACATAAAGGAGTTGCCCTTTTTTAACCGCGCTGCCTTCGACAAAATCCATTTGGGTTAAAAAACCTTTAACCCGCGCGCGGATATCGATACTGTCTATGGACTGGGTAATGCCGATGTATTCTTTGGTCAGCGGAACATTGGTTTTTTCGAGTTTGATCACGTCAACGGGCATGGGCGCCTGGGGTGCGGAGGATTTGCCCCAGTTGCAATGGGTAAGCGCGACCGCCACAGCCGCAATGCTGACAAACTGCAATATCCTGGGATAATGCTGACGAATCCTGATCATCGTGATGATAGTCCTTTATAGTATTCCACAAAATTATTGGCAGATTTTGGTCGGTTGCGATTTAAACTCAGGCACCAGACTTTTAACCAAAACATAAAGCTCTTCATCATTATGCCCGTTACAAGCTGCATTTAACAAACTAAATGTTTTTTTCAACTCCGGCCAGTCAAATTGACGGAATTTGGCCTGATACAGTTTGGTGTGATCGGTTTGTGTTAATTGCTCCCGTTCATGAAACAATTCTTCAAACAGTTTTTCACCCGGCCGCAGCCCCGTATACTCAATTGCAATATCCTTGCCGGGAATTTTACCCGCCAGGCGGATCATCTGTTCCGCCAGATAATGAATTTTGATCGGCTCGCCCATATCCAGAACAAAAATCTCACCGCCACAACCATTCACCATCGCCTGCAAAATCAACTGACAGGCCTCCGGAATGGTCATAAAATAACGTTGAATATCGGGATGCGTCACAGTCAACGGGCCACCGGACTGTAATTGCTTTTGAAACAAAGGCAGCACGCTGCCGGCAGAGCCCAATACATTACCAAAACGAACCGTAATAATGCGGGTTTCTACCCGTTCATCAAGATTTTGACAAAAAATTTCGGCGATGCGTTTGCTGGTTCCCATCACATTGGCCGGGTTTACCGCTTTGTCAGTTGAAATTAACACGAATTTTTCAGCTTTCACCATGACACTGGCTTCGGCCACAATCTGCGTACCCAAAACGTTATTTTGAATGGCAGCACGCATTTGCGGCTCCAGCATGGGAACGTGTTTATAAGCGGCGGCATGAAAAATACTGTGCGGCGCAAAACGCTGAAAATGCCAGTTAACCGCTGCGGCATCCGTAACGGAAATCAAAGCCACTTCGATTTGCGCCTTCGGCCGGCTGTGTCTCAACTCGAGTTCAATCGCATATAAATTGTATTCGGAGTTATCAATAATCAACAGCTTCGCTGGATGCAAAGCCAAAATCTGGCGACACAGCTCGGAACCAATCGATCCGCCGCCGCCAGTCACAATCACATGTTTGCCCTTGATGCTGTCGGCAATTTTTTCCCAGTCCAGTTGCACTTGATCACGACCCAACAAATCGTCAATGCTCACCGCACGCAAAGCGTTAACTTGAACCAGGCCTGAGGCCAGCGCCGACAAACCCGGCAAGGTTCGAAAGGGAACGCCGCTTCGCTCGCAGAGTTCCACAATGCGGCGCATGGCAGCAGATTTGGCTGAGGGAATGGCAATAAAAATCAGGTCAACTGAATGTTTGTCAATAATCTGCTGCAAATCCCAGGAT
>Ga0209066_10008307_pt1 | contig 10089 bp, 4 predicted proteins | sample All_14_2_FD_187198 | JGI IMG/M metagenome (GOLD analysis project Ga0209066, IMG submission 187198) | Freshwater microbial communities in response to fracking from Pennsylvania, USA - Allegheny Zone_MetaG_DW_15 (SPAdes) (version 2) ... | reverse complement strand
CGATGATCGTGTGGTTGTGGTCGGGCACGGCGACGTTGACCGAATCGACGCGGCCGCCCTCCTTCGCCAGCAGCTCGCGCCAGTCGGTATAGGTCCGCGCGCCGGGAAACTCCCGGGCGGCCTTGGCGAGCCGGTCCCGGTCCACGTCGCACAGCGCGACGATCTGGGTGCGCGGGTGGGTCTTGAAGTTGCTGATGTCCGCGCCGCCCATGCCGCCCACGCCGATGCAGGCATGGCAGAGCTTGCTGTTGGGCGAGATGCCGCGCGGGCGAGATGCCGCGCAGCCGGAGAAGAACCCCGCAGTGGCCAGTGCCGATGTCGCAAGAAATGCCCGTCTATTCACCGTTATGCCCTCCCCGCCTTTTTCATGAAGTCGATGCAGCCGCGCACGTCGTCCAGCGTGTCGGGCCGAACCTCGGCTTCAACCACATACCACTCGGTGATGTCCGCCTCGCAGGCCGCGAAGGCGCTCTCCCAGTCCGCGCCGTCCGCACCGATCACGCCCGTGGTCGTGGAGGCGGCTTTCACGTGCACGGCCGGATTGCGCCCGGGAAATTTCTTCAGCCAGAAAGCCGGGCTCTCGCCCGCCAGCATGCAATGGCCGAGGTCCATCTGCTGACAGACGTCCGGCGAGGTGTTGTCGAAAAAAAGCTCCCACGCACAGGTGCCGTCGAACCGATCGCGGAACTCGTGCTGGTGGTTGTGGTAGCCGAGGCGGATCCCGGCCGCTTTGAACGCAACGGCCGCAGCCGCCATCTGCCCGCCGAAGCGCTTCCAGCCGTCGGCGGTTTTGGCGTTGAAAGAGGGAACAAAGAGATACGGCGCGCCCAGTTCACGCGCAAAGTCGACGGAGGCCTCCAGGTTCTCCGGCCTGATGATGCGGTCGGCCTGCATCTGCAGGCCCGCTGCGGCAAGGCCGTGCTCCTCGAAGAGCGCGTTCAATTCTTTTGCGGCACGTCCGAAGAACCCGCCACACTGCACGCCTTCATATCCCATCGCTTTCAGCGCCTTGAGCGTGCCCGGAAAATCTTTATCGCACACGTTCCTCACGGAGTAGAGCTGCACGCCGGTCTTCAGCCTTCGCGCGGGTGTCGCGCCGCTTCCGGGCCACGCCAACCCGCACAGCGCCGCCGCCGCAGATTTCAGAAACGCTCGCCTATCCATGTGCATCTCCCCTTCGATTGATGAAGAGCGTAGCACAGGCGGCGATCTTCCGTACGGCCGAATGCGAAATAATCATACTGCATTTTACGCAATAAAGGCGGGGCGGAAAAAGAGCTTTGCTTGCTGCGGAAGACACGCGCCCACCCCAGCCGTGTGGCGGGGATGGGCGTACGGGCTCGGATGCTCAACGGCCTAGTGGAGGAACAGGACCGTGCCGCCCGGGATCTGGCGCAGGAAGCCCTGATCGTCCAGATAAACGGGCCGGTCGCGGTTGGAGATGGCGTCGAGCTGGGCGGCGGTAAGTCCCTTGCCGTCCGTGCCGAAGCGCAGGGTCGTGGCGGTCAGCTTGCCGTTGATGGTGAGCGTGCCAGTCCAGGTCTTGTAGCTGCTGTCGGCGAACGCGAGCTGTGCGGAGCCGTTGCCGGCCTCGATCACGCTGTCCGCGAGCAGATCGAGCGTGTCGAAGGTATTGCGGGCCGTGCCCGCGTCGAGGGTTGCGCCGCTCAGCACCAGCGCGTTGGTCCCGCCCGCGAAGACGTCGTCCGCGCCGAGGCGTAGGCCGCCGCCGATGACCGACATGTCGCCGCGATAGTCCTGCTTGCCGGTCAGTTCCAGCGTGCCCGCACCGGTTTTTGAAAGTCCCGCCGCGATAACACCGCTTATTCTCCCGGACAGGCGCGCGTCGATGTCAGCCGAACCGTTCTGGACGCGGACTTCACGTGTGCGGCTCGACAGGGTGATGGGGTTCTCAAAGATCAGCGTCGCGTTCGCATGGGGCGAACCTAGGATGAGCGGCTTGCCGTCAACAGGCCATGAAAGGACGGCGCTGCTGCCGCCGAGATTGACGACCCGGTCGGCGCCGTATGCGCTGAATCCGCCCCCCGCGGCGAACTGGACTTGGCCGCCCCCCGCCCCGACGCTCCTCGTGAAGTCGCCGGCTGTGGCCCCGTTCAGATCCGCACCGATTTCAAGGACGCCGTTGCCATATAGGCTGATGACGCCTTCCGTGAAATTCCGTGCCGCTGTCAGACGCGTGGTCCCCTCAATGATATTCAGGGTGTTCGCGATGGCTTGGGTGAACTCCGTCAGGCCGGGACCCGCACTCACATAGATGCAACTGCCATTGGTCAGCGCCCAGGTCAGTTTGGCTGTGCCATGGTTGAAGATGAAGCTCGACCCCTGCGCTCCGTGGGCGCCGCCTTGCACGGCGACGGGGTGGTCGCCGTAAACCGCGACGCCCCGGCCGACGGCCGAATTGTTGTTCTGGAAGGCGTAGCCGGCCATGTCGAGCGTGATGTCGGCCGCGGTGGCGTCGATGGTGAGGGTGGAGACAGCGAGGTTTGCCGTACGTGTCAGGCTGGCGGACAGAGACGCGTGATCGGAGACCACGCCGTTGTCGGCGGTCAGCGCGACGGTGTCGGGGTTGCGCACGATCTCGAGCGACCCGTTCTGCGCGGCGAAGCCCACGCGACCGTCGGAGTCTTTGACGAGAATGTCGCTGCGCGTGCCGCTGGCAGCCATCAGCACGCCGTTGACGGCGCGGACGATGCCGGATGAGGTTGAAAATGCGTTGGTGACCGTGAGCGTGGCGTTGCCGGTTTTTTCAATCCTGAGCAACCCGGTGCCGCCGCTCATCACGAGCGTGTCCCAGACCACCGCGGTGCCGTCGCCGCCGTTGGCGTCGATCGACAGGACGTTGGCCGTGACGTCCGAAACGGTGTTGGTGCCGAACGACTGCCACGTGGTGTTGCCCGCTCCGGTTTTTCCTCGGATGACCAGCTTGGCGTCGGAGTAGGAGACGTTTCGCCCTGCTGCAAAGACGCGGTTGCTGCCTACTCCCGCCGCGTCGTTCGCGTAGTCGGCGATCAGCGTGCCGCCGGCGAGATTAATGTGATGGGCGCTGCTGGTCCAACCGGTAAACGTGTTTTTTCCGGTCAGCCTCCATGTGCCGGAATGCCGCTTATCCAGTTTGGTGAAAAGGTCTTTCTTCGCCCCAGAGGCGTCGTACCCGAAGTCATAAAGGTTCCCGGCAATTAACGATTCCCCCGTCGAGATACCGTCGAGATAAATGTCTGTGTTGACCCAATTCCCGATGTAGACCGTGCCGGTGAAACATAGCCCTCCGCCACCGCTGTCATTCCGCAAGATACAGCTGGTGTTTAACAGGGAAAGGCCGCGATTTGAAAAACTGTCACGCGCACCGATGTACACGATCGCAAAGTTATTGACTCCGATATCTGTGGTTCCCGCACCAAAGGCAGAGGGAACACCTTTGTTGGCGACTGAGGTGAAGTGGAGAACGCCGCCGTCGCCCCAGACCGACCCCGTGAAGTTGTTGGCATCGTTGCGCAGGATAACGTACGGGGTTCCGCTGTAGGCCGCAGAAAGAAAATTCCCCGTGCCCGTCATCTTGGCATCAATGAACAGGGCGCCGATACCTCGGAAGTTACAGTTGCCGGAAAGGATCACGCTGAGGCCCCTGGCAAACGTCACGGTGCTCAACGAATTGGAGGGAAGCATGACCTGTCTTGGCTGAATGTTGGTATACCCCGGTACCGCTCCTGAAAGTGTCAGCGAGTTGGTGCCGCGAATGGTGAAATGACGGACAAGGCCACTGACCGGCTCGACGAGATTAATCCCATTGGTCGCAGTGTAGTTGGCGGTCATTTGAATCGTAACATTCGACATGATGGTGCAGAAGTTGCCATCGATGACGCCACTTGCCCAGTTGGCGGTGTCATTGAAATTCGTTCCGCCCGGATCGCCGCCCGCCGTGCCCGCACCGGTCCACGCCGCCTGCGTCCACAAGGCCAGACCACCGGCCGCCAAGGTGATGACCACCGCTCTTCCATGACTGACTCTTCTCAATGCCCGATGACACACCATACCATACCTCCATTACAACTATCGTTTTAAAATAACATGGCCGCCTGCGGGACCGAGCCTTATCACCACAGGTAAAGGACCGTGCCGCCCGGGATCTGGCGCAGGTAGCCCTGATCGTCCAGATAAACGGGCCGTTCGCGGTTGGAGATGGCGTCGAGCTGGGAGGCGGTGAGTCCCTTGCCGTCCGTGCCGAAGCGCAGGGTCGTGGCGGTCAGCTTGCCGTTGACGGTGAGCGTGCCGGTCCAGGTCTTGTCGCTGCTGTCGCCGAAGGCGAGCTGGGCGGAGCCGTTGCCGGCCTCGATCACGCTGTCCGCAAGCAACTCCAGCGTGTCGAAGGTGTTGCGGGCCGTGCCCGCGTCGAGGGTGGCGCTGCTCAGCACCAGCGCGTTGGTCCCGCCCGCGAAGACGTCGTCTGCGCCGAGGCGCAGTCCTCCGCCGATGACCGAACAGTCTCCCCGGTAGTCTTGCTTACCGGTCAGTTCCAGCGTGCCTGCGCCACTCTTGATCAGCGCGGTATACTGGTCGCCGTACATCCTGCCGGTCAGGCGCGCGTCGATGGCCGCCGAGCCATCCTGCACGCGGATCTCTCGGGTGCGGTTCTGCATGGCGATCGGGTTTTGGAAGATGAGCGTTGCGTTCGCGTGGGGCGAGCTGAGGATGAAGGGCTTGCCGTCTTGCAAGAACCCACCGGCCCAATAGACAGTGCTTCCCCCTCCGCCAAGGTTGACCGTGCGATTCGCGCCATAAGCGCTGAATCCGCCGCCGGCGGCGAAATAGATCTGGCCGGAAGCGGTGCCGACCCACCGCGAGAATTCGCCGGCGGTTGCTCCATTCAAATCCGCGCCGATCTCCAGCACGCCGTTGGCGAAGACGTAAATGACACCTTCGGCGAAGTCTTTGGCGGCGGTGAGCCGGGTGGTGCCCTCCGCTACAAAGAGCGAGTTTGCAAGCGTCTGCGTGAATTCGGTCAGGCCCGGCCCGGCGGACACGTAGATGCGCGTGCTGTTGGTCAGCTCCCACGCGAGTTTGTCCGTGCCATAGTTGTAGATAAAGGTCGAGGGCTGCGCGCCGTGGGTGCCGCCGCGCACGGAGACCGGATAACTTCCGTTGATCACGATGCCGCGTCCGATGCCCGTGCTGTTGGTCTGAAACAGACTGCCTCCCATGTCTAAAGTGACCGAGTTGGCCGAGGCGTCGATTGCGAGCGTCGAGAAGCTGAGGCTGGCGGTGCGCATGAGGTCGGACGAAAGCGAGACGTGGTCAGTCGAGGAGGAGTTGTCCGCGGTCAACGCGAGCGTGTCGGTGTGGCGCACAAATTCGAGCGCGCCGTTTTGGGTGGCGAAGCCGGCGCGGCCGTCGGGGTCCTGGGCGAGGATATTGGCGCGCAACCCGTTGTTGCCCATGAGCACGCCGTTGATCAGGCGAACGGTTCCCGCGTCGGCGGGGATGGCGTTTGTGGAGCAGATCGCCGCTTGGCCGCTCCGCTCCAGGCGGAAGGACGAATATTCATGGGGGGAGTGCAACGCCTCCAGCGAGACGGTTGTGCCGTCGCCGCCGTTGCCCTCGACACTCAGAACGTTGAACGAGTTGTTCTCGATACTGTTTGTCCCCAGCTCCTGCCAAGTGGTGTTGCCCGCGCCGGCTTTGCCGCGGATCACCAGTTTGCCGTCAGCATAATACACGGTGCGCCCGGCTGCGAAGAGGCGGTTGCTGCCGGCTCCGGCAACATCGTTCATGTAGTCCGCAATCAGCGCTCCACCCGAAATGCTCACGTGATAAACGTAGTTCGTCCAGCCGGTAAAAGTGTTCTTGCCGGTCAGCCGCCAGACGCCCGAATGCACTTTCGCGATCCGCGTGTAGGAGGGCGGGGAGTTGTTGATATTGCCGGCGAGCAAGCTGTCGCCGGAAGAGATGCTTCCGAGCGTGAGGCAGGTGTGGGTGCCGGAGCCGATGGAAACCGTGCCCGTGAGGCTAAGTCCGCCGCCGCCGCTGTTGATGAACAACCCGACTCCGGTGTGCATGGGGTAGTAGTCGCGGTTCGAGCCCCAGGTGCGGCTGCCGATATAGAGGAGCGAAAAATTGTTGGGGCTTAAAGAGGTGCCCGCTCCTAAGGCGGACGGCACGCCTTTGTCGGCGATGGAGGTGAAGTGGAGCCGGCCGCAATCGCCGCCGACGCCTCCCGTGAAGGTGTTGGCATCGTTGCGTAGGACTGACAAGGGCTGATAGCCGTAAGGGTGGATGTAATTGTGGCTATAACCTCCGGCACCGGAAACGAGCGCGTCAATGAAAAGGGTGCCGTATCCGCTGGTATTGCAGGCCGCGGCCAGATTCAGCTTTAACCCTCTGCTCAGCGTGACGGTGCTGTTGGCGTTGGTGGGAAGCATCAGGGTTCTTGACCCCGACGCGAAGCCGGGCACGTTACCCTTCACTGTCAGCGTGTTGGTTCCGCCGACCTTAATATGTCGCACGGCGTAGTAGGGCTCCATGAAATGGACGCCGTTTGTGGCTGTGTAGTCGGATGTCAGGAGAAGGTTGGCATTTGAGACGATGGTGCTGAAGTCTCCGCTGACATTGCCGTCCGCCCAGTTGGCGGCGTCGGTGATGTTCGTGCCGCCCGGATCGCCGCCGGCCGAGCCCGCGCCGATCCACGCCGCCTGCGTCCACGCGGCCAGACCACCGGCCGCCAAGGTGATGACCGCCGCTCTTCCATGCCTGCCTCTGCTCAATGACCGATGCCACAACATACCACACCTCCTTATATAAACACGTTTTTAAAATAACATAGGCCGCCTGCGGGAGCGAGCCCTATCACCACAGGGAGAGGACCGTGCCGCCCGGGATCTGGCGCAGGTAGCCCTGTGCATCCAGCGTGACGGGGCGGTCGCGGTTGGAAATCGCGGCGAGCTGCGCGGCGGTGAGGCCCTTCGCGTCCGTGCCGAAGCGCAGGGTCGTGGCGGCCAGCTTGCCGTTGATGGTGAGCGTGCCGGTCCAGGTCTTGGCGCTGCTGTCGGCGAAGGCGAGCGTGGCAGAGCCGCTGCCGGCCTCGATGACGCTGTCGGTGAGCACTTCCAGCGTGTCGAATGTGTTGCGCGCCGTGCCCGCGTCGAGGGTGGCTCCGCTCAGCACCAGCGCGTTGGTCCCGCCCGCGAAGACGTCGTCCGCGCCGAGGCGCAGGCCGCCGCCGATGACCGAACAATCCCCCCGATAGTCTTGTCTGCCGGTCAGCTCCAGCGTGCCCGCGCCGCTCTTGATCAGCGCGGAAACGCGGGTGCCGTAAATCCGGTTGGTCAGGCATGCATCCACGGCGGCTGAGCCGTTCTGCACGCGGAATTCACGGGCGCGCTCGCCCAGACTGATCGGGTTCGCCAAGAGCAGCGTGGCGTCGGAAAACGGCGAACTCAGGACGAAGGGGTTGCCATCGGAGGGCCATGTGATGGCGGCACCTGCGTTGAGGTTGACGGTGCGGACGGCACCATAGGCGCTGAACCCGCCGCCGGAAGCGAAGATCACCGTGCGGGTGAAGTCGCCCGCAGTGGTGCCGTTCAGGTCCGCGCCGACCTCGAGGACTCCGTTGCCGAAAAGACGGACGGTTCCCGCCGTGTAATTGTTCTCGGCGGTCAGACGGGTCGTGCATCCGACCACATGGAGATCAGCGCCTAGCGGCTGGGTGAATCGGATCAGGCCCTTACCCGCCGTCACATACGTGCATGTGCCGTTGGTGAGTTCCCACGAAAGTGTTTCCGTGCCATAGTGATGTATGAAGGTCGAACCCTGCGCGCCGTGCGAACCGCCGCGGACCGTCACGGGATTGTTGCCGCCGACCACAACGCCACGGCCTACGGTCGAGTTGTCGTTCTGGAACAGAAAGCCATTGAGATCGAGGGTGACCGGGTTTGCGGAGGCGTCGACGTCGAGCGTCGAGAAATTGAGATTCGCCGAGCGTGTGAGATCGGACGCGAGCGAAACGTGGTCGGTCTTGGTTGCGTTGTTTCCGGTCAACGCAAGCACGTTCGTGTTACGGGCGAGTTCCAAATCCCCGTTCTGAGAGGCAAACCCGACGCGGCCGTCGGGGTCTTTCACCAGAACATTGGCGCGGGCACCGCTTACGGCCATGAGGACGCCATTGACGAGCCGGACAGAGCCGATGTCGGAGGGAATGGCGGCGGTTGTGCGGATGACGGCATTGCTGCTCTTCTCAAGGCGAAGGAACCCTCCTGCCCCATCCATGACAAGCGCGTTGAGAACAACGGTTGTTCCGTCGCCGCCGTTCGCGTCCACAGCCAGCACATTGGATGAATATTCGACGACGGTGTTCGTGCCGAGTTCCTGCCAGGTGGTGTTGCCTGTCCCGCTCTTGCCGCGGAACGCAAGCGTTCCGTCGTAAAAGTAGAAGTTGCGTCCGGCCGCGAAAAGGCGGTTGCTGCCGGCACCTGGGGTGTCGTAAACGTAGTCGGCGAGCAGCGTGCCGCCGAGAATTTCGACATGGTAGGCGCTGTTCGTGATGCCGGTGAACGTGTTTTTTCCGGTCAGCCGTAACGTGCCAGACCCGTATTTTCGAAGTTTCGCGCTATGCGTCGCATCGAAATTCACAAGGTTATTAGTGACGAGCAACTCGCCGGATGAGAGGCCGTCGAAATTCATGGGCGTTCCGGGGGAGAACCACGTCGACGGGCGCACGATGCCGAGCATGTTCAGGCTGCCGCAGGCGCTGTCGTTGATGAGGCGCGACCCGCCGTTATTAAACGTGAACGAACGGTTGGTGGAACGGCTGCGGCTGCCGATGTAGGCCACGGGGGAGTTGTTGGGGTCCATGCCGCCCGATACGCCTGCGGCGGAGGGGACGCCCGAATTGCCGATGGACGTGAAGTTGTACCGTCCCGTATCACCTCCGATTGCGCCCGTAAAACCGTTGGTGTCGTTGCGCAGGACAATATAGGTGCTCCCGCTCCCGGTGCCGGTCTGGAGACTTCCCCCCCCGGTCACCTTCGCGTCGACGAACAGGGTTCCGGCCCCCCTTACGTTCCATGATGTGCCTGCCGGCAGATTGAGCGTGAGCCCCCGGTTCAGGGTCACCGTGCTGGCCGTGTTGGAGGGAAGGAACACCTGCGTGGGTTGGCCATAATTGAAGCTATAGTAGTTCATCTTGCCGTTCAGCGCGAGGGTGTTGGTGCCGCTGAGGGTGATGTGGCGGAGCACCGCCGCGGCCTGTCCGAAGTCCAGTCCGTTCGTCGCCGTGTAGTCGGCGCTCAACAGGAGGTCGACGTTCGACACGACGGTTCTGAAATCGCCGTTAATGACGCCGTCTTGCCAGTTGGCGGTGTCGTTGAAATTGGTGGCGGCGGTATCTCCGTCGGCCGTGCCCGCGCCGATCCACGCCGCCTGCGTCCACGCGGCCAGACCTACGGCCGACAAGGTGATGACCACCGCTCTTCGGTTTCCGACTCCGCTCTTCCGCAGCATGACTCTCCTCCATTTCATAACGACGCCTGATAGCTAAACGGGTAAAACAACCACGCGCCGCCGCACAATTTTATAGAACGTATTATGTTGAAACGATAACACACGTCGGGGGGGCGCTCATACTCTTTTTTGAAAGGCCCCTTTGCTTGCTGTCCCCGCAAGGGATGACGTATACTGAAACGAAAAGGGGATTCATCATGCCGAAGAGGTCATGTTTTTCGTTGGTGCTGTTCCTTGCGGTCAGTGCCGTCGCCGCGGAGGAGCTCGCGTTTTTTGTCTCGCCCCACGGTGACGACCGGTGGTCGGGACGGCTGGACGCCCCCGACGCCGCTCAGACGGACGGGCCTTTCGCCACGCTGCGGCGCGCGCGCGACGCGGTCAGGGAGCTCAAAAAGGCAGGCGCGCTGCCGGCGGGAGGCGTCGCCGTCGAAGTGCGCGGCGGGCGCTACGGGCTGTCCGAACCGCTGGCGCTGACGGCGGAAGATTCTGGAACGGCGGCCGCGCCGGTCACGTATCGCGCCCGGCCGGGAGAGCCGGCGGTCCTGAGCGGGGGACAGCGCCTCACGGCGTGGCAGGCGG
>Ga0209066_10008304_pt1 | contig 10092 bp, 8 predicted proteins | sample All_14_2_FD_187198 | JGI IMG/M metagenome (GOLD analysis project Ga0209066, IMG submission 187198) | Freshwater microbial communities in response to fracking from Pennsylvania, USA - Allegheny Zone_MetaG_DW_15 (SPAdes) (version 2) ... | reverse complement strand
GCCGGAACCCCGTGTGTCCTGCAGACCAGCAAGCGATAGGGGTACAGGACACAGAGCCCGTCTTCGTTCAACGGGCACATGACGACCGGCCTTCGCCCGTGCGCCAGCTCCTCCCGACAGAGCCGGACCACCTCAGCGGCCCGGCGAAGGATCTCCCGCTGCTGCACCGGGGACAGCTGTCGCATACCTTGCCACAGGTAGGCCCATTCGATAGAGGTATAATGGAGAAAATACGAGTCACAGCAGTTGTCTGGACACCCTGAACAGCTGAATTGGAGCTGCCGCGCCACCTCGTCATAATCCTCCTCCAGGGCCCGATAGATCTTTTTGAGCCGCTGGGCCAGAGGCTCAGGAAGCGGAAGTTCATTCACCTCTTCCCTCCTCAAAGCTCTGGACCCGGTAGATGCGGATCTCCGGATGCGAATGCCGCCAGGCCGAAGCGCTCAACCCCGCTTTGCGGCACAGGTGATCGAGAAAATCTTCCGGATTCGGCAGCTGCTGCCAGACCTGCGGCAGGAACGTCGCTCCGGCGGTGCCGCTGCGTAAAATCACCCCATCCTGCCCGGGCCGCAACTGGGCCAGAAGATCATCGGCATCGGAATACTCGAGGAGGACTGCAGGACCCAGGATCGAGATGTCGAAATGGACCTCGTCGATCTCCTCGGCCGTCAACGGCGGAAAACGGGAATCGTGAAAGGCGGCGTTGAGAGCGTTGTCCCTGACCCCCTGCCACAGCGGTCCGACGGGTTCGAGGTTGCCGATACAGCCACGCAGTCGCCCCCGCTTTTTCAGGGTGACGAAAACGGCTCCCCGCTGCTGCAGATCCCTGCAGTCGTCGCCGGATTCCGGGGCCTCTCCGCACCCTAGCTGGAAGGCGATGGTACGGCGGGCCAGCTTCAGCAGCGCCTTCCCCTGTTCGTCAGTTACTTCCATCAATTTCCCCCCAGTCCACTCCGAGCATCATGCAATTGATACCGCTGCCGATCCCCAGCAGAGCCGCCTTCTGTCCCGGTTTGAATGCTCCCTGCTCCATCGCCATGGCCATGGTGATCGGGGCGGAGACCGAACCGACGTTGCCCAGCGCCTCCAGGGTTTCGAAATTTTTGCCGCTATCGAGCCCGAGGCGTTCGAACAGCAGACGCGCATGGGCCGTTCCGACCTGATGACAGAAAAACTTATCGACATCCTCTCCCCCCCACCCGGGAACACTGGAGAAAAGCTGCCATGTCCGGCAGGCTGCCTCGACCCCGCGGTGCATCAACTCCTCCGAGTTAGTCTCCATCAGGGTCGTCCTGGCTCCATGCTGATTGCCATGACACAGGTCGGAATGAACCGTGCTCGCCCTCCAGCTCCCGTGCACCAGACGGCAGCGATGCTCATCGGCGCCGGCCCGCTCCATGACCAGCGCGATCGATCCGGAACCGATCGTCAGGGAGGCGAATGCCGGTTTAATCGCCTTCCGGCTCAGGCTCGTATCCCGGACAAGGTTTTCCATGGTCGACTCCAGCAGCTCTTCGGCGGTCTCACCCGAGACGACAAGGCCGTTGCGTACCTGACCAAGCTCGATCATATTGGCCAGCATGACCATGCCGTCAAGAAAACCCAGACAGGCGTTTGAAATATCGAATATCAGACAGGTCGGCGGCAGTCCAAGACCAAGGTGGACAAACGAGGCGGTAGCCGGCTCCATCATGTCACGCGACACGGAGGTGAAGATCAGGCACTCGATGCGCGCCGGGTCCCACGCCCCCTTCTCGAGGGCTTTTTGCCCCGCCAGGATCGCCGCTTCGCTCGGTTTCGTACCCGGTGGCCACAGGCGTCGCTCCCGGATGCCGGTCATCAGTTCAAGCCGTCCAGGCGTCAGACGCAACCGTTCATACAACGGCGCAAGACGGTTTTCAATCTCCGCTGAAGTCAGGACTCTAGGCGGGAGCTGATAACCGAAGGTATCAAGACAGACTCGGGAATACTGCAGCATGATGGACAGACTCTGGCGATTAATGGAAGGGGGCGACGCTGGACAGGCAGATCACTGTACACGAAAGATTAATCCCTGTCGAATGTTTGGGGAAGGTTCAGCTCGACGCGCTGTTCGGTTGCCGGGGAAGAAAAGATCTCCCTCCTTATTCGAACAGCGCCAGTTTCTCGTGCAGCGAGGCCTCGGTGATCGGCCGCTGCAGATAGGCGTCAAGACCATTGTCGACAAATCTCCGGCCTTCATCCGGGGTCATGGTGCCGATCCCGAGAATGTACGAACGCCGTCCGGAATAATCCTCCAGCTTCCTGATAATGCGCGTCACCTCCAGGCTGTCACCCTGGGACATCTGCGTATCGAGCAGGATCAGATCGAAATTGGCGAGCGACGCTTCATACATCGCCGACCGGCCGGTTTCGGCAATAACGACATTCCACCCGGACTCGATCAGGGAACTGATGATGAAATTCTGGCTCGTCGGGTCATTGTCGATCACCAGGGCCCTGTTGGTAAGATATTTGACCAGGATATCGATAAGATCGGCTTTCTCCACGGGCTTGGTCAAATAATCATCCATACCGGCCTGCAGACATTTTTCACGGTCGCCCCGCATCGCCAGAGCGGTCAGGGCGATAATGCACTGGTGGCCGCCATGCTGCCGTTCGTGGTCGCGGATTTTACGTGTGGCCTCAAGGCCGTCCATCACCGGCATCTGCACATCCATCAGGATGACATCATAACAACCTTTTTTTGCCTCCCGTACGGCCAGTTGACCATTTTCAACCGAGGTCACCTCCACGCCGGCCTGCCGCAGCAGCGTTTCCGTCAGGACCCGGTTGATCGGCTCATCTTCGGCAAGCAGGATCTGCGCGCCACGCAGGGCGTATACCGCCTTTTCTTCGGGGATCTCGTACGACTGGTTGGCCAGCTCATCAAATGCGTCGATATCGGTTACTTCCTTCACCGGCACGGTAAACCAGAAGGTCGATCCCTTTGAGCCGCTCTCAAGTCCAATCTCACCCCCAAAGAGCCGTACAAGCTGGGAGGAAATGGTCAGTCCCAGGCCGACTCTCCCGGTCGCCAGGGCACCCTCCGAATCAACCTGATGAAAGGTGTTGAGTATCTCCTTGCGCCGTTCAGGTTTGAGGCCGATTCCGGTATCGGTTACGGCAAATTTCAGGATCAACATCCCGTTATCGTCGTAACCGTCATTGGAAACCCGGATCGTCACACTGCCTTTTTTCGTAAACTTGATGGCGTTGGCGACCAGATTGGTCAGAATCTGGACCAGACGTGTCGGGTCGGAATGAACAAAGAGTGGGACATCGCGATCTATTTCGCACATCAGGGCGATATTCTTGTCCCTCGCCGACAGGTTCAGCAGGTAGAGGTCGAGATCGAGGCTTTCTTTCAGATTGAAATCCTGAAGGTCAAGCACGAGACGACCAGCCTCGATCCGTGAAAAATCCAGGATGTCGTTGACGACATCAAGAAGGCGATCGACCGATTCGTCGACCATTTCGAGGTACTGTCGCTGTTCCGGCACCAGATCGGTCTCCAGGACCAGTGCGGTCATGCCCATGATACCGTTCATTGAGTTCCGCAACTCGTGGCTCATGTTTTCGAGAAATTCAGCCTTGAGACGATTGGCGTTTTTGGCCTGCTCCAGAGCTGCCTGTAATTCACGCGTCCTTCTCTTCACCTCTTCTTCGACCAGCGCATTTTCCACTGTTCCGCCGGGGCGCTCACCAGTGAGGATCGATAGCTTCACTTGTTCACGGAGAAAGGCATTGGCTTTCTGCTGAGCATTGACGTGTTCCTGCAGCGCCTGTATCTGCTGCTGAAGTTTTCTTGTCTCTGACACCGACGAACCTCCCCTTGCGCTGGTTAAATGGGTTCCCCCCTATCTCTCCAACTCAGACTTGACTTTTCCCAACTTACCAGAATATGCAAAAAGGTACAGAACAAACATTGACTTATGGCCGAACGAGACAATCCGTCAATATGAACAAGCGGGGCGGATCAGATGCCGGCAAGGGTCGACCGAAGGAGCATATCTCAGGCGTAATGATCGATGCAGCGATCATTCAATGCTCAGTTTTTTATTTCGTATTTCCCAGCACTTGTGAATTTTCTGATTTCGTTGGAAATCAATGGGGATGGTCTCCTTGCTGATCTCACGCATCGCAAAAATTCGCTCGAGCGAAGGATCAAGTGAAAATCGTCGGAAATTGGTTGAAAACACAAGAGAACCGTCATTGGCCAACCTCGCCATCGCCAGGGTCAGCAACCGAACATGGTCACGCTGGATATCGAATACCCGCTGCTCCTTCTTGGTGTTTGAAAAAGTTGGGGGATCGATAAAGATCACATCGTATTGTCCGCAATGTTCCTCGAGCCATTGCAGGCAATCAGCCTTGATCGTGGTATGGACGAAACTCGAAAATCCGTTCAAGGCCAGGTTCATCCTGGTCCAATGCAGGTAGGTGGCCGACAGGTCGACAGTGGTCGTCGATCGGGCGCCGCCCATCGCAGCATGGACCGTGGCTGTTCCCGAATAACCGAAAAGATTGAGGAATTTCTTTCCATCGACCATACCGGCAAGCCGGGTCCGGACGGGGCGGTGATCGAGAAAGAGACCGGTATCGAGATAATCGGTGAAGTTGACCAGGAACCGGCAGCCACCTTCCCGCACCTCATACAACTTTTTTCTACTTTCCCGTTGCTGGTATTGCTCACTTCCCTTCTGCCGCCGCCTGGTCTTGACGAATATCCTGTCCCGCCGCATGCCGAACAGATCCTTGATCCCCTGCAGCGCATGGTTCAACCGGGCCGTTGCCAGAGCCGGATCGACCGAGCTCGGCGGAGCATATTCCTGCAGATGCACCCATTTTTCATACAGGTCAATGCTGAAATTATAATCGGGCAGATCACGATCGTAGATCCTGTAGCAATGCACCCCTTCTTTTTCGGCCCATTTCTGCAATTTTTTCATATTCTTACGCAGACGGTTGACAAACTCGTCGTCCCTTCCGACCTCAGCCAGATTCCAGGTGAACGCCTGGTCATCGATTTCCGGCACAATCCCCACCAGCAATCGACAGGCCAGATCACCGTTGTACAGCTTGAGTCGATTATCCCATGAAAGCCCGAATGAATCGGTCAGTTCCGGATTGGACAAAAAGACCGCCAGCTTCCAGCCGGGAAATCTCTGCCTGACGATTCTTCCATAAGCCCGATAGAGGAACGCGACCTCTTCTTGTTCCAGAAGCCGCTCGCCGAAAGGAAGATTTGTGAGGAGCGTTCCGCTCCCTCCGGGCGACTCCAGCCGGGCGACCTCTCCCTGCCTGATCTTTATACGATCGGCAAGGCCGGCCCGCTCGATATTCTTTGTCGCGGCGGACACCATCGCCGGATCCGCATCAAACCCCAGAAACCGTGGCCAAGGTCGGGACTCGGCCGCTTCTTCCCGGGCTATCGCCTCTTCGACGAGCCTCTGCCAGAGGAAGGCGTCATGCTGCTTCCACCCCATGAAGCCGAACCGTTTCCGCGATAATCCCGGCGCCGAGTCGCCGAACATCAGCGCCGCCTCGATCAGCAAGGTCCCGGTTCCACACATCGGGTCCAGCAACACCTCTCCGGGCTGGTCAGTCCAGCCACTCAACGCCACCAGAGCGGCGGCAAGGGTCTCCTTGAGCGGGGCGGGACCGCGGCCGACACGATATCCCCGGCGATGCAGGCTGTCGCCGGAAAGATCAAGGGAAATGGTAGCCAAGGAATCATGAATATGTAAATGGAAACGAACTCCGGGAGCGTTGGTGTCGACCGAAGGCCGGCGGCCGAGACGGTCGCGGAAATTGTCGGCAATTGCATCTTTGAGGCGCAGAGCGGCAAACTGGCTGTGCGTCAGCAGCGGTTCTCCGGAAAGTGTGCAGTCGATGGCAAAGGTCGTATCCAACTCGAGGTGATCCTGCCAGCAGATTTCCCGGCTCCGGCCATACAGCGCCGACTCGTTCGCGATGACGAAGGATTCCAATTCAAGGAAAACCCGTGACGCATACCGCGACCACAGACAGGCGCTATAGCCGCTGGCAAGGGCACCCTCCCAGGACACCAGCCCAGTCGAACGGCTGATATTCCGGCCATCGAAGGATCCAATTTCCCCCGCCACCAACCCTTCCATTCCAATTGCACAGCTGGCTGCAAGCCTGTAATATGTATTGCTCATCAACTTTCTGTATCGGTAATCCAGTTTTTTGGAGGGAAGAGGATTGCTCTCCAGCGTCATCAACGTCGGATAAATGTTAAATTTACTTGACCTCCCGCCGATTAGGGATAGAATATATGATTTGTTGAAATCTGTATATAATCATGTAATATCATTTTCAATATTGCCCACTGTACATATCAATCTCTCGACGACAGGAGAATTTATGAAAAAGACGCTCTGCGGGACCGCCGTTCTCATCACCCTTATCGGATCTCTAGCCCTGTTCACCGGTGGCTGCAGCAAAAAAGCGGTCATTCCACCCGACGGCAGTGCTGCAGGCGGAGCAGCGGGTGTTGATGCCGGAAGCAGTGGATACGATGAAAACAGCCTGGCGTCGGAGGGTGCCCTCGATGATCCCGGCAAAACCGGCGCTGGTTCCATGGCGGACAGCGCTTCGGATGAATACAAAAGGCTGCATGGTCGCTGTTCCGATAACCTGTTCCCGATCTATTTCGACTTCGACCAGTACGGCATCCGCGCCGACATGACCGAGGTCCTGGTAAAGAACGCGGAACACATGCAGTCCGTCCCCGGCGGGGCGATCGTCGTTGAAGGCAACACCGACGATCGGGGAACCAACGAGTACAACCTCGCCCTGGGAGAGAGAAGGGCAATGGCCGCCAAACAGTATCTTATCGACCTGGGGGTCGATGCCTCCAGGATACAGACGATCAGCTATGGTGAAGAACGGCCGCTGTTTTCCGGAATGGATGAAGAGAGCTACAGCCAGAACAGAAGAGACGATTTCATCATGCAGTAGCGACTGTCATCAACCCGCGGGTTGGTTATGATCTTCCCGCGGGTCGGTCGTCTTTTTTCCGCCCTCCCCTATGACTTCCAGAACCAGGCGAGCGACCTCATCGATATCCCTGCTGGTGGTATCGATGACCCAGGCGTCATCGGCCTGGCGAAGTGGCGCAATAGCCCGCTCCCGGTCGTTTTTATCTCGCTCCAACGTCATTGCAAGAATCTTCTGCTCATCAGCGGCCTCACCTCGCAACCGAAGTTGCCGGACCCGCCTTCGAGCCCGTTCCTCCGGCTTGGCATCAAGGAAAAACTTGTATCTGGCTCGCGGAAAAACCACTGTCCCGGTATCCCTCCCCTCTGCAACCACCCCGCCGGTGTTACCGAGTTGACGCTGCAACGCCGTCAGCTTTTCCCGCACCAGGGGAATGGCCGATACCTTCGAGGCAACCATCGCCATCTCCGGGGTCCTGATCGCGTCGCTTACATCCTCCCCGTTCAAGAGGACTCCGGTGTCATCATCTTCATTTTTACCGGGCAGCAACTGGATATGAATTTTGGCAAGAGTGGACCGTATCGCCTGGTCGTCGGCCAGATCAACCCGGTTCGACTGCAGAAACATTCCCACCGCCCGATACATGGCACCGGTATCGAGGTAGGTCAACCCCAGTGACCTGGCGACCTTTCTGCTGATTGTCGATTTTCCGACCCCGGATGGGCCATCAATGGCGATTACTGCCTGCACTTCGGTCATGTATCAAACCAATTGTTGAACGCAAGAGGCATTGTGCCTTGATGGACAGTGGCGCTCCTGACATTCGTGATTATGATCACCCGTACCTTTTTGCGTACGCTTAACCAAGGAACGGCATCCTGGATACGCCAAGCATTTTTTCAAGTGTATACGCAACTCTCAGCAGTGCCCCCTCATCAAAATGGCGAGCCTGAATCTGAATACCGATGGGTAAACCGTCGTTACTGAAGCCCCCGGGAACCGACATTCCCGGAATCCCGGCCAGATTAGCCGAAATGGTCAGGATGTCGGAGAGATAGACGGCAAGAGGGTTGTCGCTGTTTTCACCCAGTCTCCACGCCGGGGTCGGGGTGACCGGAGACACCAGCACATCACACGATTCGAACGCTGCCTGGAAATCCCGGAGAATCATCGTCCGGACTTGCGATGCCTTTTTGTAATAGGCATCGTAGTAGCCGGAGGAGAGGGCGTAGGTGCCTATCAGGATACGCCGTTTAACCTCGGCACCAAAGCCGGCGGAGCGGCTGTCCTTGTACATGGACATCAGGGAGTCGGCCTGCAGATCACGCCTGCCGAAATTGACCCCGTCATACCGGGCCAGGTTGGAGCTGGCCTCAGCCGGAGCAATCAGGTAATAGGCGGCGACACAATATTCTGTATGCGGCAGAGCAACGTCCACCACCTCGGCACCCGCCCGGCGGAGAAGATCGATCCCACTCCTGACGACCTTTTCGACCTGTGGATGAAGTCCTGCGGAAAAATATTCCCGCGGTACCCCGATCCGCATCCCGCGGACATCCTCAACCAGAAACGACGAAAAATCGGGAACCTCGGTCTTCACCGAGGTCGAATCGCGCTGATCATGGCCGCTGATAGCATTCATCAGGATCGCACAGTCGGTGACATCACGACAGAGAGGACCCACCTGGTCAAGAGAAGAGGCGAATGCGACCAGGCCATAGCGGGAAACCCTGCCATACGTCGGCTTCATACCGACTACGCCGCAGAGCGAGGCCGGTTGCCGGATTGAGCCCCCGGTGTCGGAACCGAGCGAGGCCAGACATTCACCGGCGGAGACCGCCGCCGCCGATCCACCGGAGGAGCCTCCGGCGACATACCCTTTTTTCCATGGGTTTTGCGGGACCACGAAGGCGCAGGATTCGGAGGTCGACCCCATGGCGAATTCGTCCATCGACACCTTGCCCAGGATAACGCCTCCCTGTTCCCTTATTTTTTCTACGACAGTGGCGTCATACGGCGGGATGAAATCGGCAAGCATCTGCGAGCCGCAGGTGGTCCGCATGTCCTTCGTGCACAAAAGATCCTTGATGGCTACAGGGATACCGCTCAAAGCCCCTCCCCGCCCCTGCTTCCGCTCAACATCAGCGTTCCTGGCCTGCTCCAGAGCCCCTTCGCTATCAAGAGTGATGAAGGCCCCTACCTCACCGTCGACCTGGTCGATACGGTCAAGACAGCTCCTGGTCAAGGCCTCGGAGGTGATATCACCGGCCGCCAGTCTCGACATCGCCTCAGCGACTGTCAATTCATACAGATTCATGTAACCCTCAAAAAACCGGGCTGCTCTGCAGCCTGATGGAATGAAAACCGGGCCTGCGCATTTTCAGATGATCCGCGGAACCTGGAACATCTCTTCGTTATGCCTGGGAGAACAGGAAAGCGCCACCTTCTGCGGTAGCGACGGCAGAACCCGGTCTTCACGAAAGGCATTGCACACCGATATGGCGTGAGTGGTTGATGGAAGACCTTCGGTGTCCAACTCCTGCAGCTTCTCCACATATCCAAGAATGAAATCCAATTGCTCCGTCATGATCGCCAACTCACCGTCGCTCAGGTGCAAACGTGCCAGATGAGCGACATGCTCCACTTCTGCTCGTGAAATCTTCATTATTCTACCTCCAAAACTCAAGGAAACGGGCGGTTAGTTCCGCCTGTTGTATGCCGGTTCGATATATCCCTGAGAAAAGATGCTCTTGGTTGGGATAAAATCCAGGATGCTCCTTGAAAAAACATCGACAATAGAGGAATCGAACTGGCTGCCGCCGCATTTGATCAATTCCGCAACAGCCTCCCCCTTCGTCATGTTCTTTCTGTAGTTACGCCGTGAAGTCATGGCATCATAGCTGTCGACCACAATCAATATTCTGGTCAGTTCATCAAGCTCTTCCCCCTTCAGGCCATCCGGATATCCGCTGCCATCCATTCGTTCGTGATGATGACGGATGATGAACTGCTCCCTCTCCATGAACACGAGTGGCTCGATGATATTGGCACCCACGATCGGATGCTTCCTGATGAGAGCCCATTCATCCTCTGCCAATTTGCCCGGTT
>Ga0209066_10008303_pt1 | contig 10096 bp, 7 predicted proteins | sample All_14_2_FD_187198 | JGI IMG/M metagenome (GOLD analysis project Ga0209066, IMG submission 187198) | Freshwater microbial communities in response to fracking from Pennsylvania, USA - Allegheny Zone_MetaG_DW_15 (SPAdes) (version 2) ... | reverse complement strand
CCTCCTGGCCTCGGCCTCGATCAACAAAGACCGCTTCGGCCTCTACGAGCCGGCCGGCGGCTCGGCCCCGGACATCGCCGGCCAGGGCATCGCCAACCCGATCGCCCAGATCCTGTCGGCGGCGATGATGCTGCGCTACAGTTTCGGCTGGGACGAGGCCGCCGCCGCCATCGACCGGGCGGTCGAGAAGACGCTGGAGCAGGGCATCTGCACCGCCGATATCGCCGTCGACCGCAGCCGGGCGGTGGGGACGGCGGCGATGGGCGATGCCATTGTCGCGGCGCTGTAATACCCGAAGGAGGAGGAGATGTCGCTGAAGGAAGATGTCATTCTGGTGGCCAACGAGGCCTCGACCGAACTGGCCTGCAAGGTGGCGGCCCGGCTGGACGTCCCCTTCTCCGAGATGCTGCGGCGGCGGTTTGCCGACGGTGAGACCTACCATGCCTTTCCCCGGTCGATCTCCGGCAAGAACCTGATCATCATCGGCGCCACCCATACCGAGTACTCGTACCAGGAACTGCTCGACCTGATTCAGGGCGGGAGGTACTGGAACGCCGCCTCGATCAATGTCGTTATCCCCTATCTCGGCTATTCGACGATGGAGAGGGCCAAACCCGATTCGCACGAGATCCCGAAGGGGATCACCCGCACCCGCCAGATCTTCAAGGCCAGGCCCGATTTCGTCGCCTTCGTCGACCTCCATTCCGAGGCGGTGCTCCACGCCCATGGCGGCGAGATCAGCACCAAGCATGTCTGGGCCGACAGCCTGGCGGTAGAGAAGATCCAGTCGATGGGGCTGGAGGATTTTGTCCTCGTTTCGCCCGACTACGGCTTTTCGAAGCGTGTCGCCCGGCTGGCCAGCATGCTCGACTGCCCCCACACCGCCGCCGACAAGGACCGCTTCGACACCGACAAGACCATCGTCGGCCAGATCTCCAGCGTCGTCCGTGGCCGGACCGCAGTCGTCTGTGACGACATGATCCGCACCGGCGGCTCGATCATCCAGACCGCCCAGCGCTGTCTCGATGCCGGGGCTGCCGATGTGGTCGTCATGGCCACCCATCTGGTGATGGCGGGAGATTCCCGCGAACGGTTCAAGAAGAGCCCGATCGGCAGGATTATCGGCTCCGATACCTATCCCGGCAGCGTCTCCGACGACCTCCTCGATGTCTACTCGGTGGCCCCCCTGCTTGCGGAAATCCTCGAGAGACACCTCCAGCTCTGAGCACGGCGGGGAGGACCGGTGGTGCGGGTCGCGGTGTCGGCCTGACCTGACCGGTTGGCCCGTATCAATGTGGCGAAGCACGGCATGAACAAGGAACAGATCGAACAGAGCCTGCAGCGGTCGATTCTTTTTCGCGACGTCGATGCCTCCGATCTCGCCGCTTTCAGTGAGGTCTGCCGCATCCAGACGATCCCGGCGGGAGGATACGTGTACCGCCAGGGCGAGGCCAGTGAGGTGTTCTATATCATCGCTCGGGGCGAGGTTGAAATGATCTTCGAGCGGGGCGAAAAGGGGGCCTGCATCGTCGGCCGGATCGGCCCCGGCGGTCATTTCGGCGAGACCGGCCTTTTGACCGGCAAGCCCCATTCCCTCAGCCTCCATGCCCTCACCGATCTGATCCTGATCTGTTTTGACCGGCGGACCTTCCGTAACGTGCTGCTGGCCAACAGCCGCATCCACCGTCAGCTCGATGCGATCCTGGCCGAGAGGCTGCGCGTCGCCTTTCTCGACCAGGCCGATACGCTCTCCAGTCTGCGGCCGGCTATGGAGGCGACGAGCGGGTTTGAGGATGTCATCCTGATGAAGGAGAAGGTCCCGCATCTGATCCGCGCCAAAGGGCAGATCGCCGAATGGCAGAAAGCGCTCTTCGAATCGCCGACGGCCCGCCGGACCAATATCGCCATCAATCGGTTCGCCGCCGGCAGTGCGCCGTTCTTGTTGACCGGGGAGACCGGGACCGGCAAGGCCATCATTGCCCGCCAGATTCACAACCAGAGCGCCAGGAGAGACGGCCCGTACATGGAGATCGACCTGCGGCAGCACGATCCGATCGATCTGGGCAAGAATCTCTTCGGCAACGAGCAGACGCCCTTCCCCTTCGTTCAATCCCGCCAGGCCGGCTACCTGGAACAGACCTGCGGTGGCACCCTGGTCTTCACCCATAGCGAACTGCTCCCGCTCGACCTGCAGCACCGGATTCTTCAGGCCATCGACAGCGGCTCCTTCACCCATACCGACAGTGAGCGGCCGATCGCCCTGCAGTCGCGGATCGTCTTCCTCTGCAATCAGGATCTCGACCACCTCAAAGATAACGGCAGACTCCTCCCCGGCCTGTTCTCCCTGCTCGCACAGCAGCACTTCAGGGTGCCGCCCCTGCGCGAGCACAAGCGCGACCTGCCGCGCCTGATCGAACATTATCTCGAGCGGTTCGGCAGGGAGTTCGGTAAGAAGATCAAGAAGCCGTCACCGGAGACCCTCGGCCTCCTGATGAACTACGACTGGCCGGGCAACCTCACCGAGCTCTCGAGCGTGATCCGGCGGGCGGTGATGCTGGCGAGAACGGATGAGATTATCGCCGACCAGATCCTTCTCGGCCTGCCGAAGACCGAAGGCAAATGGGAGTTCAATATCCTGCGGATCGGCTGGATCAGCAGGATTCTCAGGAGTCCGCTCTTTCCCCGGGTCCCCCAGATCATCGTCGGCGCGATACTGCTGCTGGCGGTGGGCACCCTTTTTTTCGGGCCGAAGGAGGCGGAACGCAATCTCGGCATCACCCTGAGCTGGTCGATCGGCTGGCCCCTGCTGTTCTTCTCCTTCTTCTTTCTGGCGAGGACCTGGTGCAGCGTCTGCACCCTGGCCATGCCGGGCATCCTGATGCAGAACCTGATCAAGCCCCAGCGCAAGCTGCCGGAGATCATCAAGCGGTATTCCGGCTGGATCATGGCCGTCTTCTGTATCCTCCTCCTGTGGGTCGAGGTCGTGTGGAACTCCTATGAAAATCCGGTGCTGACCGGCTGGATCATCCTCACCATCACCCTCGGCTCGCTGCTGACGAGCGTCATCTATTCCCGTCGGGCCTGGTGCCGTTATCTCTGTCCGCTGGGAGCGATCAACGCCATATTCGCGATGCCCTCGATCATCGAACTGCGCTCCAACCGCCATGTCTGCCTCAACCGCTGCGAGACCCATACCTGTTTTGCCGGCGGCGAGGAAAACACCGGCTGCCCGATGTTCCGGCATCCATACCTGGTCGACAACAACCGGGACTGCATCTTCTGCACCGCCTGCATCAAGAGCTGCGCCCACCGGGCGGTCCATCTCAATCTGCGTCTGGCCCCGCAGGAACTGTGGACCCTGCAGAACCCGCGCTGGGAGGACAGTTTCCTCATCGTCTCCCTCGGGGCGATCTTTTTCCCATTCGCCCTGCACCGGAACTATCTCGAGATGGTGACGGCCTTCCAGGGGCTCGGCGAACGATACGGTCTCCACCTGCCCGGCCCGGTCGTCGGGAGCCTGATTTTCTTCGGGGTGATCCTGATATTTCAGGTCGTCTACTATCTGATGGTGACTCTCGAGGCGCGGGCGTTGAGGGTCAACAAAAAGCTGCTGCTGCCGCTGCTTGGCTACGGCTTCATCCCGCTCATTCTCGGCGGGTACCTGGCGGTCCACCTTGAGTTCTTTGTCAGGGGTTCCTGGAACCTGGTTCTCATTGTCCAGGAAGCCTTGAAACTGCTGCCGGTTGCCACCGGCGACATCCGTTTGATCAGCCGCGACTCGACTGCCGTTCTCCAGACCCTGACGGTGATCGGCGGTCTGCTGGCCTCGATGTATGCCACCTACCGGATTGTCAATCGGGTGCTGGCGGGCGACACTCTTGAGTCGAGGATGGTCGTTCTGCCCTTCGGTTTCCTGATCACCATGGCCGTTCTCTTTATCGTCATGCTCTAAATCGTAGCGCCTGCCATCAACTGTGTTGACAAGGAGGAACGCAAATGACCGATTCAACCTCAAAAACGGTGCTGATCACCGGCGCGACCGGCTATATCGGCCGCCGCCTCACCCATCGGCTGCTTGATGCCGGCGATTGCCGGGTCCGTCTGCTGGTGCGCAACCGCAACAAGGTCCAGGTGGCGATAGCCGGGCAGGTGGACATCCGCGAGGGATCGACATTCGACGATGCATCGCTTACGGCCGCGCTGGAAGGCGTTGATTGCGCCTTCTACCTGATCCATTCGATGGGAGAGGGCGACGATTACCGCCGCCTCGACCGCGAGAGCGCCGAGAACTTCCGCCGCGCCTGCATCGCTGCCGGGGTGCGCCGGATCGTCTACCTGGGCGGTCTCGGCAGAAAAGAGAGCGCCAGCACCCACCTGCTGAGCCGGATCGAAACCGGAGAGGTGCTGTCGGCCGAACCGGAGAAGGTCCAGACGATCTGGCTGCGGGCCGGGGTCATCATCGGTTCCGGGAGCGCCAGCTTCGAGATCATCCGCAACCTCGCCCAGAAGCTGCCGCTGATGATCACCCCCCGGTGGGTCCGCACCAGGACGCAGCCGATCGCCATCGCCGACGTGTTGTCCTACCTCCAGCATTCGGCAGACCTGGAGGTTGCCGGCAATCTGGTGGTCGACATCGGCGGCGAGGCCCTCAGATTCCAGGACATGATAGTCCAGGCCGGTGCGGCCATGGGGCTGAAGCGCTACATCCTGCCGGTTCCGGTCCTTTCGCCCCGGCTGTCATCCTACTGGCTGATCTTCTTCACCCCGGTTCCCTACAAGATCGCCTCGGCCCTGGTGGAAGGGCTGAAAAGTGAGACCATCCTCCAGAACGACCACGCCGCCCGCTACTACCCGCAGATCCGACCGCTGAATTTCAACGAGGCCGTGGCTGCCGCCGAACTCGACCTGGCCCATAACCAGGTAGTCAGTCGCTGGTGCGACAGCAGCGCCCTCCGGGTCTGCGATATCCGTGATTTCGATGATCCGGCCGGAGCGGTCATGCGGGATGTCCGGGTCGTGCCGTTCGCCCGGGGGGAGAAGCAGCAGGATGTCTTTGCCAGCGCCTGCCGGCTCGGCGGCCAATTCGGCTGGTCAAGGTATACCGTTCTCTGGCGTCTGCGCGGCCTGATGGACAAAGTGGCCGGCGGTTACGGCCTCAACCGCGGCAGACGGGCACCCGACAACCTGCGGGTCGGCGACGCCATCGATTTCTGGAAGGTCGTCGATATCCGCGAAGATAAACGACTTTTGCTCTACGCCCAGATGAAGGTGCCGGGCCAGGCCTGGCTCGAATTCGATGTCCAGCCGCAGCAACTGGTCCAGACCGCCCATTTCCTGCCCCGCGGTCTGTTCGGCCGGCTGTACTGGTATTCCGTGCTGCCCCTGCACAACCTGGTCTTTCAGGACCTGGCTGAGACCGTGGTCAAAGAAGCACAAAAACCTGAGATGTGAATTCCAATTCCGGGTGAAGGATTCGATATCACCGATTTTGTTACCCTCGTGTGTAGGAGCTGCCGTTGTCAGGGAGTTTCTGCTGCCTGAACTTCCCTTGTCTTTACAGCAGGTCTGGCAGTTGCGAAGACAAGAGGAGTTATGTCTGACAAAAATATTAGTAATAACTATCATTGAAATACCTGTCATTTGTGTGCATGCAAGGGGTATAAAGAACGAGAGCGAACATTCTGCAGAAAATTAATGTACTGGAACGGCGATGGCGGATTGGATAATGAGCAGGTGAGGTGATGTGTGCGACTGGGTCTATGCTGTCTCTTCAAAAAGGAAGAGATCTCCTTCAGAACCATTACGGCCAGGACGTTGCTGAACATGGCCGTCGAGGACCGACCGCACCGGCTGTCCGCGATCTGCGCCGCCAACGCCGACAGTCTGCTGCAGGCGGTGAAGGCCGTGCAGCGGCTGGGCATTGGCGCCTTCCGCATCATGTCGCCGCTGTTTCCGCGGATGACCCACCCCGATGTCGGCTATCGTCTGGCCGATCTTCCTGACGGCCGGCATATCGACCAGCTGCTTCGGGAAGTGCGGGAGTCGTCGATCACCCATGATATCCGTCTCAGCTTTCATCCCGACCAGTTTGTCGTCCTGTCGTCGCCGCATGCTGCGGTCGTCGCCAATTCCATCCGTGAACTCGAGTACCAGGCTTGGCTGGCTGAAATGGTCGGTGCCGATGTCATCAATATCCACGGCGGCGGGGTCTACGGTGACAAGCAAGGGGCGTTGGAGCGTTTCCGCCGGGTCTTCCCGACGCTGTCACCGCGCGTACGGAGCCGGTTGACGATCGAAAACGACGACATCAGCTATACGGTGCGTGATCTGCTGCCGCTGGCCGAAAGCCTGGGGATTCCTCTGGTCTACGATGTCCACCACCATCGCTGCCTGCCGGACGGGTTGTCGGTCGAGGAGGCGACGAGGCTGGCGGGGACGACCTGGCAGGCGAACGGTCGTGAACAGTACTGCCACATATCCTCGCCACGGGCGGGCTGGCAGGGCGGCAATCCGAAACCGCATGCCGATTATATCGATCCGGATGATGTGCCGGCCTGCTGGCAGGGGAGGTCGATGACGGTCGATATCGAGGCCAAGGCCAAGGAACTGGCGGTACTCCGCCTGATGCGGGATCTGGCGGAGGCGGAGATGGCGGCATCAGGGGCTGCAGACCCCGAGCCGGCACGGGTCGGGGCAAGGTGACAATTGACAAGGGAGGGAAGGGCATGGAACTCGGCATCATCGGCATGGGAAAAATGGGTCTGCCGCTCGCCCTCAACGGGCGGGACAAGGGACTCAATATCGTCGTTCACACGGGAAAGGTTGAAAAGCTGGCGCTGCTGGAACGAGAGGGGGTTCGGGGCTACGCCCGGCTCGAGGAATTCATCGCCGCCCTCAGCCGCCCGCGCGCGATCTGGCTGATGGTCCCGGCCGGCAAGGCAGTGGACGACACCATCGCCACGTTGCTGCCCCTGCTTGAGGGCGGCGACTGTATCATCGACGGCGGCAACTCCCACTATCAAGACAGCCGGCGGCGGTACCAGGAACTGCAGGAGAGGGACATCCGCTATCTCGATGTCGGCACCAGTGGCGGCACCGGCGGGGCGAGGGACGGCGCCTGCCTGATGATCGGCGGCGATGCCGAGGTCTATGCCGCTCTGGAACCGGTGTTCATCGCCTTGAGTGGCGGCATGGGCTGTGACCTGCTGGGGCCGGCCGGGGCCGGGCATTACGTCAAGATGATCCATAACGGCATCGAATACGGGATGATGCAGGCGATCGGCGAGGGACTGGAGATCCTCCGTCACGGCCCCCTGCCGCTGGAACTGGACCGGGTCACCGCGGTGTGGCGGCGGGGCTCGATCGTTTCCGGCCTGCTGATGGATATGACGGCGGCAGCGCTGGCCCGGGAGCCGGGCCTGGAGTCGATTGCGGGGGTCGTTGCCGCCTCGGGCGAGGCCAACTGGACCGTCGAGGAGGCGGTGCGTCTCGGCGTCTCGGCGCCGGTGATCGCCACCGCCCTGTTCTCCCGCTTCAAATCCCAGGACAAGCAGAGATATGCGGAAAAGACCGTGGCGGCGATGCGCCGCGAGTTCGGCGGCCACAGCGTCGTTGCCGACGAAGGGGAGTGAACCATGGAGAACAGGGGATCGCTGCTGTTTATCTTCGGCGCTACCGGTGATCTGGCCACCAGGAAGATCCTGCCGGCGTTGCAGCAATGGTATGGCGAGGAGATGCCTTTTGCCCGGATCTGGTGCCTGGGACGGCGATCGCTGGACAATCAGGGCTACTGCCGTCTGGTCGAGGAAAAAGGGGGATTCCGCCTGAGCGATTCTCTGCGGGCGCGGATCGCTTACCACCGTCTGGAATTCGATGACCCCTGGGCCTATGCCGACCTGCGCGACCGGTGCGACACGGAACCCGCCGTCGACGGGCGGAGGCTGTTCTTCCTGGCGGTCAAACCCGATGCTTTCGTCACCGTTGCCACCCGCCTGCAGCAGGCCGGCCTCTTCGTTCGCGACGAGCCCAACCATCGGCTATTGTTTGAAAAGCCTTTTGGTGAGAGCCGGACCTCGGCCGAGGAGATTCAGGGCAGGCTGATGACCCTGGCCGCCGAAGAGCAGGTGTACCGGATCGACCATTATCTCGGCAAGGACATGATCCGCAACCTCCTCGCCATCCGCTTCGCCAACCGGATCTTTGCCGAGAGCTGGCACGGGGGGGCCATCGAAACGGTCGAAATTACCAGTATCGAGACGGCCGGGGCCGAGGAGCGGTTCGAGTATTACGACCGGGCCGGGGCGATCAACGATATGGTCCAGAGTCATCTCCTGCAGATGCTGGCACTGGTGGCGATGGCGGTGCCGGACAACTTCGAGGCGGAGTCGATCCGCCGGCGGAAGATCGACATCCTCCAGCATGTCGGTCTCGATCCCGATCGCCCGCCCGTTCTCGGCCAGTATAGGGGCTATGGCCCCGAGGGATTGGCGTCGTCGACGGAGACCTACGTCGAGGTCGCTTTGCGGGTCGAGAGCGGGCAGTGGCCCGACACCGTCTTCCTGCTCAAAACCGGCAAGAAAATGGGTGAAAAACGATCTGAAATCCGCCTCCGCTATCGCGCCAACTCCATGTGTGTGAGCTGTAGCGAGAAGGTGACAGCGGAGGCCAACGAACTGGTGATCGAGGTCCATCCCCAGGAAGGGGTCCTCTTCCGTTTCAACTCCAAGGTCCCAGGTTACGGATACGCCCTGGAACCGGTGCTCGCCCACTACTGCCACAGCTGCAGGGTCGGCGGCTCCATGCCGGAGGCCTATGTCAAGCTGTTGAAGGACGCCCTGGCCGGCGACAAAACCCTTTTCGCCGGTTTTGCCGAACTGCTGGTGCAATGGCGGATTGCCGATCGGATCCACGGTGCCGCCCGTGGCCGGGGCCTGGTGATCTACGAGCCCGGGGTGATGACGGTCGACAACACAGGAGGGGTGGGATGATGAACTGGATACCGGTGTCGCAGGCGATCCATGAAGGCATGGCGGTGTACCGGGATAATCCGGAAAAACGGCCGGTCATCGAGACCAGCCGGGAATTTGCCGTGCATGGGATGCATGAAAGCATCCTCCACCTGCCACTGCACACCGGCACGCATATCGATTATCCCCTGCATGCACTCCCGGGCGGCAAATGTTCAAGTGATTACAAGCTCTTTCCGGCCGAATTCGAGGCCCTGGTGGTCGATGTGACGATGCCGGCGCCGGTCTGTATCGGCCTGGACGAGGTCCGCGATCTGCCGCTGGCGGGAGTGGAGGCGGTGTTCCTCAAGACCCGGCAGACGCTGCTGCGGCGATTTGATCCCGATTTTCCCTGGCTGACCGGCGCCGGCGCCGACTGGCTGGCCCAATTTCCGCTGCGTTTCGTCGGCATCGATCAGCTCGGAATCGAACGCAACCAGCCGGATCATCAGACCCATTGCCGCCTGTTGGCTCGGGATATCCTCATTATCGAAGGCCTGGACCTGACGCTGATCGCTTCCGGCCGCCGCCGCTTCCGGGCCTTCTCCCTCGGCATCAGAGGGGTGGAGGCGGAGCCGTTGCTGGTCTTTGCGGCCCCGGACCGGGAACCGGAACAGCCGTCTCTCGCCTCCCGCTGATCGCCGCGTCTTCCGAACATCAATCATACAGCCGATCTCCGCGTGCTGCCTGTCGTATCCATTGAGCTGCAACGCCTGGGCGTCAACGGCACGGAGCACATTCTACAGTTGTGCGCCGTGCAGCACGGCTGATCGGGAGCCTGAACCAGATCCGGAACCGGCCGGAGCCCCCGTCATTTCCTTGAATTCAAATTGAGTTTGCATATACACTGGTACCAGCCGGGGCTGCAACTGCATGTCGATGCGCTTGTGCGGCCCGGTTGTTCTGCGTGGCCACCACATATTGCAACCGCATTGCGAGCTTGACGCACACAATCCCGGTTTTTTGTCGGTTTGGTTATGAGGGGAAACCCATGTCACAGCTTCACCGCCATTTTCTGATTTTCGACCGACAGCGGTTCGCGCTCGTCATCCTCACCGGTCTCCTCCTCATCGCTTCCGGCTGTTCGCCCC
>Ga0209066_10008302_pt1 | contig 10097 bp, 10 predicted proteins | sample All_14_2_FD_187198 | JGI IMG/M metagenome (GOLD analysis project Ga0209066, IMG submission 187198) | Freshwater microbial communities in response to fracking from Pennsylvania, USA - Allegheny Zone_MetaG_DW_15 (SPAdes) (version 2) ... | reverse complement strand
GCCGGCATCGCCGGCGGCGCAGCTGCAGGCATCGGTGATTTCGCCAACGCCGCGCGCGCCATGACCTCTGGCCAGCCCGTTAAATCCGTTCCCACCGGCAACGGCGGGAACGGACGCGGCGGCGGCTCGGTCGCTCCATCCTCATCCGGCTCGTCCCGCAACGGCCATCCGCGCCGGTAGCCCCGCGTCATCTGGAGATCCGCGAATGCTTCGTCCAATCATCCTGACGGCGTGCCTGATCGCTCTCAGCTCCCACTCGGCCGCTTTGGCAGGCAAACCCAAGTCCTGCAGCGGACATAACCGCCGGCCGGCCAATCCCAACGGATCGGTCCTGCCGGGAACGACGGTCGCCGCGGTCACGGCTCCAATCGCCGCGCCGCCGACACCCGGGCCAGATGGTCGCCCGGTCCGTGTCCCGGCACCAGGCACCGTCGTTCCGTCGATTTCCGGAACCTCGGTCCCGGCTCCCGCCAGGAAGGACAAGGCCAAGAAGATCTCGGCCCTCGCGCCCGGCCAGTACCCCAGCTGCCTGGAGGCCCTGGGATGACGGGCGTGGCCGCACATGACCTCAAAGCCTATTTCGACGAAGCGCGTCGCTGGGATCAGGACCGTCTGAAGTCGGCGGAACGGTCCAAGCGCGTGGCCTGGACCGTGGCCATCCTGGCGACCACCGTGGCGATCGCCGCCTCGACAGCTGTCGCGGCGCTCGCGCCGTTGAAGTCCGTCGAGCCCTACGTCGTTCGCGTGAACCAGACGACGGGCTCGGTGGACGTCATGACCGGCCTGACGGGCGAACGGGGCGTCACCTATAACGAAGCGGTCAGCAAATCCTTCCTCGCCCAATACGTCCGGGCTCGGGAAGGCTACCTCCCTCCGGCCGCGCAAGAAAACTTCCAGTTCGTCACGATCCTTTCGACTCCGGACGAACAACAGCGCTGGGCCAACCTCTATCGAGCGACCAACCCCCAGAGCCCGCAGGTCGTCATTGGTGCTGCTGGCTCTGCCACGGTCTTGATCCGCAATATCACCTTCATCAACGACAAGGTCGCCAACGTCAGGTTCTCCAAGACGGTCCGCCTCGGCCAAGAGGTCAAGACCACCGACTGGATCGCTACCCTGACCTTTGCCTACACCAAGGCGCCGATGCTTGAGTCAGACCGCATCCGCAACCCGCTCGGGTTCCAGGTCGACAGCTATCGCGCCGACCCGGAGATTTCCCAATGAGGTCGTGTCTGCTCGCCGCCTGCGCCGGCGTCGCCTTGTTATCCTTCGCTGGAGCCGCTGGGGCGGTCGATGTCCCCAAGGCGGGGCAGTCGGATCCTCGGGTCAAATGGGCCAACTACGACCCCTGGCAGGTTTATCGCGTCGTTGGCACCTTTCGAACCGCCACTCAGATCGTCTTCGACCCGCGCGAGGAAATCCAGCACGTAGCCTTGGGCGATACGGTGTCGTGGGAGGTCGCGGCAGAGACCAACATCCTCTTCGTCAAACCGCGCGAAAAGGGCCTGCCGACCAATTTGATCGTCACGACCCGCCGCGGCTCGGAACTGCGCAACTACACCTTCGAACTGGGGATCCGTTCGGGCCCGATCACCGCCACCTCCCCCGACACCTATTTCCAGGTCAGGTTCAGATATCCCGACGACGACCGCGCGGCCCTGGCCAGGACCATCGTTGGCCAAGCCGCCGCCATCGAGGGCGCTCGCGCCGGCCTGATGCTGGACCACGCTGTAGTCGAGGGCCCCCGAAACCTCAACTACACGGTCCAAGGCTCCTCACGGATTCAGCCGTCTGAAGTCTCCGACAACGGCCAGTTCACCGTGCTGCGTTTCCCGGCCAACCAGGAGCTGCCCAGCTTCTTCATGACCCTGCCGGACGGATCCGAGAGCCAGGTGCCGTTCGATGTCCGCGACGAGTTCGTGGTTTTGCACACCGTCGCCGCCAAGCTGGTCCTGCGCCGGGGCCGCGAGGTGCTCTGCATCTTCAACGAGGCCGTCACGCCCTACGGCGTCACCCACGGCACGGGTACGGCCTCCGCCAACGTCGATCGCACCATTCGCACGGGTCAATGACGATGACTGATCACCACGACACCAGCACCGGTTCCACTGCGGCTGAATCGCAAGCCGCATCGCCCGCCGACCCTTTCGCAGGGCGACGGGCGGCCGCGGAACATAGCGCCGCACCTCGCACGACCGATCAAGGCGGCGGCGTCCTGGGCGAACGGGGGATCTCGCCCGTCGCCGGCCGCATGAACACTCCACAAGCCAAGATCGCCGGGATCGCGGGTATGGTCGGCGTGGCGGCCTTGTTGATCGGGGTCACCTGGGATCGAGGCGACGCCAAGCCGACAAAGCCCAAGGACCCGGCCCGGCAAACGGTTCGCTATGACCAGGTCGCCCCGACCGATGCCGCTCCGCTCCCCCCCGCACCGACACTCTCCGCCGGCGCTATCGATCCGGCGACTGGCCAACCCCTCGCGCCTGGACAGGTCGTGCCCGCTCCCGTCGCCGGAGCAGGCGGCTCCGCCTCCAGCGCATCGGCCCCTCGCGAAAGCTTGTCGGACCTCACCCGCCGCGCCCCGCTGGTCGCCTTCAGCCATAGCGGTTCGCCGCCGGCCGGCGGCGGCGCTGGTGGGGCTGAAGCCATCCTCGCCAGCGCGCAAGGCGCGCCCGCCCGGCAGGCGACCGAACTTGAAAACCTGCGACGTGGCTCGGCGATTGCCACGGCGCGCGCCACAGTGCTGGGTGATCGCAACTACTTGATCCTGGCCGGCACGCAGATCCCCTGTGTCCTGCAAACGGCGATGGACTCCTCCTTGCCAGGCTACACCACCTGCATCGTCCCGCGCGATGTGCTCTCCGACAACGGCCGAGTGGTCCTGTTGGAGAAGGGCACCAAGGTCCTGGGCGAGTATCGCGGCGGGATGCAGCGCGGACAGCGTCGGCTCTTCATCCTATGGACCCGTGCCGTCACGCCACGCGGGATTGCCATCGATCTGGCTTCGCCCGGCGCGGACGCCCTGGGACGCAGCGGCTTTGGTGGCGACGTTGATAATCGCTTCTTCGAGCGTTTTGGCGCTGCGTTGTTACTGTCTCTGGTCGACGACGGCGTCTATGCCGCCACGGCCGGTAACGGCCGCAACTATCAAAGCACCGCCCGTGTGCCCTCAGAGGTCGCCAACACAGCGTTGGAGGGCTCAATCAACATCCCACCCATCCTGCGCAAGAACCAGGGCGAGGACGTCGGGATCATGGTCGCTCAGGACTTCGACTTCTCTGACGTCTACGGCGTGAAGGCGCGATGATCGCCGACAGCTCGGTCCTGCTGCACTACATGCAGCCGCTGCAGCGTCTTCTCGAACCCGCCGACGTCACCGAGCTGGTGATAAACCGGCCGGGAGAAGTGGGCGTCGAGGGCGCCAAGGGGTGGTCGTGGTTCGAGGTTCCCGAGCTGACCTCGACCTGGTTAGCGACCCTGTCCAACGCGGCGGCTGCCTTTTCACGTCAGGACGTCAACGCCGAGACCCCGATCTGCTCGACGGTCCTGCCGCAAGGCGAGCGCTGCCAAATCGTGCTGCCGCCGGCCGTCCCCGAGGGCACGGTGTCGATCACCATCCGCAAGCCCTCCACGGTGACCTTCGGCATGGACGACTTCACCGCGTCGGGCCTCTTCGAGGAGACCACGTTGACCTCGGACGCCCTGGGCGATGACGAACAAGAGCTGCTTGGCCTGCGCGACAAACGCCTATGGCCGGCCTTCTTTGACCTAGCGGTCCGATCCCGCAAAAACATCCTGATCAGCGGCGCCACGGGCTCGGGCAAAACGACCTTCAGCAAAGGCCTGGTTCGACTGATCCCCGACCACGAGCGGCTTTTGACGATCGAGGATACCCGCGAGCTGACGGTTCCCCATCGCAACGTCGTCCACCTGACCTACTCCAAGGACCAACAGGGCCTGGCCAAGATCGGGCCCAAGCACTTGTTGGAAAGCGCGCTGCGCATGCGGCCCGACCGGATCTTGCTTCAAGAGCTGCGCGACGGCACGGCCTTCTTCTACCTGCGCAACGTCAACTCAGGCCATCCCGGCTCGATCACCACCGTCCACGCCGACTCCGCTGCCTTGGCCTTCGAACAGCTGACCCTGCTGGTCAAGGAATCCGAAGGTGGCCGCGATCTTTCCCGCGATGACATCCGTGGCCTTCTCCACCTGCTGGTCGATGTCGTCGTCCAGATGCGCAAGGTGGACGGCCGTTTCCGAATGACGGAGCTCTATTATGACCCGGTTCGCAAGCGCCACGCCGGCCGGTAAGGCCGCCATCCTAGTCGCCTCGGCGCTCCTGCTGCTGGTGCTGTGGGCGGTGCTCGCCACGCTGGGGACCCTGATCGGACTTGGACGCCTTGGCGCGAACGTCGATTTCGCGGCCGTGCCTGGCTGGCTCTGGGTCTATCGCGGCCATCCCCAGGTCCAGCTCTGGTTCAAGGTCTCAGCCCTGGGATCTGGATTGCTGATCCTGATCATCGCGGCAATGGCCGCCTTGCGCATCCGCCGGCCGCTGCATGGCTCGGCGCGCTGGGCCAATGAGGGCGAAATCCGGCGCGAGGGCCTGCGCGCCAAGCAAGGGATCATCCTGGGCCGGAAAGGCCCCGGCTACCTGGTCTTCGGCGGAAATGAGCACGTGATGCTCTATGCGCCGACCCGCACCGGCAAGGGTGTCGGCGTAGTGATCCCAAACCTTCTGAACTGGACCGACAGCGTCGTCGTCCTGGATATCAAGAAGGAAAACTGGGACGCGACGGCCGGCTTTCGCGCCAAGCATGGTCAGCAGGTCCTGATGTTCGATCCGCTCGATCCGGAGGGCCGCACGGCCCGCTATAACCCGCTGGCCTGCATCGACCGCACGAGCGCGATCGACACCTTGGACGAGCTGCAAAAGCTCGCCACCATGCTGTTTCCCACGCCGGATAAAGGCGATCCCTTCTGGTCGGAGGCCGCGCGGACAGGCTTTGTCGGGGTCGGGGCCTATGTCGCCGAGAGCCCGCAATTGCCGTTCACGATTGGTGAGATCTACCGGCAGCTCACCGGCGGCAATCCCAAGGTCAAGTTCCCCGCCCTGATCGAGGCCCGCGCCGGCGGCAAGGAGGCTCTGTCGCCCGGGGCGGTTAACGCGCTCAACGACTTTTGCTCCGCGTCCGACAACACATTCGCATCCATCAAACAGACGATCACCTCGCGCATGAACCTGTGGCTCAATCCGCGGGTCGATGCAGCCACCAGCGCCAGCGACTTTGACCTTCGTGATCTGCGATCCAAGCCGATCTCGATCTATCTGGGCGTCACGCCCGACAACATGGCCCGGGTCGCTCCCCTTTATAATCTCTTCTTCCAGCAACTGGTGGACCTCAACACGCGCGAGCTGCCGGGCGGCGGACGCCACCCCATCCAGGTCCTGGTCCTTCTCGACGAGTTCGCCCGGATCGGGCACGCCTCCGTGATCGCCAAGGGGTTCTCCTACGTCGCCGGCTACGGCCTTCGCCTGCTGCCTGTCCTCCAAAGTCCCTCTCAGCTGCGCGCCGAATACGGCCCCGACGTCGCCGACGAGATTATGACCAACTGCGGCGTCGAGGTCGTCTTCACGCCCAAGGAACTGAAGGTCGCCCAGGATCTATCCGAGCGCCTCGGCTACTACACGTTCGAGGGACGCTCCAACTCGCGGCCGACCTATCTGGGCGGGGGCAAGCGCACGACGACAGAGAGCGATCAGCGCCGGGCGCTGATGCTTCCCCAGGAGCTGATCCAGATGAGCAAGGACACGCTCATCATCATGCGCGGTGGCATCGCGCCCATTCGGGCCTCCAAGATCTATTTCTTCAAGAACGCCGACTTCACCAAGCGCCTGTTGCCGCCTCCGCCGATCACGCCCTTGGCGTCGGCCGGGCCTACCGGACAGCCACCCGCAAATGCGGATGATCGCCTGGACGCCATCACCGCCGACCTGGCGGCCCTCAGCCAAACCGTCAATGAGATCCACGCGCGCGTGGTCGAGCGTCCCCTGACCGTGAGCGAAGCCGCCGGCGACACCGATCTGGACCTGGGCGCGATCTCGCTGGAGCTGGACGCCATCGACATGGACGACCTTCCGGCCGGCGCCACTGAGGCGGAATCCGAAGATTGGATCAACCGCTACATCAACGCGGGGCTCTTGGAAGAAGCGATCGAACGCTAACGCGCAAAGGAGGCCGCCATGGCCGATAATATCGACACCCCTGCCGACGCTCCGGTGACCGCGATCACGCCGCCGCCAAACCTGGCCTCTGCCGAAAGGGCGAGCGCGGCGGGACCCGAGATGGAAAACACCATCTCACCGGCCGCTGCGCTGGACTTGTCGTTGCCTGTCAAGCGGGCCAGCGACTACGCCACCGAGCCAGAGGATATCGCCTATGAGCGCTCGATCGACGAGGTCGAGCGCATTGGCATCGCTTTGGCCGAGGCCCGGCTGCGGCGTGAAGACGAGACAGAGCGCCCCCTGACCGCCGAGCCCGTGCTTCAAAACAGCAAGGCCCAAGCCCCAGAGCCTGACAAGGCCGCCCCCTCCCCTCCAACGTCCGAAGCCACCGCCAAACCGGCGCCGGCTAACGATGACGGACCTCAACGTTTCTCGGTCGAGCGCGGCGACGTCCCCGATGCTGTCAAGCGCCGCTATCTGACCGAGGAGCCACAGTTCGCGCCCGAGGTCCGGTTTTTCACCGACGCCACGGGCAAGGAAGCTGCGTTCCGCGACACCGGCGACAAGCTGCTGGCGCGCCAGACGAACGCTGAGGTGATCAAGGACTTGATCGCCATCGCTGAGCATCGCGGCTGGACCGCCATCGACGTTCGCGGCGAAGACGCCTTCCGGCGGGAGGTGTGGATGCAGGCTCGCAGCGAAGGCTTGGAGGTGCGTGGCTACAAACCAACCGAGCGGGATCTCCAGGAGCTTGATGGCCGCCTGTCGGCCCGGGACACCAATTCGGTGGCGCCGGCGCGCGACCGAGCGCCCCAAGACCCTGATGCAGCCGGCCGGACCGGCGGTAGCGGGGAGCCCTCCCCCGCGCCAAGGCCCGTCCAGGAACGGCTGGATTACGATAAGGGCGTCACGGGCAAACTGCTCGAGAGTGGCCAAGCGCCATACCGTCATCGCTCTGGTCAGGAACTGACGCCGTTCGTTCGGGTGGAACTGGCGAGCGGACGGCAGGTGGAAGTTTGGGGCGTCGGTTTGCCGGCGGCCTTGGAGAAATCCGGTGCCGCGACCGGCGAGGAGATCACACTGCGGCGAGACGGCGTCGAGCGGGTCATTCGGACCTTGGAGGTTCGCGACAAGGTCTCAGGCGAGCTTTCACTTCAGCAGCGAGAAGTGCCCCGCAACAAGTGGTCCATCGACGCTCATCGGTTTCGCGCCGCTAGCCCCGGCCAAGCGGCGAAGGACCCTGAACTCAACGCGGCCCAAAGCCGGCTCGCGGTCGTGACGGCGATCGTCAAGGACCGTCATGCCGACCCAACCGTGCAGGACCGATTGATCGCCGGCGCAAAGGAAAAGATTGCTGACCATATCGAGCGCGGCGCGCGCTTTGAAACCGCCAAAGTGCGAGAGCCGCGCGGGCGTTCGGCGGACCAGCCCGATACGGACCGGATGCCGCCGCCGACCGCGCAGCCATCGCCTTCCAAATCTGGGCCCGAACGAACGAGGGGACGGTAGGTGTGGCGGGTTCAATCTTGAACGAGTTTGCACGTGCAAACTCCAACCCGCCGCATCCGATCGATGTCAGCGTTGGCCGCCAGCTGCGCCAGGCCCGTAAGGCGCGTGGCCTGAGCCAGGCCTCGCTCGGCGAGGCGATCGGCATCAGCTTCCAGCAAGTTCAAAAATATGAGCGCGGAGACAACCGGGTCTCCGCCTCCAAGCTTGCGGAGGCGGCGCTCTTTTTCCAAGTGCCGATCCAGTATTTCTTTTCGGAGATCGCCGAGTTGCTCGCGGGTCCGGCCGGCGCGCTTGACCCGGTAGTAGCGGCCTTGGCGGCGGACACGCGGGCCATGGCGTTGCTGTTGGCCTGGCGCCGGCTTCCTCCAGCTCGCCGCAAGCTGATCACCGATCTGATCAGCGCGACGATCCAGGACGAGGTCTAAGGCCCTCGGCCGCCCGGCGTCCGCTGAACAAGTTTGCACGTGCAAACCTAGCGACCTCGCGACCGATCCTTGCCTGGGTCCTGGCTCTTTTCAGTCGCGGCCTTGGCAGGCTCGACCTGCTTGCCGCCTTCAACCAGCGTCCTGGCCAGCGCGACACGCCGACTGACCGGAGCCGGCATGGCTTTGACGAACGCCTCCACCGAACGACCAAGCGCCTGGTCACGCGGATCGGCCGACGCCTCCAGCACCTTGGCCGCGGCCCTATAGGACGAACGCACCTGAGCCTGACGTTGGCGCATGCTGTCGTCCCAAGGCTGAGCCTTTCCTCCGCTGCGCGCTAGGCTCTCGGCTTCCCGCCGCGCCTCTCGCAGAACCCGGGGTTCGTTCTGGCCCGTCCGTTCGAAGCGCTCGCGCGCCTTGCGCACCGGTGTCCGCTCGGGCTTTTGCGTGATCCCGCGCGCGCGGCGCGGTGTTGCCTCCGCTTCGATCCCGCGACCGCGCAGTTCGCTGGCGAACCGCTCACGCCAATCGGCCAAATCCGCCTTCTTGGGATTGAGCCGCTCGCCGCCGACCCCTAGCGACCGGACGCTGAGATGGACGTGGGGCTGCTCGCCCTTGGCGTCCTGGTGGAAGGCGAAAACATAAGGATAGGTCTCGCCAAACTCGGCCCGGGCAAAGGCGCGGACCGCATCCTTCATGCGCTCGGGATCGGTCCCCACCGGCATCGACAGCACGATCGACACCGACATCGTGCTGTTGGCGCGTCGGCGGCTGTCGCTTTCACCAGACGCCGCCCAATCCCGCGCCAGCTCTTTGACGCCGTCTCGGCCATGGACGAACGCGCCGTCCGACTGCTCCAGATCAAGCTCGCCCTTCCGAGAGATGTAATCTAGGTGCGCGCCAAGGTGCTCACCGTCCTTGGTCTTGCCGGTGATCTTGACCATCACCTCCGGCGCCTTCTGAACGACGCGGGCGAGCTTGGCCTTCGCGTCGGCCTCCCCTCCCCTACTCGTTGGCTCGCCCAGGACGCTGCCCTTGGCGATGATCTTTCGACCGCCTGCCGGCGCGCGCCAGACCTGGTCGAACCCTCGCACATCGCGAAAGTCGCTCATGCCTCGTCCTCCCAGTAGGCGAGGTTGCCCTTGAAGGCTTCGGAGAGGCCGCGGACATGCTCGCGGATCTCGCTGCGAAACGCCTCGATCGACGACATCTGCGCGTCCAACACCGAGCCTGGCATCACCGCCGTGTTCATGGCCCGCGCGATCTGGTTCACGTTGACGCCGATCCGCCGCAGTTCCTCCTGCACGGCGTAGAAGGCCAGCTCCTCACGACGGCTAAAGCGCGGCCGTCCAAACAGCCGCCGGCGCAAGAGCGCCAGGACCCACTCGGTACGACGAAGGCCGTCGGAGCCGGACACGTCGTTTAGAGCGACCAGGTCGTCGGGCTTCAGGCGAAGGGTCAGTTTGGTCGACTGGCCGCGTGGCGCGAGGCCAGGGCCGGAGGCGCTCTCACCGACCGCTTGGGCGACCAGGTCTCGAAGTTTCTTGGACCGGCCCGACGATGCCAGCGCATCGAACTTGGCGGCGAGGTCGTCCGGGATCTGGAACGCGAACATGGCCATCAGCGGAGCGTAATTTATAAAAACGCCGGCGCAAAGCCTATCCTGCCCTCAACCCTATCGGACATACGCTCCCTTCAACGTTCCCACGATTCTCCGCATCTACGGCCAAGATTCGCGCCGTGTAATGCAGATCCACTTTCGCCTCAAAGTTGCCTTTGAGGCTCCCTATCAAGAAAGAGCTAAGGGGCTTTGCCCCTCGCGCGCGGGGCGTGAAGTCTCCGCTTCGCTGCGACCGGCCAGGGGGTTTCCCCGACCTTCCCTCGCTGCGCTCAGTGCAGGTCGGGTGATCCCCCTCCCCCCGGCCGCGCCCCACTTG
>Ga0209066_10008301_pt1 | contig 10098 bp, 9 predicted proteins | sample All_14_2_FD_187198 | JGI IMG/M metagenome (GOLD analysis project Ga0209066, IMG submission 187198) | Freshwater microbial communities in response to fracking from Pennsylvania, USA - Allegheny Zone_MetaG_DW_15 (SPAdes) (version 2) ... | reverse complement strand
CGCACGCCTGTCGGGCACGGTGGGGGCGGGGCTGGACCCGTGCGGGGCAATCCAGGTCACGGTCGAACTGGCCGCCGGTCAGACGCGTGAGATCGTGTTCCGTCTGGGCGTCGGCCGTAACGCCGACGAGGCCAGCATGCTCGTGCACCGCTTTCGCGGGGCCGATGCCGCGCGCACTGCGCTCGAGGCGGTGTGGCAGCACTGGAACCACACCCTCGGCGCGGTGCAGGTCGAGACCCCGGACGTCGCGCTTGATGTGCTCGCCAACGGTTGGTTGATCTACCAGACCCTGGCATGCCGGATGTGGGCGCGTAGCGGCTTCTATCAGTCGGGCGGCGCCTTTGGTTTCCGCGATCAGTTGCAGGACGCGATGGCGCTGGTCCATGCCGAACCCGCGCTGGTGCGCGCACACTTGCTGCTGTGCGCGAGTCGTCAGTTCCAGGAGGGCGACGTGCAGCACTGGTGGCACCCGCCTGCCGGCCGCGGCGTGCGCACCCAGTGTTCGGACGACTACCTGTGGCTGCCGCTGGCAGTGTGTCGCTATGTGCACACCAGTGGCGACACCGGTGTGCTCGACGAGCGCCAGCCCTTCCTCGAGGGGCGTGCAGTGCTGCCCGAGGAGGATTCGTACTACGACCTGCCCATACGCTCGAGTGACGACGCGAGCCTCTACGAGCACTGCGTGCGCGCCATCCGTCACGGCCTGCGCTTTGGCGAGCGCGGCCTGCCCTTGATGGGTTCGGGCGACTGGAACGATGGCATGAACCGGGTCGGCATTCAGGGCCGGGGAGAGAGCGTGTGGCTGGGCTTCTTTCTGTGCGAGGTGCTCGGGCGTTTCGCCGAACTGGCTGAGACCCGTGGCGACCTCGATTTTGCCGGTCTGTGCCGCGGCGAGAGCGCGGCGCTACGCGAGCGCATCGAGCACCATGCCTGGGATGGTGACTGGTACCGCCGTGCCTGGTTTGACGACGGCACGGTGCTGGGCTCGGCGCAGGGCACGGAGTGCCGCATCGATTCGATCTCGCAGAGTTGGTCGGTGCTTGCCGGCATCGCCGACGAGGTACGCTCGCGGCGTGCGATGCAGGCGGTCGATGCGCGCCTCGTGCGGCGCCAGGACGGCTTGGTCCAGCTGCTCGATCCGCCTTTCGACAGTGCTAACCTCGACCCCGGTTACATTCGCGGGTACGTGCCGGGGGTGCGCGAAAACGGTGGGCAATACACCCACGGCGCAATCTGGGCCGCGATGGCCTTTGCTGCCCTCGGTGAGGGCGAGCGGGCGTGGGAGCTGCTGCGCATCATCAATCCGGTGAGTCATGGGTGCTCGCAAACCGCTGTCGACATCTACAGGGCGGAGCCCTACGTCGTTGCCGCCGACGTCTATGCGTGCGCGCCGCACACCGGGCGTGGCGGCTGGAGCTGGTATACCGGTTCGGCGGGCTGGATGTACCGATTGATGCTGGAGTCGCTGCTGGGATTACGCGTTGAAGGCGATCGGCTACGGCTCATGCCGAACCTGCCGACAGAGTGGTCTCAGGTCAGGCTTCGTTACCGTTTTCGGCAAACCGTTTATCACCTTCTTATCGTGCAACATCCCTACCGCGCCGATGCAAAGGGCGGCCTTCAGACGGTGAAACGCGATGGGATGGCGCTGACTGACGGCACGATTACGCTGGTCGACGATCAGCGCGAGCATCGGGTTGAGGTGGATCTCTGGCCTAAGCTGCGCTCAGATGGCCGATGAGTCCAGCTCACCCCTAACGAGGTGTGCGAGTAGGTCGATCCAGCGCCGCAGGGTAATGACGATGACAGCGCCCCTGGAACACGATCGATTATTCGGCTAACTCACTGATGGCAATGGGCGTCTGCGGGCACAATCAAGCAGTCGCCGAAAGACTGACCGAGCCCACTTTGCGTGATACTGCGCCCATGAGACCACCTGCCCGCCACCTTGAACGACATCGCACCGATCGTATCGGCTGGCTACGGGCCAGTGTGCTCGGAGCCAACGATGGCATTGTTTCTACTGCAAGCCTGCTGGTTGGGGTTGCTGCGGCCGGGCCGAGCCGGGAGAGTGTCCTGGTGGCAGGGGTTGCCGGGCTGGTGGCGGGCGCGATGTCGATGGCCGCTGGTGAGTACGTCTCCGTGCATTCGCAAGCCGACACGGAGAATGCCGATCTGGCGCGAGAGCGTGTCGAACTCGATGCCGATCCGGCGGCCGAGCGTCAGGAGTTGGCCTCGATTTATGTCTCGCGCGGGCTTGATCCAGCACTGGCGCAGCAGGTTGCCGCGCAACTAATGGCCCATGACGCGCTTGGCGCGCATGCGCGCGACGAACTTGGTGTCACGGACACGCTTGGCGCGCGCCCGGTCCAGGCCGCCCTGGCCTCTGCAGCCAGTTTCGCGGTGGGCGCTGTGCTTCCGCTGGGCGTGAGCGTGGTGGCCTCCGAGCAGGGCCTGATCCCTTTGGTCGCTGGGACATCGCTCGTCTTTCTTGCCGCCCTAGGCGCGGCGGCTGCGCACGTCGGTGGCGCAGGGCTGATGGCGGGAGCGTGCCGGGTGAGCTTCTGGGGGGCGTTGGCGATGGGAATCACCGCGGGGGTCGGCGCACTGTTCGGCGCTGTCGTCTGACATGTTTGCGATAACCTCGCAGGCGGAACCTCGAGCCGGTGTGGTCGATAAAAAACCCCGACAAGCGGGGTTTGTGTTGCGGCGCAGCAAATGCGGTTTTACGCTGCTTTCTTCGGGTGCGGTGTCACGGCACTAGCGATCTTGTTTCCTGCGTCACTCGCTGCTTTGACATTCTCATCCACCATCTCTCTTGTCTGTCCGGCGAGTTTCGATAGCAAGTCGAACCCCGCCTGGATGTTTGCATCTGCGGTCGAACTCATGGCTAGTGTGCCGAAATAGGCGTTGAGCACATTGCCCACCCGTTTCTGCGACTCCGCAGCGATGCTCTGGACACTGTACATGTAGTCCGCAAATTGAGCCAAGGCGGGCTTGGCTGACGAATTCTGGAGATTCTGCAGCGCATTCATGCTTCGGCTGCCAGCAGATCGTTGGAGACTGTTAGGCAGTCATGAAGGGCGGCGCGGGCCACTTTCTGGTTCAACGCGGTCAGGCGCTCGACGTTGGAAAAGGCAATTTCCGACAGCGCTCCGACCGCATTGGTGTAGGTCTCGATGTTGCGCGCTTGGTCAGTGGTGGTGGTTTGCATTGAGTCTTCCTTTTGGGAATATCTGCGTGAATTGGCCTGGTGCGGGGAAGCCTATGGGTGCCGGCTCCCTCGTCTTCCGGCTTGTATGTTGCGCCGCAGTACGCAACCCCAGTGTGGCCCTATCCTGTTGAGAGTCAAGACTTATTTCCATTTCTTTCAAACCCTTGATGACGGGTGTGAATGCACGTCTATAGTGAAGTTTGAAGGGAAAGCCGAGTGTCTGTGACATTCGGAGGTTGAAGGGATACGTGGGTGAGGTTATCGATGTCGACGAATGCTGCCCCGCTTTCTGCCGTGGAACTGGGCCGCATCGACGCCTGGTGGCGCGCGGCCAACTACCTCTCGGTCGGGCAGATCTACCTGCTCGACAACCCCTTGCTGAAGCAGCCCTTGGGGCTCGAGCACATCAAGTCGCGCCTGCTCGGGCACTGGGGCACGACCCCCGGGCTCAACTTCATCTATGCGCACATGAACCGGGTCATCCGCCGCGACGACCTGAACATGATCTACCTCGCCGGGCCCGGGCACGGCGGGCCGGCGCTGGTGGCAAGCACCTGGCTCGAGGGCAGCTACAGCGAGTTCTACCCGAATGTGTCGCGCGACGAGGAGGGCATGCGCCGCCTGTTCCGCCAGTTCTCCTTCCCCGGTGGCATTCCCAGCCACGTGGCCCCGGAAACGCCGGGCTCCATTCACGAAGGCGGCGAGCTCGGCTATGCGGTAGTGCATGCCTACGGCGCGGTGTTCGACAACCCCGACCTCATCGCCTGCTGCGTGGTCGGCGACGGCGAGGCCGAGACCGGGCCGCTGGCCGCGGCCTGGCATTCGAACAAGTTCCTCAACCCGGTCACCGACGGCGCGGTGCTGCCCATCCTGCACCTGAACGGCTACAAGATCGCCAATCCGGCCGTGCTAGCGCGCATCAGCCACGAAGAACTGGAACAACTCTTCCTCGGTTACGGCTACACGCCGTATTTCGTCGAGGGCGACGACCCGGCGCAGATGCACCAGGACATGGCGGCGGCGGTAGACACCGTGGTGGCCGAGATTCGCGCAATCCAGTGCAAGGCGCGCGCGCGGGGGCGGGCGCTGGAGCGACCGCGCTGGCCGATGATCATCCTGCGCAGCCCCAAGGGCTGGACCGGGCCGCGGTCGGTGGATGGCAAGCAGACCGAAGGCTCATGGCGCTCGCACCAGGTGCCGCTGTCCGACATGTCCAGCAAGCCCGGGCATGTGCGCATGCTGCAGGAGTGGATGCAGAGCTATCGCCCCGAGGAGCTGTTCGACGCTGCGGGTGTGCCGATAGCAGAGATTGCCGCGCTGGCGCCGGTGGGCGAGCGCCGCATGGGCGCCAACCCGCATGCCAATGGCGGCCTGCGCCTGCGCGAGCTGCGCCTGCTCGATTACCGCGACTATGCGGTGGCGGTGGCGCGCCCTGGCCAGGACGACGCCGAAGCTACCCGGGTGCTGGGCACCTTCCTGCGCGACGTCATCGCGCACAACCAGGACAACTTCCGCGTGTTCGGCCCCGACGAGACCACCTCGAACCGGCTGGGCGCACTGTTCGAGGTCACCGACCGCAGCTGGATGGCAGAGCGCCTCGAAGGTGACGACCATCTCGCGCCCGACGGGCGGGTCATGGAGGTGCTATCCGAGCACATGTGCCAGGGTTGGCTCGAGGGCTATCTGCTCACCGGTCGCCACGGCTTCTTCTCGTGCTACGAGGCCTTCATCCACATCATTGATTCGATGTTCAACCAGCATGCCAAGTGGCTCAAGGTCACGAGCATGGAGATCCCGTGGCGGCGGCCGATCGCCTCGCTCAACTACCTGCTCACTTCGCATGTCTGGCGCCAGGACCACAACGGCTTCTCCCATCAGGACCCCGGCTTCATCGACCATGTGGTGAACAAGAAGGCCGACATCATCCGCGTCTATCTGCCGCCCGATGCCAACACGCTGCTGGTGGTGACCGACCATTGCCTCAAGAGCCGCAATGACATCAACGTGATTGTCGCTGGCAAGCAACCGGCGCCGCAGTGGCTGTCGATGGACGCGGCGGTCAAGCACTGCAGCACCGGGATCGGCATCTGGGAATGGGCCAGCAACGACTGGGAGTGCGGTGGGGAGGCTGGCGTCGATCAGGGCAGCGAGCCCGACGTCGTCATGGCCTGCTGCGGCGATGTGCCCACGCTCGAGACCCTGGCCGCGGTGGCCTTGCTGCGCGAACTTGCGCCCGATCTGCGCGTGCGCGTGATCAACGTCGTCGACCTGATGACGCTGCAGCCGAAGGAGGAGCATCCCCACGGACTGTCCGACAAGGACTTCGATGCGCTATTCACCCGCGACCGCCCGATCCTGTTTGCCTATCATGGCTACCCATGGCTGATCCACCGCTTGGCGTATCGCCGAAGCAACCACACCAACCTGCATGTGCGTGGTTACAAGGAGGAGGGCACCACCACCACACCTTTCGACATGGTGGTGCTCAACGACCTCGACCGCTTCCACCTCGTGTCCGATGTCATGGACCGCGTGCCGAAGATGCGTGCCCGTGCACCGCACATCAAGCAGGCGATGCGCGATCGTCTGGTCGAGCACAAGAATTACATCCACCGCCATGGCGAGGACATGCCCGCGATCCGCGACTGGAGGTGGCCGTGGTGATTCACGTGCGTGCCAGCGGGGTTAATCGGGTCCGAGTTTGTGCACCAGCACGTAGCGGGTGAGCTCGGCGTTGGAATCCATGCCGAGTTTTTCCAGGATGCGGGCGCGGTAAGTGCTGATCGTTTTCACGCTCAGATGCAATTGTTCGCCGATCCGGGTGAGAGAAATGCCCTTACTCAGTAGCAACAGCACAGCCATCTCGCGCGGAGAGAGGTTTTCGTGCGGAAGGCGTCTGGACCCGGTTAGGGTTCCGTCGATCAATCGCTCCGCCAGTGCGGGGCTGACGTAACGCCCACCCCCCACCACAGTGCGGATGGCCGCCAGGATCTGCGCGGGCGGGCTGTCCTTGTTCAGGTAGCCTGATGCACCAGCGTGCAGCGCCGGGAGCGCGAATTCTTCCTCCGAGAACATGCTGAAGATCAACACCGGCAAGGTAGGTTGGAGCCGCTTGATCCGCTTGAGCACCTCGAGACCGTTGATATCGGGCAGGGTGATGTCGAGCAGGACGATGTCCGCCTCGGTTGAAACCACCATGGCAAGAACCTCGGTGCCTGTCGCGGCCTCGGCTGCAACTTCGAAATCTTCGGTTGCCGCAAGGAATTGGCGCAGACCGCTGCGTACGACAGCGTGGTCGTCGACAATGATGATTCTCACCATGCTCAGCCCCCTGCCTGCGTTGCGGGCGCGGTGCCAGCGTCGAGCGGAAGGCGCAGCATCAGTTGTGCCCCTGACTGGGGCGTACCCGTTAGCGACAATTCACCGCCGAGATGTTGTGCCCGTTCGAGCATGCCGATCAACCCGAACGAGTCGTGCTTGCGCAGGCTGTCCTGTTGAAGTCCCTTGCCGTTATCCCGCATTCTTAGGATCAGCTTCCCCTTATGCTTGATTACGGTAATGCTCACCATGTTGGCCTCCGAATGCCTGGCGATGTTGGTCAGCCCTTCCTGAATAATCCGGCATGTCCAGTTCAACCCTGATTCCGGTCATGCGTGAGAACTGGTCGGTATGCCACTGGATGGTCGCGAGCAGTCCGAGCGTGTCGAGGATGCCGGGGCGCAGGTTGGCAGAGATCCGCTTGACCGTTTGCAGGGCGGTATCGACTTGTTCGACAACGCCCTGTAACTGAGTGACGGTTGCCGGGGACTTCGACAGCTCGTCCATCATCATCGCTAGCTTGAGCTTGAGCATGGTGAGCGTGCCACCCAGTTCATCGTGGACTTCGCGTGCGATCCGTGTGCTTTGTTCCTCGCGCACAGACTCAAGGTGGGCTGCAAGGCGCTTCAGGCGCAGAGACGCTTCGCGCTGTGCGCTAGCCAGTTGCTTGCTGCGGGTAACGTTGTCGTGCACGACGACGAGTCGCACCGGACCCTCGCCGCCAAAACGTGAAATGCTGACCTCAAACCAGCGCTGTTCGCTCGGTGTGCTGCACTCGTATTCGAGCACAAAAGAATTCCGTTTGCCGGCCAGGATTTCGCGGATGCCGTTTGCGACCTCGAGGGCGCTTCCGCGTGAATGCTTGGCCGCAGCGTCGCATACGGCGAGATAGTTGACGCCCTGGCTGACCTGATCGGGGTTGCCGTCGTTGGCCGTCGCGAACTCCCGCCATGCCTTGTTGACCGTCAGAATGGTCGCGTTCTCGTCGAGTACGCAAAGCACGGAAGGCAGTGCGTCGATCGTTGCACGGAAAAACCGCTCCGACTCGGAGAGCGCCAGTGAGCGCTCCTCCACTTCTGCCGTCCGCTCGGCCACCTCTTCTTCGAGCACGTCGTTCATATGCAGCAGGGCGCTCTCAGCCTCCTTGCGTGCAGTGATTTCGCGCGCGAAGCCCACGGTCCCGAGCAGATTGCCATGCGGGTCCAGCACGGGTGCTTTGTAGGTTTCCGACCAGGTCGACCGGCCGTTGTTGTGGGTCTCCTCCTCGAGCATGATCTGCCGGCGTGAAGCAAGAACTTGCTGGTCGGTGGCCCGATAGGCTTCGGCCAGCGCGGCGGGAACAAGGTCGAAGTCGGTTTTGCCGACAAAATCTTCAACCTGAGCGCTACCGAATGATCTCGCAAACGCGTTGTTCACGGCGAGAAGGCGGCCTTCCGTATCCTTCAGCCACACCATGAACGGGAAATTGTCGAGAAGTGCCCGCTGGTAGCGCTTCTTTTCGAGCAAGGTCTTCTCCAGCAACTTGCGTTCACTAATGTCTTCGAGCGCGAGCCGCACTGCCACCGTTCCTTTCTTTTCCAGGTGACGACGACCGCCCAAGCACGCCCAGAAGGGGGCGCCGCCACAGCGCCTGAGTTTCAGTTCACAGCGCTGTGTATCGTCATGTCGTAGGTCGTTATGGAGAAACTTGTGCCAGATATCGATTGCATCGGGATGAAGGAACTGACTAAAACGACGATGGAGTAATTCGCTCCGGTCTGTTCCGAATAGGGCTGCCGCCGGCAGATTGAGTTCAGATATGCGGCCCTTTTCGTCGAGCAACAGGTAAGCGGTCGGCGCCTGATCGAACAGGCTGATGTACCGATCCCGCGACTCATTCAATTCGTGCTGTGTCTCGAGCAGAGCTGCAGTCTGCGCCTGGAGCTCCAGCCGTTGAACTTCCAGCTGATGCACCAGCACTTCGGGGGCACTTCCAGGTAAGGCTGTACGCTCGTGAGCAGAGCCCACTGACCCGCATGCGTCGATTGGCGGGGGCAAACTCCGGGGCTGGGAATCAGGTTTCATGATCGGTACTCCACTCCATCAGACACGCTGGAACGCAGCAGTGTGGAAAACCGAAATCGCACGAGACTCGGCGATGCGTTCACGAACTGAGAGGATACTTTTTCGAGCGTACTGCAATCGCTATCGAATGGGTATTCAGCAATTCAAGTGATTCATGGATGTAGGAAAAAACCTACTTTGTCCATCAGGTAATCCGACTTCGATCGAGTCTTGTGCTGACAGACTTGAATGAATCGAGCCTGCATAATCGGTTGGTGGAATCAGGGATATGAAAAACGCAGCGACAAGCAGAACGTTGGCGTCTTCCGCGCCGCGAAAGTGCTGCGCCAACCCATCGAGAATTTGTGTCCTTTCCGGTACCAGACCGAGCGGCCGAAGAGCTGCCAGCAGGAGGAGAAGGTTTTGCAAAAATTGGAAGGCGAGTTTGTTGCGACACAGCGACAGGATCGGCTGGCTCTGGAAACGAGCACTATCGATTCGTTCCAGTCGAGCGATTACTTGGTTGTACGTATCGTCACAAGAAAGTTGCGCCGAACACGGACCGGTGCGCTACGTGAGCCCGGGTCTGTGCTGCTCGGGCCTTTTGGCAACGAATCGCAGGTGCGTTTCATTCAGACCAGTGCGCAGGCCTTGGGATTGACGGTTGAACGTGCCGACGCTTGGCGCGAGCAGCCTGTTCGAGGCTGGCACGGATCAGAACAGCGCAGCGTCGGGAGGAGCCCTCCGACACCAATTGACCATTTTCATCATTTTGACCTGGCGTTGAACGGACGACACGTCATTGCTTGCCCTACACGATAAAACTTTTTTAAGTGAATTTTTCCGAAAACTCCGAAGTCATTTCGGGTCGGCGGAACTCACCATGTTCATCTCAAGGAAAAACCATGCATCTGATTACGCCCTTGCAAGAAAAACTCTCTGAGGTTGTCACTGCCAACGGCGATGCGCTCAATGCCATCGTTGGGGTTCTACTGAATGCGTCGGAGCAACTTTTTGCACTCAATATGGGCTTGGCACGGTCGTATAGCGCAAGCATTGCGGCGTCAAAGACCGGGACCTTTTTTGAGCAATTGAATGCGCAATCCGGCTCAGCGGTCCGTTCGCTGGAACTCGTCGGCGACTACCTGCGCAACGTGAGCGGCATTTGCATCAAATCGCAGGCCGAGATCGCACAGATCAATATCGAGCGTTTCAACGAACTCGCCGAGTCTCTTGGGTCACTGCTCGATACCCTTGCCAAATCCGGTCCGATGGGCAGCGCAGAAATGGTCGAGCAGATCAAGTTGGCCCTGAATCGCGTAACCGAAGCCTACGAAAACGTGGCCAGGACCAGCAACGAGTTTGCTGAGCACAGTCTGGCAGTGGCAGACGAGACCGCGCAACCCCTGATTGAGGCGACCAGCAACACCGCGAGAAAACTTCCTAGGGAAACGCTGATTTATTCGTCCGCCACGACCAGTCTGGCGGCATGCCTTTGAGACAATAGCGACCGCTGAGCCACG
>Ga0209066_10008300_pt1 | contig 10098 bp, 12 predicted proteins | sample All_14_2_FD_187198 | JGI IMG/M metagenome (GOLD analysis project Ga0209066, IMG submission 187198) | Freshwater microbial communities in response to fracking from Pennsylvania, USA - Allegheny Zone_MetaG_DW_15 (SPAdes) (version 2) ... | reverse complement strand
GGTCCCGACCCATGGCAGGTCTTCGGCCGGAGAATTGCCCGGACGAGAGGCCAGGATCATGTGATTGCCCGATGGAGCCGGTGGAGGCCTGGAATGGAAGGAAAGCTGGGCGGAGCGGGTTGTCGTTACGGCTCGGATAACAGGCCGGGACAGTACCGGGACTGGATAACCGTGCCCCGTCGCCACAGGTTGGATCATGCCTATCGCCGACTGCAAGGTATTGATCATTGACGATGAGACCAGTCTCCTCAAGAGCCTGATCGCCTTTTTCGAAGACGAGGGCTTTGAGGTCCGCGGTGCCGCATCGGGCGAGGAAGGCTTGGAACTCCTGCCCAAGGAGCATATCGACGCGATGATCGTCGACCTGCGCCTGCCCGGCATCGACGGCAATGAAACCATCATGAGGGCGCACGTACTGCAGCCGTCGATCCGCTTCATCATCCACACCGGGTCGATGGATTACCATATCCCGGCCGGCCTGCGCGGGATCGGGATCGATCAGGACACGGTCTTCATCAAGCCCCTTTCCGACCTCACCGTCCTGACGGACGCCGTCCGCAGCCTCTGCGGCTGACAGCCGAGGCCGCTACAGGTCTGGCGTATGCTGAGCCCCGGATCTATTTCAGGACTTCAGCGGAACAGCACAGCCCTTTGCGGGACAGGATTTCGACAATTTCCGCCGATGTCAGGCGCGAATCCCTGTTTTTCGCCACATACACCAGACAGTCCCTGCAGATATTGAAAGCGCAGGGGTCATGGGAACCGATGATTTCCCAGCACTCCGCCGCCGGGTTTTCTTTCGCAGGGCACCGGATATCCGGATCGCACTGCATGATCTGCCAGCATCGCCACTCTGCAATAAGCGTCATTGTCGCCCTTTACAGTTATCCCCCTTGTTCGGGGGACCATTGAAAAACCTTGTTGCGGGACTGTCATCGGATCCTCAACCATCTTTCCGTCCATCCAGAAAAGCCGCCATTGCCCGTAGCAGCTCTTCCCGCCCCTGCCCGGTCTTGGAGGAAAACAGTACCCTGCTCCCAGCCTGAATATCATGTCCGCTGTCGAGCAATCGCGCGTTGTGGACGCGCTCGTTGCCGGACAGCTTGTCCATTTTCGTATACACTGGCAAATACGGTATCCCCTTGAGCCTCAACCAGGAAAGCAGCTGGGTGTCCTGGGTCTTGGGGGCATGCCGTATATCAATGATCACCACGACACATCGCAGCGTTGACCGGGTCTCAAGGTAGGACGTCACGAGGTCCTGCCATCCGTCCTGCATCGACTTGGACACGCGGGCAAAACCATAACCGGGGAGATCGACCAGGTACAGATCGTCGCCGGCCTGGAAATAGTTCAACCCCTGTGTCTTGCCGGGTCGGCCGCTGACCTTGACGAAGGCCCTTCTCCCAATCAAGCAGTTGATAAGGCTTGATTTTCCCACATTCGAGCGCCCGGCGAAGGCGATCTCCGGCAGACCCGTGTCAGGAAGCTGCTTCAGAGAGTGAGCGCTTAGAATAAACTGTACCTCGGAAAAATTCATCGCCTTTTTCAGTCGGAGCCAAAGAGAGCGGCTGCCTGGAGCGCTGCAGCCGCAGAAAGTGAAGAAAATCAGGCCGGGATCATGATCCAGCCCGTCTCAGATAACCTTGTTGAGCGAGTACTCGATGATCCCTTCCGCCCCGCATTTGCGCAGCTTCGGAATCAGGTCGCGGACGACGTCCTCGGAGATGACGGTCTCGACCGAATACCACTCCTGATGGTACAGGCCGGCGATGGTCGGGGCGTTGAGGCTCGGCAGCAGGTTGACCACCGCCTCGAGATTGGCCTTGGCGACATTCATCTTCATCCCGACGATGCGATCGGCCCGCAGGGCACCCTGGAGCATCATGGCGATATTCTCGATCTTTTCCCGCTTCCACGGATCATCCCACGACTCCCGATTGGCGATAAACTGGGTGTTCGAGGTCATCAGCTCATGGATGATGCGCAGCCCGTGGGCCCGGATCGTGCTCTCGGTCTCGGTGACCTCGACGATCGCATCGACCAGGCCGGAAACCACCTTGGCCTCGGTCGCCCCCCAGGAAAACTCGATCTCGACGTTGATCTTCTGCTCTTCGAAAAAGCGGCGGGTCACATTCACCAGCTCCGTCGAGATCTTCTTGCCCTCAAGATCCCTGATCGTCTTGATCTCGGAATTGCCGGCCACCGCGATAATCCAGCGGGTCGGCCGGCGGCTGACCTTGGAATAGACCAGGTCGCAGACGAGGACGGTGTCGGACATGTTTTCCATCGTCCAGTCCTTGCCGGTGATCCCGGCATCGAGCATGCCGCTCTCGACGTAGCGCGACATCTCCTGCGGGCGGCAGATGGAACAGGCCAGTTCGGGATCGTCGATCTCCGGGAAATAATTGCGGGCGGCCGGCTTGATCAACCATCCCGCCTTCTCGAACAGGCTGATGGTGGCATTTTCGAGGCTGCCCTTCGGCAGTCCGAGCTTCAATTGATTCATCGTGTGATCTCCATCTCATTACTCTACCGCAAACCGCCGGCAGCTTTAATCCATTATTTCTGGTTGCCGTAGACCTCGGCCGGGTCAAAGACCCTTTCGCCCTCGGTCTGCAGGGCGTCGCCGACCAGCCGCCGGTAAAAACAACTCTTGTGGCCGGTGTGGCATGCCGCCCCGCCAAGCTGCTCAACCTGAAAGATGACGGTGTCGTCGTCACAGTCGACCAGGATCTGGCGGATAAGCTGGACATGGCCGGAGGATTCCCCCTTGAGCCACAGGGACTGGCGGGACCGGCTCCAGTAATGGGCCTTGCCGGTCGTGAGCGTCCTTTCCCACGACAACCGGTTGATGTAGGCCAGCATCAGGACCTGGCCTGTGGAATACTCCTGGACAATCGCCGGAATAAGACCATCCGTCGACTTTTCAAAGTTGAGCTGTACCATTTCCCTCGGCCTGCATGATTGGTGATTCAATATACACAGAGGCAACCGGCAGGTCCGGAGCGAGAGAGACCGGCCTGCATTCCGCCCCATTGTCTGTCCATCAATCAAAAAAGTTTATATACTATTCCGGCATTCCATTTTTGTCAAGAAATGGCGCCTCCCTCCCGAGGTATCGCCCCATAAACCTTGGCAATTAGCGCTCAATCAAGGTACAATTCACCCTGTTGCTGCAGATCAATGAATAGCATATTTCTGCCGGCGGCAACACCCAGGATAGCATCTTCCCCGACCTTCACCCAACAAGGAGTCAAGCACCGCATGATCCAGCAGAATGACACAGTTACTCTCTCCTTTACCGGCAAACTCGACAACGGCGAGGTCTTCACGGTTGTCAGCCCGGACGAGCCGCTGACGGTCAGGATCGGCAACCTCGAATTGCCGCCGAGTGTTGAACAGGCGCTCATCGGCATGAATATCGGCGAGACCAGGAAGATCAGGATCCCGCCCGATGAAGGTTTCGGCCCCCGTCAGAAGGAACTGGTCCAGGTCATCACCAACAGGGAGATGATCGACAAGCTCAAGCCCAGACCAGGAATGGTCCTCTCCCTCAAAACGGAGAAAGACGGCCGGGAACTCATGGTGCCGGCAACCGTCCTCAGGGCGACCGACTCCGAGGTGGAGGTGGATTACAATCATCCTCTGGCCGGCCATCATCTCACCTACACCGTCACCATCATCAACATCGAGCGATAATCCCAATCGCATCCGCACGCCGACGATCGCCAACCGTATTCGGCTGATCTGGTCAGATCGTGTACCGGTACTGCGCCCCGAGGACCAGGCCCAGGTCAAACGCCCGCTGGTTCATAGCGAGGAAATCGGGCGGGATGCGCTCCTTGAGGATCTCGAGCACCGACTCCGGGCGCACGATGCCGGTGATCCCGATCAGGGCCCCCAGCATGGCGATGTTGTAGACGATCGGTTTGCCGATCCGCTCCACGACCGTGTCGTACAGCGGCAGCCCGATATGCTTGGCGTCGGTCTTCTTGGCGGTCGTCACGTAGCGGGAATCGGTCAGCAGCAGGCCGCCCGGACGGATAATGGCGGCGTACTGGTTGTACGCCTCCTGGGTGAGGCAGACGAGGATATTGGGGCTGGTGACCCCGGGGAAGTTGATCTCCTCCTCGGAGATGATGATATCGGTCCGGGTGGCTCCGCCCCGGGCGGCGGCCCCGTAGCTCTGGGACTGGGTGGCGTTCAGCCCTTCAACGATGACTGCCGCCTCGGCCAGGATGATGGCGGCGGTGATCACGCCCTGGCCGCCGGAGCCGGAGAATACAAGTCGCACGCGTTTCATGATGCCTTCCTCTTCGTTGCCCTCTCGATTATCTTGCCATACTCCTCGCAATATTCCGGTTTCTCGATATCGACAAAGATGCCTCTGGGGATGAGATGGGGATTGTCTTCGAGGGCCTTGGAGCCGATCTTGGCGGTACTGTCGCGCTGGACCTCGAGCATGTCGGCGGCGTCCCCCTCCTTGTTCTTGCGGCCGTAATGGGTAGGGCATTGGGAGAGGATCTCGACCACTGAAAACCCCTTGTGGAGGATGGCCTGCTTGAGGTAGCTGGTCGCCTCCTGGCAATGATAGGCGGTGGTCCTGGCGACGAAGGTGGCGCCGGCGGCCTTCGCCAGTTCGACCACATCGAATTCGTTGTCGATGGTCAGGTACGGCGCCGTGGTCGCCTTCTTGCCCGGTCCCGACAGGGGCGAGAACTGGCCGCCGGTCATCCCGTAGATCCGGTTGTTCATGACGATCGCGGTGATGTCGATGTTGCGTCGCGCCGCGTGGATGAAGTGGTTGCCGCCGATCGCCAGGGCGTCGCCGTCACCCATCGGGACGATGACGGTCAGTTCGGGTTTGGACAGCTTGACCCCGGTGGCAAAGGCCAGCGCCCGGCCGTGCAGGGTATGGAGCGAATGGAAATCGACATAACCGGATATCCGCGCCGAACAGCCGATGCCGGAAGTCATGACGATATTGGATTTGTTCAGGCCCAGTTCTTCGATCGCCCTGAGCAGCGAGTTCAGGATTGTGCCATGGCCGCAACCCGGGCACCACATGTGCGGGAAGAATCTTTCCCGTAAATAGTCCTTGATAGCCATTGTCATACCCCTTTTCCCTGAATGACCCGAAGAAGCCCTTTGATGTCGGACGGTGTTATCAGTTTGCCGTCGATGCGGTTGGCGAGGAACACCCGGTTCGGGTGATCGACCGCCGCCTTCACCTGGGTCAGCACCTGGCCCATGTTCATCTCGACCACGATCACCGCCTTGGCGTTGCCGCATTTCGCCCGCACCACTTCCGCCGGGAACGGCCACAGCGACTGCAGTTCGAGGACCCCGAGGCGCTCGCCCTTCTGCCGCCGGTTCTTGGCCAGATGGATGGCCGAGCGGGCCGACGAGCCATAGGAGACGAGGATGTATTCGGCGTCCTCGAGGTAGTGCTCCTTGTAGCGGGTGATGACGTCGACGTTGGTGTCGATCTTGTCCACCAGATGGCGGAGCAGTTCCTGGACCACGCTCGGGTTGTTGGAGGGGAAACCCCACATGTCGTGGAACAGGCCGGTGACGTTGTAGCGGTGATGGCCGCCGAAGTCCGACATCGGCAGGCGGCCGTCTTCGCGCGGCAGATAGGGGTGGTAATCGACATCCTTGGGCACCGAGGTCCGCAGCCGGTCGACGATGGGGAGCGCGCCCGGTTCCGGCACCACCAGGCGCTCGCGCATGTGGCCGATGACCTCGTCGAACAGGAGAACGACCGGGGTCCGATACGTCTCCGCCAGGTTGAAGGCGTCGACGGTGACCTTAAACACATCCTGGTGGTTGGAGGCGGTCAGGGCGATGATGCCGTGGTCGCCGTGGGTTCCCCAGCGCGCCTGGTTGATATCGCCCTGGCTGACATGGGTCGGGTTGCCGGTCGACGGGCCGCCGCGCTGGACGTTGACGATGACGCAGGGGATCTCCGCCATGCAGGCGTAGCCGATGGCCTCCTGCTTGAGGGAAAAACCGGGGCCGCTGGTCGCCGTCATGACCTTGTGACCGGTAAGGGAGGCGCCGATGATCGCGCACATCGAGGCGATCTCATCCTCCATCTGGATGAACTTGCCGCCTTTCTCCGGCAGTTTCGCCGCCAGCAGTTCGGCGATCTCGGTCGACGGGGTAATCGGGTAGCCGGCGAAAAAATCGACCCCGGCGTAGAGCGCCCCCTGGACACAGGCCTCGTTCCCTTGGACAAACATCAGTTTTTCACTCATTGTTTTCATCCTCAACGACTATTTCGATTGCCAGATCGGGGCAGCGGAATTCACACAACCGGCAGCAGATGCAATCCTCGGGCCGCACCGCCACCACCTTATCCAGGTTGTCCAGTTCCAATACGTTCTTGGGGCAGAACCGCACGCAGATGCCGCAGCCCTTGCACCATTCACGATTAATCAGGTGTTCCTTGAGTTTTTTTCTCGCCATTATCCTTTCCTTGTCCCAGTGCGAGGGAAAAATGAGGTTCTTACGTGCTGTGATCACACGTATTGTTCACCACGAACATCATGAGGAGCACGAAAAAAACCTTCCTCCATTTTCATCGTGGTCACCTAAAGCGCTTACTGCCGATCGGTTACGCAGTCGATCACCCACTCCGTCAATGTCCCGAACGACGTGAATGCCTGGGCCGGTCCCGGAGCCAGAAGCCAGTCCCGGTCCATGGACTTATCGGGATTGTAATCGGCCATGGCCTTTCGCACCAGCCTCGCCGCCGGCGGCCGTATCGAGGCCGCCCCAGCAGTCGCCCCGAACCTTGTCGTCGTTGTTGCCTGCAGAAGCTGTAATCGTCATTTCATCCCCACGTCAGACCTGATTCAGGGCCGGGCTGTCGCCGTTTCCGGCGCCTTGATAATTCCCTTTTCACGCAATTCCCGGACCTCACCGTCGCTCATGCCGATGGCATGGCGTATCTCCACGGCGTCGTGACCGATGGCCAGGCGGCCGGGGTGGCGGATACGGCCCGCTGTCCGCGAGAACCGCGGCGGAATACCGGCCATCCGTATCCGCCCGAGATCCTCACCCTCGAGCTCGATGACCCGTCCCGGCCGGCCATGGGCGTCGCGGTGGTCCAGGGCCATCATCACCGAACAGGCCTCGACCAGCGAGGCGATGCCGTCGCCGAGGGCAAGACCGGGCAGGGTCGGCGGCCCGTCCTTCTGGCCGGTGATGTGGGCGAAGCCGCTGAATGCCTCGGCGAGGGTGCCGAAACCGGGTCGGTCCCCGTAGGGGCCGGTCTCACTCCAGCCGGTGATCCGGACCATGATCAGCCCGGGGTTGTCCGTGGCGAAGGAGTCGTAGTCGAGCCCCCACTCCTCCATCTTCTTCGGCCGGTAGCTCGCGATCAGGATATCGGAATCGGTGGCGAGTCTGCGAATGATCTTCCGCCGTTCCGGCAGATTGAGGTTGAGCGACAGCAGCCGTTCGCCCCGCCCGTGCGACTTCCACGCCACGGACACGCTGTTCTTCTTATGCCCACAGTTACGGATGTAATCGCCGATCTCAGGATGTTCGACCTTGATGACGTCGGCCCCGAAATCGGCCGGGATAGTGGAAATGCCGGGACCGGCGATGAGGTTGGAGAGGTCGAGGACCTTGACGCCGCTGGGCATCTGTTCTGTCCGCTGTTCCATGTGCTTCACCTGACACAATGCGATCGATTTGACAAAATTCAATGTCCCGGAGTACGGAATCCTCCGGCCCGCCCCTTCGTGCCGGAAAGGAGAAATCGTGGTCACGGCGAGGAAAATCGATCGCCCCATCGCGCAGGGCACCGGCGATGAGGGGAATGACGGCGGCCTTGCCCGGCCGGCCCCGGCGCTTGCCGGCAGGGCAACGCCGAAAGGTTACGGCACGGACAACTCCTCCAGCGTGGCGCGGATATCCTGGTCGAGGACATCATTGACGACCAGCGGCCGGCCGATCGCCCGCAGCAGGACGAGACGCAGCGAGTCGGCAAGCCGCTTCTTGTCCCGGCCCATGACCTTCTGGATGGCATCGGGGGCAACGCCCCGGGGAATACGGGTCGGCAGGCCGAGCCTGGCGCACAGCGCCTCCACCCGCCGCTGCAGTTCGGGCGGGCAATACCCCAATCTCGCCGACAGGTTGAGCGAGGCGACCAGGCCGATGGCGACCGCTTCGCCATGGCGCATGGCGTCGCCGCCGACATGCTCGATGGCGTGGGCGAAGGTGTGGCCGAGGTTCAGGAGCGATCTTTTGCCGTACTCGAAGGGATCCTCCTGGACGACGGCGATCTTGACCTGGACGGACCGGGCGACGAGCATCCGGACCATCGCCGAGGTTTGGAACAATTCCGACCCGCTTGCCCAGTCCCCGCGCTCCAGCCGTTCGAACAGATCGCTGTCGGCCAGCAGCCCGTGCTTGATGATCTCCGCCATTCCCGAGGCAAACTCAGGCGCCGGCAGGCTCTGGAGGGTGGCGACATCGGTGATGACCATGGCCGGCTGCTTGAAAAGACCGATGAGATTCTTGCCCTGCGGCACATCGATGCCGATTTTCCCGCCGATACTGGTGTCGGCCATCGCCAGCAGGCTGGTGGGACACTGGACGAAGGTCACCCCCCGCATGTAGGTCCCGGCGACAAAACCGGCGACGTCGCCGACAATGCTGCCGCCAAGGGCGACGATCGTACCGGAGCGGTCGAATTCGAGATCGATCAGCTTATCATAGATCGATTGCACCGTGGCCATGGTTTTCTGCGACCGGCCTTCCGCTATCGTGATCACATGGTCGACGTCGCCGCAGCTCTGACCGTACAGCCGCCCCACCCTGGCGTCGGTGATCACCACCATCATGCCGTCGGTCCCCGTCAACTGGCGGACGAACGGCAGAATGCCGTTGCCGACGATGCATTCGTACGGTTGCGCCGGGTTGTCGATGGCGAAATGATCCGGCGTCCTGTTCATCAGATCCAGCAGGTCGTCGATGACATGGTCGGGCGACTTGCCGTTCGTCTTGATTTTCAGGAACCGCTGGTATCCCCTCTTTCTCTCCTGCAACAACTCGACGATCTGCTCATTCGGGTTGGGGACCTCCAGCAACGGTCGGCGATGGGCCGCGTCCCCGGTTATTCTCGTCAGGATCTCCTGCGGGGTGGCAACCAGGCAAAAGACCCTGCCGGTGCGGCTCAGGGCCTTGACATTCTCCGGATCGAGCATGAACCGGCCGCCGGTCGAGATGATCAGCCCTTCCCGTTGCCCCAGTTCCTTCGCCAGGTCCGCTTCCATCCGGCGAAAGGCCGACTCCCCCAGTTCACTGAAAATCTCCGGGATGGTGCGCCCCTGGCGCTGTTCGATCAGGCTGTCGGTGTCGATGAAGTCGCGCCCCAGCCGGGTCGCCAGAAGCTTCCCCACGGTAGTCTTGCCGGTGCCCATGAACCCGGTCAAGATGATATTTTTCCTGTTGTCGTGCATAGTGTCCGTCCGCGCCCGGAGGTTGGAATATCAGGCCGGCCGGCGCCGGCAAACCGGGAATGTACCATTATTCCCGGAATTTGGCTCGAATATAGCATACTTCCCGCCGGGGCTCCAGCGATTCGTCCGGTATCGCTCCGCTCCGACGCATGGGATGGTTCTGCTCCGATCGCCGCCCACGGCCCTAGCGGTCGCCGAACAGTATCGCCATCCCGGTACGCAATTGCGCGATCGGGATCTGGCCCGGTGCCGAGACCGCCCTGCCGATCGCGAAGGTGATGTCCGATCCGAACAGGCCGCCCGCCAACCGGCTGATGGCCCCCTTTTCCCCCATGGACATCGTCACCAGCGGGCCGTCGATCGCGCTGTTTCTCGCCCTGTTGGTCGCGCGCAACAGGACCAGGACATCGTCGTAATCCTTCGGCATCACCGCCAGCTTGGGGATATCGGCGCCGGCCTGCCAGGCGGCCAGCAGCTTATTGTAGATGAAGGCTTCGTCCGGCGTTTCCTCGAAGTTGTGATAGGAGAGGATCAGGGCGACGTGGTTCGCCTGTGAATGCTGTTTGACCACGTCGATGAACCCCCGGCCGTTGCACAGCTCGATGTCGACGAGATCGAT
>Ga0209066_10008298_pt1 | contig 10098 bp, 11 predicted proteins | sample All_14_2_FD_187198 | JGI IMG/M metagenome (GOLD analysis project Ga0209066, IMG submission 187198) | Freshwater microbial communities in response to fracking from Pennsylvania, USA - Allegheny Zone_MetaG_DW_15 (SPAdes) (version 2) ... | reverse complement strand
GGTTCTATGAGCCGGTGGCAGAGCACGCCACCGCACGCCCCATCAGCAAGACCGTCATGCCAGATGGTTGCATCAAAATCGAGATTGGTGATGATGTGCTGACGCTGACGCCGATGGAAGATCGCATCCTTGCCAACCTGCAGGCCGGGGCCGCAACCCAGGTGGCAGCGATCCAGGCGGGGCATGAACTGGCGCAACTGGCGGCACAGATGCAGTCGAGCATTCTGGGGCTGGAGCGTGAGCGGCTGGAGCTGGCCCGCCGATCCACGCCTACCAGGGTCAAGGTGACACCGTAAACCAACCAAGGGGAGCGACATGACAAAAGATGACGCCATCACTCAGACCGATTACTACCTGAGAGGCATGGGCCTGCCCACCTACAGCGACATGATCGCCTTCGTCCAGGCAGTCGCCAGCGAGGCGGGATCAACCAACCGAGCCGACACACTGGCAGAGGTCATCAGTGCAGCACAGATCCTGGCGCAGCGCCTGCCGGGTGGCATCAATCCGGTCACACTCTACGAGCAAGACCCCGGCAAGATCGGCTCATGTCTGCACTGCGGTCTGCCCAAGGACTTCCACAAGCGAGAGGGCGACATGCTGGTGTGCCACTCGCCGGATAGCCGGCCAATGCCGCTGTAGTCTGCCCTGTATAGGGTTCGACACCCTCAAGACACCCCGGCAATCTCCGGGGCATGGCATCACCCAAAGCGGGCAAGACACCCGCACCCACGAAGAAGACAGCCAAGCCCGCCGCACCCGTGAAGGTTCGCGCGGGCTCTGTTGCGTCTAAGCGCGCAAAGCCAGCAGCCAAGAAGCCGCCATCAAAGGCGAAGGTTGACAACGCCGCAGTCATCAAGGCCGCTGTATGTGCGCAACTGGCAAGCGGCGTCCCGCTCACGTCGATCTGCTCCGCCCCAGGTATGCCAAGCCGGCAGACGGTCTATGACTGGGCGGAGGTGGACAGCGAGTTTGCTTTACACATCGCGCGCGCACGCGAGGACGGCCACGACGCCATTGCCGAGGAATCCCTGGCCATCGTTGACCAAAGCCCTGAGCGTGACGCAATGGGCAAGATCGACTCTGGATGGGTGGCGCTTCAGAAGCTGCGCGCCGAGCACCGCCTGAAGCTGTTGGCGAAGTGGTCGAAGAAGTATGCCGAGAAATCCACCACCGAGGTGACTGGCGCCAACGGTGGCGCAATCGTGGTCGATTCCCGCATCACCCTTGTGAGTGCGCCATCCCGCCCGTTCGATGAGGACGAGGCGTGAGCGATCTGAGCATCAGTCTCAATCTGCAAATTCCGGCCTGCCTGGCTGGGCTGTATGAGCCTCGCCGGTACAAGGTGATGCACGGCGGCCGAGGTGGCGGCAAGTCGCACACCGTCGCCCAGGTGCTGCTTGAGATGGCTGCGCGCAACCCGCTGCGCATCCTGTGTGCGCGTGAAGTGCAGAAGTCGATGCGGGATTCTGTCCATCGGCTGCTGCGCGACTACATCGTCAAGTTGGGGCTGACCAGCTTCTACACGATCACGGACACCGAGATTCGCGGGTTGAATGGCTCGCTGTTCCTGTTCTCTGGCCTGCAATCCCACACGGTTGACTCGATCAAGTCGTTTGAAGGCGTTGACATCGTATGGATCGAAGAGGGTCACGGCGTCAGCAAGAAAAGCTGGGACGTGCTCATTCCGACGATCCGCAAGGCCGGGTCGGAAATCTGGATCACCCTGAACCCGGACATGGAGACGGATGAGACGTACAAGCGTTTCATTGCCTCACCCAGCCCGGATACGTGGTGCGTCGCCATCAACTGGCGCGACAACCCGTGGTTTCCGGAGGTGCTCAACGACGAGCGATTGAAGGCCAAGCGGTCGATGCTGACCGAGGACTACGAGCACATCTGGGAAGGCAAGGCCCGATCTGTGGCTGCTGGTGCCATCTACCGGCATGAGATTCAGGCGCTCTACCTCGATGGGCGTGCTGGCCGTGTGCCGTATGACCCGCGCCTGCCTGTGCACACCGTCTGGGACTTGGGGTGGAACGATGCCATGACCATTGCGATGGTTCAGGTCGGCCCGCAGGACGTGCGAATCATCGACTACATCGAAGACAGCCACCGCACGCTGGATTGGTATGTCACCCAGCTTGAAAAGCGCCCGTATCGCTGGGGAACGGACTACCTGCCGCACGACGGCAAGGCTGGCAACGCGCAGACCGGCAAGACCACCGAGCAGGTACTCAAAGACCTGGGCCGGCGTCAGGTGCGATGCCTTCCGGCCACGGCTGTTGAAGAGGGCATCAAGGCGGGCCGAATGCTGTTCCCCCGCTGCTACTTCGACCAGATCAAGACCGCCCGCCTGTTGGAGTGCCTCAAACGCTACCAGCGTCAGGTGCATTCGACTACCGGCGAGGCGATGGGGCCGCTGCACGACGAATTCAGCCACGGTGCCGATTGCTTCCGCTACATCGCCATGTCCGCAGAGCACATGTGGCGCAGCCAGCAGCAGGCCCGCCCCGCAGTAGTCCAGCAGTGGACCCCGATGGATTCAGAGATTGGATACTGAGATGACCGACACCAAGCCCACCGACAGCGAAACCGCTGGCCGCAACCTGCGCGCCGAGTTCATCAGCCACCTCCAAGGCAAGCGCCGAGAGGCCATCGCTGGGCGTGCAGCATCCGGCATTGAGGAAGAATGGACCGAGGACGAGGAGCACTACCAGGGCATTGACGACGCCAATCGGGGGTTCCAGAACGCGAACAACCTGATGCGTTCGCGCAAGCAGGCTCTGATCGGTGGCGAGTCGCGCCCCAAAGGCGGCACGCGCTCTGCCATCTTCCTCAACATCACCCGGCCTTACACCGACGCAGCCAGCGCCCGCGTGTCGGACATGCTCCTGCCCACCGACAACCGGGCATGGGAGATCAAGCCCACCCCTCTGCCCGAGCTGACCGAAACCAAGCTGGCCAAGCTGGCGCGCGCGATGGGGGGTGATCCCGAGCAGATCAAGGTCATGCTGCAAGAGCAGGACGAGAAGGCGACGGAATCAGCGGGTCGGATGCAAAAGGCCATTGAAGACCCGCTTGTCGAATCCAACTGGCACGGCGAGGTCCGCCACGTCATCGAGGACTCGGCCCGCATCGGCTCTGGTGTGCTCAAGGGGCCATTCCCCAAGGTTCGCACGGTCAAGATGGCCAAGAAAGACCCGCTGACCGGAGTTACCACGGTGGTAAAGGCGGACGACCTGCAGCCGTGCAGCAAGCGCATCGACCCGTGGAACCTGTTTCCTGACCCCGCGTGCGGCGAGTCGATCCACGGCGGCAGCTACACATGGGAGCGCGACTACATCAGCAAGCGCCAGATCAAGGAGCTGCTGGCCGATGACAGTTACGACCGGATGGAGCTGCTTGGCGCGCTCAAGGATGGCCCGTCACGAGCCCACGAAGGCACCGAGTCGGTCTACCGTCCCAGCGATGACGAGTACGAGATGTGGATTTTCCACGGGCATTGCAGCCGCGACCACCTCGAAAGCCTGGGCGTGGAGTTGGACGACGAGGACGAGCGACTTCCGGCGATGGCGGTGATGATCAACAACCGCCTCGTCAAAGTGGTGCAGTCGCCCATCACGGACGGCGAATTCCCGTATGACATCCTGGCCTGGCAGCGTCGCCCAGGTATGCCGTGGGGCATGGGCATCAGCCGCCAGATCCGCACCGTGCAGCGGATGCTCAATGGCTCGGCCCGCGCGCTGATGGACAACAGCGGCCTGTCTGCTGCGCCCCAGGTGGTCATCGGCAACGGCATCACCCCGGCTGATGGTGAATGGAGCCTGCGCCCCGGCAAGCTCTGGCGTGCTGAACCCACATCGGATGTGGCTGACGTGCGCGGCGCTTTCCACGGCTTCGTGGTGCCCAGCGTGCAGGCCGAGTTGATGAACATCATCAACTTCGCACTCAAGATGGCGGAGGACACCACCGGGATGCCGGCCATGATGCAGGGCATCCGAGGCGATGCGCCCAACACCCTCGGCGGGATGCAGATGCAGAACAACAACGCCACCAGCGTGCTGCGTCGCCTCGCCAAGCGGTTCGATGACTACATGACGCGCCCGCACATCCAACGGTACTTCGACTGGATGATGGCCTACAGCGATGATGAGAGCATCAAGGGCGACTTCAAGATTGAGGTGCGCGCATCGTCTGCCCTGGTGGAGCGCGACGCGCAGCAACAGTTCTTGATGACGCTGCTTCAGGTCGCAGCCAACCCAGCCTATGAACTCGATCCGGCCAAGCTGGCGGCAGAGTTGTGTAAGGGCCAGCGACTCGATCCCAAGAACTTCCAGCTTGACGACGAGAAGAAGGCGCAGCAGGCACAGCAACAGCAGGCCCCTCAAGACCCGACAGTGGATGCCAAGGTTCAACTGCTTCTGTCCCAGGCCCGCAAGGCCGACGCAGACGCAACGGCGCGCAGCACCGAGACGCTTTACAGCGCCGTTCAGACAGCCCAGGTCATCGCGCAGACCCCGCAGACCGCAGCACTGGCCGATGGCCTGGCCAAGTCTGCCGGGTTCATTGACCGCAACGAAGGCCCCATCTATCCCGCAGTCGAGCAGCCTGTGCCAGCGCTGGACATCCCGGAGAACACCAACCCGCTGACGCCCGCCAACCCGGCAGGCCCAGCGGTGGGAATGATGAATGGCATCGAGACGCAAGAGGCTGATGGTCTGGTCTGACCCGTATAGGGTTTGATCGCGCAGCACCGCATCGGGACACTGAGACACATGGAAAAAGGGCTTGATTTTCACTCGCCAACCTGGCGTGCCATTGAGCGTTTCGCTCAGTCGCAAATCGCCGTGCTGCGTGAGCGCAATGACAGCCCGACTCTGGATGCACTTCGCACAGCAGAGCTGCGTGGGCGCATCCAGGCATTCAAGGAACTGCTGGCTCTGGACAAACCAGACCCGGCGATAACGCCTGACGTTGGGTATTGACCCGGCCTCAGAGAATCTACGGAGAGTGCATGAGCGACAAGCAAGAGCAAGCGGTTTTTGAAGCAGCTTTCGCAGGCGACGATACCCCCGCTGACACCCAAGAGGTGGTGGCCGAGGTTGACCAACCCAGCGAAGTCGATCAAGCCGGCGAGCAAGACCCTGATACGACCCCCGCATCTGACGCAGCGCCGCAAGGTGAGGCCGAAGCAGCAGAGGAAGACCCGGTTTTGCTCGATGGCCTGACACGCAGCGAGCTTCGCCGGTTGCTGGGCAATGCCGCAGACGTTGACAGTCTGCGTCGCCAGTTGGACAAGGCGCACGGTCACATCGGTGATCTGAACCGCAAGGTCCAACAGGTGTTCACGGCAAAGCCTGCCGGTGATCTACCCCCCGAACTCAAGCAGTTTGAGAACGATTACCCGGAGTTTGCGCAGTACGCCCGTGCGCTTACAGGCGGTGCCCGAGTGGTGCCGCAACAGGACCAGCCGACACAGCAGGCCGCAGCGCACCAAGCTCAATACGAGCCTGAACAAGTGCAGCAGCCCCAGCAAGCGCAACAAGCGCAGAGCGACCAACAGGGCTTCGATCCTCTGGTGCTGGAGATGGCGGTTCTGGATCGCATCCACGACGGATGGCGCAACACGGTGCAGTCGCAGGACTTCGGTCTGTGGCTGAGTGCCCAAGGTCAAGACAAGCAGCAAGCCTACGAGTCGGCAACCACCGCCGGTGAGATTTCCGGCCTGCTGGGTGAGTTTGACCAGTGGACCCAGGCGCGCAACTCCGTCACCGAGCGCGCGGCCAAAGGCCAGCAACGTCTACATCGGGCGGTCACGCCCAGCGGTGGCGTTCAGCGACCTTCGGCTGCGCTGTCAGACCAAGAGATTTTCGAGGCCGCATTCCGGTCCTGACCCAACTTTCTAGGAGGCCATCATGGCTACTTTCACCAGCGGCTCCCCCGCAGCACGCATCGCCAAGCTCAAGGGCGACATCCTCAAGCACGCCGTTCCCGTCGAGGTTCTGGGCATCACTGGCCAACAACGCGCCATGCCCAAGAACCAGAGCAAGACCATCGTGCACCGCCGCTATCTGCCCTACGGTGCAGCCGCGACCAACTTCAACACCATCAACCGCCCTGTTGCCACCGCAGCCGGTCACGAGTTGACGGAAGGCGTCACCCCGACCGCCGACAGCCTGACCCCTCAAGACATCACGGTCACGCTCAAGCAGTACGGCGCCCTGTACGAACTGACTGACGTGGTGGCCGACACCTACGAGGATGACGTCCCCGACGAGATGAAGAAGCAATGCGGAGAGCGTATCGGCCTGGTGCGTGAAATGGTGCGCTACGGTGTGCTCAAGGCTTGCACCAACGTGTTCTATGCCGGTGGCGGCTCCACCCGCGCCTCGGTGAACACCAAGATCACGTTGAATCTGCTGCGCAAGATCAGCCGCAACCTGCAGGCCAACCACGCCAAGCGCATCACTGGCATTTTGGACGCATCGCCCAACATCGCCACCAAGCCGGTCGATGCCGCCTATCTGGTGTTCGTTCACACGGACGCTGAAGCGGACATCCGCGATCTGCCCGGCTTCAAGCACGTCAGCGAGTACGGCAACCGCAAGGTGGTGAGCCCTTACGAAATCGGCTCGGTCGAAAACTTCCGCTTCATCACCTCGCCTGAACTGGCCCCGTATGCCGCTGCTGGCGCGCTGATCGGCGCCACCGGCATGACCGGCACGACGAACATCGACGTGTACCCGTTCATCATGGTTGGTGAAGACGCATGGGGCCAACTGGCTCTGCGCGGCATGGATGTCATCGAACCGACGTACATCCCGCCAGGCCAGAAGGACAAGTCTGATCCCCTGGGTCAGCGTGGCTATGTCGGCGCCAAGTTCTACATGGCTTGCACCATGCTGAATGAGGGCTGGATGGCTGTGGCCGAAGCTGGCGTAACCGCCCTGTAATGGGCCTGAGTGGGCGGGCCTGTGATGGGCCTGCCCACCGTTCAATCAAAAGGAAGCACATGGCACGCAGACCCGCACTGGACGCGACGAACGAATACCTGGGCCAGTCCCACACGATGGAGTTCGGCGTTGTGCCCGAGTTCTCGCCTGAGGACATCGAAAGCCCCGTGACGCTGGAAGACGCTGAACTGGAAGCCTTCATGAACGAGCCCGTCATGGTCACGGTCATGAGCGGCGGCAAGGACAACGAAGCGCCCTACGTGCAGGTGTCCGTCAATGGCGTGATCCAGATGTTCAAGCGTGACACGCCCATCGTGGTCAAGCGCAAGTACGTCGAGCGCCTGGCACGCGCCAAGGAAACCGGCTATGACCAGCATGTCGATGATCGCCTGGGTGAGCGCATGAACAGCCTGCAGTCCCGCAACTCGCTGCGCTACCCGTTCACGGTCAACCGCGACGACAACCCGCGCGGCTCGGCGTGGCTGCGTGCGATCTTGGCATCCTGAGCGACTGAGGGCCTGTCATGACGCTGGAAGAAATGATCCTGCTCTACCGTGCGCAGGCCGACGACAAGGCAGAGCCCTATCTGGCTGACGATGAGCTGCTGATGCTCTACGCCAACGAGGGGCAGACTGAAGCCTGCCGGCGCGCTGAGTTGCTGCGTGACTCGGCTTCACCGATGTGCGTGCTGACTGCTGCGCCCGGTGATGAGGTCATCGTGGTGGATGCGCGGATCGTTCGCATTCTGAGGGCCAAGGTCAACGGTCGTGATGTCGGTATTGTCTCGGGTGAGTACATGGACGCCATGGCGCCCAACTGGCAAGACGATGGCGCGACTGGCGCACCCACACACCTGATCGAAGGCGTGAACACGGGCAAGCTGCACTTGTGGCCACGTCCCGATGCGCCTTACACGGTACGCCTGACGGTGCAGCGCCTGCCGCTCAAGCCCCTGATGTCAGAAGCTGACAAGCCGGAGATTCGGCCTGAACTGCACGCTGCACTGGTTGACTGGATGGCGCATCGCGTGTTCAGCCAGCAAGACGGTGAGTTGTACAACCCCGGCAAGGCGTCACTGCACCTGAGTCGCTTTGAAAGCGAGTTCGGCACGCGCGCCAGCGGGCGCAACGAAGCGTGGATTCGCAACGGCCTGAGCGTCATGGCGCAGCCTATCGCCTGAACCCTGTATAGGGTTCGACTCCAAGCCCGCCCGCAGCAAAACTGGCTGCATGGCGGGCTTTTTGCGTCCGCAGAGCACCAACCACCACATGGCCAGCAACACCATCGCGTCATTTGCCCCGGGCCTGAACAACCGGCGACCGTCTGACCAGCTCGACACGAGCTTGCCAGATCGCACGCCCGCGACGTTCTTGCGCGATGCCGTGAACTGCGACATCAGCTCAAAGGGCGCGATTCGGCGCCGGCCTGGCTATGCCATGTCAACTGGCGGCGTGGTGCACTCAGTCTGGGGCGACGGGAAGGACCAGGGCTATGCCGTCATCGACGGTGTGCTCAGTGGCGTGAAGGCATCCTACGGCGCCCAGCCCATCGTGACACCCATCACCTTTGTCGGGCACCGCCGCGTTTCGTTCTCGCGCGGCGCCCGGGGCGAGGTTTACTGGTCGAATGGCACGCTGTCTGGCCGGCTTGTGGGCGAGGTCAACACCCCCGCAAGCACGCCGGCCCCAACGGTTCCAACAGTCGAGGTCACGGGTGGCGCGCTGCCAGCCGGGCGCTATTTGCTGGCATTCACCCGCATGGGCGCTGCCGGGGAGTCCGCGTCCACGGCCATGACGCCAGTGGAGGTGCCTGTCAACGCTGGGCTCCAGTTGACCGGGTGCCAGCCCGGCACAGAGGTGTTCATGTCCGGACCGAACGGCGGGATCCTGCAGCACGTGGGCACCGCCTGGGGGTCGAGCTTCACGATTGCGCTGCCGCCCACGGATGGCCGCCAGTGCGAGACGCTGGGCCTTGCGCCCATGCCCCCCGGCGCCATCGTTCGTCATGCCCTGGGTCGCCTCGTGGTTGCGGCCGGCAACATGCTGGTGTTCTCCGAGCCGTACCGCTACGGGCTGTGCAACCCAGCCGAGAACTACATCCCTTTCTCCGCACCGATCACAGTCGTGGCCCCAACCCAGAACGGGCTCTACGTCTGCGCGGACCAAACCTATTGGCTGCCATCCCTGCCGCCGGCGGACATCAGCACGGTCCTGCCGTTTGGCGCCCTGGCGCACAGCGATGCGCTTCTGGACGCCCAGAGCGACAGCACCCAGCACTGCGCGTGGATGAGCCAGCGCGGCCTGGTCGTTGCCACGATTGATGGCACCGCCTCCCTGGTTCAGGACCAGAACCTGAATTTCTCAGGCGCCGAGCGTGGCTCGGTCATGCTGCGCCACCACCTCGGGGATCGCAGCCTCGTCATCACCCGCTCTGGCGTTCAGCCTGGAGCATCGAAAGCCCGCGACGCGGGCACCTAAGAAAGGATCAGCACCATGGTGCCCATCGAAGGACTCAACCACATGCTGGGCGTGACCGTCAAGAACGGCACGCCCGTGCCCCAGTGGTACATCGGATTGTTCGAGGGCGACTACACCCCTGACGCATCAGTGACCGCCGCCACGCTGCCAGCCCTGGCCACGGAGTGCACCGCCTACAGCGAGACGACCCGCGTCCCGCTGACCACGGGCGCGGTCAGCGGCGGGGCTACCTCCAACGCCGCAAACATCGCCGAGTTCACGTTCCCCGTCGCCAAGACCGTGTACGGGGCGTTCATCGCCTCGGCCCCAGCCAAAGGTGCAGCGACCGGCACCTTGCTCTCAGTCGTCCGTTTTCCGTCCCCCCGCGTCATGGGCGCTGGGTCTGTTCTTCGCGTGTTCGCCGGCCCGACCGGTGCTTCCCTTTCCTGATAGGAGCCCACCATGGCAATCAAGATGTCCACCGGCCTGCGCAACCAGATGTTGTCGGGCAGTAGCCTCAAAGCGATCTTTGACGCCGGCAGCGAAATCCGCATCTACAGCGGCGCAATTCCGCCCTCCGCTGACAACTCGATCGGTGCCGCCACGCTGCTGTGCACGATCAAGAACGGCGCCAGCGGCATCACCTTCGACACAGCCGCCGTTAACGGCATCATTGTGAAGAACCC
>Ga0209066_10008295_pt1 | contig 10101 bp, 8 predicted proteins | sample All_14_2_FD_187198 | JGI IMG/M metagenome (GOLD analysis project Ga0209066, IMG submission 187198) | Freshwater microbial communities in response to fracking from Pennsylvania, USA - Allegheny Zone_MetaG_DW_15 (SPAdes) (version 2) ... | reverse complement strand
ACCCACCCGGGTGGTGATGGGTCGGCCGGTGCATTTTGTGGACGACGACCCCGAGCGCGACGCGCTGGCGCAGGCCTCTTTGCTGCAGGCGGCGCAGTCGGTCGGGTTTGACGAAGTGTCGTTCCAGTTGGAGCCGATTGCGGCGGCGCTGGACTACGAGCGGCGCCTGACGCGCGAGAGCCTGGTGCTGGTGGTGGACTTGGGCGGTGGCACCTCGGACTTCACCGTGGTGCGTCTGGGCCCGCAGCGCATGGCGCTGGCCAACCGCGCCAGCGATGTGCTGTCCACCACCGGTGTGCACATTGGCGGGACCGACTTTGACCAGAAACTCAGTCTGGAGCGGGTGATGCCCTTGCTGGGTTACCGCCACCTGGGGCCGCAGCAGCGCGAGGTGCCCAGCCGCACGTTTTTTGACCTGTCCACCTGGCACCTGATCCAGTGGCTGTACTTGCCACGCGCGCTGAGCCAGGCGCAGTCGTTGCGCGTGAACTACGCCGATCCGCGTTTGCACGAGCGGCTGATGGCGGTGCTGAAGGAGCGGGCCGGCCACCATGTGGCGCACGAGGTGGAGCAGGCCAAGATCCGGTGTTCCCTGAGCGACAGCGCTACGCAGGTAGATTTGTCGTGCGTGGAACCCGGCTTGCTGGCTTCACTGGACACGGCTGACATGCGCGAGCACCTGGGCGCGCTGCTGGTGCGCACCGTGGCCTGCGCCCGCGCCTGTGTGCAGCGCGCGGGACTGACCGACGCTTCGCTTGACGCGATTTACCTCACTGGCGGCTCGTCGGCCTTGCGGCCGTTTCAGCGCGCTTTGCAGGCCGAATTCCCCAGCGTTCCGCTGGTGGAAGGCGATCTGTTTGGGGGTGTGGCCTCGGGCCTGGCGTACACCCGGATGTGACGCTGCCGCGTCAACGAAACCGCATTTTTGCGGCGCTGTCTTACGTTGCTTCGCTCCAGTCCGGTACAGCCCGCAACGCTTCGGCCTCGGTGCGGTACAGGCACAGCCGGGGGCCTTCGCTCAGGTGCCCCGCCGTTCGCAACACGGTTTCCACCGGCAGTTTGATGCCCACCAGGTGCAGCGTCACGCGCTGCTCGGCCAGCACCGAGCGCAGCCGACCAAAGCCTTCGGCGCCGGTGGCGTCGATCCAGTTGATGGGGTGCGCAATCAGCACCACATGCCGCGTGCCGGGGTGTTCGGTGAGGTAGCGGGTGACGGCGTGTTCAAAGGCGCTGGCGGTGGCGAAATCCAGCGCGGCGTCCATGCGCAGCGCGTAGGTGGCCGGTGCCAGCGGCGCCAGGTGCCACAGGTGGCGGTCGCGCAGGCTGCCGTCCTGGTGCAGGCCCACTTCAATGATGCGCGGGTGCAGCCGCAGGTACAGAAAATGGCTCAGCGCCATCAGCACGCCGGCCAACACGCCCCAGTACAGCTGCGGCGCGGTGAGCACCGTCACCACAAAGGTGGTGCCCGCAATCACCGCTTCCACCCGTGAAATGGCCCACAGCCGCACAAAAGCCAGCGGCTGCAGCAACCCCATGACCGCCACCACCACCACGGCGGCCAGCACCGCCAGCGGCACATGCTTGAGCAGCGGGGTGAGCAACACCAGCGCCACACCCACCAGCACCACCGAAAACACCGTGGCCCAGCCGGTTTGGGCGCCGCTGTGCAGCAGCAAGGCCGAGCGTGAAAACGAGGCGCTGGTGGGAAACGCCCCCGAAAAGCCCGACACCAGTTTCGCCAGCCCCTGGCCGATCAGGTCCTGGTCCTGGTCCCAGCGCTGGCCGCGCCGGCTGCTGTCCACCTTGGCGCTGGACGCGGTTTCCAGAAAACTCACCAGGCTGATCACCAGCGTGGGCAGCAGCAACTGTCCCAGCGTGGCCCAGCCGGGCCAGGTCGGCACATACAAGGCCGGCAGGCCTTGCGGCAGTGCACCAATGACCGCGCCGCCCGCTGGCTCAAACCCGATCCAGGCGCTCATGCCCGCCGACACCACCACCAGCAGCAACACCGACGGAAACGTGGCACGCCAGCGCCGCGCCAGCAGCAGGAACACCACCGAGCCCAGTCCGAAAGCCAGCGCCGGCAGATGCCACTGCTGCGGGTGGGGCAGTGCCGCCCAGCCTCCCTGGAGCCCCAGCAAAGACGGCAGTTGGGACGCGATGATGAGCACCGCCGCACCCTGGGTGAACGCCATCAGCACCGGGGCATTGACCAGGTTGAGCAACCAGCCAAAGCGCGCAAAGCCCAGCACCACCTGCACCAGGCCCGAGAGCAGGGCCAGCCACACCGCCAGCGCAATCCACTGCGCACTGCCCGGCTCGGCCAGGCCGGTGAGCGAGGCGCTGACCAGCAGACACGTGAGTGCGGTGGGCCCCACCGACAGCCGCATGGAGCCGCTGAACAGCACCGCCACCAGCGCGGGCAGCATCGACGCATAGATGCCGGTGATGAGTGGCATGCCGGCCAGCGCCGCGTAGGCCACCCCTTGCGGGATCACCATCAGGCCGACCGTGATGCCGGCCAGCGCATCGCCCCGCAGCACGGCCCCGGTGGGGCGGGGCCAGGCCAGGAACGGCAGAAAACGGCGCAGTCGGTTCATGCGCTGATCGTAGCGCCTTGCCTGGGCACGGATGCCCCGGGCTCAGCGCTGTGGCATGTGCTGGGTGGAATAGCCCAGGCTGATCGTTGCATCGTCTGGAATGGGCGGCATGGTGCTGTTCCAGTCCAGCCATTGCTGGCGCATGCGGGCCAGGCGCTCGGGCTCGCGCTGGGCCTGGTTGGCGCGTTCGCGTTCGTCGGCCGGGATGTTGAACAGGTATTCGTGGCCGTCCACCATCAGGTATTTCCAGTTGCCGTCGCGCAAGGCGCGCTGGCCCCGGTGGTTCATGCGCCAGTACAGCGGGCGCTCGAAGCGGTGCGCCGGGTCGCGCAGCAGCGGTGCCAGCGAAACACCGTCCAGCGGGTAGTCCGTGTGGGGCTGCCCGCCGCCGAGGTCCAGCATCGTGGCCGACCAGTCCATGGTCATGCAATGCTGCGCGCTGGTGCTGCCGGGCGCAATCGTGGCGGGCCAGTGCGCGATCCACGGCACCCGAATGCCACCCTCGGTCAGGTCCATCTTGCCGCCCACCAGCGGCCAGTTGTCGGAAAAGCGCTCGCCGCCGTTGTCGCTGGTGAACACCACCAGTGTGTTCTCGGCCAGCCCGTGCTCGCGCAGGGCCGCCATGATCCAGCCAATGCCCTCGTCCATGTGGTGGATCATTTTGCGGTAGCTGTTGACGTTGCCGCCGTCCAGGTGGAACAGGTTCTTGGCCACCTCGGGCGCCACGTGCGCGTCGTCCCGCGTTTCCCAGGGCCAGTGCGGCGCGGTGTAGTGCAGGCTCAAGAAAAACGGCTGACCTGCTTTCGCGTCGACCGCGCGCTCATGGATGTGTTGCACCGCGCGCTTGGAGAACACATCGGTGAGGTAGCCCACTTCTTTGTGCGTTTCGTCGCCGATGTACAGGTCGTGGTCGCCGTTGCTGCTGCAATGGGTGAAGTAGTCCACCCCACCGGCCATGATGCCGAAGAACTCTTCGTAGCCCGAGCGCAGCGGGCCGAAGTGCGGTGGGTAGCCCAGGTGCCATTTGCCAACCAGCGCGGTGCGGTAGCCGGCCTCTTTCAGCAGCGAGGGCAGGGTGGGCAGGTCAGGCGGCAGGCCCAGCGTGGCGCTGCCTTTGCTGCGGCTGTTGATGGGCTCTTCCAGCGCACCGCGCAGGCGGTACTGGTAGCGCATGCTCATGAGCGCGAAGCGGGTGGGCGAGCACACCGGCGAGTTGGCATAGCCCTCGGTCAGGCGCAGGCCGGCGGCGGCGAGCGCATCGATGTGGGGCGACACCGCGCCGAACGGCGCTTCGCGGCCGCCGTAGCAGCCGAGGTCGGCGAAGCCCAGATCGTCCGAGACGATGTAGAGGATGTTGGGTCGTTGCATGGGGGTGGGCCAGGGCGGATGGGTTGTCAGTTCGCTTGCATGCTGGTGTTGCGCACGATCTGGCCGTAGCGCGCCGACAGGCTGGCCAGCCGCTGGGCGGCGGCCACACCGGTGGTGCCTTCGTAAAACAGGTCCAGGCTGTTCATGCGCGCCTGCAGCTCGGGGCGCTTGAGCGCGGCGTTGATGCTATTGGCCAGCGTCAGCACCACCGCATCGGGCGTGGCGGCGGGCACCATCACCACGTAAAGCACCTCTTGCTCCAGCGTTTTCAGGCCCAGCTCGGCCACGGTGGGCAGTTGCGGCGCCAGCCGCGAGCGCTGGGCGCTGGTGACGGCCAGTGCGGTGATCTTGCCGCTCTGCACGTGGGGCAGCATGCCCGGCGTGGCCAGAATGCCGCCGTCCACCTCACCGCTCAGCACCGCCGTCACCGCCGGCGTGTTGCCGCGGTAAGGAATGTGCTGCGTCTTCACCGGCGTGCTGTTGCCCAGCTGGGCGGCCGCCAGGTGGCCCGGGCTGCCGTTGCCGGCCGAGCTGAAGTTCAGGGCCTTGGTGCGGCTCTGGCTCAGCAGGTCGCCAAAGGTTTTGATGCCCGTGCGCGGGTTCACGCCCAGCAGCAGACCCGACGACGCCATGATCACCACCGGTTTCAAGTCGGTGTTTTTGAACGGCATGGCCGGGTACAGGTGCGGGTTCACGGTGAACACGGTGTCGATGCCGAACAACACGGTGTGGCCATCGGCAGGCGCCTTGGCCACGGCGCCCGCACCCAGGTTGCCGGCCGCACCGGCTTTGTTTTCCACCACAAAGGGCTGCTTCAGCGTCTCTTGCAGCACCGCCGCCACCGAGCGCGCCAGGATGTCGGACGGCCCCCCGGGCGGGAAGTTGTTGACGAAGGTGACCGGCTGGCTGGGGTACGCTGGTTGGGCCAGGGCGGTGGGGCCAACCAGCAGGGACAGGGCAGTGCAGGCGAGGGCGGCGAGGTCGTGGCGGCGAAACAGGGGCATGGGGTTCATCGGTGTTTCATGGAGAGGACAAGGCCTCAAGGGGCGAGTTGAGGGTGTTCAATCCAGTTGCACGCCGGTGGCTTTGATCGGTCCTTCCCAGCGCTTCAGATCGGCGGCCTGCGTGGTGGCCAGTTCGGCCGGCGTGGAGCCCACCGGGTCGTAACCCTGCTCGATCAGCTTGGCGCGCAGCGCGGGTGCACGCACGGCCTTGGCCACGGCGGCGCTGATCATGTCGCGCACCTCGGGTTTCAGGCCGGCCGGGCCGTACATCGCAAACCAGGCGGTGGCCACCATGTCCAGGCCTTGCTCCTTGAGCGTGGGCACATCGGGCACCTGCGGGTCGCGCTGGGCGCCGGTCACGCCGATGATGCGCACCTTGCCCGAACGGTGCAGTTCGGCGGTTTCGGTCACCACGTCGAACTTGTAGTCGATATGGCCACCCAGCAGCGCGGTGTTGGCCGGGCCGCCACCCTGGAACGGCACATGCGTCAGCTCGGCACCGGCCCGCTGGCCGAACAGCACCCCCATGAAGTGCGGCAGCGTGCCCTGGCCGGGGGTGCCGTAGGTGCCTTTGCCGGGTTCGGCTTTGGCGCGCGCGATCATGTCTTTCACGTTCTTCACCGGCACACCCGCGCCGGCCACCACGCTGAACTGAAAGTGCGCCAGCAGCGAGATCGGGGTGAAGTCCGTCACCGCGTCGTAGTCCAGCTTTTTGTACACGTGCGGGAACAGCACCATCGGTCCACTGGGCAGGATGATCACGGTCTGTCCGTCGGCCGGCGCGCGCTTCACCTGTCCCAGCGCAATGCGGCCGCCCGCGCCGGGCCTGTTTTCGACCACCACCGACGAGAAGTCGTTCTTCAGGCCATCGGCCATCAGCCGGGCCAGCAGGTCGGCCGATCCCCCCGGTGGAAAACCCACCACGATTTTCAGCGGCGGCTTGTCCTGCGCGAAAGCGGGCACGGCGGCGGTGCAGGCGGCCAGGGCCAGGGCGGCGGTCAAAACGGTTCTTTTGAGCATGGTCGTGTCTCCAGTGGGTTGTCAAACGGGTGTTTCCCCGTGCAAGCCCCCATGCTATGGACCGACAATCAATTGCAGAAATCAATCAAAGCAGGTGTTTTCCCTGACGGGTACCCAGGCACCGATTCCCCCTGCAGGAGCCGACCATTCAAGACCGCCTCACCGACCCCCAGGTTCAGACCGACCTGCTGCTGTACCGGCTCTACCGTGTGCACATCACCGCCAGCCGCCTGGTGGTGCAACTGTGCGAGCACGGGTTTGGCTTGACGCGGCGCGAATGGCGGGTGCTGTCCTTTCTGTCCGAGCACGAGGGCGCGCTCTCCAGCGAGCTGGCCGAACACGCCATGCTGGACCGCGCGCGCACCTCGCGCACGCTCACCCGGCTGGAAGAAAAGAAACTCATCCGGCGCCAGCCCAGGCCGTCGGACCGGCGCGAGGTGCATGTGTTCCTGAGCGACGAGGGGCGGCGCGTGTACCAGGCGATCTTTCCGCAGGTCGCGGGCATCAACCGCGAACTCGCCAGCGCGCTGACACCCGCCGAGCGAGAGCGGCTGGACCACGCCATCGAGAAGCTGCAGGCACGTGTGCACGGCATGGTGGCCGCTTCCACACACCGATTGCCCCCTGTGGACAGTGGCGAGTGAGCCGCCTGGCCGCTGGACGGTCACCGCCATGCGTTGGCCCCTCCAGGCGGGTCGTCCAGGACGGGCGTCGCTGGTGATGGCGGTGGACCCGCCGGTGCCTGCTGGCGCCTTCAGCCGCGCGCGGCTTCAAACACCTGCACCGCCGCCGCCAGGTCTTCCAGCGCGGTGCCCACCGACTTGAACACCGTGCGCTCGGTGGCCGTCTTGCGCCCGGTGGCCATGCCTTTGCACAGCGTGGTCAGGGTGCCGCGCACGTCGTCGGCGCGCAGCACGCCGCGCGACAGCGGGCCGATCAGGTCGCCGCTTTTCTGCAGCGCTTCTTCGGTGTCCACAAACACCCGCGCGTCTTCAAAGCACACATCGTCGGCCTCGCGCATGGTCGGGGTGAAGCTGCCAATCAGGTCCAGGTGCGAGCCCGGTGCCAGCCAGGCGCCGCGCACCACCGGTTCGGTGGCCAGGGTGGCACAGCTCACCACATCGGCCTGGGCGCACGCGGCGGGCAAGTCGGTGGCGGCGCTGGCGTCAAAGCCCTGTTCGCGCCAGCGCGCGGCCAGGGCCTGCGCTTCGCTGGCGCGGCGTGCCCACACCGTCACCTGTTCAATCGGGCGCACCGTGCGGTACGCCTCGGGCAGCAGCGCGGCCACTGCGCCCGCACCCACCACCAGCAGGTGCCGGGCATCGGCGCGCGCCAGGTACGAGGCCGCCAGCGCCGAGGCCGCCACGGTGCGCCGCGTGGTGATCTGGTCGCCGTCGATCTGCGCCAGCGGCACGCCGGTGCGCGCGTCAAACAGCAGGTAGGCCGAATGCAGGCCCGGCAGGCCTTCGGCGGCATTGCCCGGCGCAATGTTCACGATCTTCACGCCGTAGTAACGGCCCGGCAGCCAGGCCGGCATGATCAGCGAGGTGATCTTGCCGCCAGGGCTGGCGATCTCGTGCACATGGCGCAGCGGCACCTCGCAGGTGGTGGTGAAGTGTTCGCGCAGGGCGGCGATCAAGCGGTCAAAAGGCAGTGCCGCACGGGCGGCTTCAGAGGTCAGAGTGAGCATGCGTCGATGGTAGCCGCCCGCGTGGGACGGGCTCCTATTCACCTACCCACAGCTGGTGGATACCGCATAGGCCACGCAGAGGCGCAGACCGCGCGCACGTTTTGAACACCTGGCTTTAAAGGTCTGGCACCCGCTCGTCGTGGGTGATTTGTTCGGCGCGCGATGTCAACTTCTCCAGCGTCCGGATAAACGCCGCCAGCTCTTCCTGGTTCAACACGTCGAACAGCAGCTTGTTCTGGGCTTCCGAGTGCGGTGCGATGGCCCTGAACAGGTCTTTGCCGGTGGCGGTCAGCCACAGCAGCATGCGCCGGTGGTTGTCGGGATCGCGGGCTTCTTCGATCAGGCCGCGCTTGCGCAAGGCGATCACGGCGCGGCTGATGTTCATGGGGTGCGAGCCGGTCGCCGCGCTCACATCCTGGGCCGCACTGCCCGGCTGGTTGGCCAGCACCACGATGGAGCGCCACTCGTTGAGCGTGAGGTCGTGCTGCTTGGCAAACTGGCCAAAGAACGGTCGGCTCATCAGGTTGGTGAGCTTGAGCAACCGAAATCCGGCCATGGCGGGGGTCAGCACATGGCCACCTTCAGACGGTCCTGGGGAGATCACAGCCGCGCTGTCGTCGCAGACTTCCGTGAGGGGGGATCGGTGCAAAACGGTCATGGCGTCCAGTTGGGGGGTCGTATTTTGCGAGCGCAGGAAGTGTAGGGTAAGTACCGATTTCAATAACAAATGTTATCAATAACATTTGCCCTAGATCAAAAAACGCTCTTATTTGAGCTTAACAAGCTGGAGACCCCGATGCCATCAAGACTTACCCCATTCTCACCGTCTGCCCGGCAGATGGGCACCCAGGCGCTGCGCCGCACGCTCAAGCTGGGCGCGTTGTCGCTCGCTGTCTGGGCCTGCAGCCTGAGCGCCGCTGCGCAAACCGCTACAGCCCCGCTGTTTGACCGCCTTCCCGGCTCCGTCAAGAGCGCCAAGGTGCTCAAAATGGTGGGCGACTCGTTCGCACCCTACCGCATCGTGGGTGACGATGGCAAAACGATCACCGGGGTCGATGCCGACATGGCGAAGGCGCTGGAGCCGCTGCTGGGGGTCAAGGTCGAGCTGACGATCGTCAGCAACCTGCCCGCCATGCTGGCGGGCATCGACACGGGTCGCTACGACCTGTCGGCGGGACCGCTGCTGTCCACCAAAGCGCGCGAAGAGCGCTACGACATCCTCACCTGGCTGCTGAGCAAACCCGCCTTCGTGGTGCCGGTGGCCTCGGGTCGCAAAACGTCCCGTCTGGAAGACCTGTGCGGCTTGCGCATGTCGTTCCCGGCGGGTTCGGCGCAAGAGGCCTACGCCAAGAAAGTCAGCGACCGTTGCATCGCGGGCCAGAAGGCGCCGCTGGAGATGGTGCCCCTGGCCGACCAGAATGCAACGGTGCTGGCTGCCCAGTCGGGTCGGGCCGACGTGGCGGGCATGCAGCTCGCTGCCGCACTCTACCTGCAGCAGCGCAACCCCGGCAAGTTCACCATCCAGACCGACGAAACCGATGGGCTGGGGGTGTTGCACCAGGGCTTTGTCCTCAAAAAGAACGCCGAGCTCAGCCCGGTCTTGCACGACGCGCTCAAGGCGCTGTGGACGTCGGGCGAATACGCACGCATCATGGACAAATGGGGCCTGACGCTCACCAAAGCACCAGCGCCGCAGCTCAATCCCGCCAGCAACCCGTGAAGCCATGACCATGTTGCAAGGAACTCTGGCCATGTCCAACGCAGCCGCCGCGTCGGCGTCTTCCCCGCCCGGCTGGGCGGATGTGTCCACCGCCCGCCACCGCACCAGCCCGATCCGCTGGGGCTTGTCGCTGCTGCTCACCGTGGTGGCGCTGCAGGTGGTGTACTTTCTGTTTTCCAACCCGCGCTTTGAGTGGGCGGTGGTGGGCAAGTACCTGTTCTCGGTGAACGTGCTCCAGGGGCTGGGCACCACGCTGGCGCTGACGGTGGTGGCCATGGTCATCGGCACCGTCATCGGCACCGTGGCGGCGCTGGCCCTGCTGTCGGACTTCAAGCCCGCCCGCTGGGCTGCACAGACCTACCTCTGGGCTTTTCGCGGCACCCCGCTGCTGATCCAGCTGATCTTTTGGTACAACCTGGCGTACCTGATCCCCAACATCGGCATCGGACTGCCCTTCCTGGCGCCCTGGGTGGAATGGCCCACCAACGCGGTGATCACCCCGTTCCTGGCCGCCCTGCTGGGTCTGGGCCTGGCAGAAGGGGCCTACATGACCGAAATCGTCCGGGCGGGTCTGTCGTCCGTGGACACCCGCCAGCACGACGCGGCCAGAGCCCTGGGCATGACGCCCACCAAGGCCTTCTTTCGCATCATCTTCCCGCAGGCCATGCGCTTCATCATTCCGCCGACGGGCAACCAGGT
>Ga0209066_10008294_pt1 | contig 10101 bp, 9 predicted proteins | sample All_14_2_FD_187198 | JGI IMG/M metagenome (GOLD analysis project Ga0209066, IMG submission 187198) | Freshwater microbial communities in response to fracking from Pennsylvania, USA - Allegheny Zone_MetaG_DW_15 (SPAdes) (version 2) ... | reverse complement strand
GCAGCGTGGCATCTCCTTGATCGGCCTGATTTTCTGGGGCGTGGTCATCTCCGCCCTGGCGGCCGTGCTGATCAAGGTGTTCCCGGTCGTCACCGAATACCAGACCATCTCCCGCATGGTCGACAAGCTGGCCCGCGAGGGTGGCTCGACCGTGCCGGAGATTCGCACGTCTTTCAACACCTACAAGACGGCTGAATACGGCGTCGAGTCCATCGGTGCGAAAGACCTGGAGATCACCAAGGAAGACGACAAGATTGTCATCAGCTTTGCCTATGACAAGGAGATTGAATTGTTCGATCCGGTGTTCCTGCTGATCAAGTTCAAGGGCCAGTCCAAGTGAGTGTGGGCGGCAAGGCCGCGAGCGCCACGTCGCGTGGCTTTGGCAGCCACCACCCTCTGACGGCCTTGCAGGGCCGACTGGGTTTCACGTTCACGGATGCTGGCCTGCTGCAGCGCGCGGTCACCCACAAGAGCTTTGGCTCCGATCAGAATGAGCGCCTGGAATTTCTGGGTGACTCGGTCCTGAACCTGGCGGTGTCTGATCTGCTGTTCAAGCTGTTTGACCATCAGGACGAGGGCGAGCTGACCCGGGTGCGCGCCCACCTGGTGCGCCAGGACACGCTGCACAAGCTGGCGCTCACGCTGGATTTGCCCCTGGTCATGCGCTTGAGCGAAGGCGAGGCCAAGGGCGGTGGTGCGCAGCGCCCCTCCATCCTGGCCGATGCCCTGGAGGCCATCATTGGCGCCATCTATCTGGACGGCGGCTTCGATCAGGCCAAGGCCCTGGTGTTTCGCCTGTTCGAGCCCCTGGTGGGCCAGACCACGTCCGAGGTCTGGCGCAAGGATCCCAAGACCGCCTTGCAGGAATGGTTGCAAGGGCGCAAACTTGCCATTCCCAAGTACCGCATCGAAGCCACCCGTGGCAAAGCCCACGAGCAGCACTTCACGGTGGTCTGCGAAGTGGCGGCCAAGGGCTGGTCCGTCACCGGCGAGGGCCCCTCGCGGCGGGCCGCCGAGCAGGTCGCGGCACAGCAGGCCCTGGACCGCTTACAAGCCGATCTCGGCTGATTTTTCATCACAAGACCTTTCATGTCCCCAAGCGATTCCGACGAGCAGCACCCCGACGTGCCCGCCAATGCCAACCCCGAACTCGACGCCATGCTGGCCAACCTGGCCATGGCCAAGAAGGGGCAGGGCGGCGAGGATGCGGTCGTGCCGACTGTGCCGGCCGATCAGCAGCGCTGTGGCCTGATTGCCATCGTCGGTCGCCCCAACGTGGGCAAGTCCACCTTGATGAACGCGCTGGTCGGCCAGAAGGTTTCGATCACGTCCAAGAAGGCCCAGACCACCCGCCATCGCATCACCGGCATCCGCACCGATGGCGACACCCAGTTTGTCTTTGTTGACACCCCGGGCTTCCAGACCCGTCACGTCGCGCGTGGCACGGCAGCGCTGAACCGCAACCTCAACAAGACCGTGCAGGCCACGCTGGCCGATGTCGATGTGGTGCTGTTCCTGGTTGAGGCCGGTCGCTTTTCTGCTGACGACGAGAAGGTGCTGGCGCTGATGCCTGCGGGCAAGCCCGTCATGCTGATCGCCAACAAGCTGGACACCATTCAGCGTCGCTCGGACCTGCTGCCCTGGCTGCAGTCCATGCAGGGCAAGCACCCCTTCACCGAGTTCATCCCGCTGTCGGCCCAGAAGCAGGACGACATCCGCCGCCTGGCCGACATCGTGCGCCCCTACCTGCCCGAGCAGCCCTGGTGGTACGACGAAGAGGCGCTGACTGACCGCACGGACAAGTTCCTGGCCAGCGAGATCATCCGTGAAAAGCTGTTCCGCCTCACGGGCGACGAGTTGCCTTACACCTCCACGGTGGTGATCGACACCTACACCGAAGAGCCCCAGCATCAGCCCGGCGCCAAGCCCATGATCCGCGTGGCCGCCTCCATCATCGTCGAGCGCGACTCCCACAAGGGCATCGTCATTGGCGACAAGGGCGAGCGCCTCAAGCGCATCGGCACCGAGGCCCGCACCGAGCTGGAGCGCCTGATGGACACCAAGGTCTTTGTCGAGATCTGGGTCAAGGTCCGCTCGGGTTGGGCTGATGACGACACCCGCCTGCGCACTTACGGCTACGAGTGAGTCGGCGGGGCAGTGGTGGGACAACGCGCCTCACGGCAGGTCACGCTGGCTTATGTCCTGCACAGCCATGACTGGAGCGAATCCAGCCTGATCGTGGACCTGTTCACGCGCGATCATGGTCGCGTGGTGGCCGTGGCCAAGGGGGCCAAGCGTCCCTATTCCCAGTTGCGGCCGGTGTTGATGCCGTTTCAGCAGATCTCTGTCGGCTTTGGCGCCAAGCAGGGGCCCGAGGTCGAGGTCTGGCTGCTGCGCCATGCCGAGTGGGGGGGCGGCCCGGCCTGGCCTGGTGGGCCCGCGCTGTTGCCCGGCTTTTACGCCAACGAGTTGCTCATGCGCCTGCTGCCCCGGCACGACCGCTTGACCCGGCTGTGGGACGCTTACGCCCACTTGCTGCCCGCCTTGACCTACCCGGGGACGCTGCACGCCTCCCTGCGCGCCTTCGAGCTGATCGTGCTGCGCCAGTTGGGGCACCTGCCCGACCTGTCCTTGCACAGCGCACGAGGACAGCCCTTGCTGGACGAGGTGCGCTACACGGTCGACCCCGAGTTGGGCGTGACCGAAGCCCTGGCCGATGACCCCTCCTTGCCGGGGTGGTTGTTGCGCCAACTGGAGGCCACCCTCAGCCCCGTCTTTGACGATCTGCAATCCCCCATGCCGGAGCCTTTGCTGCAGGCCTGTGCGTTGGGTTCTTCCGACCTGCGTACCTTGTTGCGCGCTGTCCTTCACTATCATGTGGGGCCGCTGCCGCTGCGCACCCGCCAGTTGATGATGGACCTGACACAAGCACCATGAGCCTCTCTCCCCTCCAATGGACCCATGCCCCCGGCGCACTGCTGGGCGTCAACATCGACCACGTGGCCACCGTGCGCAATGCGCGTGGCGGCCTGTACCCCGACCCGGTGGCCCTGGCCCAGGTGGCGCTGGAGGCCGGAGCCGACATCATCACCTTCCACCTGCGCGAGGACCGTCGCCACATCCGTGATGCGGACGTCGAGCGCATGAAGGAGCACATCAAGGCGCCCCTCAACTTCGAGGCCGCCGTCACCGACGAGATGATCGCCCTCATCGAGCGCATCCAGCCCGAGCATGTCTGCCTGGTGCCCGAGCGCCGCCAGGAAGTCACCACCGAAGGCGGCCTGGACGTGCGTGGCCAACTGGCCCGGGTCAAGGATGCCTGCGCACGACTGGCCCAGGCCGGCTCGCGCGTGTCCCTGTTCATCGGGGCCGATCTGGATCAGATCGATGCCTGCGCTGAGGCGGGTGCTCCTTGTGTGGAGCTGCACACCGGTGCCCTGGCCAACGCCTGGTGGGCTCAGGATGACGTGGCCGTGCAGGCTGAGCTGGATCGCCTGCAGCGTGGCATTGCCCACGCAAGAGGCCTGGGGCTGCGCACCCATGCCGGACATGGTCTGGCCCTGAGCGAGACCGGCCCCGCCATGCCCTGGATGCCCACGGCCCAGCGCACCAGCAGTACCGCCATCGTGGCCGCCTTGCCCGATGTGGAGGAGCTTCACATTGGTCACGCCTTGATGGGCCATGCCCTGATGGTCGGCATGCGCCAAGCGATTGCCGACTACAAGGCCGAGATCGTGCGGAGTCGCCGGCCATGATCGTGGGCGTGGGCACCGACCTGTGCGACGTGCGCCGCATCCAGGCGGTGTTCGATCGTCAGGGCATGCGCCTGCCCGAAAAAATTCTGGGCCCCCAGGAGTTGCCGGTGTTCCAGCAACGCCTGTCCCAGGTGCCTGCCCGAGGCGTGGCCTACCTGGCCAGCCGCTTTGCCGCCAAGGAGGCCTTTGCCAAGGCCATTGGCCTGGGCATGCGCGCGCCCATGGGGTGGCGTCAATGCGAGGTCATCAGCAGCCCCGAAGGGCAGCCTTCGCTGCACCTGCATGGTGTGCTGGCCCAGTGGTTCGAGGCCCGGCCAGGGCGTGCCCACATTTCCTTGAGCGACGAGGTCGGGCACGCCCTGGCCTTCGTCGTGGTGTCATCCATCTCTCTCAACCCTTGAGTTTTTCATGACCAAGACCTCCCGCAAAAGCAGTCCGTCCAACACCTCCGTGGCGGAGACCATCGGTCACGCGCCGGTGGTGCTGGACATCGAGGGGCTCAGCCTCAATGCCGACGACCGCCGTCGCCTGAAGCACCCGCTCACCGGCGGACTGATCCTGTTTGGGCGCAACTGGCAGAGCCGCGCGCAGGTCACGCAGCTGTGTGCCGAGATCAAGTCCATCCGCCCGGATGTGCTGATCTGCGTGGACCATGAAGGCGGCCGTGTGCAGCGGTTTCGCACCGATGGCTTCACGCACCTGCCGCCCATGCGCGCCCTGGGCGAGATGTGGATGAAAGACGGCAAGAAGCCCGAAGGTCACGGCGCCATGGCGGCCATGGATTCGGCCAGTGCCTGTGGCTATGTGCTGGCGTCAGAGTTGCGCGCCTGCGGTGTGGACCTGAGCTTCACGCCCGTGCTCGACCTGGACTGGGGCGAGAGCGCCGTCATTGGCGACCGTGCCTTCAGCGGCGATGCCCGCGTGGCCACCACGCTGGCCCGTGCAGTGATGCAGGGCCTGCTGCACGGCGGCATGGCTAATTGCGGAAAGCACTTCCCGGGGCATGGCCATGTGGCTGCCGATTCGCACGTGGCCGTGCCGGTCGACAAGCGCAGCCTCAAGGCCATCATGGCCGACGATGCCAAGCCCTATGAGTGGCTCAGCACGGTGCTGACCAGCGTGATGCCAGCCCACGTGATCTACCCCAAGGTGGATTCGCAGCCGGCAGGTTTTTCGGCTCGCTGGCTGCAGGACATCCTGCGTGGGCAACTCGGCTTCACGGGCGCCATCTTCAGTGATGACCTGAGCATGGAAGGCGCCAGCGTGGCGGGCAGCCACACCCAGGGTGCGATTGCCGCCCTCAATGCCGGGTGCGACCTGGTGCTGCTGTGCAACCAGTCGCTCAAGGGCGGCCAGGCCGTGGATGCCTTGCTGGACGGCCTGACCGCAGCCTTGGGCGAAGGGCTGTGGTCCCCCAGCCCGGACAGCGAGGCCCGCCGCCTGGATCTGTTGCCCCAACAGGCACCCATGCCGTGGGACGAGCTGATGCACCATGCGCCTTATCACCAGGCGCTGTCTCGACTGCCTTGATGGTGGGGCTGCCGCCATGAGCGGCTTCTCCATGAAAAAAGGCCCCGCAGAGCGGGGCCTTTTTGCTGGGCGATCAGTTGATCATGCCGCGTCTTCGAAGGGCAGTTTGACCTGGTTGAGGTCCTTGCGGGTCTCCACCAGCACCAGCGGGCCTTCATCCAGCACCACGACAGGCTTGCGCTCGCGTGGCACGTGCACGGGCTTGGGTTCCGCAGCAATGGCGGCCTGCACCTGGCGGATCTTCTCGACGTTGGAATTGACCCACTCCAGGCCCACTTGCTGCGCCAGAGCGTTCAGATCGTCGATGGGCAAGGCGTACGCCTCGACCTTGACGGCCACAGGCGCAGAGGCTTCCGCCACCACAGGTGCGGCTGCCACCGGGGCGTCAGCAACTGGTGCTGGTGCGGGCGCTGCTTCAGCCGCGGGCACTTGCACAGGGTTGTACGCAGGGGCCACAGGCGTCGTTTCAGGCGCCAGGCTGAAGGGGCCTGTACCGATGTCATCGCTCACGGGCAATGCCATGCTCAGGCCAGGGGCCTCCGCAGTCTGCATGGCCGCTTCCTCTGTCTCGCGACGGGGTTGACGCTCACCACGAGGCTGACGCTCACGCTGGCGACGGGGTGCAGACTCTTCGTCGCTGGCGGGGCCACCTTCGGTCGAGGTCTGGACGGAGGTCGAACCCTCTTCGCCAGCAGCGCCTTCGGTGTTACCACCCTCGGACTCACCACCGCGACCACGACCACCACGACGGCGACGACGGCCGCCATCACGGCCTTCGCGGGCCTCGCCTTGGGCGTCATCACCCACAGGTGCGTCGGCACGGCCTTCGCCGGTCAGGGCTTGTGCCTGGTCGTCTTGCTGCTCGTTCAGGCCTTCGGCGCCGGCCTCACGCGGGGTGCGCTCGCCACGACGACGGCGATTGCCATCGCGGCCGCCCTCACGACCACCTTCGCGGTTGGATTCGCGGGCACCGTCAGCTGCGACGCCGCCTGGTACTTCCACGCCAGCACGCTCTTCGCGCTGGCCACGACGGCCACCACGACCTGGGCGTTCTTCGCGGACTTCACCTTCGGCCAGTGGGCGCTCGGTGCGCTCGCCACGGCGAGGACCGCGCTCACCACGGCTTTCACCTCGCTCGCTGCGACCTTCGCCACGGCTTTCACCGCGACCCTCGCCGCGGCCTTCACCACGACGTTGACCGTCACGGCGACCACGGCCACCCTTGCCATCGCGACCCTCGGCTTCCGAAGGTGCGGGCTTGACCGCTGGTGCGGGTGCCGGTGCCGTGAAGGGCTCAGGTGCGCTGAACAGGCTCTTGATCCAGCCAAAGAAACCACCGGAGGCTGGGGCTGCTGCTGGTTTGGGGGCTGGAGCCACAGGGGCCGCCGGGGCCGCCACCAGCACGGGCTCAGGCTTGGGCGGCGCGATCGGGGCCGGCTGGTCTGGCAGCACGCCCTTGATCACAGGCTCTTGCTTGGGCTTGGCCTTTTCACGGCGGGTGATGCCGGTTTCTTCCTGCAGCTCTTCGATCAGCGAGTAGCTGGCCTGGATGTTGTCCAGACGGGGGTCATCATGGCGCAGGCGCTCCAGCTTGTAGTTGGGCGTTTCCAGGTGACGGTTGGGCACCAGCAACACGTGAACACGCTGCTTGAGCTCGATCTTGGTGATCTCGGTGCGCTTTTCGTTCAGCAGGAAGGAGGTCACTTCCACCGGCACCTGCACGTGCACGGCCGAGGTGTTGTCCTTCATGGACTCTTCCTGGATGATGCGCAGGATCTGCAGCGCCGACGATTCGGTGTCGCGGATGTGGCCGGTGCCGTTGCAACGAGGGCAGGTGATGTGCGAGCCTTCGGACAGGGCAGGGCGCAGACGCTGACGCGACATCTCCAGCAAGCCAAACTTGCTGATGGTGCTGAACTGCACACGGGCACGGTCAAAGCGCAGCGCATCGCGCAGACGTTGCTCGACCTCGCGGCGGTTCTTCGACTCTTCCATGTCGATGAAGTCGACCACGATCAGGCCGCCCAGGTCGCGCAGGCGCATCTGGCGGGCAATCTCGTCAGCCGCTTCCAGGTTGGTTCGGGTGGCGGTTTCCTCGATGTCGCTGCCACGGGTGGCGCGGGCCGAGTTCACGTCCACCGAGACCAGGGCTTCGGTGTGGTCGATCACGATGGCGCCGCCCGAAGGCAGGTTCACCGTGCGGGCAAAGGCTGTCTCGATCTGGTGCTCGATCTGGAAGCGGGCAAACAGCGCCGCATCGTCACGGTAGCGCTTGACGCGGTTGACCGTGTCGGGCATGACGTGATCCATGAACTGCTTGGCTTGTTCATAGATGTCGTCGGTGTCGATCAGGATCTCGCCGATGTCTGCCGTGAAGTAATCGCGGATGGCGCGGATGACCAGGGACGATTCCTGATAGATCAGGAACGCGCCCTTGCCACGCTGGGAGGCATCGTCGATGGCCGTCCACAGCTTGAGCATGTAGTTCAAGTCCCACTGCAGCTCGGCGGCGCTGCGGCCGATGCCGGCCGTGCGCGCGATCAGGCTCATCCCCTTGGGGTATTCGAGCTGATCCATCGCTTCTTTGAGCTCTTCGCGGTCGTCGCCTTCGATGCGACGGCTCACGCCACCGCCACGGGGATTGTTGGGCATCAGGACCAGGTAGCGGCCGGCCAGCGACACAAAGGTCGTCAGGGCAGCGCCCTTGTTGCCGCGCTCTTCCTTTTCGACCTGAACCAGCAGGGACTGGCCCTCCTTGATCACGTCCTGGATCTTGGCCGAGCGAACTTCAACGCCTTCCTTGAAGTACTGGCGCGAGACTTCCTTGAACGGCAGGAAGCCGTGGCGGTCTTCACCGTAATCGACGAAACAGGCTTCCAGGGAAGGCTCGACGCGGGTGACGATGGCCTTGTAGATGTTGCCCTTGCGCTGTTCGCGCCCTTCGATTTCGGTTTCGAAGTCGAGCAGTTTTTGACCGTCGACAATGGCCAGGCGTCGTTCTTCCGACTGCGTGGCGTTGATCAGCATGCGCTTCATGTTCACTCCAGTGACATCGAGGCCCGTCCGGGATGGCGACCGGACAAAGCCCCTGTGCGCCTCAAACCCGAAGGTCTGAAGCACCTGTAGATGCACGAATCAACATGAACGAACCGGGTAAGGAATTGCCTGGGCTGTCTCTGACGCGCGTTTGTGGTTGCGCTTTGTCAGTGCAGCAAGGGCGCATGCGGCAAGGGCTGCGGCGCACGACCACCGTCCACGCAGCCCGCTGCAGTCCGACACGCAGGTGCGTGCAGACCGATGGATCGGTTGGCGTGGGGGGTGGGGACGATGGGGTGAGCCAGCCAAGGGCGTTGCGACCGCGCCCGCTCACTGACAGGCACCGTCGCGATGCGACGGGCGGCCAGGCGGGGGGTATCAGCAACACAAGCCTTGGAGGGCCCCATCATGCGTTTGACTCTTGACGCGGGTGTCAGCGTCTCAAACGGGTTGAGCTCGCTGCCACCCATAAACCTTGTTTGTGGGTTCGATCGACGTTGCCTCTCACGCCGCCGCTGCCATCGCAAAACCGCACCTTGGGCGGCTTTCTCGACGTCAACACGCGGTGTTGCATCACCATCGGTCTTTTTTGGCAGGCACGCCTGCCACACCATGAATGAATGGCGCCTGACGGGTTCAGCTCATAGGTCTGAACGGTACACTTCACGTCTGGCCTTGCCTGCATTGCAATCTAGACAATCACAATACACTTGTTCAATCGTGGCTAAGCCCATTATAGGCGTGAAAAACGCCTCCCCAGGAATGAAAACGCCTGCCGTCGCCGTTCAATACGTGCGCATCGACGAGGGCAGCGAAGGCCAGCGCCTCGACAATTTCCTGACCAAGATACTCAAGGGTGCTCCCAAGCCATTTGTTTACCGCATCATCCGAAGTGGCGAGGTTCGGGTCAACAAGGCCAGGGCCCAGCCCGATACCCGCTTGAACCTGGGCGATGAAATCCGGGTGCCACCGGTGCGTCTGCCCGAACCCACCACCGATCTGGCCAATGTGCCTGCCCGCGAATTTCCCATCCTGTTTGAGGACGATTACCTCATCGCCCTGAACAAACCAGCTGGCGTGGCCGTGCACGGGGGCAGTGGCGTGAATTTCGGCGTGATCGAGCAATTGCGCCGCGCCCGTCCCCAGGCCCGGTTCCTGGAATTGGTGCATCGCCTGGACAAGGAAACCTCTGGCATTTTGCTGATCGCCAAGAAGCGCAGCGCCCTGACCACCTTGCAGGAGTGTTTTCGCAACCGCACGGCCCACAAGACCTACGTGGCCATGGTGGCCGGGCATTGGCCCGCGTCCAAGAAGGTGGTGGACGTGTCCCTGCACAAATTTCTGACCGCAGAGGGCGAACGGCGTGTCAAGGCCGTGGCCGACGATGCCGATGAGGGCAAGCGATCCATCACCCTGGTCAAGATTCTCAAGACGTTCGAGCGGTTTTCATTGCTGGATGTGACCATCAAGACGGGCCGCACCCACCAGATCCGGGTACACCTTTGCCACGAAGGCCATCCGATCATTGGCGATGAAAAATACGGTGATTTCTCCCTGAACAAGGCGCTGGCCAAGGGCACCATCGTGCCTGGCTGCAAATTCGAGCGCATGTTCCTGCATGCCCGTGAGTTGCGTTTGCCCCACCCTGTGACAGGGGAAGAAGTCGCCGTGAAGGCCCCACTGCCACCAGAATGTCAGGGTTTGGTGGATCATCTGATCTCTCTGCAACCTTGAGCGTTCTTGCCCGATTGTTTTGCCGGATTGCCTGCTGTGACCACCT
>Ga0209066_10008290_pt1 | contig 10103 bp, 9 predicted proteins | sample All_14_2_FD_187198 | JGI IMG/M metagenome (GOLD analysis project Ga0209066, IMG submission 187198) | Freshwater microbial communities in response to fracking from Pennsylvania, USA - Allegheny Zone_MetaG_DW_15 (SPAdes) (version 2) ... | reverse complement strand
TTTATTCATAACTGGAGAAATTGTTGGCCGTCCAAGATCTTTACGCGATTTGGCGTTGATCAAAACTTCAATTAAAACCGGGCCTTCGCAATTCTGAGCTTGTTGTATCGCATCAATAAATTCCTCTGCATTTTCAGCTTTCCAATATGCATTATACCGGCAACCTTTAGCAATAGCTGCAAAATCGAGTCCAAATGCACAGGTTGCCTGCACTCCAACTGATTCGTGCATGCCGTTATTAAAAACAATATGCCTGAAGTTGGCCGGAGCAATGCTACCGATGGTAGCTACCGATCCCATGTGCATGATCATAGCTCCATCGCCATCGAGGCACCAGATTGTGCGCTCTGGTTTGGCAATAGCTATCCCTAAAGCAATACTGCTGCTGTGACCCATTGAGCCAACAGTAAGGAAATCATTTGCATGACCCTTGCCTGTGAATTCGCGGTATTCAAACAATTCCCTCGAAAGTTTGCCGGTAGTAGTTACAGCAATATCGTTGTGATTGACTGTATCAACAAAAAGTTTTACAGCTTCTTCGCGGCTGACGGGAAATTGATTCGTTATTTTTTTTTGCTGCTCGTAAACGCCGAATGTATCTTTTCGGATCACAACAGCCTGTGGCGTACTTGTATGTTTTGCCTGCGAAATTACCTGATTAAGCTGTTCGGTTGCAATTGCATTGTCAGTATCCAGAATTACGGCAGGAATTTGCATAGCTTCGAGTAAAGCCATTGTTACTTTTCCCTGCTTTTTGTGCTGAGGTTCATCTTTAATACCGGGTTCGCCACGCCAGCCAATAAACAAAACTATAGGTATGCTGTACACCTCGGCGTCGGCTAATGAAAGCAAAGGATTTACGGCATTCCCCAGTCCGGAGTTCTGCATATAAACCAGCGGAATTTTGCCTGTTGCCAGGAAATTTCCGGCAGCTAAAGCAACAGCAGCACCTTCGTTGGCAGCTACTATATTGTTTTCGGGCGAAACCTGGTCGGTTATGCAGGCACAGAAATCTTTGAGAAGCGAATCCGGTACACCGGCAAAAAAATTCACTTCTTTTTCGAACAGCAAACTGACAATCTTTTTTACATCTAACATAAGCTTATTTGGTGCCAGGAATTAACTCTAAAATTTGCTTTATCGGCATACAGATTTCACCTGCTTCGGTGGAGCGTTCGTTGCTCAGAATTGAAGTAGCCGCCTTAACCATGGCCGGGTATGCAGCCCGTAACATATGATTTGCATATATCACAATGTTTGCGCCCCATTGCTGCAGTTCTTCTTCATAAATAGAATTATATGTGGTGGGAACAACTACAACAGGAATCGAAGTGTTTTTTGCTCGCAGTAAATGGCAAAATTCTTTAATATCGCTTCCGCTTTTGTCTTTGCTATGTATCATAATCCCATCGGCACCGGCATCGATATAGGCAAAGGCACGTTCAAGTGCGTTGCTGACAGTTCCGCCACAGATAAGGCTTTCGATGCGGGCTATAATCATAAAATCATCGGTAATTGCTGCGCGCTTGCCTGTTTGAATTTTTTCACAAAACTCTTCGATTGTAGCCTGTTGCTGGGTAACTTCGGTTCCAAAAAGCGAATTTTTCTTCAATCCTACTTTGTCCTCAATGATAATGGCAGAAATACCGTTCCGCTCCAAAGTTCGCACCGTAAAAGCAAAATGCTCCGGTTTACCCCCAGTGTCGCCATCATAAATTATCGGTTTGGTAGTACACTCAAGGATATTATTCAGATCCTGCATACGGGTTGTAAGGTCAACGGCTTCAATATCAGGCTTTCCTTTACTTGTTGAATCGGTTAAACTACTCGACCAAATTCCGTCGAACGCCAACACCCTGTTACCTTTCTGAATTTCAAGATTCTCAATTATTAAACCACACAAGCCGTTGTGGGCTTCAAGTATTCGTACAATCGGTTTGGCGTGTATTAATCTGCGTAACGATTTCAGCCTCACATCGGGTGTGGTACCGATTACTTTAATATCGTGATCGAGCGAACTGGAGTTAATCCCTTTAGTGTAAGGTATTTCAATAATGCTTCCGCCGATCTGCGCCATGGTTTGTATTACATCTTCGCGAATATCTTTCAGAGGGCCTTCAAGCCAGTCGTCGCCATGAATTATAAAATCGGGTTTGTATTTCAATAAATTAGGCACATAACTCCATTCCTCCTGCGGAACCACTCTAGAAACATTTTTTACGTTTTCGACGATCAGTTTCCGCTGCTCGTAGGTGAGATATGGCATGCGTTTATAATGCGCAATTGCCGAATCGGTAAGCAGGCCAACCAGCACTTCACCATGTTTTGATGCTTCGTTAATGATGTTTATTAAGCCTGGATGCATGATATCGGCAGTCATGCCGAGATAAACAATTTTCATAGGAGGATGTTAGCTTATTAATGAGCCGGAACTGATAACGCGTAGTGTATTATGATAAAGTTAATTTACTGCAAAAATATGGAACTCGCGATTAAAACAGTCAGATTGTTAATTAAATGATCGTATCGGATTTTTGAGCAATTTTGCAATCCCAAACTTTTTATACACTATGAAAGAACGCATTAACCTTTATTTAACCACTTTTCTTTTCTGGTATAGCTTATTTGTGGCTGGCCGAATAGCTTTTCTGCTTGTTCAATATGAATTTACCAGGAACCTCACAATTGGTGAGATTTTTGGCACATTTGTTCATGGTTTCCGCCTCGATGCATCGATGGCAGCTTACCTGATGGTATTCCCAGGTATATGGCTGATTATTTCAGCTTTTGGCAACAATAAGGTTTTAACCAGGATATTTAATATCTACACTTACATCGTAATCGGAATAGCGACTTTACTCATTGTGGTTGATATTCAGCTATATAAATACTGGGGATTCAGGCTCGATACAACTCCGTTGCTATATATGGATAATACACAGGCTATGACAGCCTCCATAAAAATATGGCAGATTGTGTTAATAACGCTTGTAATTTCAGGGCTTATCTATGCGGTATGTCGTATTTATTATTCGCTGATCGGATCAAAGGTCAGGTTGCTTAAAGCAAAACCTGTTACAGCTCTTTTATCAATTTTCCTATTGGCTTTGTTGATTCTTCCAATCCGCGGAAGTGTTGGTCTTGCACCTTTAAGCATAAGTTCAGCATACTTTTCGCAAAAGCAATTTGCCAATCATGCAGCAATAAATCCATTGTGGAATTTAAGTTACTCTATTACCGAGGACGATGAAAAGAGGGCAAAATACCGTTTGCTCGACGAGAAACTTACTCAGGACCTTTTCAGCAAAATGCATCAGCCGGGTGAAACATCAAAGATCCTAAATACTGAAAATCCGAATATTATCATACTCATCATCGAAAGCTATACGGCAACATGCATTTCATCGCTGGGTGGTTTGGAAGGCCCGACACCCGAATTTAACAAACTGGTGAAGGAAGGTATTTTATTCGATAATTTTTACGCCAATGGCAACCGTAGCGACAAGGCGATGACGGCGGTAATCAGCGGATACCCTTCACTGCCGGGGTCGAGTGTTATTAAATATCCACAAAAGACTGAAAAACTTGATTTTATAACTCACGAATTGAAAAAAGAAGGATACAAAAGTTCCTATTTTTTCGGTGGCTCCATTGATTTTGCCAATTACCGTTCGTATCTGGTAGCAGCAGGATTTGATAAAATCATTTCCATGGATGATTTTGATCCCAATACATACAATTCGAAATGGGGAGCATGGGATCATATTGTTATGCAAAAACTACTCGACGAAACACCCGATACTGCTTCCCGTTTTTGCAACATCCTGTTTACACTCACCAGCCACGAACCTTTCGAAATTCCCACCAAACCTTACCTGAAAGGCAGCGGCGATGAAATCCTGTTCTTGAACTCTATTCATTATACCGACGAAAGCATCGGAAATTTTATAAAACAAGCCAAACAGAAAAAATGGTGGGATAATACGCTTGTAGTCATAATTGCCGATCATGGTACAAGGTATCCGGGCAATTTATCCGAATCGGAACCCGACCGGTTTCGGATTCCTATGTTATGGCTTGGAGGAGCTTTGGCAAAACAGGATACGGTAATACATACTTTTGGCAGCCAGCTTGATATTGCCAAAACAGTCCTTAACCAGATGAATCTTGAGGGGAAAAACTTTACTTTTGGCAACGACTTGTTTTCCACCGGCGGAGCCGATCATTTTGCTTATTATACCTACAGCAGCGGAATTGTGATGCTAAGGCCAGGTATGTCAATAGGTTATGATCCAGTTGCAAATGATTTTTTCGAGAAACGCGGAACCATCACCGCTAAGGAGCAAAATGAAGTAAAGGCTATGCTGCAAAGTATTTTTAATGATTTTTCGAAGAAATAATTAATACTTACTGATCTCCTTCCTATTCACCTGATGTCGGCGACTGGCTCATCTCCGGATTGCGCCAGAACCAATATTGCCTTAAAATGCTGATTGTTGAGAAGGCTATCCACAACACTCTTAATGCCAGATATATCATCACAATTATAATCGTAGTTTCTAAATACCATCCTGAATAAAATGAAGCAGCCAGCAGGATGGGTGCAAAGAAATCGGGCCAGTTTTCGGCATGTCCGGTTAAGTGGCTCCGCTGATTATTTCCGATATAAATAATACTTAACAATGTAATTAACACGAAAGCAGCCATGCTGTTTCCGACCGGGATTAAAACCGCCATTACAAGGATCATGGCAATACAAAAGGCAATATATTTATTGTTTACAACTTTAATCCTCAGTAGCGTTTTTATCCATGTAACCATTGCTATTCCTGCACTGACCAGCATAAACAGCTCAAAGTAAGTTATCTGCATGAAAACCGGTGATAAAAGAAATTGTTGAACCGGCACAAAATACAATGAAGAGATTATAACGAGTATCAGGATTACTGCTTCGAGAGCGCCAAATTTTTCAAAAACCAGCCAACCGGTTCTAAGTTGTTCGAAAAAAATAGCCGAATGAGCTATATAACTAACAGTCAAACAAACAACAAACACCCAGGGCGATACATTCATCAGGCTGCATACTATCATAACCAGAATACCATTGTTAAAAATATCCAGGAAATGGTCGAAAAACTCGCCTAATGCCGAACTTGTTCCGGTTCGTTTAGCCTGCATGCCATCCAGATGATCGCCGATAACGTAACCCAAAATCAGGATTGGAACCACTAAAAAAACATAGCGGTTTCCACCTGACCAGACCGATAAAAACAACGCGGCGAACATAAACAGATTGGAAACTACGGTAATGTGATTGGCCGGTATTTGCCGGGGAACAAATGCAAGTAACGGACGTACAATGGTTTCGCGAAACCAGGGAGTTACAACAGAATAATCCTTAACGCGGTATTTGTATTCAGGAATATTGGTTTCTTTTGGATGCATTTTATTCGATTGAGCTTTTGACGGGATTACCGGCAATTGCAGTTTGTTGAAACAATAATTCTGGTGATCAGCTTATTTGCCAGTAGTATGCTTGCTACAATACACCATATGGTCATTTACCATACCTGCAGCCTGCATAAACGCATAACAAATCGTTGAACCGACAAATTTAAAACCTCTCTTGATCAAATCTTTACTCATGGCATCGGATTCAGCCGATTTTGCAGGGAGTTGTTTTAATTCAGTCCAGTTGTTGTAAAGGGTTGCTCCTCCGGTAAACTGCCAGATGTATGAATCAAAAGTACCAAATTCCTTCTGAACTTTAAGAAATGCCTTGGCATTGGTTACGATTGACCTTATTTTTAGCTGGTTGCGGATAATGCGGGTATCCTGCATGAGTTCCTGAATTTTATCTTCGTCGTATTCAGAAATTTTAACAGCATCAAAATTATCAAATGCTGCCCGAAATCCTTCGCGGCGATGTAAAATCGTTTTCCAGCTCAAGCCTGCCTGAAAAGCATCCAGAATCATAAATTCGAAAAGCTTTTGATCGTCGTGCAGGGGAACGCCCCACTCATTATCATGATATTCAATCATTAACGGATCGTTGCCGGGCCAGTTGCAGGTATTAAGAGTTTCCATATAGGATTTTATTAGTCCGAAAATTAACTGTCTGATTTTATATTTTAATATATTTAAGCGCAACAACACCGCTTGGAAATGCCTTATTTTCAATCAGTCTGAGCATTGTTTCATTGGGTACCAAATCAAACAAGGGAATCCCTTCTCCAACAACAACAGGCATAACAAAAACCTGGAATTCATCAATAAGACCGGCGTTAAAAAGTGCAGTATTTAATTTTCCCCCACCAATTAACCAGATATCTTTCCCTTCTTCGCTCTTCAAATTTTGGATGAATGAAATGATGTCGCCGGAAACAAAGTCAACATATTCAGTATTTTTGAGATCTGGTTTCGTAGTAAAAACATAATTTTTTTTATCAGGGTAAGGAAATGGAATGCCAAAACTCAGTATCGTCTGATATGTATTATATCCCTGCAGTGTAGTGTCGAAGGACTTGTAAAAATCAGAATATCCGTAATCCAGATTGTCTGGATTTGGAATCTTATCCAGCCAGTCAACACTCCCATCAGGTCTGGCAATCTTCCCGTCGAGGCTGACAGCGATATAAAGTACAATTTTCCTCATAGTCGGTTTTCTCAGTGTGATTTATAATTTTGCGAGCATTTCAGTACTGATTATTCCTTTTTCTGTAATGAATCCTGTTATAAACCTCGCCGGGGTTACATCAAATGCAGGATTCAATGCATGTGATCCGGGCGAAGCCATACGAATGGTGCGCATCACTCCTTCTGAATCAGGGCCTGAGTAAGTAAGGACTTCTTCTTCGCTGCGTTCTTCTATAGGAATTTGTGTTCCGTCAGATAGTGAGAAATCGATGGTCGAAAAAGGCACGGCTACATAAAACGGTATTCCGAATTCCTTTGCGACAATCGCTTTTTCAAATGTTCCTATTTTGTTGGCGGTGTCGCCGTTAGCTGCAATCCTATCGGCACCTACGATCACAAAATCGATCATTCCCTGGCTCATCAGGTAAGCACCGGCATTATCGGGAACTATTTTATGTGGGATACTTTCATTTTGAAGTTCCCAGGCTGTAAGCCTTGCGCCCTGGTTACGCGGACGGGTTTCATCGGCATACACAAAAAATTCCTTGCCCTGTTCTTTTGCAATATACAATGGAGCCAATGCGCTTCCATAATCAACAAAACCAAGCCAGCCGGCATTGCAATGGGTTAAAATGCGACTGCCGTTCTGAATAAGAATGCTTCCAGATTCTCCAATTTGTTTGGCATCTGCGATATTCTGATCAGCGAGCCATTGTGCTTCGCGAACAGCGTTTTCAACACTCACTAAACCCGCATTATAAACTCTTTCGGTTGCATAAAAGAGGTTTCGGGCAGTTGGTCGCGTAGCTTCAATTTCTTGCTTAGCTTTTATAAAAAAATCTAATTGTTTGATAGTGTAGTCTCCTTTTCTCATCCCTCGCCCTTCGCCCCTCGCCCCTTCAATAAAAGCCTGTGCCATTGCAAAACCAGCTGCAGCTCCAATGGCTCCCGCACCACGTGTAGTCATAGTGACAATGGCGTGACATGTATCGCGGTAATTCTGTGCTATAAAAATTTCAAATGAGAAGGGTAAAGCATTCTGGTCAATCATACTCACTTCACCAGTTTCATTATCCATCCAGATAGTTCTGAAATGCTTGCCGTTTACTTTCATTGCATCGGGTTTACATGGTTAACCGCCAGCCACGCCATCAGTCCCATACCTGTTTCGAGGCTGCGTTCATCAGCATCAAACTCTGGCGTATGAAGATTCCGGATAGTTTGCCACGATGGATTTTTAACTCCCAAACGATAAAAACAAGCCGGAATAATATGCGAATAATACGCAAAATCTTCGGCTGTCATCCGCTGATCGAGATCTACTACATTTTCAGAACCCAGGTATTGTTGCGCCAGTGCTTTGGCTTCGGAGGTTGCAAGTTCATCGTTTACAAGGAAAGGATACCCTTTATCGATAAACACATCGCAGGACCCACCCATGCTTTCGGCTATACCTTTAGCTATAGAAGTAATTTTTTCGTGGGCTTTCGCACGCCAGTTTTCGTCGAATGTGCGAAAAGTACCATCGATTTTAACTTCCGAAGGAATAATATTGGTTCGCCCGTCGGCAATAACCCGTCCGAACGAAAGAACCGTCGGAATGCCAGGTGAGGCTGCACGGCTAACCACCTGCTGCAATGCAACAATTATGTGTGATGCAATAAGTACCGGATCGATATTGAGTTCGGGCGTTGCGGCATGACCGCCCCTGCCTTTTACGGTGAGATAAACTTCGTCAGTCGAAGCCATGTAACGGCCTGGTTTAAAGCCCACTTTCCCGGCTTCGAGAGTCGGCAACACATGCTGACCATAAATCCGCGCTGGTTCAGGATTTTTCAATACCCCATCGTTTATCATTGCCAGCGCACCACCGGGGAATTTCTCTTCCGAAGGTTGAAAAATAATCCTTACTGTTCCTTCGAAATCATTGCGGACTTCATTCAATATTTTGGTGGATCCCAGCAACGACGACATATGTACATCGTGCCCGCAGGCGTGCATCACACCCGGGTTCTGCGATTTGTAATCGCAGACATTCAGTTCATTTATTGGCAAAGCATCCATGTCGGCACGAAGCGCAAGGGTTGTTATCTGAGGTTGCTGCCCTTCGATTTTTGCAACAATTCCATTTCCTCCAATGCCACGGCTAAATTGTACACCATAACTTTCGAGAGTGGCGCAAATATAATCAGCGGTTTTAAATTCCTTTTCCGATAATTCAGGATGTGTGTGCAAATGCCTGCGTATGGCAATGATTTCGGGTGCGAATTGTGCCGCAAGACGCTTTATTTTTTCACTCAATGCATTTTCCATAGTTCTCATTTTAATGTTCCGCCAAAAAACAGAAATTGAATGCTATTCATCTGTCAGCAAGGTCAAAAGTATATAAAGATTTCAAGTGTTCATCGTGCATTTATCTATTCCATATCCAGCGTTATCAATATGTTTTCTTTCACCTTTTCAATCAATGGAAATGGCAAATCGCCAATTTTTTTTACCAGTCGGGTATTATCTATTGCCCGTATCTGGTCAATCATAATATCACAATTCTCATTTAAGTTAGCCATACCTTTTTTTAAATGTACTCTCAAAATATCAGCATCCTTTTCAACTTTGGTTGTGATAGGACAGATAATTGTTGATGGATGAGGTAGCTGATTTAATAAGTTAGTCTGAACAACCAAAACTGGCCGGGTTTTTCCTGGCTCTGTTCCGATTTGAGGATTTAAGTCTGCAATCCAAATCTCGTATTGTTTAATCGACATAATCAATCCTTTCAAAATCATTTAATACGTTAACAGACTCATTTTTGACCAAATAAGAATCGTTTTTAAGCCTTTTTTCCAAAAGTTGTCTGCGCTGAACCTTGTTATAATATTCAAGTGCTTCGTTTATATATCGGTTTCTGGGGATCTTTATCCGGGCAAGTATCTTTTCAGTCTCTCCGAAAATTGAATCGTCTATTTTTAAGGATACTGTTCTCATATTTCTGAATTTAGTATCACAAAAGTATATCATTTTAGTATATCAATCAAGAGTATTGTGATTTTCTTTTGCAGGCGGTTTAACGGATGAGGATATGACAAGTGCAGGACTAAATTGTTGCTCAACTGTCAGCCAGCACAAATGTATGTAAAGATTTCAAATGTTTCAACGATCACGCATACCCGCATTTGTTATATCCTTTGTTACCGCTAGTATTTTATTTTTCTTCTTCCAAAATTCGCTGTATTCAAGTTTGTCGATTACACCGCTAATTGTCATTATTTGGAATATGTATGTAGTTGAAAAGTTTAAAACAAAAACTATCCCCAATATTATAAGTCCTGTAAGCAAGCTTTCTGCCATTATTCCAAAAAGCGTTCCGAGAATAAGTTCGCCAAGAATAAATACAGCCATTTTGAACTTAAAAATTATTTTTCTGTCAGTAAACGCTTTTTCGATTCCTATTGTTCCAAATTTAATAG
>Ga0209066_10008288_pt1 | contig 10104 bp, 6 predicted proteins | sample All_14_2_FD_187198 | JGI IMG/M metagenome (GOLD analysis project Ga0209066, IMG submission 187198) | Freshwater microbial communities in response to fracking from Pennsylvania, USA - Allegheny Zone_MetaG_DW_15 (SPAdes) (version 2) ... | reverse complement strand
CAATCACGATGGCGACCTCGGCCGTGCCCTCGAACTGATGACCCTGGCTCGCGATGCCGGTGCGGACTGCGCCAAGTTCCAGCACTTCCAGGCCGCGCACATCGTGTCCGACTACGGCTTCCGCACCATGGGCGGCCAGCAGTCGCACCAGTCGAAGTGGAAGAAGTCGGTGTTCGAGGTCTACGAGGACGCGTCGGTCTCCTGGGACTGGACCGAGAAGCTCGCCGCGCACGCTCAGGCGCTGGGCATCGAGTTCATGTCGGCGCCCTACGACCTCGAGGCCGTCGCGCACCTGAACCCCTACGTACGGGCATTCAAGGTGGGCTCGGGCGATATCAACTGGCTGGAGGAGCTGGAGGCGATCGCCAAGCTCGGCAAGCCGGTGCTGATCGCTGCCGGCGCTGCTGACCTCGACGACGTGGATCGCGCGATGGAACTGCTGCAGGCGATGGACGTGCCCGTCGTGCTGATGCAGTGCAACACCAACTACACGGGCTCGATCGAGAACATCCAGTACGTGAACCTGCGGGTGCTCACGCAGTTCGCCCAGCGATACCCCAATGCCACCCTCGGGCTGTCGGACCACACGCCGGGGCACGTCACCGTGCTGGGCGCCGTGAGCCTGGGCGCACGGGCAGTCGAGAAGCACTTCACTGACGACACCACGCGCACCGGTCCCGACCACGGCTTCTCCTTGGATCCGATCACCTGGCGCGCGATGGTCGACGACACCCGCATGCTCGAGGCGGCACTCGGCACCGGCGTGAAGCAGGTCGAGCCCAATGAGCAGGAGACCGTGGTCATCCAGCGTCGCTGCGTGCGCGCGGCTCGACCCCTGCTTGCCGGCACCGTCCTGGGCGAGAGTGACATCGAAGTGCTGCGGCCAGCCCCGCGCGATGCCATTCCGGCGCACGAGTTCCAGGCCGTGCTCGGCCAGACCCTGACCCGTGATCTGGAGTTCGGCCAGGAGCTGCACTGGTCTGATCTGTCGGCATGACGCGCACTGCGCCATGAGCCCCGACTGCGTCTACGCCAGCGCTGGCTGGGGGCTGCACGACCTGCGCTGGACCAATGCACTGCGCGAGCTCGGGCACGAGCCTGCCGTCGTCGTGCTCGGACGCGATGCCACGGTCGACGGCTTCCGCGAGGCCGTCTCGGATGCAGCGCACGGGGCACTGCCGGTGCTGGCAGGACCACTGACGACCGTGACCCGGCACCTGACGGTCGGCGACGAGCTGCCCACGGTGGTCGGACTCTCCTGGGGCTACGACCTGCACGAGCTGCAGGACGCTTCCGACGTGGCCTGGCTGCCGAGCCTGAGCGGGCTGATCGTCGACTCCGACCCCACCATGCAGTTCGCCCTGCAAGCCGGCGTGGACGAGTCCAGGCTGACCTTCCTGCCGTGGGGGGTGGACCTCGAGCAGTTCTCCCCTGAGGGTCCTATCTTCGACACGGCTGCTCTGCAGCTGAAGCCCGGCAGTCGGCTGCTGCTCTCGATGCGCGCCCACGAGCCCATCTACCGTGTCGACGAGATCGTCAGGGCCTTCGCGCAGGTCCACCAGGACCACGAGGAGCTCGTGCTGCTCATCGGGCATTCCGGCTCGCTCACCGATGACCTGCGCGCGCGGGTGAGCCAGCTGCAGCTTGATGACTCGGTGCGCTTCATCGGCTCTGTGCCGGAGCCCCAGGTGGCAGAGCTGATGCGGGCCTGCGTGGGCTACGTCAGCGCCTCCGAGGTCGATGGCACGTCAGTGACCCTGCTGCAGGCGATGGCCTGCGGCACACCGGTGATCGCCTCGGACTCCCCCGGCAACCTCAGCTGGGTGAGCCCGAACACCGGCTTCCTGTTCCACGTCGGCTCGGTCACGCAGCAGGCCGCCGCGATCTCGCAGGCGCTGACGATGGATGTCACGCGACGAACCGACGCTGCGCTGTCACTGGTGCGGGCCCGCGCGGACTGGCACGCGAACCTCAGTCGGCTCGATGCCGCGATGTTCGGCTGAGCCAGACGGAGTGAATCCTCCAAATTGGTCAGCGCGAGAGTCTAGGTTCCTCCCATGAGCGGGCTGCCCACAGCAAGGGCGTATATCGATGGATTCAATCTGTACCGAGGGGCACTTGAAGGAACCCCATACAAGTGGCTTGACCTTGCCAAGTTGTCAGACAGCCTCATGCCTGCCTACCGCGTTGAAAAAGTCGTCTACTGCTCGGCCCGTCTCCACGCTGACCCCCGAGATCCAGGGCTTCACCTCCGCCAGGACATCTACTGGCAGGCGCTAACAGGTGTGAAGCGAATTGAGATCCACGAAGGCCACTTCACAGTTCGACCAACACGCATGCAGCGCAACCCAAATCCGTCTTGTGCCTGCTGCAATTCGCGTGGGTGTCCTTGCTGCTCAGCAAACACCGTGGGAGTCATTAAACGCGAGGAGAAGGGCTCCGATGTGCAACTCGCTGTGCAACTCGTTCGCGACGCGGCAGTCAACCGCTTCGATGCAGCACTTGTTATCAGCGGCGACTCGGACATTCAACCCGCCATCGATATCGTGCAGCGCGAGTTCAAGAAGAAGGTCTTTGTGGCCGATCCACGTAACGCGAAGCGCCAGGCGTTGCGCGGGACTGGAAGAGTTCAACTGACTCCATCACTACTCGGAGGGGCCCAGATGCCAACGACAATGGTGTCCAAGAAGGGCGCCACAGTAAGCAAGCCGACAACTTGGTAGCAAAGAAGAGAGGGGTCGAGTGATTACTCACTCGACCCCTAGCCCAGCCATCAGAAATGAACTGGGTTGGTGCCCCAACTATACATCTACTCTTGAGACCGGTGTGAACGGCATGAGAAACGTGTGCAAGGAATCCGGAACAACAATGCATTTCGGACAAGCAAAGTGCGAGGCGTCGGTCACTATCTAGTACTGCGCGGCCTGAGCCACCTGCAAGGCGAACTGCGTCCACGTCGGCACCGCGCCAGCGTCGAGCTCAGCCGAGAGCCCATCGCGCACCGACTGCGTGCCGAACTGCATGAACGCGGCCTGCATGTCTGCTCGGGTGGCAGCGGCGACCCGTCGAGCGCCATGCCCCTGCATCAGCTCACCCGCGGGCTGCACGCCATCGAAGATCACTGGCACGCCAAGGCGAATCGCCTCGAGCACGGGAATGCCGTAGCCCTCGATGCCCACGGAGATGAACACATCGCTGCCGTTGACGAGCTCGTAGACCTCCTCATCCGATGCACCCTGGACCCAGCTGACGGGGTAGCCCGCATCGATGGCAGCGAGCAGTGCCTGATTGATGCGCTCATCCGAGGACGACTTCTTGCCGATGAAGAGCAGCTCGGCATCCAGGCCTGAGTCGATCGCATCGGTGAAGCCCTGGAGGATCTCCAGCGGTCGCTTGCGCGCCTCCAGGGTTCCAAGACGGGCGAATCTGGTGCTGCCGCCTGGTGTTCTCGGTCGGACGTCCAGGTGGTCACCTCCCGGGTGGGCGACCGTGATCGGCAGTGCCCGATCGCGTCGAAGGCGGTCCAGGATGGAGTCGCGCGCGTAGTCGCTGATGCACACCACGCAGTCAGCGACGGCCAGCATCCGGAAGTACTCGCTGACCCATGCGGCATTGCCCGGCTTGAAGCGGTAGTTCGCCGGCTCGGTCATCGGCAAGGTGTCGTAGCCGATCATGACCGTGCGCATGCAGCGCCGGAAGATCTCGAATCGCTCGAGCACACTCGGCAGGTAGGAGACCTCGGGCAGCAGCCAGGCGTCGTACAGGCTCACCAGATCGCCGAGCTTGACTGCGGTCACCGCTCGCTGGTCGACGAGATCCGCCAGGTGCTGGTGCACCTCCGCGACGACATCGCTGTCCGGCTCACGACTTGCGAAGGCGATGCCGATGAGCTCAGCAGCCTGCGCTGGCGACAGCAGCAGGAACTGGCCGGCCCGATTGGGGTTCGGCACGACGAAATCGGCCTGCACCTGCTCCGAAGGCCAGCGAAGGGCCAGGTACTGCAGCACCCGCTGGATGCCGGTGCCGTAGGGGTCGCAGGTGAACTGCTCGATGTCGATGCCGACGCAGGTCATCGACGAGCCCTCGCGACTTCCTCGAGCAGGGCCAGCAGGTCCTTCGCGTACCGCGAAGGTGACATCGCCTCGAGGTACTCCAGCCGCTGCGCTTCGCGAACTTCGGCATCTACAGGGTGCGCAAGGCGCTGTTCGATGGCCTCGGCCACCATCAGCGGGCTGACGTCATCGGGCAGCCGATCCACATAGGCCGGCGTGCCGACATCGATCGCCAGGCCCGCGCTCGCGATGCTGCTCGTGCCGAAGGCAGCCAAGTCGCTCAACGGTCCGCTGACCCCCAGCAGTGGGCTCACCCGCAACTGCACGCCGAGGTCGATGGCCAGCAGGTAGTCGCGGAACCGCGCCTCGTCCACGAAGCCGGTGATCTCGAACTCAGCGATGCCGGCCTCCTGCGCCCGCTTGCTGAGCATGCGGATCTCATCGTCGGATGCCGCTCCGACGAGGTGCAGGCTGACGCGATGCCCCCACTGGCTGAGCCAGGCGGCGGCTTCCACCACCACATCGGTGAGCTTGGTGCGCAGGTCGATGTAGCCGAAGCTGGCCAGGTGCACGAGCCCAGGATCCAGGCCCAGTCGCACCCGTGCTGCGGCCCGAACCTCATCAGTGATGTGGTCGAGGTCGGGCTCGCGCTGATTGGCGAAGGGCAGTACGCGCGGGGCGATGCCCGTCTCCTGCTCGATGCGCGGCGCGGCACTGGGTGAGTGCAGCACCAGCATCTGCGCCTGATGCGCGATCTCCCAGAAGCCGGTGTTCTGCAGCAGTCGCATGTCATCGATCTGATCGTCCAGGGAAGGATCCAGGCTGCGCTGCGAAGCGCCACGCAGCATCACCTGCTCGACACCACCCTTGCCGCGCATCGCCATGTAGTACTCGACCATCCGCGTGTCATGCGCAACCGCGACTGCATTGATGCTGCCGAGGGCCTGGATGTAGGGGATGTGGAAGTGCGAGTTGCCGACGACGCAGACGAAGACGTCGTGGTCGTGCCCATCGGCCAGCACCGTGTCGATGTTCGCGTGCGGCAGGCCCTCGACCTGTGCATCCGATGTGGTGTAGACCGTGACATCAGCCAGCTTGGCAAGTTCAGCGGTGACCGCTGCAGAGAAGTCGGCGACGCCTGACTTCTGCGGCAGCCATGGTGTGCCGATGCCGATGCTCAGGCGATTGCCGAGCTCTCGCGGCTGATCGTCGGACTCCCCTGGCTCGGCGCCACCGCGGGCCCGGATGCTCGAGGCGATCGAGGCCTCCAGCTCAGCGTGCTTGTGCCGATTGAGCACGCGTCGCTCGACGTGCGCCGTCGACTGCTTGGCGCGATGATGGCGGATCGCCTTGGCCATGGCTCCGATGTCAGCCGGGGGTGCGAGGTAGGTGCCGGCGCCGATCAGCTCGCGATGCGCGGGGATGTCCGAGGCGACCACGGGTGCCCCAGCGCGCAAGGCCTCGATGATCGGCAGTGAGAGGCCCTCATCGAAGGAGGCGACCACGACGAGCTCAGTGGTCTGCAGCAGGGCATGCATCTGCTCATCGGAGATTCGATCAAGGGTGCGTGCCTCGCCCGGGCGCAGGGCGGCCGCGATCGACCAGTGATGCACCCGCGTCTGCTGCCCGGCCATGCCGAGCACGACCACGTCGCGCTGCTGGTCACCGGCAGTGGCGACACCGATGGCTGCCAGGGCGCCATAGGTGTTCTTGCGCGGCTCGTCACCGGTCATCACCACGATCGGGCCGGTGCGCGCCACGCCATCGGGGGCCTGTTCCTTGGACGGGAGCACCTCGCGCGGCCAGGCCACGCTCGTGGAGATCCTGGAGGCCCGGTCTGCGCCGATCCACGAGCGCAGCTCCTGCTCGGCGAGGTGCGAGATGCACACGAACTCGTCATAGCAGCGAAGCGCGTCAAGCCCGGCTGCGTACTCGGCTCGTGCTGCCAGGTTGCCCAGGTAGATAGTCGGGTAGTGCATGGGGATGAAGTCGAACACCACTGCCAGCTTGTGCGCACTGCTGTGCAGGAGCGCCACGAGCGGCTCGGCGCTGGCGGTCATCGGCGAGGGCTGGATCAGCAGGCTGAAGTCGAGAGCCTGCGCGGGCCGGACTCGCACGATCTGTCGGCAGTCGCCGGCGAGCTCGGCCGGCAGCTGCTCCAGCGCCGGGTCGACCAGGAGCACGAGCTCGGCATCGCCAGCTGTCTCGCGTGCACTGATGAGCGCCGCCCGCGCGAATCGGCCGATGCCGCGAGCCCCGAAGGCGGCGGTCTGCAGGCTTCGGGCATCGAACAGCACTCGATTGCCAGTGGTGATGCTCGAGCCGGGCTGCGCCAGCTTCAGTCGCAGGCGCAGGGCTGCTGTCAGTCGCCCGATCTCGTCACCATGATTGTCGGTTCGCGAGTTCAGCAGCTCGTCACTGTCATAGGGCCCAGCGGCCAGCCACTCCTGCGCAGCCTTCGTCGACTCCGCGGTCAGCGCTCCCAGCTCGAAGCCGCCAGCCGGTGGCGTCGGTCGATCCCTGTCGTCGATCCACCCGACCTCGTCAGCGGGCGGATCCCCAAGGTAGGCCGGGTCGGTGAGATGGCCCTGATTGATGAGCACGTGCTTCAGGTGCCGGCTGCGCACCACAGACGCATGCACCGGGCCGGGCAGGTGCGCCATGCCCTGCCGCAGCTTGTGCTGGCCGATGCGCGCGCCCTTGCTCGCCTTGCGAGCCAGCTTCCAGGTGCGCGAGCCCTCGACCTGCGTCAGTGCCTCACGCAGTTCACCGATCTGCTTCTCGTACTCGCTGACCGGCACCTCGTTGTCGATGTCGTGCAGCAGCAGTTCACGCTGCCAGGCCCGTCTGATGTCCGCACGGTTCGCGCGATCGACATGCAGCGCATCGTCGACCTGCACCCAGCCGTCCGCCCCTGCATCGATGGCATTGAACGGGATCGCGAGTGCTGCGCTCAGTTCCGAATGCTCCGCACTCACGTACCAGGAGTTCACCCCGTCAAAGCTGACGAAGGCGTAGTCGGCAGCAAGCAGCTGCGGCTCCCACTGCTCGTGCGAGCGCGTGCTGGTGCCCGGCAGCACCGACTCGATGCACAGCACCCACGGCCGATGCGCACGCAGGTCCAGGCCGGCCAGCACGGTCGCCTCGGCACCCTCGACGTCGATCGACATGAAGTGGATCTGGGCAAGCCCGGCGTCATCAAGGATGGTGCTGAGTCGACGAGCCGGCACCGTGATGGTGCTGGTGTCGAATCCGCGGGCTGCTGCCTCCTTCGCCTCTGCACTGTCCAGGCTGCCGAGCCCGGTGCCGGGAACCCGATGGAAGACGAGCTCGCCCTCGATGTCCGCGGCTGCACACTCGATCACGATGTCCGCTGGCCGGTGGATGCGCAGCTGTTCGGCGTGCTGCGGATCGGCCTCGATCAGCAGGCCCCGCCAGCCCAGGTCGTACAGGCTCGCCGTGATGCTCAGGTGTCGTGGCTCATTGGCGCCGACATCAACGTAGGTGAGGCCGGTGACGGGCAGCGAGCGAAATGCTCGCCACACGCGGATGTCCTCGCCGTTCTGGGCGTAGGAGATCTTCCGGGCAGTCACGAGAGTCGAGCGTAGGGCTTCACGCCGACTCAGGCCTCGTGCCAGAGGGCAGTCGGGTCGTCGAGCAGCAGCTGGTCGTACCTGACCATGCTCTGCGCGATCTCCGCGAAGGTCTTGGTGTGCTGCCACCCCAGCTCGGCGTAGGCGCGACTGCTGTCGCCACGCAGGAGCGTGGGATCGGTATGCCGGCGCAGGTCGTCATTGGTTCGGACCAGTGGCTGCCAGTCATCGATTCCGGCAGCCTTGAAGGCCAGGGCGATGAACTCGGTGAGCTCATGGCTCTCGCCAGTGCCCAGCACATAGTCGTGCGGCACTTCGGCGGCCAGCATCAGGCGCATGGCTCGGACGTAGTCAGGTGCCCATCCCCAGTCACGGGACACGTCCAGGTTGCCGAGTTCGAGGTGCTCCTGCCTGCCAGCGGCGATCCTGGCCACTGCCTGCGTGATGCGCCGGGTCACGAAGCCCTCGCCGCGCAGGGGGGACTCATGGTTGTACAGGATCGCTGCCGTCGCGAACAGCCCATCAGCCCGAGCCGCGTCGATGAGCTCAAGGGTCTGCGCCTTGCCAACTGCGTAGGGGGTCACCGGGCAGCGCGGAGTGAGCTCGTCCTGCGGGGAGACATCAGTGCCCTCGAAGACGGTGCCCGAGGCCGCCTGCACGAAGCGCACCTGCCGGTGCGCGTCGGACAGGGCAGCGACGGCCGACAGGATCGACTCCACGGCTTCGACATTGACGCGGTGGGTGACGTCAGGGTGCGCGGCCGCCTCCACCAGCGAGCTGATACCGCCCAGGTTGTAGAGGTGATCGGGCTGCAGGTCAAGGATCAGCTGCTCGAGCTCGGTCGGGTCACCCAGGTCGCAGGAGAGCAGGGTGACCTGCGGCGCGTAGCGCAGCAGGGTTCCGGTGTCGTGGCCCGGCTTGACCAGCCCAACGACCTCGAAGCCCTCAGACAGCAGCAGCTGGGAGAGCAGGGTGCCGTCCTGCCCGGCCACCCCTGTGATCAGTGCCTTCATCTCTGGTCCCCGCTGTCGGCGAATGTCAGCGAGCTAGAACTTGCCTTCGGGGGCGCCCTCGAGTCGAGCGATGTCGGCATCGACCATGATCTTCGCCAGTTCCGGGGGCAGCACCTTGGCCTCCCAGCCCAGCTTGCTCTTGGCCTTGGACGCGTCGCCGATCAGCTGGTCGACTTCAGTCGGACGCAGGAACTTGGGATCGAACTTCACATAGTCCTCCCATTTCAATCCGACGTGGTCGAAGGAGAACTGCAGGAAGTCCCTGATCGTGTACGCCGAGCCGGTGGCCAGGACGAAGTCCTCTGGCTCAGAGGCCTGCAGCATCCGCCACATGCCGTCGGTGTACTCAGGCGCATAGCCCCAGTCGCGGATGGAGTCCAGGTTGCCCATCCAGAGCTCGCTCATGTTGCCCTTGACGATGTTCGCCACCGCCAGGGTGATCTTGCGGGTGACGAAGGTCTCGCCTCGCCGCGGGGACTCGTGATTGAACAGCTGGCCGTTGACCGCGAACATGTCATAGGCCTCGCGGTAGTTGCGGGTGATCCAGTAGCTGTAGACCTTGGCAGCGCCGTAGGGGCTGCGCGGGTAGAACGGGGTGTCCTCGTTCTGCGGCGGCGGGCTGGCGCCGAACATCTCGCTGGTGCTGGCCTGGTAGAAGCGGATGCTCGTGTCGTGACTGCGGATCGCCTCGAGCAGGTTCAAGGTGCTGACGCCGCTGGCCATCGCTGTGTGCAGCGGCTCGTCGAAGCTGACCCGCACATGCGACTGCGCAGCGAGGTTGTAGATCTCATGTGGGCTGATCATGCGCACCAGCTCATGCATGCGCGCCGCATCGGTGACATCGCCGTAGTGCAGGTGCAGGTTCTGCCCCGGAATGTGCTCATCGTGATGCAGGTGGTCGATGCGACCGCGATTGAAGGAGCTCGAGCGCCGCACGATGCCATGGACCTCGTAGCCCTTGGCGAGCAGCTGTCCTGCCATGTAGGAGCCGTCCTGGCCCGTCACTCCCGTGATGAGCGCGCGCTTGGCTTCCGTCAAGACTTCCTCCGACCGAATAGCGGACAACGTGAGAGGCACCGTCCGCACGACTGAATCGACGAAGCCTACCGCTGCGCCCATAGACTCACCGCGTGACCGTGGCCGTTGTCATCCCCACGTTTCGGCCGGAATCCGCCTCACTGCTCGCCCTGATCGCCTCCCTCCAGGCAGCCGATCTGCCGGTGGTGGTCTCCGATGACGCATCCCCGGTGACCTTCGATCCGATCCTCCGCCAGGTCTGCGCGCTCGGGGTCCAGGTGGTCCGGCATGACCGCAATGCCGGCATCGCACGCGGACTCAATGACGGGCTGGGCTTCGCCGAGGCGCAGGGCGCTCAATGGCTGCTGACCGTCGATCAGGACACCGCGCTGCCCTCCGGCTATCTCGACTCCGTGCTGCCCTGGGCCC
>Ga0209066_10008287_pt1 | contig 10106 bp, 5 predicted proteins | sample All_14_2_FD_187198 | JGI IMG/M metagenome (GOLD analysis project Ga0209066, IMG submission 187198) | Freshwater microbial communities in response to fracking from Pennsylvania, USA - Allegheny Zone_MetaG_DW_15 (SPAdes) (version 2) ... | reverse complement strand
AGTTTCAATAACTCCGGACGCTCGCATTTCTCGTGATGCGCTCGTAGTAATGATTGTTAGACTTAGTTTGAGCCTGCCGGCTATCTGTGCCGGATTCGATTGTTTGGAGGCCTTGTCGTGGATCTGTCAGAACTTAAACGAGATCTTGAAGAGATCGAGGAACGGTTGACGAAAGTCAGCCAATATCTTTGACGTAATCGCGCTGAAGAAAGAGCAAGAGAGCCTCGAAAACCAGACTCTGGATCCGGAGTTCTGGCAGGACCAGAAGCGTGCCAAAGATGTGACGCAAAAGCTAAGTCGTGTTAAGGGCACGATTGAGAAATATGAAGGCTGGCATGCACGCCTCAGAGACCTTTTTGACCTCGTTGAGATTGGCCAAGCTGAGCAAGACGAAGTGCTGATCAAAGAAGTGACAACTGAAGTGTCGGTCGGAGTCAAAGAGATGAACAAGGAGCTTGAGCGATACGAGCTTGAGAACTTGCTCTCTGGCGAATACGACGATTCTGCTGCTCTCGTAACTATTAACGCGGGTGCCGGAGGTACTGATGCTCAGGATTGGGCAGAGATGCTGCTGCGCATGTACACGAGGTGGTGCGAGGTGCGTGGTTTCAAGACCGAGCTCCTGGACTCGTCTCCCGGTGAAGAAGCCGGTTTGAAAAGTGCCACTATAAAGGTAGAAGGTCCTTTTGCCTACGGATATTTGTCGTGCGAAAAGGGCGTTCACAGGTTGGTTCGCAAATCACCATTCAAGCAGGGCAACGATTCGAGACAGACAAGCTTTGCAGCTGTGGATGTCACTCCTATGATGAATGACAGTGAGTCGTTGATTGAAATAAGCGATGATGACATAGAGGTAGACACAATGCGCTCAGGTGGCGCGGGTGGCCAAAACGTCAACAAGGTCGAATCGGCTGTTCGCATAGTTCACATACCCACCGGAATTGCCGTCAAGTGTCAGCAGGAGCGCAGCCAGCTGCAAAACAGAGCGCTGGCAATGGAGATCCTGAGATCGAAGCTCCTGGCGAAAAAGCAAGCCGAGAGAGAGGAAGAATTAGCGCGGCTTCGCGGGGAAACCGTGCAAGCGAGTTTTGGCAATGCTATTCGATCGTACGTCTTAGACGACCGAATGGTGAAGGACGTTCGGACCAAGCATGAAACACCGCATGTCGAGTCTGTCTTGAATGGCGACATTGATCCTTTTATAGATGCATTCTTGCGCCAGAAAGCGGCGGCATCATCGGTGACGTGAGCCTAAACGGGCGCAGACCTTAGCGTTTTTAGGAGCTGGAGGTCGGTACTCCGGTTAGTGATCTTGAGCGCTGCGGATATGTAAAGAGGATGTCGTTTGTGTCGGATTTGATCCGGGTTGGTTTGGCGGGTCGTAAAGAGGTGTTATGGGTGAGCGCGTGGAGCCTCATGACAATTGGGCTGGAAACGCCCGTTTGGTAAGGCTCTCAGAGCCTCGCTATGGGTTTCAGGTTTCCTTAAGGATTCTCAACCGCATGACAACCTGGCTGTAAAGGTAAGACTGGTCATGGTGGCATGCTGGATATATACCCCAAAAATAGATGTCGGAATGATGATATTGAGTGTCGCTTGACAACAAGGATTTTTGCCAACTGGTGTATCGTTTGGGGCGCAAAGGTTTCGGAGGATTTGCTGCTTGGCAACACCCAATTAGCCTTTCCTTTAGAATCTCCCGGAGTTGTCAACAGGCGGGCGTTTACAGGTTTTGAATATGTGTCTGTGTCTGGTAGTTTGGCAGATATCTACCGACTCCAATTCACGGAACCCGAAACCCAAGCCCGCAACTCTATCGACGCCTCGAAGCACAAAATTGAACCACCAGCTGCGCTACGCACGCTGAGCCGGGTTACGTGAATCGGTGGATGCTTCAGCGTCGTTAGTGCGGTTAGTTTTCCTTGTCAGATGCAGATGTGTGAAACGCGTTTGGCAGCAACTTCCTTGATAAGGGAGCGGCTCGCCATCGGCACGAGTGTCAAACCAGCTGGTGACATTCGAATGCCAAACGCGGGTCTTCATCTGCCGACCGACATTCATTCATGGCTCTGCCAACAGACTCCTAACGATTGGAGGACAAATATGTCGAAAACCACCGATGGTCTCACCGAGCTGCTTGGGCTGAAGCCGCTCGTCGCTGAGACCATGAGTTTTCCGGAGTTCCTGGGTTCGCTCAAGGAACATCCCGAACGCGCGGACACCGCTGCAGCGTTGTTCGTTCGCGCAGTGAAATCGCTCGGTGAGGAGAACATCGACGAAGCCCATCCGGAACGCCAGCCCTACCTCCGGATGCTTCGCGCGATGAAGATTCCTTCGTATAAGGCATTCGCCGGTGTGCGCGGCAGCCAACGTGTTGTTGCGCGCCTGATGAAATTCTACGAATCTGCCGCCCAGAACGGGTATCAGCTTCGTCAGATGCTCGTGCTTTGCGGCGGGCCCGGTAGCGGTAAGTCGTTCCTCGTGGACCACATGGTTCGCGCGCTGGAAGGACAGATCGTCTATGCGGTCGCCGGCTGCCCCGAGCACGAAAGCCCGATGAATCTCCTCAAGCTCCTCACCCACGAGGAGCGCGTCGCCATCTCCGAACAGCTCGGCATGCTCGAGCGCGGCGATGACGGCAAGATCAAGTGTGACAAGCTCGATGACCTTCTGAAGGTGGCGCAGGAGCCGTGTGCTCACTGCTTCCGCACCGTGATGGGCATCGACAAGAAGCCGTCTGCCGGCGCCTGCAACACCGGTTGCGGCGAAGGCGAAGACACCCATGCCCACGCGGAGACCGCGCCGAACCTCTCGTCCTTCAAGGTCGAGGCTCTGCGTCTGTCCTCGCGCAACGCGGGCATCTCCGTGTGGACTCCCAGTGCTCCGGATCAGGGCTGCAGCCTGCCGGTCGCGATTCGCCAGGGCAACCGTGGCGTCGTCCGCATGCAGGAAGCCTTCGACGCCAAGGGCGCCGAGGCGGGTTCCGTCAGCCAGCTCCAGGTTCTCCTGGAAGCGACCGAAGGTCGGCGCATGCCGGCTTCGGCGGTCAGCTGCGGTTCGAGTGCGGGTTTCATCCCCCTCGACCAGATGCAGGTCGTCGAGACCAACGAAGGCGCCTGGCTGCGCTTTGTAAAGGATCAGGAAGACCCGGGCAAGTGGCATCGCCGCGGCCAGGTCTTCGTCATGGACTACAACACCGTGGTCTGTGAAGAGGTGGCTGCCTACGCTGCTTTCATCAAGCAGCTCAAGGATGTGCCGCACCTCGATCCGCTCGTGCTGCAGGTTCTGGCCACCGCGGCCGTTGCGAGCCGTATGAAGGATGAGACCGAAGGTCCCACGCTCGCTCAGCGCATTCGCATGTACAACGGCGAACCGCTGCTCCTGGAGAAGAAGTCGAGTTCGATCAACGAGCGTCCCAACCCCTGGTTGGGCGGCGCTGCCACCCTCGGTGCTGCCGGGGCGAAGCAGAACGAAGCTCAGAGCAAGAACTACTCGGTCTCCGACCTCTGGGTCGCCGCTGGCGAAGACGAGGGCAAGACCGGTATCGACTTCGGCTTCATGCTCTCCTCGGTTTCGCAGCTCTGCGAGCTGGGTCTGCAGTCCAAGCACAAGTCGGTCACTGCGCTCGCCGCTGTGAACTACTTGAAGGCGCGTGTCGAGCGTGAGCTCACTCGCCCCGGGCTCACGGACGCGAGCAAGAAGATTTTCGAGCGCTCCAAGAAGCACCTCACCATGCTGATGTCGAAGTACGGCACGGTCGAACTGATCGAAGCCGAATATCGTCGTCTGCTGAAGGCGCAGGTCCTGGCAGCGTTCTCGCCCGACTATGACACCCGTGCCGAGGACATGTTCCGCAAGTACCACAAGCACGCGGTGGAATGGGGCAAGGGCAAGGACAAGGTCTTCGACGAACGGCACAATCGCATGCTGTCCATCGACACCGCTCATCTGATGAAGATCGAGGCGGCGATGGGCAAGTCCGGCGACGATGCCGCCAACTTCCGGCGCTCTCTCGAGTCTGAGTTCATCGAGCTCATGCGCGAGGCTGCTGCGTCCACCGAGGGTGAGGAACGGCTCGACAAGAGCATCTTCACCTGGGAAACGCACCCGGACCTGAAGAAGGCCATCAAGAAGATTCTCGACGACGAGATCGCGCTCAAGGTTCAGACGATCCTGGGCGACGACACCAACCTCGGCGAAGAGGATCGCAAGCTCCGTACCGAGTCCATTGAGCGCTTCGAGAGCTCGGGCTCCGGATACAACGAGGCCAGCCGCAAGGTTGCACTCGCGTACTTCAAAGAGTTCGAGCTTTGGAAGTAACGGTGCCGATCCAACCGGTTCCTTACGTCGTCTCACACTAACTCTGAAAGGGTGAAAACCATGTCGACCATCAATGACAAGAAGTTCCAGATTTCCGAGGAAGAGCGCGCGAAGTTCTTCCTCCCGGAAGAGCCGTTCAAGGGTACCTTGAAGACCTTCCTCCCGACGGCCATCGAGTTCCCGGCGTACGTCGAGTCCGCCAAGAGCCGCATGTTCCGCCTGATCGTCCGCCAGGGCGTCAACGTCGTCCGCTCCGAGAAGCTCGAGCGCATCTACGGCAAGCCGATCGTCGCCTACAAGGCGTTCGACGAGTTCTACGGCATCGAGCCCTACATCCACCAGGTCGTGGCCGAGTGCTTCGGCGCCGCCATCCACGGTGGTGAAGCGGACAAGCAGGTGCTGGTGCTGATCGGGCCCAAGGGCTCCGGCAAGTCCCAGTTCGCCAAGAAGCTGAAGAAGATCCTGAAGACCTCCGAGCCCATCCCCTACGCGGCTCACTCGCCGATGCGCGTGAACCCGCTCAACCTGCTCTTCCTGATTCCCCAGGTCGCGCAGAAGATGGTGCTGGACGGCGAGGCCAAGTCGACCCGTGAGGCGCGCAAGCTCATCCTCACCAACCTCGGCCTGCAGGACCTGCCCCTCAACTACCAGAACCGCGACGCGCTGAAGGCCTTCAACCAGGCCGGCGCCGAGCCCGGTTTCGACGGTCTCTGCGAGATCACCGACGCCGACCAGCTCGTGTCCGCCATCGTGCACGCCATGGGTCTGCCCCGCGCCACCCGCGCGAACCTCGGCTACCCCGACCCGTTCGTGAAGGACCGCGTGCTCGGCAAGTACATCGACAAGTCGGAGACGTTCCCGCTGTGGGACTACCCGGTCGAGTCGTTCTACTTCGCGGACGACCAGGAAGGTGCCGTCGGCATCTGCTCGGTCAAGGAAGTGCAGCCGCTCAACTTCGACATGCGCGTCATGATCGGTGAGGAAAACATTGCCGTCCTCGGCAACGTCGACCGCGCCGACCCGCGCTCCGTCGAGCTCAACGGTGCGTACAACCTGTCCAACCGCGGCATGCTCGAGTTCGTCGAGGGCTTCAAGAACCCGAAGGAAGCCCACCGCTCCGTGCTGGAAGCGACGCAGGACAAGAGCATCCCCGCTCCCGATCCGATGCGCCTCAACCTGCACTGGGACGGCGTCCTGATCTACCACTCGAACGCCCCCGAGTTCCGGGAGTTCAAGAACGAGCCGAAGAACGAGCCGTATCTGGACCGTTTCATCCAGATCAACTGGCCGTACCCGCTCGAGGCGTCCGAGATGGAGCGCGTCATCCAGAAGGAATGGGGCGGCACCGACTTCGCCGTTCCCCAGTCCGAGGGTGGCTGCCACCTCGAGCCGACGATCGTGCCGTACCTGGCGCGCTTCGCCGTGCTCACCCGCCTGGAGCCCTCCACCCAGGTTGCCGACCTGATGATCAAGCTCGACGCCTACAACGGCGACGAGTCGCGTCTGCGCGGCATGGGCACCAAGATCGACGTCCTCGCGCTCAAGCGCGAAGCCTCCCCGTGGGAAGGCATGGACGGCGTCTCGCCCCGTTTCATCAGCAAGCTGCTGACCGGTCTGGCCTCCGAGGCGGTGGTGAAGAACCACGCCATCACGTCGCGTGAAGTGCGCGAGCGGCTCTACGAGTCGATCCGCCACATCCAGGACGAGAAGGTCCAGAAGCAGTACCGCGAGTTCATCTCGCGTCAGCTCGACGAATGGCGCCGCAAGCGCCTCGCTCGCATCGTTCTCGCCGCCATGGTCGAGGGCTTCAAGAGCGAGGTCCAGGACGTGTTCCGCAAGTACTTCGACAACGTGCAGGCGTACAACCGCAACACGACTGTCCGTGCTTCGTCGGGCTCGTCCTTCCGCAGCGGTCCGGACGAGGACTTCATGCGCAAGATCGAGGCGGACCCCGAGCTGAACATCACGTCGGCTCAGTCCAAGTCGTTCCGCGCCGAGGTCGCCTCGGTCGTCGCCGCGTTCATGACGGACAACCAGACCGTCGACGTGCCCTACACCTGCTACGAGCCGCTGCAGCGCGCCATCGAGCGCTTCGTCTGCGCGAAGGTGAAGGACACCGCCCGCGTCCTCAACTCGGCGAACGCCGGCACGGACGAGGAGCGTCGCAAGCTCGCCACCGTCAAGCAGCGTCTCATCTCGGAGCACGGCTTCGACGAGTACACCGCTGACGAGGTCCTGAAGGAAGCCGAAGAGACCCGGGACTTCCTGAAGGAGGTGTAATCGAGGCTAGCGATAGATAGGAATCGCAAGATTCCTTGATGTTGCGAAAAGCGAGGAGGCGGGCGTTCCTTTATAGGGGCGCTCGCTTCCTTTGCTTGCCTGGTTGCATTTTCTGACGGGAGTTTCGGTCGCTTCGGTTGAGCGGCTCGTCATTTTTTAGGGAGTGGTGTTCTCTGCCATCCGCTCCGTCGTACACACGACATCCGCTTAACAAGCGGCTTTCGGCAGAAACACCAACTCTTTATTTTGAATGCCGGCCGCTCTTTCTGGGCGGTTCAAACTTACCCGGCTTCTCATCTAAACCGAAGCAGGAGGTATTCCGCATGTCTAACGACAAGACTCACGACAAGGCGGACGTTCAGGGCAACCTGAGCTCCGTCACGGTTTACGACTCGGGTTCGCGTCCGTTTCCTCTGACGCTCATGACCCGGGCCGTCGTTGCCGACGCTGTCGTCAGCCCGCCCGACCCGAACGGTGGTGACCGCACTGAAGAAGACCGCAAGCGGCACAAGGATCGCATCAAGGATCAGATCAAGCCCAAGCTGCCCGAACTCATCGGCGGCAACCCCATCTTCGGGGACAAGGGCAAGATCAAGGTGCCCGTTTCCGGCGGTTACGAGCCTCGCTGGCGCTATGGACGCGACCAGCAGGGCGGCGGTGGTGGAGGCGGCCAAGACGCCGGCTCCGACCCGGCTGACGAAATCTTCGTGGAAATCGATCTCGACGAGCTCCTCCAGATGCTCTTCGAGGACATGGAGCTGCCTGAGCTTCTGAAGAAGCAGCTCGCCACCACGAAGGTCAAAGCTCACAAGTACCGCGGCGTCCAGCCCACTGGACCGAAGCCGCGTCTGCGCAAGGGGGACACGGCGCGCGCTCGCGTTCGCCGTTCCATCGGTATGCGCAATGCGAACCCCGACGACCCGAAGTTCGCGGCACTTCTCGAAGACGAGAAGAAGAAGAAGATCCCGAGCGTGCAGGATGTTCCTTTCCACAAGAAGGACTTCCGCTACAACCGGGTGGAAGAGACGCTCGACGACGAGTCGAAGGCAGTCATCTTCTTCGTGCTCGATCGCTCCGGCTCCATGGGCGGTGACCCGCTCATGATCGCCAAGGCGTTCTTCGTCCTCAACCTGATGTTCCTGCGCAACAAGTACAAGGACGTCAAGGTTGTGATGATCGCCCACGACGCTCACGCCTTCCGCATCGAAGACGAGACCAAGTGGTTCCAGATCGAGGCTGGTGGTGGCACTGTCGCCGAGCCGGCCTATCAGATGGTTTACGATATCGCTCAAGCGGAGTTTCCCGCCGCAACCTGGAACCGCTACATGTTCCAGGCGACGGACGGCGTGCTCTTCGACGGCGATGATGTCATCCGCGGCTGGTACACCAAGCTCGTCAAGACCGACTTCAACTATCTCGGCTACCTCGAATGTGGTGGCATGGGCTGGGGTGGAAGCGGTTGGCAGTCTGGTGGCCAGGCTCTCAAGTCTCTGCCTGAGGATGTGAAGAAACACGTTGGCATGGCTCGGGTGGAAAACCTGAAGCAGGTGCCGGACGCGTTCAAGCAGATCCTCGACAAGGACAAGAAAAAGTAAGGAGGTCCTAGCCATGTACGATAAGCTCATTAAGCACATTCGAATGTGGGACGAGCGCCTGACCAGGGCGGGCGTTCGTGTGGGCCTCAAGCCCTACGAAACCCGCTACGAACTGGTCGGCGACGACCAGATGGTCCGGCTCATCCCCTACGTGATGTTGCCCGCTCACTACCGTCACTGGAGCTTCGGCAAGAAGTACGAGCAGCAGATGAAGGACGGTGGAAACTTCCACATCTTCGAAGCTGTGATCAACTCTTCGCCGAGCTTCTGCTACCTCGGCGTCACGAACCGGCTGCCCATGCAGCTTCTGGTGATGGCGCACGCGAAGTGGGGTCACGTCGACTTCTTCGCCAACAACGAAACCTTCGGAGACTCCGGCGCAGACTCGATCATCGAGCGGCTGGCTCAGAACGGTGAGTTCGTGAAGCGACTGACGCGTGACCCCGCATATGGTGTCGAGAAGGTCGAATGGATCCTCGACGCCGCCCACGCTCTGGACGATCACGTCGGCTGGGTGCCCGCCATCAAGGACCGCGTCAGCGACAAGCTGGTGCGCAAGGAACTCGAACATCAGCTTGTCGAGCTGCGTCAGCGGCTGAAGCAGGCGGAATCGTCCGAGTTCGAGTCGCGCGGCATCCAGGAGCGCATCGACGAAATCGCGGCGCGCCTCAAGCGCGACCCGATCAACCCGGTGTCCGACGTGCTCTCGTTCATCATGGACGAGCGCAACAACCCGCGCCTCGGCGACGAGGAGCGCGGTCTGATCGCCATCGTTCGCGACCAGGCGCTGTACCTGCACCCGCAGGCGCGCACCAAGTTCATGAACGAGGGCTGGGCGTCCTACTGGGAGAAGAACCTGCTTCTCCAGCCGGAAGTGTCCATGCCCGCCAACTGGGCGATGGAGATGCCGCAGTACTGGTCGATGCACGACCGCCAGGCGACCGCCTGGTACTTCGACCCGTACGCGCTCGGCCTGTCCTGCTTCGAGTACATCGATCGGGAACACGGGTTCGACGACGGCGAAGTCGAGGTGGACGCGCCGAGTTTCACGACTCGCGAAGCGACCGCCGCCGACAACGACGAGGAGTCGGACTTCCAGTACCGCACCGTCGACGGCAAGGTGATCGAGTACACCGGCGAGACCCACAAGGTCATGACGGTCAACCGGAATCGCGACAAGATGTTCCAGGTGCGTCAGCACCACGAGGACAAGTCGTTCTTCCGTGAGTACCTGACCGAGAAGCACGTGCAGCACATCAACGCCAAGGCGCTCGAGTGGATGCATCGCGTCTGCGGCGTCATCAGCCGTCAGCTGCGTGCGTCCGGCTTCCCGCCTGCCGTCTCGTTCCACCCGATCGAGCAGAAGCTCACGAACGCCTCGCTCGAGGTGTTCAACGAGATCGTCGAGACCTGGAGCAACTTCGCCCAGATGGGTCAGCAGCTGCAGCAGCAGGGCTGGCCCGCGTTCCCGGTTCCGCCGCAGACCCTGCAGGTGATGGGCACGATCCTCCAGATCGTGGCCGCCTACGACCAGGACAAGGCCAAGTTCCGCTCGATGCTGATTCTGCGCACCGGCCGTCACTCCATCCCGGACATCGAGGTGGTCGACGGCGGTCCGCTCTCGCAGGACCTGACCGGCTCGCTGACGCTGCGTCACGTGTTCGACCCGACCTTCGGCTTCCTCAAGCAGTCGGAGTGTAAGGATACGGTGCGTTACGCGCGTCGTCTCTGGGGTCGTCCGGTCCGTCTCATCACCGTCGAACAGGCGCAGGATCGTTGGGGTCGTCCCATCGGTTCGCCCCGCCCGTACGAGTACTTCTGCGACGAGGACGGCGAGGTCAGGGAGCGTTACCTGGCGTAAGCCGAGGTCGACGTGACTTGTTGAGGGGGAGTCGCCATGCGGCTCTCCCT
>Ga0209066_10008286_pt1 | contig 10107 bp, 7 predicted proteins | sample All_14_2_FD_187198 | JGI IMG/M metagenome (GOLD analysis project Ga0209066, IMG submission 187198) | Freshwater microbial communities in response to fracking from Pennsylvania, USA - Allegheny Zone_MetaG_DW_15 (SPAdes) (version 2) ... | reverse complement strand
ATTATTCATTTCATCCAAAGCCGGTTATTACATGTGGGAAGGTCCGTATGGAGAATGGGGTTCGCGCAAATATCTCGTCTCCAGCCTAGACCAAAGCCTCAAACGCATGGGCTTGGAATACGTGGACCTGTTCTATCATCACCGCCCCGACCCAGACACTCCGCTCGAAGAAACCATGCAGGCACTTGATTTCATTGTCCGCAGCGGAAGGGCGTTGTATGTTGGGATTTCAAATTACCCCGCCGATAAAGCACGCGAAGCTTCACAGATTTTGCGATCACTTGGCACACCTTGTCTCATCCACCAACCGAAATACAGCATGTTCGAACGCTGGGTGGAAGATGGTCTGCTTCAGACATTGAATGAGGAAGGTATCGGCTGTATCGCTTTCTCTCCGCTGGCTCAAGGCTTGCTGACCGATAGATATCTCGGCGGCATTCCTGAAGGGTCACGCGCATCCAAAGCGCATGGATTCCTCAAGCCAGATCACATCACCGATGACAGGATCGCCAAAGTGCAAAAGCTCAACTCCCTCGCCCAGCAACGCGGACAAACCCTCGCGCAAATGGCATTGGCGTGGGTTCTGCGCCACGAAGGGATGACCTCCGTGTTGATCGGGGCAAGCAAGATCAGTCAGATCGAAGATGCAGTTGGGATGTTACAAAACATCAACTTTAACGATAATGAACTTCAAACAATAGAAACAATCTTAAGCGGAGCCGGATAATATGAGCACTTCAGAATTGGTAATCAAACCCGGACACGGAAAGACATGGGAACTTGGAGGTGTGATCGAGTGTAAAGTGTCTGGTGCGCAAACTGGCGACGCCTACACCATTCTGGGGATCACCCTTGAAAAAGGACAAGGCGCACCCATGCACATTCACAAACGGGAAGATGAAGTATTCTATATTTTGGAAGGAACATGCACCTTCGGACTGGGAGATGAGATCATCACTGCCGAGGCTGGTACAACTGTCATTCTAAAAAAAGGTCTCTCTCATTTTTTCAGAAATGACTCAAGCATGCCCATGAAAGCGTTGATCACTGCCGTCCCTGGCGGGTTGGATCGATACTTTGAAGAAGTAACAACCGCTATTGCCGAGCAAAGACCAGAAGAGATCGGCAAGATCAATGCCCAATACGAGATTGAATTCATACAAGCCAAATAAAAAAGGACCGAGGTCTTCAAAACCTTGGTCCTTTTTTATCATCCACGCCAGATCTTGAAATCTTTCAAACTCGAACCGCCGATAAATTCACGCACAATGGAATTTGAAGGGATCAAACTCGCATCCAAAGGCAGGAACCAATCGAGGAAAGCGAGCAAACGGCGGGCTTCAATATACTCGGGGGTATTATGCGGAACTTGCCGCAACAACGGCTCCACTAGCGGCTTCAACGCAGAAAGCTCATACACCAATGCCGAATTGAACATCACATCTGCATTTTCTTGATACGGGAAGATGTGACGCTTCTCGCCGCGCCGCACCGACTCCCAGCGTGAGATGGTGGCTTGGGCGGAGTATCCGCGTTCGCGGGCGTCACGCACGATACGTCGGATGAGACGTGTGTCAGTGGTCGAGACGCGATTGTGGCGGTCTAGGTTGAGCTGGGTCAGGGCGGAGACGTAAAGTCGAAACGCTGAATCAGACCAACGTTCGGGGATGAGGCGCGGGTTCAAGCCATGGATGCCTTCGAGGATGAGCGGTTGTCCATCTCGCAGCCGGATGACATCCCCTTCTTCGCTTCTTCCGGTCTTGAAGTTGTATCGTGGAAGTTGAACTTCTTCGCCGCTGATAAGTTTTTCAATGTCGTGCGCCAGCCGTTCAAGATTTAGCGCTTCGATGGCTTCAAAATCATGGTCGCCATTTTCGTCGAGCGGAGTTTTTTCACGGTCTACAAAATAATTATCCAACTCAAGCGGATACGGTGAAACGCCGCGCGCCAACAGCTGAACCGCAAGGCGACGTGAAGAAGTCGTTTTACCAGAGGACGACGGACCCGCAATGAGAATGATGCGCGAGTTTTTTTCGACGATCTGCTGGGCAACATCGGCAATGCCCTGCTCGTGCAATGCTTCGGAGACGAGCACGATCTCATCGGCACGCCCTGATTCGATAGCTTCGTTCAAAACGCCAACACTATCGATATGCAAAGTTTCAAGCCAATCGCCATATTGACGAAAGGCGCGGATCAATTTTGGATAATCACCAAATGAAGCCAATTGCGTTGGCGCATGGCGGCGCGGATATTGCAAGATGAAACCGCCGTTGACGTTCTTCAAGCCGAACCATTTCAAATAGCCGGTGGAAGGAACCATGTATCCATGCATGTAATCCATAATCCCATTCATGGAGTACATGGTGAGGTAATCTTTGTGGCGATATTTGAACAAGCGTAGTTTATCTTGATGCCCATGCAGAGTGAAATATTCAATGGCTTCCTGAATGGGGACTTCTTTGCGAACGAATTCGAGATCTTCTTTGATCAAAGCTTGCATGCTTTGCGTGAGACATTCGAGTTCTTGCTCCGAAAGCGGATCGCGATCTTTGACCACGCAATAATATCCACCTGAAGAGACCGAATGGTCGATGTTCAAATATCCTTTCTGGAAGCATTTGGAAAATGCGATCTCCAGCAGGAAGATGAGCGAGCGGCGGTAAATACGCGCGCCATCGGCACTATCCATTGTGACGGGTGTGCAAGTGGATTCAACTTTGATGGGATAGGTTAATTCATGAATCTGGTTATTGATGATCGCCGCAACAATGGGCGCGGAAAAGTCATCTTTGACCTGTGCAAGGAAGTCCCCCACTTTCGTTCCGCGTGGACCGGTGAGTGTCTTTCCGTTTGGAAGATGAAGTTCGACGTTGGGGTTGGGTTGGGTGATTTGGATGGACATTGGACGATAGACCGTAGACCATGGACGATGGATGTCTCTAAATGGTCAATGGTCCATCGTCCATGGTCAGTTCGTTATATTAACTTCGACAACAATTTCTCGGGCTTACCAGCAAATTCTTCGAGCGGAATTTCTTTCTTAGTAAGCGCCATGAGAGTTTCGGTAAGCACTTGGTTAACGGGCGTTGGAATATTCCGTGCCTTTCCTTCGCGGACGACGGCTCCGTGTAGAAATTCCACTTCGCTTTGCGGACGCCCAGAATACAGGTCAATATGGAAAGATGGCATCTTGCCGCCACGTCCGCTGCCTGCGGCTTTGGAGAGGAATGGTTTGGAGAGCCAAAGCGGAAGTTTGGTGGCAAACGCTAATGCTTTGACCGGTGTGCCGGGCAGGTCGGTCACTTCGAGCTTCATCGATTCCATCACTGCCAGACATTCCTTGAGCATATCAATTTCAACTTTGTACAGTCGTTTATCTGCAAAGACCTCTGCAGCGGTCAAGTTGAGAATTGCAGATGTGGGGTTGGACACCAAATTGGTGAGCATCTTCGACCATTTCATGCTCAGCGCATCGGGATATAAACGGCATTTGAGATAGGCTCTATCCAACGCAGCAACCAATTTCTCTGAAAGCGGATGCCCCGCGGCAATGCCTACACCGCGCAATTTTTCAAGGACGATGTCACCGGCTCCGCGCCTGCCGATGGCAGTAGTGACCGTGCCGTAGATGACCTTGTCGGGTCCGAGGGTGCGGGCGATGGTGGGTTCATTGTCCACGCCGTTGGAGAGGCAAAGCAGTGGCGGAAGTTTATCGGCAAATGGTTTCAGCCCTTCCATTGCAGGTGCTGTGTCGAAGGATTTCAGAGCGAAGATCGCCGCATCGAAAGGACCATATTTCAGGGCTTCTTCCAACGAGGGTTCGATCACGAACGAGCGTGGTTCAACGATGCTTGCATCTTTCGTATTTCGTCTTTCGTCCACGGTCAGGTCGAGGCGCAGTCCCTTCGTGCGAAGCTCCTCCACCATCTTGGGTTGCTCCACGAACACGACTTGATATCCCGCCAACACGAGCGAGCCGCCAATATACGTGCCAATGGCACCCGCACCAAAGACGAGAAATTTAAGTTCAGAAGATTGAGAAGAAGGGAGGGACATAGTTTGTTTGCTTTCTAAAGTTATGAATGAAACGTAATGCGTAATTCGTAAAACACCTATTACGAATTACGCATTAAATACTATTCGGCATCAAGCCAATGGGCATGATCGTTGAGCTTGTCTATCGCCCAACGGTGTTGATTCGGGAAATATAAGAGTTGCGCGAAAGCCGTATTACTAAAGCGGAAGCGTGTGCCTGCATTATTCGCCTGTGGGACAATTCCAACCACGGCATGCATTAGCTGATTCAACAAACCGCCATGTGAGACGATCAGATAACGAGCCGGTTCACGCTTGAGCAGGTCATGCAATGCCTGCCCGGCGCGCAGGAACAATTCCCAATCTCCTTCCCCATCCATACCAACGGGATCATACGGAGTGGTGAAATCGGGATGTGTAAAGTTGCTGCGTACTTCATGAGCGGTCAGACCGGCGAATTCGCCATTGTCGCGCTCCAACCACAACGGCTCGAATTCCACCATCAGCCCCAACTTGGAGGCGATGATCTCCGCCGTTTCTCTCGCTCGCGAAAGCGGACTGGAAATGACGAAGTCGAACTTCACCCTCTCACGTTTCCAGCGTTCAGCTAAGGCTTGGGCTTGCTTTCGTCCGCGTTCGGTGAGCGGAAAATCCGATTGCCCCTGCCAACGCGACTCGGCATTCCCCACCGATTCGCCATGTCGCAGCAACGTAATATTGAATATCTTTGGTTTATTCGTCTCGGTCATCTGGAGTTCTCCCCTTCACAAGGTAAATTGGGCGGCGCTTAACTTCTTGAAAAATATAACCAACATATACACCGATAAAACCCAGCAGGATCATGATGATACCGCTGGCGATCAACAAGACACCCATCAATGAACTCCAACCGGGTTCCACACGCTGGGTGTTACCCGTGAGCCACAAAGAAAGGACATAGATCAATTGCACGCCCGCCAAAATGAAGAACACGAACCCTGCACTCAAACCAATATAGAGCGGCGCAAGCGAGAATGAAAAAATGGCATCCGAAGCCAGGCGGAACATCTTCCCCAATGAATACTTTGATTTGCCTGCAATACGTTCCGGTTCGTGATACGGCAGGATAACGCTGTTATATCCCATCCACGAGATCATGCCGCGCAAGAAACGATGATACTCATGCATAGAACGCACGCCATTCAACGCATTGCGTGAAAGAGCGCGAAAGTCTGCGGCGCCTTGCAACACTTGTGTGCCGCTGATGCGGTTGATAAGCCAATAGAAAAAATTGGAGGTGACTTTCTTGAACGATGCCGCACGATCCTCTTCAATGCGCTGTCCTTGCACCACGTCATACCCTTGTTCGATCAAACTGATCATTTTGGGAATCAACGCAGGCGGGTGCTGACCATCGCCATCCAACGAGATCATCACGTCGCCTTGAGAGGCGTCCATACCCGCCGTCAGCGCGGCTTGGTGACCAAAGTTGCGGCTGAGTTGGAGCAGGGTCACTCTTGGGTCGTTGGCACAGATCTCTCGAAGCGAATCAACTGTCCCGTCGCTTGAGCCGTCGTCCACATAAATGAAACGAAACTCGTATGGCAGCGCATCCACCACATGGCGAATGTCCGCATACGTTTGTCGAATGGCTTCGGCTTCGTTATAAACAGGAATGACAAGATCGATCTGGAGTTTGTTTTTTCGACGTGGCGACATCGGGAAGATTCTACCACGCAGACAAAAACACCGCCGATGACGGCGGTGTTCATATCTATCGCTTCACAACCGGACCCGGTGCCGGTCTGCCAACAAACGGAGCGTTCTCTCCGCCTCGGCATTTCTGCGCTCCAAGCTCCAGTTCAGGGCATCAGCCATCAACATGGCGCATTCAATGACCGCATCGCGCGAGAGCTTGCCCAACATGGCAAGCATGGTGCGACGCAGAAGCAGATCGTCGAGATGTTCCGCTTTTTCATGTTGGATCAGGAAGAGCAGTTCACGTTTGGAATAAGTGGGCAAAGAATTAAGGGGAGCATCTGTTGCCTGTTTCATAAACTCGGCAATAGACTCGGTGCGAGTGCCATAACGCTCAAAGAGGATTTCGAGGCGTTCACGCGAAAGCCCCGTCCACGCGGCGAGACCATTGATGTACTTGGCACGTTCCTCGCCCGTACGCGGATAGTTGCGCCCGCCGCCAACGGGAAGTTCCTGTGTACCTTTGTTGCGTTGAATGCTAAGGAACTGCAAAGACTTATCTGCCACTTCTTCCGAGAATGCACGGAAGGACGTCCACTTGCCACCCACCAAGGAATAGACGGGAAATTGCAGGTTGGTCCAATCACCGCTGAGCACTTCGATATGATGGTCGCGACTATATTGCCCTGTTGTTTTAGCTGTGCTGCTCGCCAGCGGACGAACGCCAGAGAAAGCAAAGACCACATGCTCGCGAGTCACTTTGATATTCGGGAACACGCGCGCAGTTAATTCGAGGAAGTAATCTACTTCTTCATCGGTGCAACGCGCATCGTCGGGATGTTCGATCTTGATATCGGAAGTACCGATCAAGACCCGATCTTGCAGCGGGAAGATAAGCACAATACGTCCATCTTTATTCTCAAAGAAGAACTCGTTATCGCCAATTGCTTTGCGCAATTCGGGGTGATCCAAAACAAGGTGTGAGCCTTTGGTGCCGCCGATGAATTTGGTGGTCACACCGAGGCTGTGATTGGCAAAGTCGATCCACGGACCGGCGGCATTGATAACCAACTTCGGTTCGATCTCAACGGTTTCATCGGTCAGTTCGTCGCGGAGGATGACGTTCTTGCCCGATCCACTTACGAGACTGGTGTAGTTCAAGGCGCGGGCGTTGGGGCTTTCCGCTTCGGCATCCAAGACAAGTTCCAGCGCGAAGCGTTCAGGGTTGGAGATCAAACCGTCATAATACACCGCAGTGTTTACGATCTCAGGGTTGAGCTTATCCCATTTCTTCAAGGACTCGGTCCGCGAATAGAATTTGTGACGCGGCACCGTGCGTTGACTGCCCGTATAAGCGTCGTACATCATCAATCCCAACTTGATAATGACCGAACCGCGTTCGGAAGGCCTATCGAGCCAGCCAATAAACTTCAACGGTGCATTCAAAATGCCGGAGAAATATTTGAACATGGGGATGGTCGTCGGCAGCGGCTTGACGATGTGCGGCGCATTCTGGATCATGCGATTGCGTTCTTTCACCGCTTCACGCACCAGACGAAATTCGCCATTTTCCAGATAACGAATGCCGCCGTGCGCCATATGTGAAGATGTCGCGCTTGCGCCCGAACAGAAATCTCCTCTGTCAACGAGCAATACATCAACTCCGTTCAATGCCAGATCGCGGAAGGTTCCAATGCCGTTAATGCCTGCGCCAACGATCAGCACAGACACCTGCGGGTTTTCTTTGAGCGAGGAGAGGATTTCAGTTCGGTTCATGTGAGTATCAGGTTCCAGGTGTCAGGTCTAAGGTATAAGGTTTTAGCTGGGTTGCCCAACACCTAATACCTTGTACCTGATCCCTTTTTTATTCGATCCAATCAAATGTGCGGGTGACCGCTTTTTTCCAGCCTGAGTATAAACCCGCACGGCGCTTTGATGCCATTTTGGGCTGCCACTCTTTGTCTTGTCCCCAGTTCTTTTTCAATTCATCTGTGTCTTTCCAAAAACCAACAGCAAGTCCTGCCGCGTATGCTGCACCAAGCGCAGTCGTTTCGGCAACCTTCGGGCGAACAACGGGCACATTCAAAATATCTGACTGGAACTGCATTAGCAATTCATTGAAGACCATGCCGCCATCTACTTTCAGCGAGCGGAGTTTCACACCGGAGTCCTTTTCCATCGCATCAAGCACTTCGCGGGTTTGGTAGGCGGTGGCTTCGAGCGCAGAACGGGCGATGTGCCCCTTGTTGACATAGCGGGTCATGCCCACGATCACGCCGCGCGCGTCAGACTTCCAATAAGGTGCGTACAGTCCGCTGAAAGCTGGGACGAAATAAATACCGCCGCTATCTTCAACCGTATTCGCAAGCGCCTCTACATCGGACGATTTTTCGATCATGCCAAGATTATCTCGCAGCCATTGGATCAACGCACCCGTGATGGCAATGGAACCTTCCAACGCGTAGACAGGTTTCTTATTCCCGATCTTGTAACCAAGCGTGGTGAGCAAGCCCGCTTTGCTTTGAACAGGCTTTTCCCCCGTATTCAACAACATGAAACAACCAGTGCCATAGGTATTCTTCGCCTCCCCCACCTTGAAGCAGGTCTGCCCGAACAACGCCGCTTGCTGGTCACCCAAGTCACCGGCAACGGGTACGCCATGCATGGTCACCGCGTTTTGTGAACCGATCCGTCCATATATTTCTGACGAAGAGCGGATCTCCGGCAGCATCACACGTGGAATGCCCATCAATTTCAGAATTTCATTGTCCCAATCCAAAGACTTGAGATTCATCAACATGGTGCGCGAGGCATTGGTCACATCGGTAACGTGCTTCCCGGTTAACTTCCAGATGATCCAGGTATCCATGTTGCCGAAGAGCAGATCGCCTTTTTTGGCTTTTTCCTTCGCCCCTTTTACATTCTCAAGAATCCAGCGGATCTTCGGACCCGAAAAATATGTAGCCAAGGGCAAACCTGTCTTACGACGGAAGCGGTTCTGTCCGCCTTGTTTCGCCAATTTATTGCAGATCACATCCGTGCGAGTATCCTGCCATACGATGGCATTGTAGACAGGCTCGCCCGTGTTCTTGTCCCAAACCAATGTGGTCTCGCGTTGATTTGTCACACCAATGGCAGCGATATCTGAAGAAGAAAGTCCGCTTTTTGCTAATGCGCCTGCAATGACTTCCTGCGTGCGCTGCCAGATCTCGAGCGCGTCGTGCTCCACCCAGCCCGGTTTGGGGTAGATCTGTTGATGTTCCTTCTGGTCCACGGCGACCACATTGCCACCATGATCGAAAATGATAAAACGTGTGCTGGTCGTACCCTGATCGATTGCACCAACGTATTTGGTCATATTGAACGCTCCAGATAAGAGATTATGTAATATTGTAAAACAAAACATCGGACTTGAATTCAACAAATTCAAGTCCGATGCAAAAGCAACGATCAAATGTCAGCGTTTAGGCGAGGTCGAAGCGGTCGAGGTTCATGACCTTGTTCCAGGCGGCAACGAAGTCATGCACGAACTTTTCCTTGTTGTCATCCTGAGCGTAGACTTCAGCCAGCGCGCGTAACTGCGAGTTGGAGCCGAAGACCAGGTCCACACGGGTGCCGGTCCAGCGCACTTCGCCGGTCTTGCGGTCGTGGGCTTTGAACACTTGGGCATCTTCATTTTCGGGATGCCACTGCACGCCCATATCGGTCAGGTTGACGAAGAAGTCGTTGGTCAGCTTGCCGACCTGCTTGGTGAAGACGCCATGCTTTGAGCCGCCATAGTTCGCGCCGAGCACACGCAAGCCGCCGACCAGCACAGTCATTTCGGGGGCACTGAGGGTGAGCAGTTGGGCTTTATCCACCAGCAGTTCTTCGGCAGAGACATTGAAAACAGTCTTCTGGTAGTTGCGGAAGCCGTCGGCTTCGGGTTCGAGCACGGCAAACGAATTCACGTCGGTCTGTTCCTGTGCAGCGTCCACACGACCGGGGGTGAAGGGCACTTCCACTTCGTATCCGGCTGCCTTGGCTGCGGCTTCAACCGCGGCACAACCGCCGAGTACGATCAGGTCTGCCAGCGAAACTTTCTTGCCCTTCTTCTGCGCGCCGTTGAATTCCTGCTGAATGGCTTCCAACTTGGTGAGGACCTTTGCAAGCTGTTCGGGCTGGTTCACGTCCCAATCTTTCTGCGGGGCAAGGCGGATGCGTGCGCCGTTGGCGCCGCCGCGCTTGTCGGACCCTCTAAAGGTGGAGGCAGAAGCCCAGGCGGTAGAAACAAGCTCGGACAAAGAAAGACCCGAGTCCAGAATTTTTGCTTTGAGAGTCGCGATATCCTTCTTCGTCACCAGCGGATGATCGACAGCGGGCAGCGGATCCTGCCAGATCAAATCTTCAGTG
>Ga0209066_10008284_pt1 | contig 10108 bp, 9 predicted proteins | sample All_14_2_FD_187198 | JGI IMG/M metagenome (GOLD analysis project Ga0209066, IMG submission 187198) | Freshwater microbial communities in response to fracking from Pennsylvania, USA - Allegheny Zone_MetaG_DW_15 (SPAdes) (version 2) ... | reverse complement strand
TCCCAGCAAGGTCAGCGCCTGCGCGATCAACTGGACCGTCGAGGTCTTTCCATTGGTGCCTGTAACACCGATCACCTCGGGCCCCAGACGATCAAGTTGCGAGAACGCCAGCGCCAGCGTCGCCAGACGCGCGCGCAGCGCCGGAACCACCACCACCGGGATGTCCAGCGCAGGGGCCGTCGCACCCGGCTCGGCAAGCACCAGCGCCGCACCACGTTGTGCCGCTGCCGCGGCGAACTGCAACCCGTGGTATTGCGCACCGGCCAACGCGACAAAAGCCTCACCGGCTTGAATACGGCGACTGTCCAGCCGCAGGCCCTCAATGCACAAACCTCCCAGATGGGCACATTCCGGCATCAACTCGGCGATTCGCAAGGCGGTCATCGGGCAGCTCCCGATGTGGCGGATTCCGTGCCAGCGGGCAGCGCCGCATCCAGGGGTTCCGCCACCGATTCTGCCTCCAGCGTCAGCGCATCGGCGACGGCCGCAGGCACGGCCGGGGCAGCCGCAAGCAGTTGCTCGACGTTGTCGGGCGGCACATCCAGCAAGCGCAAGGCGTCCGCCATTACCCGACCGAACACCGGTGCCGCGACCAATCCACCGTAGTACTGCTTCGGATCAGGGTCGTTGATCATCAACGCCATGGCGTAGCGCGGTTGCGAGGCCGGAACCAAACCAGCAAAAACGCTGATGTAGCGTTTCTCGTAACCGCCAGCGACGGACCGCCGCGAGGTTCCGGTCTTGCCTGCGACGCGATACCCAGCGACACCGGCACGCTGCGCCGAACCCTGCGGTCCGGTGACGGTTTCCAGCATGCCGAGCAAGGTTCTGGCGAGCTGCGGATCGATGGCCGCGCGTCCCTCGCCCGCACCGCCGTGAACGAAGGTGGCGGGCATCCACACACCGCCATTGCCGATGGCGGCGTAGGCCTGCGCCAGTTGCAGCACCGTCGTCGACAAGCCGTAGCCATACGAAATCGTGGCCTTTTCAACCACTCCCCAACCTTGCGGCGAACTCAACACGCCAGCCTGCTCGCCCGGAAATCCAGAGCCCGAAAGCTCACCGAATCCGAAGCGGTGCAAGACGTCATGCAGATGCTCGTTCGGCATGTCGAGGGCGAGCTTCGTCGCCGCGATGTTGCTGGACTTGGTCAACAGGCCGGTCACTGTCAGGGTGCCGAAGTTACGGATGTCGCGCACCACATGGTTGGCCAGGGGCATGTAGCCCGGGCTGGTTTCGATGAGGGTGTCGGGCATCACGCGGCCGGTTTCCAGCGCCGCCGCGACGGTGAACGCCTTGATGACCGAGCCGGGCTCGAACACATCGGTGACGGCGCGATTGCGCCGCGCCGCCGGTACGCTGTCAAGCAGATTGGGGTTGTAGGAGGGCAAGTTGACCATGGCGAGAATTTCGCCAGTGGCCACATCCAGCACCACCGCACTGCCGGAGGGAGCGGCGTTTTCCGTCAACGCGCGCTGCAATTCACGATAGACCAGATGCTGCAAGCGACGATCAATGGACAACTCCAGCGTTCGCCCCGGCTCCGCCGCCCGCACCAGTTCGATGTTCTCAACGACTCGGCCCAGCCGATCCTTGATCACCCGCTTGGCACCAGGCTTGCCCGTCAGCCATTCGTTGAAGGCCAGCTCAAGCCCCTCCTGGCCCTGATCGTCGATGTTGGTGTAACCAAGCACATGCGCCGCCACATCGCCCAGCGGATAGAAACGCTGGAACTCGCGCGTGCTGTAGACGCCGGGAATCTTCAGGGCCATGACCGGCTCGGACTGATCCGGCGTCAGACGACGACGCAGATAAACGAAGTCGCGCTCCGCCCGCGCCTCGACGCGCGCCCTGACTTCCTCCAACGGCAATTGCAGTGCGGCCGCCAGCTCCGGAATCCGTTCGGCGTGCTTCAGCAGCTCACGTGGGCTGGCCCAGATCGACTCCACCGGGGTGGAAATGGCCAGCGGTTCGCCGTTGCGATCCGTGATCATGCCGCGAGAAGTCGGAATCTCGATCTCGCGCACAAAACGCGCGTCGCCCTTTGCCTGATAGAACTCGCTTCGCCAAAGCTGCATCTCGGCCGCCTTGCCCACGAGAATGAAGCCACCCAGGCCGAGCGCGACACTCAGCCAGCGCAGGCGACCGCGCAGATTCGGGCCACGACCTGCCTGCGAGCGACGAACGGGTGGACGACGTGCATTCATGGCTGCAGGACCTCCACCTCGGTCGGCGTGGGAGAACGCATCAGCAATTGGTCCGCAGCGACGCGCTCGATCCGGCTGGTTTTGCCCAGTGCCGCCTGCTCCAGTTGGAGACGGCCGAATTCGATGTTGAGTTCGTCGCGCTGCGTTTCCAGCGCGGTCAGTTCAACCGACAACTGACGGTGGTGCTGGCGCGACTCCACAACAAGAATCGCGGTCACGATCACGCCGACCAGCAAAGGCAGACCGATCAACACGCGCCAGTTCATGGCAGACGCTCCGCGACACGGAGTACGGCGCTGCGCGCGCGCGGGTTGCGCGCCAGCTCCTCGTCATCGGCCTGCTGTGCATCACCGATCAGCCGGAGCTGCGGATGAAAGATCTCTGCAACCGGCATGCGGCGGTTGCCCGGCGCAGGCTTGGCCTTTGCCAGCATGAAGCGCTTGACGATGCGATCTTCCAACGAATGGAAGCTGATAATGGCTAGCCGCCCGCCCGGTTTCAGTCGAGCAAAGGCGGCCGCCAGCCCTGATTCAAGATCGGCCAATTCCTGGTTGATGAAGATGCGCAAGGCCTGAAAGCTGCGCGTGGCCGGGTGCTTGCCCGGCTCACGACGGCCCACCACGGAGGCGATCAGATCCGCCAATGCCGCCGTCCCCGTCAATGGCGATTCATCGCGACGCTGGACGATGACCCGTGCGATGCGACGACTCATGCGCTCTTCACCGTATTGCCACAACACATCGGCGATTTCCGGCTCGGATGCACGCGCCAGAAACGCCGCCACACTCTCGCCATGTTCCGGATCCATGCGCATGTCGAGTGGACCATCCGCCTGAAAGCTGAACCCACGCCGGGCTTCGTCCAACTGCGGCGAGGACACACCGAGATCCAGCAACACACCATCCAGTCCACCGGCCGTCGCCGACCAGTCCGCCAGCGCGGCAAAACTGCCCCGACGAATCGACACCCGTGTGTCATCGGCAAAGCTGCGCTCGGCGCAGGCAATCGCCTCCGGGTCCTTGTCCATGAGCAGCAAACGCCCTTCCGGGCCCAGCTGCTGCAACACCCCGCGCGCATGCCCGCCGCGCCCGAAAGTGCCATCGAGATAGGTGCCGTCCTTGGCCACGCGCAAGCCGTCCAGGACTTGCGTGAACATCACCGGGATGTGCTGGGCCGGCTGCGCGTCGTTGCGCATCACTGCCCTCCCGGCTACAGCTTCAGGTCGAGCATCGCCGCACTCAGGTCTTCTTCGCCGATGGTCTGGCGAATCTGAGCCAAGTGCGCTTGCTCGCTCCACAGTTCGAACTTCCCGCCCATACCCAGCAGGACGGCCTTTTTTTCCAAACCACAGGCGTTGCGGTGGCTTCCCGGCAGCAACAGACGCCCGTTGGCGTCCACATCGACAAAGGTCGCCGCCCCCACCAGCTTGAGCTGCAATGCGCGATGCACGCGATGTGCATTCGGCAGCGCATTGACCTGATCACGGACCTGTTCCCAGGCCGCGACCGGATACAGCCACAAGCAACCTTGTTCGTAGGGGTTGTAGGTGATCACCAGACGATTGCCACACTCCCGCGCGACAAGCTCACGGAAGGCGGTCGGAATCGCCAGCCGTCCCTTGTCGTCGATCGTGATTGCGGTTTCGCCCTGGAACATCAGCCCATCAACTCCCCACAAATCCCCACCAAAAACCCGTTTTTTCTACGCATGCCCACAGTAGCCACGTCGTTTCGCGCTGTCAAGAAAAATGCAGGCTAAGCCACTGTCAGCATTGGCTTTTTCCCAATTCGATGAAAGTTGTCAAAATGCAAAAACGTGCAAATACAGCCGCTTACAAAACCTTCCTAAAATCAGACCGAAGAGCATTCAGGCCGATCTGTCAAGCTGTGAACACGCGCACAGAAGCCACCCGCGCAAAGTCGGGTGGCTATCAGGGAAAGAAGAAGGGCGAAGTGGGCCTGTAAGCCGGGTTCTGTCGAGGACCGTCATTCCTCTTGGCCTTGCGTCACCGCAAGGCTCCAGCAACCTACCCGAACGCAACGCGGGCCGCGCCAATGCGTTCCTATTTGGTCTTGCTCCGGATGGGGTTTGCCGTGCCGTCCCTGTTACCAGGTCCGCGGTGCGCTCTTACCGCACCGTTTCACCCTTACCACGCGTGTCGAAACACCGTTCGGCGGTCTGTTCTCTGTTGCACTTTCCGTCGGCTCACGCCGCCCAGGCGTTACCTGGCATCCCGCCCTGTGGAGCCCGGACTTTCCTCGACATGGGCAAGCCATGCCGCGACGATCCAGCCCACTTCGCCTGCGCAGTGTAGCGGGTCAGTCGGCGGAAACGGCTGAATAGAGTGCCTTGCGTGGCGCGCCCGAGATTTCCGCCGCCAACTTGGCCGCCTTGGAAGCAGGCAGATGCTCGCGCAACAAGGCGAATACGCGCTGACCTTCGAGCAATCTGGCATCGGTATTTTCACTGGCGCCTTGCACGACCACCACAAACTCGCCCTTGCGCTGATTGGCATCGGCGGCCAACTGCGCGCACAACGCCTCCAGACTGCCCGACAGCACTGTCTCGAACAGCTTGGTCAACTCGCGTGCCAACACTGCCTGACGCGTCGCACCCAGTTCCGCCGCCATATCAGCCAGACACTCCTCGATCCGGTGGCTGGATTCGTAGAACAGCAGTGTGCGGGACTCGTCCTGCAAGGCCTGCAAGCGCTCGCGGCGCGCACTGGATTTTGCGGGCAGAAAGCCCTCGAACACGAAGCGGTCCGAAGCAAGCCCCGCTACGGACAGCGCCGCAATCGCCGCGCAGGCACCCGGAATGGGGCTTACCTTGAATCCGGCCTCGCGTGCGGCACGCACCAGGCGAAAGCCCGGATCGCTGATCAGCGGGGTGCCGGCATCCGACACCAGGGCAAGGTGTTCGCCCGCCCGGAGACGCGCAAGCAACTGCTCGACCTGCTGCGCTTCGTTGTGATCGTGCAAGGCCAACAAAGGCCGCCGCAAGCCCTTGGCCGCCAGAAGTTGCTGGGTGTGCCGGGTATCCTCCGCGGCAATCAGATCGACCTCGGCAAGCACCTTCGCCGCACGCGGCGACAGGTCGTCCAGGTGACCGATGGGCGTCGCCACCACGTAAAGACATCCAGCCACATTGTTCGCCATCATTCCTCTCCCGGTTCTCATCCCTCGCCGACGATGGGCCGTCCGAGGCGTTCATCCACACACCGCTGTCACCGGGTGTGCGCCGCTACAATAGACGCCGCGACGCAATCCTGCCGTGCGCAGGCCCGCAGCGCGGGCTCCGCCCACCATGACGCGTCAATCTTGCTTGAACCCAAGGATTCACCATGCCACGCCGACTACCCGCCTTGCTTGCCCTGACCCTCAGCATTCTGCTGGGCGCCTGTGATGTCGGCGGAACACGGGGACCGCTGCCCGATGAGGCACTGGTCGCCGAGCGGCTGTTCGATGAAGGCGACTTTGTGCAAGCCGCCGCCGCATTTGAAGATGCCGCGCGGCGTGATCGTTCGCACCGTGATGCGCTGACCTTGCGGGCAGCAGAATCCTGGCGCGAAGAAGGATTTATCGATGAAGCCCGGCCACTGCTGGCCAAACTGCGCCAGGAGCGACTCAGCGGGGAAGAAGTCCTGCGTTCGAATCTGTTGCGTGCCGAACTCGCACTGATGGACCGCGATCCCCAGGGCGCGCTCGACCGTCTGTCCGGTGCCGCGTCCGGCGTGCCCGATGGCCTGCGCGAGCGCTTCCACTTCCTGCGTGCGCAAGCGTTTGCCGCGTTCAATCAACCCTTTTCTTCCGCCAGCGAACGTGCCGCGCTGCAGGCCTATCTGCCCGCGCACGAACAGGCGGAGAACAGCGCCGCGATCCGCGCCCTGCTGACCCAACTGCCCGCGCGCCAACTCTCTGCCGCCGCCGCCGAGCTCGAACCTGCCGACCCACTGTATGACTTCGCCGCCGATACGCTGCGCGCCCTTGGATTGGCCGTCCCCGGTCGCCGGACGGGCACGCGGGTCCGCTCTGGCCAGGCCGCGAGCATCGCCGTCCTGCTGCCGCGAACGGGCGCGCTGGCGGCACCGGCAAATGCGGTTCGCGATGGCGTGCTGAGTGCGTACCTGTCCGACCCCGACAACCGCCCCGACCTGCGCTTCTACGACAGCGGCGAAACCGACGCTTCGGCGGTGGCCGCCTACCAGACCGCCGTATCCGAAGGCGCCGAACACGTGATCGGCCCCTTGGGGCGTGAACAAGTGAACGCGCTGTTTTCCCTTGGCGAGATTCGCATTCCCGCGCTGGCACTCAATCGCGCCACCGTGCCCACCCCGGAGCAAAGCCTGAGCTTCGCGCTCAGCCCCGAAGACGAAGGCCGCGCTGCAGCCAGACGCATCCGCAGCCTCGGCATGTCCACGGTCCTGCTGGTCGCCAGCGCGGACGATGCCTCCCTTCGCGCCGCGCAAGCGCTGAGCCTTGCACTCGGACAGGAAGGCGGACGGGTACTGCACCGGATCGACCTGCCAAGCAACAGCCCCAACTACGTCGAACTGATCCGTGCCGCCTATCAGCAACTCGGCTGGCGCGAAAGCGAGACCACTGCGGCGCCTGCAAGCGCCGCATCACCGAGCACGCCCGTGCAGCGCCACGTCGATGTGGATGTCGTCTACCTGGCGACCAGTGGCTCCGAAGCGCGCCTGGTGATACCGCAGTTGCGCGCCGAAGGCGGCTTGGGAACGCCGATCATGGCGACCTCGCAGATCTATGCGGTGGGCGCCAATCCTCGCCTCGACCGCGATCTCGATGGCGTGGAGTTCACCGAGCTGCCCTGGTTGATCGATAGCGCGCCTGCCGATCTGCCGCGCGCCGATGAGCTGCGCAGCCTTGACAGCACACAAGGACTCTCGGCACGCCTGTTTGCGTTTGGGCTGGACGCCTACCGCATCCTGCAGGCGCTACCGCAACTGCAGGGCGACGCGTCGATTGACGGCGCGACCGGGCGGCTGTCGCTGGACGGATTTGGCAGCGTGCTGCGGCAACCCGGCTGGGCGAAATATGTCGGCGCCCGACCGCGCGCACTTCGCGAGGACGAATTGTTGCCGGTTCTCAACAGCGCCCCCGTACTTCGCTGAGCCCGTCATGCTGCGTCGACTGTGGTCAAGGCAGCAACGCGGAGAACAAGGCGAGTCGCGCGCCCGACAGCATCTCGAACAGGCGGGTCTGCGCTTTCGCGCCGCCAATGTCCGCTATCGTTTTGGCGAAATCGACCTGGTAATGGACGACGGCGACAGCCTGGTCTTTGTTGAAGTGCGCGTTCGGCTGCATGCGCAATTCGGCGGAGCCCTCAGCAGCGTCGACCAACACAAGCGTCGTCGCCTGTTTGCCGCCGCCTCGGCTTATCTCGCGGCCAACCCCGGCGTGGCGCAGCGGCCCTGTCGCTTCGACATCGTCGCCATCGAAGGCCCAACTGACGCGCCATTGAACTGGCTGCGCAACGCCTTCACCGCCGACGACCTGGGACGCGCATCGTGGTGATACGTCACCCAGGTGCCCGGGCGTGCAAGCGCGCCGTGATGGGGCACGCCCTGTCACGGCGCTGACAAGCCGATTCGCTCAATCGGCCTCAAAGCCGTTGCCGAAGATGACACCGGTCGAGCCGAAGCGGGCCAGTGCGACGTCCGTGTCGTTGCCATTCCAGGTACGCGTTCCCACCGCCATCAGCCCGTAGGCCGGGTCGAAATACAGGCGCTGCACGAAGGAGCGATTGTTGTTCGAATTGGCGACCGAATACGGATAGCTCCACTCCACCATGCCGTTGGTGCCATAGCCCGGTGCAGGCACCGGTGCTGACCCGTTCGCGGGCGCGACAAAGGCCTTGATTCGACTGCTCAACGGCCCACTGCCAAAGGGCTGTAGTCCCGCTGCCACGAACACCAGATCGCCAATGACGGCGGGCGGCGTCACGTAGGCGTTGTTGACGCCGTTGTTGATGTCGACACAGCTTACCAGCACGCTCTCGCCATATTGGATGCGGGCCAGAATCGGCACATTGACACCGCCATCATCGCGCAGCCCGGAGAGCACGTAGTCGCCGGTGGCGAGTTGCGCCATCCCGAAAAATTGCGGTTCAAGAATGCCCCCGCAGTTCGACCAGCCGGTTCCAAAGCTCTGCGCGTCGCGACCCAGTGTGGCGACGTAGGCGCCGCCGCTGGGGGTCAGGGGCGTGAATCGCGCGTAGTTGCTGGCACCGGAAAACTGGAATCCAACCATGATCCCGGCGTCGATTTCTTCAACGAAGCTCGCTACGGCATCGGTTCCCTCGCCACCCGCCATGGTGTAGATCCGCAACGGCGAGGTGCTGCCATTCGCCGCCATCTCGATCACGCTGCCGCGGTCATCACCGCCGGTGTTGTACCAGCCGCCGATCAGTATGTTGCCGTTGGCAAGACAGTCCACATCGCGAATACCTTCGTCATTCTCGACTCCGCCAGACTCGGCGAGGAAGCTGAAGGCAATTCCGCCATCGCCACCAAACGTCAGGTCATCCGAGCCATCGGCGTTGAAGCGCACCAGTGCGAGGTCCTTGGCGCCACTGGAACCGTTCGCACCCGGCGTCATCCCCGCAACAACAATGCGCCCGTTGGGATCGACGCAAGCATCCACCACGCTGGTCATGTACGCGTCCTTGACCCGCTTCCCACTGGTCTGAAAGCTGCTGTCCGACAAGCCATCAAACGTGGTGCGCGCCAGCCCGATCCCCACCAGGTTTGGATCTGCCTGATTGATGTCGACCTGCGCGACGGAGGTGATGAGTCCCAGGTCCGGCTCGGAAAAGGCGTTGATGCCAAGATCGGTGAAGGCCGTCCCCGACTGATCGAAACTGATCGTCACCCGACCGGGCAGGCCGGGGTTGAAGCGGGGATCCAGCAGGTTGTAGTACCCCGCGCTGATCGACCCGGCGCGGGCAGAACCGGCAACCAGCAATACGGTGAAGGCGAAAACGCAGACGATTGGTCGCATGGCGGAAGCTTCCGTGGGTAGATGAATCCGCAAACGCAATTCCACGACCAAAGCGGCAGGCGCATCGACATCACCTGGACAATGCGGCCAGATCGAGTTCGGCATGCTTGCGTCGCACTGCACTGTGCGACCCGCCGCCAGCGCGCGATAATGCGCGCCCACCCCGCAATCCTGACTGGACGCCCCATGAGCAGCATGCAATATCCCGAATTCATCTGGCAGAACGGCAAGGTCAAGCCCTGGGCCGAAGGCACGACACACGTGATGGCGCATGCGCTGCACTACGGCTCATCGGTGTTCGAAGGCATTCGCAGCTACGACACACCCGCAGGCCCGGCCATCTTCCGCCTGACCGACCACCTGATCCGCCTGTTCCACTCTGCCAAGATCTACGACATCCCGATGCCGTATGACCTGCCCACGCTTGCCGAGGCGTGCCGCGAAATCCTGCGCGCCAACAAACTGAGCAAGGGCTATCTGCGTCCCGTGGCGTTCCGTGGCCTTGGAGGTTTCGGACTGTCGGCGGATTGCCCGACCGATGTCGCCGTCGCCGCCTGGAACATGGGCGCCTACCTCGGTGCAGGCGTGCTGGAACAAGGCATTGACGCCTGCGTGTCGAGCTGGAACCGCATGGCTCCGAACACCATTCCCACTGGTGCCAAGGCGGGTGGCAACTACCTCTCCGGCCAGTTGATCGCACGCGAAGCGCGTCGCCTCGGATTTGGCGAAGGCATTGCGCTGGCATCGACCGGTCTGCTTTCGGAAGGCGCAGGTGAGAACCTGTTCCTGGTCTTCAATGGTGCCCTGCACACGACACCGGCCAGTGCCGCGATTCTGAATGGCATCACCCGCCACAGCATCATGACGCTGGCACGCGAC
>Ga0209066_10008283_pt1 | contig 10108 bp, 6 predicted proteins | sample All_14_2_FD_187198 | JGI IMG/M metagenome (GOLD analysis project Ga0209066, IMG submission 187198) | Freshwater microbial communities in response to fracking from Pennsylvania, USA - Allegheny Zone_MetaG_DW_15 (SPAdes) (version 2) ... | reverse complement strand
GGATGCTGCAACCGGCTGGCCGCCAATGCTTCCCGCTGGAAGCGCTGCTTGGCTTCCTGCAGCGCGAAGCCATTGAACTCTCGTGCCAAGGCGAGGGTCTTCACGGCGACCACGCGGCCGGTATCGCTTTGAACGGCTCGGTACACCCGGCCCATGGCGCCTCGGCCAATTTCGTACTGCAGCTGGAATGCGCCAACCGTGGGCCCTTGCAGCGGGCGTGTGGTGCCTAGGTCCAGTGGCTCTGCGGTCCGTGGTGTGGCCTGTTGCGCAAACGGCGGTGGGCCCGCCGGGAGGGTTGCCGAGCTGATCAGGCGTTCGGCCTGGTGGGCGGACCCGGCGCTGAACCGTCGCGCCAGCAGCATGGCCGCATGGCCAGCCCACAGGGCTGTGAGTGGCAGCACCACTGGCACTTCCGTCTTGAGGGCCGCCATGCAGAGGAAGGCTGCCGTCAGCATCAGCAGGCTCAGTAAGCCTGTGGCTGCCGCGCCTGTGGCAGGCCGCAGGCGCGGCAGCGCGATCATGAGGTAGAGCGATAGGCCCAATACCAGCAGTGACGGCGCCAGCGCCGACCAGGGTGGCCGGGCGATCAGGTGGTCATGGATCAGCGCCGCGGCCACTTGGGCCTGCACTTCTCCCGTGCTCAGGGCGCTTCGCGGCGTGAGGTGCGATCCTGTGGCGGGGTCGGCGACCTGCAAGCCCACCACCACCAAGCGGCCCGCCAGGCCTTGGGGCGGCTGGCGGCCTGCCAGCAGATCGGCGGCAGACCACCGCTGAATCCAGGGCGTGGTCTGCTCTGACACCCACAGAGGGTGCAACTGACCTTCCGAATCGACCGGCCAACGCCATTTGTCGAACACGGCCCGGCGAGCGCCAAGACCGGCGCGCTCCCATTGCAGATCCGCCAGGCTGCGGTGTTTCCACAGGGCCACTGCCGCCAGGGGCAGGGCCGGCAGGCGGCGGTCGCCACGTTGCTCCATCAGTGTGAGGGTTCGCGTCACACCGTCTTCTTCCGAGCCCAGGGCGACATGCCCAACGCCCGCGCTTGCGCTGACCAGAGCGGCCAGCGGCCAGCCTCCGCCCGCCGCTGATCGGGCGGCCACAGCCAGCGCAGTGCGTTGGTTCTGTGCCAGGCTCTGTGCGAGTCGCGAGTCGCCATCGAGCAGCACCTGGCTTTGCTGCACCCAGCCGTTGAGTTGGGCATGCTCTGCCAGCTGCGGGTCAGCCGCCACGGCCTGGGCCAGGCGGTTGATCTGGTTGAGCGCTTCACGCGGCTCCGGTCCGAGCCACGGCAGGCTGTAGGCCACTGCGCCGGCGTTGGCTTCGGTCAGCCGGTCGATCAGTCGGGCGTGCATTTCTCGCGGCCACGGCCACGGGCCGAAGGCTGCGAGGCTGGCGTCATCGATGTTGACCAGCACGACTTCGGGCGCGGCCGGAAGCGGCACGGCCTCGGTGGTCCATTCAGTCAGGTGGCGTTGGAGCGGTGCCAGGGCCCCTGTTGCAGCATCGATCGCCCACACCAGCGCAATGGCGCACCAGGCGGCAAGCCATCCCTGTTGCCAGTGGCGGGCGAGCGTGAAAGGCACCAAGGTGTTGTGGGGGCGTAGTAGGGCGGCAGGCCAGTGGGAGTATCACAGACCGCATGCGGCCCGTTGGCTTCAGCAGGACCGCATTCCTGAAGCAGCCTCCATTTTGGCGCAGTCGTGGTGGTGCGAGGGAACGATGTGGCGCGGTTTTGGCGGTCTGTTGTACGCCAACGGTGTCTGGCGGCCTGTCGATTGGGCGTGTTCAGAGGGCGCCTCGGGCTGCTTCATAGAGAAAACAGCTTCTCAACCCTCTGGGCACGCAGTACCATTCGCGCGCTCAGTGACCAGAGAGAATGTCGGCTCACGCGGTCGGCACCCTGCACTGGCACATCAATCGACCCTTGATGGAGAGAATCGTTATGGCAACTGCGAAGAAAGCCGCCGCAAAGAAGGCTCCGGCCACGAAGGCGGCGGCACCCAAGGCCGCTCCGGCCAAGAAGGCTGCGGCACGTACGCCCAATGCGGCGTTCATGAAGCCGCTCACGCCCTCCCCGGCACTGGCGGCGATCATCGGTGACAAGCCGCTGCCTCGTACCGAAGTGACCAAGAAGGTGTGGGAGTACATCAAGAAGCACAACCTGCAGGACGCGACCAACAAGCGCAACATCAACGCTGACGCGAAGCTGCTGGTGATCTTCAAGAAGCCTCAGGTTTCGATGTTCGAGATGACCAAGCTCATCAGCGTTCAGCTGTCGTGAGCCTGATGATGGCAGCTGGCACGCGCGGTTGACCATCGTCTCGAAACTCAAAGGCCCGGCACTGCCGGGCCTTTGTTTTGGTCGGCGTTGGTTTTACAGCCCGGCCAACTCTGGCAATCCCAGGTGCAGGTTCATCGATTGCACCGCCGCACCGCTGGCGCCCTTGCCCAGGTTGTCCAGCCGGGCCATCAAGACGGCCTGCTCGTCATTGCCGAAGACAAACAGGTCGATGCGGTTGGTGTCGTTGCAGGCCTGCACATCGAAGAAACCTTCGGCCATCGTCGCTGGGTCGTTGAGCGGCTGAACCTTGACGAAAGCCTCATCCCGGTAGCGCGCGGCCAGTGCGGCCTGCAGCGCCGCTGCATCGGTTTTGCCACCCAGCTGCGACAGTTGCAGTGGCACCGTGACACACAGGCCCTTGTAGAAGTTGCCGACCACGGGCATGAAGACAGGTGCCTGCGTCAGGCCGGTGTGGGCCATCATCTCCGGCAGATGTTTGTGCGCAAGGCCCAGCGCATAGGGCCGGGGGGACGCCAGCCGCGCGTCGCCGCCGGCTTCGTACTGTTCAATCATCTTCTTGCCACCGCCGGAATAGCCGGTGATCGAGGTGGCTGACACGCCCAGCGCGGCCGGCACCAGCCCGGCGTCGACCAGCGGGCGCAACAGCACGATGAACGCGGTGGCGTGGCACCCAGGGTTGGCAATGCGCTTGGCCGTGCGCAGGCGCTCGCGTTGCTGCGGCGCCAGCTCCGGCAGGCCGAAGGCCCAGGCCGGATCGGTGCGATGCGCGGTGCTCGCGTCGATCAGGCAGGTGTTGGGATTGGTGATCAGGGCGGCCGCTTCCCGCGCTGCGGCGTCCGGCAGGCACAGGAACGCCACGTCGGCCGCGTTGAGCAGGCGGGCGCGTTCGGCCGGATCCTTGCGGCGTTCGGGGTCGATGCGCAGCACCTCGATCTCAGGCCGCTGGGCCAGGTATTCGTGAATGCGCAGGCCGGTCGTGCCTTCCTGGCCGTCGACAAAGGCGGTGTATTTCATGCGAGATGGGGGCTGCCACTGAAGCTGCCAAGAATACGGCATCTGGTGTGACGGCACAGCAGGCGGCGCATCCGTGACAATCAGGGCATGGTCACCAAAAAGCCCAAAGGACTTGGCCGCGGTCTCGAAGCGCTGCTCGGCCCGCAAGTCGTCGATGCGCCGGAGGCAGCGCGTCGCGCCGGTCACCCCAGCACCCTGCCCCTGACGGCCCTGCAGCCCGGGCGCTATCAGCCGCGCACGCGCATGGACGAAGGGTCCCTGTTCGAGTTGGCCGAGAGCATCAAGGTGCAGGGCATCATGCAGCCCATCCTCGTGCGGCCCATCGCCCCGCGCGATGGCGCACCGGCTTACGAAATCATCGCTGGTGAGCGACGCTCGCGCGCCGCCAAGCTGGCCGGGCTGGATGAAGTGCCCGTGCTCGTGCGCGAGGTGCCCGACCAGGCCGCCGCAGCGATGGCGCTGATTGAGAACATCCAGCGCGAAGACCTCAACCCGCTGGAAGAGGCGCAGGGCGTGCAGCGGCTCGTTGATGAATTTGGTTTGACGCATGAAGAGGCCGCGCAGGCCATCGGCCGGTCGCGCAGTGCCACCAGCAATCTCCTGCGTTTGCTCAATCTGGCCCCTGCAGTGCAAACCATGTTGATGGCGGGTGACCTGGACATGGGCCATGCCCGCACCCTCGTGCCTCTTGATGGTGCGCGGCAGGTGACTTGCGCCCACGAAATCGTCGCACGCAAGCTCTCGGTGCGCGAGGCCGAGAAGCTGGTGACCCGGGTCAATCAAGACGGTCGTCAGGCCCCGCTCATGCGCATGCGCGCTGAGAAATCGGGGGATCTCAAGCGGCTGGAAGAACAGCTGTCTGACAAGCTCACCGCGGCAGTGGAGATCCGCGTGCGCAAACGCACGCGGCGAGGCGAGCAGGGTGAGATTGCCATTGCCTTCGGCTCACTGGAAGAACTCAATGGCTTGCTTGATCGATTGGGGTTGAGCGACACCTGAGCGATGCTGATGGTGGTCTGAGCGACCACGCTCACACCAAGTCCCTTGCCAAGGCCTGTTCCCGGTTCATCGGGCACAGGCCTTGCTCATTCTGGATGTCAACGCAGGCCGTTCGAGCAGCGTTGCCGGATCAGGCGGCTTCATGCCACTGGGGCAAGGGGCCTAAGGGTTAAAACGTGAACAGGATGGGGTGTGGGGGCTTGTTCCGGCCTTCGAGATGTTGAAAACTCAATCAAGCTAGTATCCAAGCAACACATCGCTGACCGCTGCAGCAAGACGGACGGAAAGCTCTGATGGAGCCTCGGGCACAGCGCCATAGGCGTCGCCCACGGGCTTCATCAGATCTTCCCTGGTGGCACGGCTTAGTCCCACGCCGTGACACCACCTGATAGCCCAGGAGGCCTGCATGGACGTGATCAGCAACTTCGCCGCTCGCTACGAGCGCACCCGCGAAGAGGAAATGTCTCTCGAAGACTACCTCGCCGAGTGCAAGCGCAACCCGATTGCGTATTCTTCCGCTGCCGAGCGCATGCTTCGAGCCATCGGCGAGCCGCAGATGGTCGACACCCGCAACGACGTCCGCCTCTCGCGCGTCTTCGCGAACAAGGTCATCAAGATCTACCCAGCCTTTGCCGAGTTCTACGGCATGGAAGAGGCCATCGAGCAGGTGGTTTCCTACTTCAGGCATGCGGCGCAGGGCCTGGAAGAAAAGAAGCAGATCCTGTATCTGCTGGGCCCGGTGGGTGGGGGCAAGAGCTCCATCGCTGAACGCTTGAAACAGCTGATGCAGGAAGTGCCCTTCTACGCCATCAAGGGCTCGCCGGTGAACGAGTCGCCGCTGGGTCTGTTCGATGTCGATGAAGACGGCCCGATCCTCGAGAAGGAGTTCGGCATTCCCCGTCGCTACCTCAACCGCATCCTGTCGCCCTGGGCGGTCAAGCGGTTGGAGGAGTACGGCGGTGACATCCGCAAGTTCAAGGTCGTCAAGCGGTATCCCAGCATCCTCAAGCAGGTTGGCATCGCCAAGACCGAGCCGGGTGACGAGAACAACCAGGACATCTCGTCGCTGGTCGGCAAGGTCGACATCCGCAAGCTCGAAACCTATGCGCAGGATGATCCCGATGCCTACAGCTACTCGGGTGGCCTGTGCTTGGCCAACCAGGGGCTGCTGGAATTTGTCGAAATGTTCAAGGCGCCCATCAAGGTGCTGCACCCGCTGCTGACGGCCACCCAGGAAGGCAACTTCAAGGGCACCGAAGGCTTTGGTGCGATTCCCTTCGATGGGGTGGTGCTGGCGCACTCGAACGAAAGCGAGTGGAAGGCCTTCCGCAACAACAAGAACAACGAGGCCTTCCTTGACCGGATCTACATCGTCAAGGTGCCGTATTGCCTGCGCGTGAGCGAAGAGGTGAAGATCTACGACAAGCTGCTGCGCGGCTCGTCGCTGGCGGGCTCAACCTGTGCGCCCGGCACGCTGAAGATGATGTCGCAGTTCGCCATCCTCACGCGCCTGAAAGAGCCCGAAAACTCCAGCCTCTACAGCAAGATGCAGGTGTACGACGGTGAGAACCTGAAGGACACCGATCCGCGCGCCAAGAGCTATCAGGAGTACCGCGACTACGCCGGTGTCGATGAAGGCATGAGCGGCATCTCCACGCGCTTCGCCTACAAGATCCTCTCGAAGGTCTTCAACTTTGACAGCCAGGAAGTGGCAGCCAACCCCGTGCACCTGATGTACGTGCTTGAGCAACAGATCGAGCGCGAACAGTTCTCGGCCGAGCTGGAGCAGAAGTACATCAGCTACATCAAGGAGCTGCTGGCGCCGCGGTACGCTGAATTCATCGGCAAGGAGATCCAGACCGCCTACCTGGAGAGCTATTCCGAATACGGGCAGAACATTTTCGATCGCTACGTCACCTACGCCGACTACTGGATTCAGGACCAGGAGTACCGCGACACCGACACCGGCGAAGTCTTCGACCGCTCGGCCTTGAACGCCGAGCTGGAGAAGATCGAGAAGCCGGCGGGCATCTCCAACCCGAAGGATTTCCGCAACGAGATCGTCAACTTCGTGTTGCGTGCGCGGGCCAACAACCAGGGCAAGAACCCGTTGTGGACCAGCTACGAGAAGCTGCGCGCTGTGATCGAGAAGAAGATGTTCTCCAACACGGAAGAGCTGCTGCCGGTCATCAGCTTCAACGCCAAGGCCAGCGCCGACGAAGCCAAGAAGCACGAGGACTTCGTCGACCGCATGGTGCACAAGGGCTACACGCCGAAGCAGGTGCGTCTGCTGTGCGAGTGGTACCTGCGCGTACGCAAATCCAGCTGACATGGACCACCCCCTACGCGCTGCGCGCCCCCCATCAAGGGGGCAACACCAGCGGATCGGCAGAGCCGGATCCGCGGGGTTCGCTGGGTAGGACCGGGGGCGTGCTGAGTCGGGCGCCTCCTCACTGACGAGTCTTTATGCTGCAACAGATCATTGATCGCCGGCTCGCGGGCAAGAACAAATCCATCGGTAACCGCGAGCGCTTCCTTCGCCGCTACAAGGATCAGATTCGCGAAGCGGTGCGTCGCGCCGTTGATGGCCGGGGCATCCGGGATCTGGAGCGTGGAGAGGATGTTCACATCCCGAAGAAGGATGTGTCGGAGCCGGTGTTTCACCATGGCTCGGGCGGCTCGCGAGAGATGGTGCACCCTGGCAACCAGGAATACGTCCGAGGCGACAAGATCCAGCGCCCCAAGGGCGGTGGTGGTCAGGGTGGCGGTGGCAACCAGGCCAGCGATTCCGGTGAAGGCGAAGACGATTTCGTCTTCTCGCTCAGCAAGGAAGAGTTCATGCAGGTCTTCTTTGAAGACCTGGCCCTGCCTCACCTGATTCGCACCCAGCTCGCCGAAACACCTGAATGGAAGTCGCATCGCGCTGGCTACAGCAGCGATGGCACGCCGAACAACCTGCACGTGGTGCGCTCGATGCGTGGCGCGCTGGGTCGCCGCATAGCGCTGGGCGCCGAGGCACGGCGCGAGTTGCGCCAGCTTGAAGAAAAGCTGGCAGCGCTGAAGGCACACCCGCACCCCACCCAGGCCATCGCCGATCGCGAGATCGCCGAGTTGGAGGCACAGATCGAGGTGCTGCGTGCCAAGGTGGCCCGCATTCCCTTCCTCGACCCGATCGACCTGCGCTACCGCAGCCGCGTGCGCGTGCCCGTGCCCACCTCGAAGGCAGTGATGTTCTGCCTGATGGACGTGTCGGGTTCGATGGATGAGTCGCGCAAGGAGCTGTCCAAGCGCTTCTTCATCATGCTGTACATGTTTCTCACGCGGCACTACGAGAAGATCGACATCGTTTTCATTCGCCACCACACTCAGGCGCAGGAGGTCGATGAACAGGCCTTCTTCCATGCCACCGAGACCGGCGGCACCGTGGTGTCCAGCGCCCTGGTGCTGATGGACGAGATCATCCGCGCTCGCTACCCCTCGGGCGAGTGGAATATCTACGGCGCACAGGCCAGCGACGGCGACAACTGGCACCACGACAGTGGCCGTTGCCGCGAGCTGCTGGAGCAGAAGATCCTGCCCATGTGCCGCTATTACGCCTACGTGCAGGTGGCTGAGCCCGAGCAGAACCTGTGGGAAGAGTACGCCCGCTTGGCAGACAGCAGCGGCCCGCACTTCGCGATGCGCAAGGTCACCGAGGCCTCGCAGATCTACCCGGTGTTCCGCGACCTGTTCAAGAAGGAAACCGCTGCAGCGGCGTGAGCCGCCAGCCGCGTCGACGAGGGCCGTGACGATGATCCGAACGATGATGAAAGACCTGAAGGACGGGCCGCTGCCCCTGAAGCAGCGACCCGTCGAGCCGTTGCCGGGCCCGAGCGATTGGTCGTTCGAACTGGTGGAGCGCTACCACGAGGTGATCAAGCAGACGGCCGAGCGCTTCGGGTTGGACACCTATGCCAACCAGCTTGAGATCATTACCGCCGAGCAGATGATGGATGCCTACGCCAGCGTGGGCATGCCGGTGAACTACCGCCATTGGAGCTACGGCAAGGAGTTCATCAGCACCGAGAAGAACTATCGGCGCGGGCACATGGGGCTGGCGTACGAGATCGTCATCAACTCCAACCCCTGCATCTCATACCTGATGGAAGAGAACACCATGGCCATGCAGGCCCTGGTGATTGCCCACGCGGCTTACGGCCACAACAGCTTCTTCAAGGGCAACTACCTGTTCCGGATGTGGACGGATGCCTCGTCCATCATCGACTACCTGGTCTACGCCAAGAACTACGTGGCCGACTGCGAAGAGCGCCATGGCCTGGAAGCCGTGGAGACCTTCCTCGACAGCTGCCATGCGCTGATGAACCAGGGTGTGGACCGCTATCGCCGCCCCAGCAAGCTCAGCCTGGCGCAGGAGCTGGCCCGCCGCGAAGAGCGTGAGGCCTACGCGCAGCGACAGGTCAACGACCTGTGGCGCACCCTGCCCCGGCGTGAGGATAAGGCCGAAGAGTCGCGCGAGGAGCGTCGCTTCCCGAGCGAGCCGCAGGAGAACCTGCTGTACTTCATCGAGAAAAACGCGCCGCTGCTGGAACCGTGGCAGCGCGAGATCGTGCGCATTGTGCGCAAGGTGGCGCAGTACTTCTACCCGCAGCGCCAGAGCCAGGTGATGAACGAAGGCTGGGCCACGTTCTGGCACCACCACCTGCTCAACACGATGTATGACGACGGCTATTTGACCGACGGCGTGATGATCGAGTGGCTGAAGTCGCACACCAACGTGGTCTACCAGCCACCGGTGGGGCACCGCGCCTACAGCGGGCTGAACCCGTATGCGCTGGGTTTTGCGATGTACACCGATCTCAAGCGCATCTGCGAGAAGCCCACGGAAGAAGACCGTACCTGGTTCCCCGACATCGCCGGCGCGCCGTGGCTGCCCACGCTTGACCATGCGATGCGCAACTTCAAGGACGAAAGCTTCGTGGGCCAGTTCCTCAGCCCCAAGCTGATGCGCGACTTCCGGCTGTTCTCGATCCTCGACGATGAGGAGCGTCCGGAGTTGGAGATCTCGGCCATCCACGATGAGACCGGCTACCGCCAGGTGCGCGAGCGCCTGTCCCACCAGTACGACCTCGGGTCGCGCGAGCCCAACATCCAGGTCTGGAACGTCAACCTGCGCGGCGATCGTTCACTGACGTTGCGTCACTTTCAGCACAACGACCGCCCACTGGCCGAGACATCGCAAGAGGTGATCAAGCACGTGTCGCGGCTGTGGGGCTTTGCCGTGCACCTGGAAAGCGTGAACGGTGCGGGCAGCGTGACGAAACGCTGGTCAGTGCCCGCCCCGACCCACGCCTGAACCGTGTGCGCTTCAGTACAGGCCTGGCTGCCCCGGCGGCCGGGTCTTGAAGCGCTTGTGTACCCACAGGTACTGCGCCGGGTTGCGGCGAATCTCGCTTTCGATCCAGCCGTTCATGCGTGCGGCGTCGGCCTCGGCGTCGGCGGTGGGGAAGTCTTGCCAGGGCGGCAGGAAGCGCACGCGGTAACCCTGGCCACCGGGCAGCATCTCGGCCACCACCGGCTGCACCACCATGTTCATCGCCCGCGCCATGCGCGACGGCGCCAGCAGCGTGGCCGCCGGCACGCCGAAGAAGGGCACGAAAGCGGCGTCGCGCGCGCCGAAATCCATGTCGGGCAGGTTGAAGAAGGCATGGCCCTGCTTCACGGCGCGCAGGATGGGCTTGGCGCTCTCACCGCGCGAGAACACCTCGCCCTGGTTGAAGCGCAACCGGCCGCGGC
>Ga0209066_10008282_pt1 | contig 10108 bp, 10 predicted proteins | sample All_14_2_FD_187198 | JGI IMG/M metagenome (GOLD analysis project Ga0209066, IMG submission 187198) | Freshwater microbial communities in response to fracking from Pennsylvania, USA - Allegheny Zone_MetaG_DW_15 (SPAdes) (version 2) ... | reverse complement strand
GTCCAATGGGCGATCGCCGGACTGGCGGATCGTGCTGCCTGAGAACCTGTTGGTCATCGACACGACCAAGGGCCGGATCCTGGTCGAATTGGCCCCCCTCGTCGCGCCCCTTCATGTCGAGCGGATCCGCCTGTTGTCGCGGAACGGCTTCTATGACGGCCTGACCTGGCACCGGGTCATCGACTATTTCATGGCCCAGACCGGCGATCCCCTGGGCAATGGCGATGGCCAGAGCGCCTATCCGGACCTGACGGCCGAGTTCACCTTTCGTCGGGGGCCGGACCTGCCCTTCACCGCCGTGGCCGCGCCCGCCGGGGCCGTGGTCGGCTTCGTGGGCTCCCTGCCGGTGCAGAGCCAGCCCGACAACCTGATGCCCCTGACCGGCGACGGAAAGGTTCACGGCTGGGGGCTGTACTGTCCGGGCGTAGCCGGCATGGCGCGTGACGAGGGCAATGACACGGCCAACAGCCAGTTCTTCCTGATGCGACAGCCCTATCCCTCGCTGGACAAGCGCTACACCGTCTGGGGCATGGTGGTGTCGGGCCTGGACGTGGTTCGCAGTCTGAAGACCGGAGAGGACGCCAGCGGCATGGTGCCCGGCGATCGGGACCGCATGATCCGGGTGCGGGTCGCCGCCGACCTGCCCGAGGCCGAGCGTCCGGTGGTTCAGATCCTGAACCCCGGCTCCGAACCCTTCCGGTTGCTGGCGGAACAGGTTCGCGCGGCGCGCGGGGCCGATTTCTCGATCTGCGATATTCCCCTGCCGGTGCAGGTGGTTGCGGCGGAACCGGTGGTCTAGGATCGCCCTCGACGGCGGGGCCGTTTCTGCCGTCGATCTTCACGCATCTTCTGCAGCAGCAGACCTTCGCGCAGCCCCCGGTCGGCGACCCGAACCCGGTCACAGGGCCAGGCCCGCTGGACGGCCTCCAGGATCGCTGCGCCGGCCAGGACCAGATCGGCCCGGTCCGGTCCGATGCAGGCCTCCGCTGCCCGGCCCGCCGGACCCAGGGCCTTCAGCCGGTTGGCCGCCGCCTCGCAATCGGCGCGCGTCATCCACAGCCCGTCGATACGGTCCCGCTGATAGCGTTTCAGTTCCAGATGGATGCCCGCCAGACTGGTGATGGCTCCGGACGTCCCGACCAGATGGGCACGCCCCCCCTCGAACACCGCTTTCAGTTCCGGCTCTACAGGAGACGCTGCCACGGCCTGGACCATGTCGGCCACCATGGCCTCGTACCAGGCGTCGAGGTCGCCCTCGGGCTCGGGATGACGCTCGGCCAGGGTCACCACCCCGACGGGCGCGGACATCCAGCCAGCCGTTTCCAGCCCCCGCTGGCCCTTCTTCAGCCAGGACAGCTCGGTCGATCCGCCCCCCACGTCGATCACCAGGATCGCCTCCGCCTCGGGATCGAAAAGGTTGCGACAACCCTCGACAGCCAGACGGGCCTCCTCCAGGGGGTCGATGATCCTGAGCGTCAGGCCGGTCCCGCGCCGGACGCGATCGACGAAGTCGGAGCCGTTCTCGGCCTGTCGACAGGCCTGGGTGGCGACGGCGCTGAGGCGGGCGGAAGTCACCCCTCGCTTGGCGACCCGTTCCGCGCAGAGGGCCAGGGCCTCATAGGCCCGGTCCATGGCCCCGTCGTCCAGCCGTCCGGTCCGGGTCAGGCCTTCGCCCAGACGCACGATACGGCTGAACGAATCGACGACCCGAAAGCCCTCGCGCGCCGGGCGTGCGATCAGCAGCCGGCAGTTATTGGTCCCCAGATCCAGCGCGCCGTACAGGGGCACGTCAGCGGCCGCCTCATGGAAGCGGGGGGACCGCCCGTCGCGCCCCGCGGGCACGTCGTCGATCTCCGGCATGGGCCGAGCTTTCAAGTGGGTGGTCCGAAACGGCACCCGTCCCCGACAGCCTACGCCCGTCCGATCGTCCGCGCCAAGCCTGTCTGTCGCGAAAATGAACGATACGACCGGCCTCCCGCTCAGCCTGGGTCCCGTATCTGTTTGGCCATGACACAGGTTCGCACAGCCCGCTTCGGTCTGGGACAGATCGTCCGACACCGGGAGCAAGCCTTTTCCGGGGTCGTGATCGACGTCGATCCGGCCTATGCGGGACCGATGGCCCTGACCGGCCCGGTAAAGACAGATCAGCCCTTCTATCGCGTCTTCGCCGTCGGGCCGGAGGGCGGCTTCGTGGTCTATGCCGCCGAGAATGTGCTGGAGCACGATCCGGAAGTCGAACCCCTGTCACAGGCCGACGAGGCCCACTGGTTCAGCGTCGATGCGCTGGGCCGTCACGCCCCCCGGTCACAACGGCTTCAATAACGAGCGGGTGGGGGCTAGACTGCCGCCATGTCGGATTTCGAACACGTCTTTCAGGAACCGCCGCCGGGGGCCGCCGCCGACTGGACCATCCCTCAGGACTGGTCGGCCTATACGGAGGTGGAGCATCGGACCTGGGACACCCTCTATGCCCGCCAGATGAAGATCCTGCCCGGTCGGGCCTGCGACGCCTTCATGAACGGGCTGAAGGCCCTGGATCTGAACACGGGCGGGATTCCCGATTTCGCGGTGATGAATCCCAAGCTGCAGGCCCTGACCGGCTGGACCGTCGTCTGCGTGCCGGGCCTGGTGCCCGATGCGGTTTTCTTCGACCATCTGGCCAACAAGCGGTTCCCTTCGGGCCAGTTCATCCGCAAGCCGGATCAGCTGGACTATCTGCAGGAGCCGGACATCTTCCACGACGTCTTCGGCCATGTGCCGATGCTGACCGACCCCGACTTCGCCGCCTATATGCAGGCCTATGGCCAGGGCGGACAGCGGGCGGCTTCGCTGGGGATGCTGGCCCATCTGGCGCGGCTGTACTGGTACACCGTCGAGTTCGGCCTGATGGAGACGGCGCAGGGCCTGCGGATTTATGGAGCCGGGATCGTCTCTTCCTCGACCGAGAGCGTCTTTGCGGTCGAGGACCCTTCGCCCAACCGGATCGGGTTCGAGCTGGAGCGGGTCATGCAGACCCTCTACCGGATCGACGACTTCCAGCAGGTCTATTTCGTCATTCCGTCCATCGAGGCGCTGAAGGACGAGACGCTGAAGGACTTCGCCCCGGTCTATGAGCGGCTGAAGGGCACGGCCAATATCGCCATCGATGCAGTCCTGCCCACCGACCGGGTCTTCACGCGCGGCACCCAGGCCTATGCCGACAAGGGTGGCCGGTTCGCGGCCTGAGAGCGTTCAGCGTCCCGACAGGCTGGGCCAGGCCTGCCAGGTGCCCATGGCATAGGCCAGGCCATAGACCAGGACGATCAGCGAGCTCCACAACACGAAGGGCTCGAACGCGCCGCCGTTCAGGAAGAACGCCGGAACCAGTACCAGGCCACGAAGCAGATAGACTGTGCTGATCAGCACCAGCGCCGTGCGGATCAGCGGCAACCGGGGGATCAGTCCCGCGCCGGAGAAGGCATAGGCTGACCAGATAGCCAGAACCGAGGCGATGCCGATGGTGATGAGTGTCGGTGTGATCGACCCCCGCTCTGCCATCCGTGCCATGCCTTCGCCCGCGCCGAAGAACCTGTACCAGGCCGGCCCTCCGGCGATGACCGCCAGGTGCAGCAGGGAGGCCAGCGCGCTCAGAACGCCCGCGATGATCAGCATCGGATGGTGCGGCATGGAGGACCCTGCGTGCGTCGGATGGGAACAGACTCGACCCTGACGATGCCTGACTCTTCGGCCCTTGTCCCTCGCGATCAGGCCCCTGTCAGCTAGGCTGGTATCCGTGCGATAGCTGGAGGTACAGGCGATGAGAGCCTATCTGTTGAGTGGTCTGGCGAGCCTTGCGTTCGCAACCGTGGCGCAGGCGCAGTCGGTGGATCACACACTGCCGAACGGGCAACGAATGGTCCTGCCCAGTGCCGTCGCGGGCTGTAACACGCCGGTCCCCTTGGACGGTGAGGCGACAATGGGGGCGGATCTGACCTGTCGGGTCGGTGCCACGACCGGGGCCCCACCCACCGTATTGGCAACGGTCGCTGTGCTGGGGATGAAGCGGCCCAGCACCGTCACGCCGCGCCATTTCCTGATCCTGTCGACAGAGAGTTGGTGGCCGGACGACACACCCGAACAGCGCGGTGCACGGATCACGACCCGCACCAAGACGCTCGCCAGCGGTCCTGCGCGCTTCCTTTGCGTGCACCGGGACGATGTGCCCAATCTGACGGGCGATGCCCTTTGTGCGCTCGATGCTCCGACCATCCAATTCATGGCGGCGGGCCATTCGACCATGGCCTCGACCGCCGATGATGCGGTCGATACCGTCCTGGCGGCTGTCACCCTCCTCTAGACACGCTGGAACGGATAGAAGCCGCCGCCCAGGTTCAGGACGTCGGTCAGCGCGTCCAGCGCGCGACGGCTTTCGTCCAGCAGGGCGGGATCGGCCAGGTCGGCGGGCGTCAGGCGGTCGCGGTAGTGGGCCGCGCCCCAGGCGGACAGCCGGGCGTAAAGATCGTCGGTCAGCCGCATGGCCGGGTTGGTCGCAGCCTGTTCCGCCTCGGTCAGGACAACGCGAAGGCGCAGGCAGGCGGGGCCCCCGCCGTTCCGCATCGACTGGCGCACATCGACATATTGTACGCTGCCGATCGGGCCATTTGAAGCGGCCAGCGATTGCGCCACGGCGTGGCTGCGCGGGTTGTCGCGGGTCTCGGTGGGACAGATCAGGGTCAGCCGATCCTGGCCGGGAATCTGCACCAGCATGGAGTTGAACAGATAGCTGGAGATGGCATCGGCCAGAGGCAGGTCGGTCGAGAAGACCTGGACGAAGATCGGCTCAAACCCCTGTGCCGCATCACGGATGGCGGCATGGGTCGCGGCGGTGTCCTCGAACGCCAGTTCGTGGTGGAACAGGGTGTCCAAGGCTCCAACGCAGACCACGTCGTTGTGGAAGGTCCCGCCGGCGATGGCCGCGCGCGATTGCCGGGCCAGGACGGCCCCGCTGGCCCCATGGCGGCGGGCGATGGCCTGTGACGCCTCGCGGGTCTGACGGGCCGGATAGGGGCCGGTCCACGGCTCATAGGCCTCGCGCCCCCAGACCAGCAGATTGACCCCCGCCGCGCCGTGGTCGGCACACAGACGGACGTGGTTGGCCGCCCCTTCATCGGCCAGGTGTGCCACCGAGGGCAGGGCGTCGTGGACCGCGAACCGATCCGGGTCGGGGAAGAGGGCGTCCAGCCCCCGCTTCGTCTGTTGATGCTCCAGCGAGCGGTGCAGGTTGGTGACCAGATTGGCGGGGGTGAAATGCACCCGGCCGTCGGCGCTGTCGGCGGAAGGGGTCACCGTGGCGGCATTGGCGGCCCACATGGGGCTGGCCGAACAGGCGGCGGCGGCAAAGGCCGGGGCGTCCTTCCAGGCCTGTTCCAGCACTTGGGCGTCGGAACCGGTGAAGCCCAGGCTCCGCAGGAAGGGGATGTTCGGCCGCTCATGCGGGGGCAGGACGAACTGCGGCAGACCCAGGTCGGCCAGGGTCTTCATCTTGTCCAGCCCCTGCAGGACCGCCGCGCGGGGGTTGGATGCCTCGCCCGCATTGAGACTGGACGCCAGATTGCCAGGGCTGAGACCCGCATAGGAGTGGGTCGGCCCGATCAGACCATCGGCATTGGCTTCGATAGCGGGGGTCAACGAAGGCCCCTGATCTCGCCCTCGATATTCTTAACGGCATCGGCCTCGAAGCTGGCGACCGGATAGGCGCAGTAGTCGGCGGCGTAATAGGCGCTGGGGCGATGGTTGCCGCTCTTGCCCAGGCCACCGAAGGGCATATCGCCAGCCGCCCCCGTGGTCGGGCGGTTGAAGTTGACGACGCCGGCGTGGATGCGGCGGATGAAGTGATCCCAGTTGGCCGGATGGTCGCTGACCAGGCCGGCGGACAGGCCGTATCGCGTGGCATTGGCGGCGGCGATCGCGGCCTCGAACGTGGCCACCCGCGTGACCGACAGGAAGGGGGCGAACATCTCCTCGTCCGGCACCTTGATGCCCGTCACATCGATGATGGCGGGCTGGACGAAGGCGGCGGACCGGTCGGCCACGGGGCCGGAGGCGCGGATGACGCGCGCGCCCATGTCGATGCGATCCTGCAAGGCCTTGAGCGCGCTCTGGGCGGCCCCTTCCGAGATCAACGGCCCGGCATAGGGTTCGGGCGTGCTGTTCCAGGGCGCGAAGATCAGCCGGTCGACCATGGCTACGACCGCATCGATGATGGCGTCTCCCTGGGGGCCCTCCGGCACGATCAGGCGCCGGGCGCAGCTGCATCGCTGGCCGGTGGTGACGAAGGCCGATTGCACAACGATCCCAGCCACCGCCTCGGCATCGGCCGCGTCCCAGACCACCAGCGGATTGTTGCCGCCCAGCTCCAGCGCCAGGATCACGCGCGGATTGTCGGCGAACAGCTTGCGGAAATGGGCCCCCGCCGTTCCTGATCCGGTGAACATGAGGGCGTCGATCGGTTGCTTCAACAGCTTGGCACCGACGTCGCGGCCGCCCTGCACCAGGTTGAAGACGTGTTTGGGCAGGTCCGCCGCCTCAAGGCATTCGGCCATCAGCTGGCCGGTCCAGGGGGTCTCTTCCGAGGGCTTGAACACCACGGTGTCCCCCGCCAGCAGGGCCGGGACGATATGGCCATTGGGCAGGTGGCCGGGAAAGTTGAAGGGGCCCAGCACCGCCGCCACCCCGTGCGGACGGTGGCGCAGGACGGCGCGGCCGAATCCGGTCGGGGTCTCGCGTTCACCGGTGCGTTCGTCATAGGCGCGGATCGAGATATCGACCTTGCCCTGCATGGCCTGGACCTCGGTGGTGGTCTCCCACAGGGCCTTGCCGGTCTCGCGGCTGATGGCCTGGGCGATCTGGGGCGCACGATCCTTGAGCACCGCCTGATAGCGCTTCATGGCGTCGATGCGGTCTTGGCGCGGACGGTCGGCCCAGTCGTTCAGGGCGTAGCGGGCCCGGACCACGGCGACCTCCACCTCTGCGGTTTCCGAGGAGCGGCCTTCCCAGACGGTTTCGCCGGTGGCGGGATCGATGGACTGGAATTTGGTCATCGGCTCTCTCAGCTCTTCACGCGGACAGTATCCCCCGCCCGGACCCTCAGCGCCTCGGCGGTCTCGGGCGTCAGGGTGGCGATGTCGCCCTCGATATGGGTGCGCTGACGCACGGCGCGAAAGGCCCCGACACTGTCGGTCGAGATAAGGGACGGCAGTTCCGCTTCCACGGTCCCGGCGATGGCCACGGTCAGGCGGCGGGCGTCACGGACCGTGCGGATATGATCGCGGGCACACGATACCGTCGGGCCGGCGTCGAAGATGTCGACCAGGCCGTTGGGCCGGAAACCTTCGGATTCCAGCAGGGCCATGGCCGGGACCCCCTGGGGGTGGACCTTGCCGATCACGGCGCGTGCGGGCTCGGGCAGCAACTCGACATAAATCGGGTGACGCGGAGCAAGGTCCAGGATGAACTGCTTGTCGGTCGAGCCGGTCATCATGTCGGCATCGTCGAACGGCATGGGAAAGAATTTGTGGGCCACATGGTCCCAGAACGGACAGGCCCCGTCGGGGGTGAAGACCCCACGCAGCTCGGCCAGCACCGTCTCGGCGAACAGGTCCGGCTGGGCCCCGATCAGCATATAGCGCGACTGGCTGAGCAGGCGTCCGGCCCCGCCCTTGCGCCGGTCCGCCTTCAGGAACAGCGAGCCCACCTCGGACCAGCCCGTGCATTCGTTGACCAGCACCAGGGTCTGATGCTCCAGCCGGATGTTCAGCGACGGGGAGGAGGAAGCATTGGTATTCACCCGGAAGGAGAAGAAGGGCCGCTTCAGCCCGACCGCCGCCTTGACCGAGGCGATGCCGTCGACGTCGCCGGTCTCGGTCTCCTCCAGCATCAGGGTGTACCAGCGCTCCTGGGCCGGGATGGCGGCACCGAAGCTGTCGCGGCTTAGATCCAGCCGCTCGGCCAGCTGATCCGGGTCTTCGGGCAGGCTGGTGAAACCGGGCCCGGACAGGATGGCCAGTTCCAGCAGGAAATCCAGATCGGCCGGACCGGCGGGACGAACGACCAGCATCTACATCGTCTCCAGACGAAGGCGCTTCAGCGCCACGGCGTCGATCTCGCCCGATGCGATCTTGCACAGGATCAGGGCGCTGAGCCGGGCGCGTTCGGCAAAGCTGTCGGGCCACGCGAACTCGCGGTCCGAATGGATGTCGCCGCCGCGTACCCCCAGGGTGTCGATATTGGGCAGGCCCGCAGCATGAAGATTGTTGCCTTCGCAGACTCCGCCCGAGGGGGTCCAGGCGATGGGCTGACCCAGCAGGGCGCCGGTCCGACGCACGGCCTCGAACAGGGCGGTCTGGCTGGCGTCCATAGGCTTGGGTGCGCGGGTCATGCCGCCGTGCAGGTCCAGGCTCAGGCCCGGAAAGGGCGGCACCGCGACGATCTCGGCCACCGCATCGGTGATCCAGGCGGCGCTTTGGGCATCGGGGACGCGGACATTGAACCGGACCACGGCATTGTCGGCCACGACGTTCAGGGCTCCGCCCCCGCTGATGCGGGCCACATTGATGGTGACGCCCTCGCGCCGTTCGTTCAGCCCGTGCAGGGCGGCGGCGATGATGGCGGCGCCGGCCACGGCATTGGCCCCTTCGTGAAAGGCCCGGCCCGCATGGGCGGCCTTTCCGGTGACGATCAGATGATAGTTGCCGCTGCCCTTGCGCGCCCCGGCCAGGGTGCCGTCGGCCAGGGCGGGCTCATAGGTCAGGCCGACATGGCCCGCCGCCCCCAGTTGCGCCAACAGGGGGGCCGAGGCTGGCGAGCCGATCTCCTCGTCGGGGGATAGAAGGACAGTCCAGCCGACGCGGTCGCGATCGGGGTGGGTCTCGAACGCCTCCAGCGCCGCCAGCATGACCGAAATGCCGCCCTTCATGTCGGCGATGCCCGGCCCGTTCAGCGCCCCGTCGGGACGCGTGACAACGGTCTGGAATCCGGACTCGACCGGAAACACCGTGTCATAGTGTCCGGTCAGCACGACCTGGATGGGGGCATCCGGCCGCGCGGTGATCTTCAAGGCATCGGCATGGGCCTCAGCCCGAACGCTGCCGTCGTCGCCGACGGTGGTCGAGGCGGTGGTGGCGATACGCTCGACATGGGCCGACAGCTTGGCGGCCTCGGTTTCCAGCAGGTCGAGGACAAGGTTCAGCCCCTGGGCGTTGCGGCTGCCGGAGTTGACCTGGGACCAGCGCACCGCGCGCTCGATGATGGCCGTTTCGGCGCGCGCGACGTGGTCGAGCACCGCTTGGTCCTGGGGAAGAATCCGCATGGTCCGGACCCTAGACGGGTGAACCTGAAAGGTGAAGGCGGGCCATGGGGGCAAGTTTCACCCTTCGCACCGCGCCTGCGTCAGGCTAGCCTGCGCCTTCACCCTAGGGAGGAGACCTATCATGAGCAGCTGGATCAAGGCGCTGAACCCACTCGACGCCCCCAAGACCGAACCCGACGCCCGACAGAAGGCCCGCGCCAGCGCGGTCGCCCTCGTCATATCCGCCGTTCAGGGTGCGATCGGCGTCCTGCTGCTGACCTCGAACATGGACGCCATGCGTGCGGCCATGGCCGAAGCAGCCGCAGCCCAGTCAGCCGGTCAGACGCCGGAAGCGGCCGCCATGGCCGAATCGATGGTGGGTGCCATGGCCGACGCCACGCCCTGGATCGCCGGCGCCATCGTGGTCATCCAGCTGGGGGTGGCTTTCTGGCAGTGGGCCAAGCCCAACATCGTCATCCCCATCATCTTCCTGCTGCTGACCCTCTATGGCCTTCTGACCTCTGCCCTTGGCATCGCCACCAACGGTCTGGAGGCCGGAGTCACCGCGGCGTCGCCGATGTGGAATGTGATCATGGGTCTGGTGGTCATGGTTCTGGCGGCTGTGTTCCACGCCTCGGGAATCCGCGGTGCTGCGGCGCTGGGCAAGTACAAGAACCAGAACGACTAAGAACCTGAGTTGCGGTTCGGCCGGCGGTCCGTGCGACCGTCCGGCCGGCCGCTTTCGCGGCGCCAGCGCACCGAGAGTGTGGCCTGGCCCTGCCC